>Ga0187893_10000188_pt1 | contig 152067 bp, 148 predicted proteins | sample MA1701074metaG_FD_139574 | JGI IMG/M metagenome (GOLD analysis project Ga0187893, IMG submission 139574) | White microbial mat communities from a basaltic lava cave in the Kipuka Kanohina Cave System on the Island of Hawaii, USA - MA170107-4 metaG ...
CCCCCCCCCCGCCCCGGGGGGGGGGGCCCGCCATCTGCCCCCCCCCCCCCCCCGAGCTGCATGCTGTCGAGGTCCAGGCGCCCGATGAACAGCGGCATATCGACGAGGTCGTGGTAGTTCGCCTCGCGGTAGGTGCGTGGGGCGCCGCCCGAGCGCATGCCGGTCGCCACGAGCCAGTCGGCCTCGGTCACGACCGTCACGGTGGCCGGGAAGTCGAGGCTCTGCCCGTCCGCGTACGGAAACACGTTGGTGCCGTTGACGAGCAGAAAGTCCGGGGCGGCCCAGGCGCGCGCATTGTCGAGCTCGTCGGCGACGAAGTCGAAGCGGATCGTGACGCCGCCGGCCGCGGCGGGCCGGATCCGGTAGGTGTCGTGGTCCGCTTTATCCCAGCGCAGGCTCGCGCCGGCCTGGGCGGCCTCGAACCCCGAGACCTTGGCGGCGAAGAACGACAGCTCGTAGGCGCCCGGCGTCCAGGCGGGGAACGAGAGCAGGACCGGCTCGGTGCCCGCAACGTCGAAGGTCATCGCGACGTGGACGATGCGCCGCGCCGCCGCGGACCGGTCGTAGCGCAGCTCGTAGCGGACGTTGCGGATGGGCGCCGAGCGGGCCGCGGCGGCCGGTGCGGGGCGAGCGGGCCGTGCGGGCCGCCGCTGGGCCGCGGCGGTGGCGGTGAGGGGCGCGAGGCTCGCAAGCGCGAGCGCGGCCACGACGAATGGCGATCGGGTCATCGGGGATCCTGGGTCGGCTCAGCGGCGCGGAGCGGTGAGGCCGCCGCACCACCGGGCGTGTTGGCGTCGAGGCAATCCGGGGTCGTCCCGGGCACGACGGCCTCGCGATGAAGCTGCCCGGCCCCGCGCGCTCGCGCCGCGGCGGCGGGACGACCCGCGAGCGCCGCGGGACGAAACGTAATCAGGGTTCGGGCCGGGCGCGCGAGGGCCTTGGAGAACGCGGCTTGAAGTTGCGCGGATCGGTGCGACCTTTGGGAATCGTGCGCCCCACCCTCGCCATTCTCCTCGCCGGCACGCTGGGCACCTCACCCGCCGGCGCGACCGCGGCTCTCACCCAGCTGCCCACCGCCTTCGTGAACGTGAACGTCGTGCCGATGGACAGCGAGCGCGTGCTGCCGGCGCACACGATCGTGGTGCAGGATGGGCGCATCGTGGCGATGGGGCCGCGCGCCCGAACCCCGGTGCCCGGCAGGGCGCGCATCATCGACGGCCGCGGCGCGTACCTGCTGCCCGGCCTGGCGGACATGCACGTGCATTTCCTCGCCGACTCGAACGAGCTTCTGCTCTACGTCGCGAACGGCGTGACCACCGTGCGCGACCTGTCCGGGGAACCCGTGTACTTCGGTTGGAGGCGCGACATCACGGAAGGGCGCCGCGTGGGGCCGAACATCCTCGTCGGCAGCCCCGTGATCGAGGCGCCGCCAGGGCAGCGTCGCGCGATGGCCTGGCTGTGGGGCATGACGCTGGCGGTCGCCGGCGTGCTCCTTGCCGTCGCGTGGCCCGCGGTCCGAAGAATTCGCCGGCCGGGTGTGCGGCGGTGGCTGGTCCCGGCAGGCGTGGCGGCGGCCATCGTGGCGGGTTCCCTCATCACCCGCACCTTCCTGCCGTTCCCCGACGCCCTCCTGCCCTCCGGCCAGGTCCCGCACTGGTGGGTGGGTTCGCCGCGAGAGGCCGCCGCGTCCGTGCGCGCCGCCGCCGAGCGGTACGACGCGGTCAAACTGTACGAGCGCCTTCCGCCGGCGACGTTCGCCGCAGCGGTCCGCGCGGCGCGGGAAGCGGGCATCCATACGGTGGCCCACGTGCCCGCATCGATGGGTCTCGAGCGCACCCTGCACTCCGGCGTCGATGAGCTGGCCCACGTCTATTTCCTCGTGGAGGCGCTTCAGGCCTCCACGGATACGGCGTCGCTGCGGACGGCCGAGCTGCGCGACAACGCGTACCGTCGCCGGCTCCACGAGATCGTGGCCGACGTGCGCAGCTCGGGGGTGAACGTGACGTCCACGCTCATGCCGCTGCCCGAAGTGCTCGAGCAGGAGACCGACAGCGCGGTGTTTCTGGCGAGAGACGACATGCGGTACCGGACGCCGGCGGCGCGACGGGCCGCTCGGGAGCGGATGCGCGGCGCGGCGCCGTCGGTCGGGTACGACCTCCGGGCGCACATCACGTGGGGTTCGATCGCGGCCCGGGAATTGGTGCGGGCCGGTGTTCCCCTGGTGCTTGGGACCGACGACTCCCCGATGACCGCGGTCGCCGGATTCAGTGCGCACGAAGAGCTCAAGCTGCTGGTGGGCAGCGGTCTCTGGCCGTACGAGGCGCTACGGACCGCGACGGTGAACGCGAGCCGGGTGGCGGGGGGAACGGCACGGTGGGGAACGATCGCGGTCGGCGCTCGGGCCGACCTGCTTCTAGCCGGCGGCAACCCCCTGGCCGACATCGGCGCGGTGCGCCGGCCACGCGGCGTGATGGTGGCGGGACGTTGGTATGACCGCGCCGTTCTCGACAGCGTCCTCGAGGCGGTCGCGCGCCGGCGCGCCGGGTCATGACGTGGTGGTCGCCGGCGGCGCCACCGCCCCGCCATCCCTTCGGCGCAGGCGATGGCGCAGCCAGTCCCAGTTCACGAACAACAGGAGCAGCGGCGTGTTGGGAAACGCGAGGTTCATCGCCACGGCGATCCCAAGGTGAAACGCGAAGGCCGCGGGGATCATGATCCGGCGCGCCGTCCGCGAGAACAGCACGAGTGGAAACGCAAACTCGAACGCGATGGTGAATACCCCGATCGCCAGGGGGACGCCCGGCAGCGACGCCAGAAAGGGGCCGAATCGCTCGAACGGGCCGGTGCTGGGCCACACGCCCATGGACCAGATCAACTCCCGGATATTCCCGCCACCCATCCACGCCAGGCCGCTGGTGTAGAGCTTGCCGTAGGCCCCGAACACGTAGATGCAGATGTAGAACGCCTGAATCAGGAGCAGCGGCCATCGGTACTGCCATCCAGCTGGGGCCGCATGGTTGCGGGGACGGTGCAGGCTCCACACGTCGCCGCAGGGTGCCGCCGCCAGCACGACCAGCGCCAGGATCGGGAGTTCCAGACCCCGTTCGCCCGGGTCCCCCCACCATAGGATCGACTCCAGTGGACCGAGGTGGTAGAGCAGGAGCGCCGCGGACAGGCAGGACACGCGGGTCCAGACGCCGAGAGCGGCCGCGACGAGCGCGACGATCGCCAGACCCTGGAGGCCGTATTCGAGTCTGGGGTGACCCGGAACGATCAGGAAACGCCACAATTGCGTGCGGACGCCGTCCCAGAAGCCCGCAGGGAGGTCGGCGACCGCGGGGATGTCCCGGGAGAGAAGGATCCAAAGCGCCTGGAGTGCCACCACGATCCGCGCGCCCGCGAGGTCGTACGGCGAGCCCTCGGCAAACCAGAACCGATCCCACCAGGTGGGTGAGAGCCCCGGGTTCACCGTCGCAGCATCACTTCGTGCCGCACGGAGCGACTGACGAAGTTGTCCGACCGGCCAGGTCCCAAAGGCCGCCACCCCTCGACGACCCAGCGCAAGCCGACGAACGGCGCCTTCGGCACGGACCCCGGGTCCGTCCACACCCGCCGGAACAGCACGAACGTGGGCGCGGCAAACGGGCCCAACACGCGCCGGTTGCTACCGATGGTGCGCCCCGCCACGGCTCGCTGCCTGGCGGCCTCCACGTGCCGCAAGAGGTACAGCCCCGCGCGCACCTGCGCGGCCGAATCGAGCGCGAAGAACCCCCCCTGGCGGTGCGCCCAGGTGGCGACGTCTTCGACGTTCAGCGGCTGCCAGGCGCGGTAGTCGATCTCGTGCTCCGCGCCGGCGCTGTCCACGGCCATGAGCCTGCCGAAGTACACCGTGTCCGGCAGAAGAATCTCGAACAGGGGCCAGTGATGAAAGGGGAACAACTGCCGGCGAGTGAGCCCGACGGCCGCGCTGATCGCCAGGCAGTAGACGAGAAACAGGCTGATGCGGAACCGGCTGGGAGAACCGGCGCGCCCGGAATACGCCGCCACGAACGCGCCGATCACGAACACGATGAACACCGCCGCGCCGGCGATGGCGGACCGCATCAGCAATCCGTTCGATGGGTCATGACCGTCCGGGCTGCCACGATTCCGTGTCTGACGCCCACCTCCGGCGTGCGACCAATGTTCCGCCCGTCTTCCCACTTGACAAGGTCCCGTAACACGCGATAGGGATTACCATACGCTCTCCACACTCCCGCGTCGCAAACCCTGGGGTGGCATGACCCGGTATCGCCGGAAGGCCAGCGTCGAGGCGGCTCCGCTGGGCGCAGAGACGATGCTGTACGACCCGGGCGCGCGGCGGTTCTGCCAGTTGAACGCCACGGCGGCCTGCGTGTGGGAGCAGTTGGAGCGGCCGAGCACCGCAGGCGAAATCTCGGAGGTCGTTCGCGGTCGTTTTACCGCCGGACCGAATGCGCAAGTCGAGGCGGATGTCGCCGAGGCGATTCGCATGCTGATGGGCCTTGAGCTCATTGAGTCTACGTCCGACCAGCGGCAGGCGCCCCATCCCGCGTCCCGAACACCGCAACCCGGAGGCCAGCGATGAATCCACCCAGCACCGCGACTCAAAGCAAGGCGGAATACGTTCCTCCACGCATCGTCGTGATGAGCGAGGAGGACATGCTCAAGACGTTCCAGGTAACCAGCGCCCAGGGTGGGTGGTGGACGGTCGGCTGCAGTAGCTGCGGCGGGTGACACGGGTGCGCGCGGGCGGACGGAGCGCCGACCGCACCAAGTCAGCGCTCCGGCCGGAAGCGTGCGAGACGTGCCCGACGACGTACCGGTTTGGGGATGGCTATCTGGACTTCAGCTCCGATGACACCGGCTTTGACGCTCGGTTTCGGGACCTCTATCGGGAGTGCATCGTCCGCGAGGCCCGCGCCGACGATTCGCCGGCCGTAGGCTGCGCCGTGCGCGCGGGCAAGGATCAGGCGCGCATCGACTTCGACGATCCCGAGCCGCTGGACCAATGCGCCTTCGCCACATCGCTGCTCGCCCCGCATGGGTACCACGAAAGCGCTCCGGCGCGCCCCGGCTGGCGCACGGTGCGGTCGGCCACTGACCAGGGCCGACTGGACTTCCGCGGGGGGCGCATCCAGGCATTCGGGCGCAGCCCCTGGCAATCTGTGGTCGCCTCCCTCGCCCTGCATCGCGTGTTGCGCCTCCAGCCGCGGACGCTCTTCTTCCACGCGGCATCGGTGGGCGTCGATGGCGGGGGCGTTCTTCTGTTCGGCGCCAAGGGAGTCGGGAAGACCACGCTGTCGCTCGCCCTGGCGGAGGCGGGTCACGCGTTCCTGGGCGACGAGATTGCCGCGGTCCGGACGGACACCCTGGAGCTGCTGCCGTTCCGCCGGCGCCTGTCGATCCGGAAGGGGCCCGCCTGCGACGCGGTGAGACGCGCGCTGAAGGGGGGCGACGTCCTGGTCACCGCCGTTGCCGATGGCACCGTCCGTTTTCACCTCCACGCCGACCGCCTGCGGCTGCGCCGACCCGCTGCGGCGGTGCCGTTGCGGGCGGCCGTGGTCCTGCGCGGGCAGGCTGCGGCGCCGCGGCTGGAGCGGTTCCGCCCCTCTACCCGCGATCTTCACTACTTCGCTCCGCTCGAGAGCACCACGTGGCTCGCCGGCCGCGGCAGCGTCGCGCTGCGCGTCCTCAGCCTGGCGAGCCGCGTGCCGTGTTACCTTCTCGACCTGGGACCGATTCCGCAGACCGTCGCGCTGCTCGTCACCCTACCGGAGTGACCATGGGGCCAACCGTTCGTGAGCGCGCCGATGCCGTGGCGACCTTCCGGCACATCGCGGTCTTCCTGATGGAGACCCTGGCGCGCTGGGTCCCCACGGCGCCCGAGTTCGAGGCCAAGACGCTGCTGGGCCGCCACATCTGGGAGTTCGCGCAGCATGCCGACCACTTCGGGCATCGCACAGCCGAGCTCCGGCTCTCGCTTCATCAGTCCCGCGCGCCGGTGCCGGCGTACCGCGGCGTGCTGGCTGACCTTGCGGCGCTGACCGCCACTGGTGACCGCCTCGCGGCGCTGTACGACGCCATCCTCCCCGATCTCGCGCGGCGCTACGAATCGTACCTGAGCGATACCGATCGCCTGCTCGACGAGCCGACGGTGCGAATCCTGGAGCGGGCGCTGGCCGACGTGCGCCGCATGTGCGAGGAGCACACCGCGGTGCGGCGGGAGCGACCCGACCTGGTCGCAAGCGATAGCGTTGTCGCACGCATGGCCCGCGCTTCGGCCGCCGTACGGGACTGCGTGGACTATCGCCCGGCCAGCGCCGGCGCGGCAGCCGGATGATGCCGGTCGACACGAAAGTGGTGCGCGGCGTTCGGCTGCGTCGGGACCCGGCGCGCGAGGCCTGCTTCCGCATCGCCCACTCCGACGCGGAGATGACGACCTTCGACGACATGTCGGCCGCCGACAAGCGCGAGCGCCTGCATCGTCACATGAACAACGAGACGGGCGCGCTCGAGATTGCCGCCCTGTGCGTGTCAGACTTTCCCGACGCGCCCTGGGACCTGCGCATGCGTCTGGCACGCCAGTGCGCGGACGAGGCGAGGCACGCCACCGCCCTGTACCGACGGCTGCGGCAGCTGGGCGGAACGAAGGGCGAGTTTCCTATCGGCAACTACGAGTGGGGCGTTACCGGGATGCTGGAGGATCTCCCCGGGCGGCTGGCCGTGCAGAACCGGACCTTCGAGGCCGGGCTGATCGATCTGCTCGGCGCGCTGCGGGCGGTGTGGCGTGAGGCGGGTGACGACACGACGGCCGACCTCCTCGACGCCGTCCTCGCCGATGAGATCGTCCACGTCCGGTTCGCAAACCAGTGGATCCGGCGACTCACGGAGCAGGACCCGCGTACGCTGATTCAGGTGGCGAGCGCGGTGCGTTTCCTCGCCGCCGCCACGGCCGGGATCGCCCCGCGGCCCGGGGAGCGCGACGCGAGCGGACGGGATCTCGCCGCGAACTGGCACACCCCCGCCGTCAACGTCGACGGGCGGCTCGAAGCCGAGTTCACCGAAGGCGAAGTGCTCGAGGTGCTCCGCCAGGCCGGCTTCCGCTCGATCCTCCCGACCCATCTCAAGGCGGCGACGTGAGCGACCCGAGCCTGCCACCGCTCACGCCCGCGTTCTACGGCGAGAATCCGGCCCGCGAGCCCCGGTTCCGCGTCGTGGAGCGGTGGGCCGAGTGCCTCAACACGCCGGGGGACCACCCGGATCACCGGCAGGAGTTTCTCCACCGCCAGATGAACGAGGAAGCGAACGTCCTCGAGAACGCGGCGAGCAGCCTGGCGGACTTCCCCGACGCCGACTGGTCCATCCGGATGTGGCTGGCCCGGCAGTGCGCCGACGAGGCGCGGCACACCCTGAACTACAAGCGGCTGTTCGAGAGGCGCGGCGGACGCCTCGGCCAGTACCCGATCATGAATTTCCAGTACCGCATTCTCCGGAAGATCGACTCGCTCGCGGGCCGGCTGATGATTCAGAATCGGACCTTCGAGGCGGATGGCCTCGACGCGGTGACGTTCGGCATCACGCAGGCCGAGAGCGAAGGCGACAGCGAGATCGTGGCGATGTACGACGCGCAGCAGGCCGATGAGATCGTGCATGTCGGCTTCGCCAACGAGTGGATCCGGAGCCAGGTCAAAGCCGACCCGAGGATCATGATGACGATGGCGCGTGCCCTCCATCAGGGCGCCCTGGCGTTCCAGGAAGTGGCGGCGGGCGGCGGCGCGGACGTCTCCGCCTACGGCATCGCGCACGCCGAGCGGCGCATGGCGGGCTTCGAGCCGGGCGAGATCGACGTCGCGCACCAGATCGCGGAGGAACGCCGCGCCCGCGCGCGCTCCCGGAACCCGGGGGCCATGCCCCTCAGCCCCGCGCCGTGACCGCGTCCCCCGCCCCGCCGATCGACCGGCTCTCGCTGGCGCGTGCGCTCCGCGGCACCGGCAGGGAGTTCGAGTCGACGGTGCAAGGCGCCAGCATGGGAAGCACGCTCCCGCCGGGTTCGCGGATTCGCATCCGGTGCGACGACGCCGATCGCCTGGCCGAGGGCCAGGTGGTGGCCCTGGTCCTGGATGACCGGCTGGTGGCGCACCGCGTCGTCGCGCGCGACCGCGGCCCGGCGGCCACGCGGTACCTCCTGACGCTTGGCGACGGCTGCGTGATCTGCGACGCCCCGGTCCCGGGCGCCCGAATCCTCGGCACGGTGGTCGCACGCGAGCGCGAGGGGGCGTGGGTGCCCATCCCGGACGCGCCCCGGCGCCGGGGCTGGCGCGGACCAGCCGCCCACCTGTTCGTCGCGGTCGTCCGGGTGTCGCTCGCGCTCGACGCACGCCTGGCGACGGCACTGGTCAACGCCGCGCTGTTCGGGCAGCGCCTGAAGGCGCGCGTTCGGCAGCTCGGCTGACCTGTGACCGCCGGCGCGCTGCAGGCCGGGAACCCGGCCGCTCAGCGGGACGTCGCGGTACCCCGCGGGTGGATCCAGTCGCCGGCGTTCGACCTCGCGCTGTTCACGCTGGCGCCCCTGGCCGGCCTGGCCATCGTGCTGGCGAACCTCGTGCCCGGCGGATACCGGCTGGGTATCGCGGCGACGTTCTTCGTCGCCATTCCCCACTACATGTCGTCATTCACCTTCTACCTCGGCGACGGCAATCTCCAGTATTACCGCACGCGACGGCTGGCGTTCTTCGGTGGGCCCATCCTGATCTTCGCCGCCGTCCTGGTCCTGCGGGCGCTCGGACACCACGGCCCAGTTCAGGTCGCCATGTTCGTCTGGAACGTCTGGCACGTGTCACTTCAGAGCGCGGGCATCCTGACGATCTACCGGCGGTTGAACGCCGGGCCGCTCGGCGAGCGGCCCGTAGCCCATCTCGCCATCCTGTCGGTCTCGGCCGCGATGACGTTCTGGCACGTCGATCGCTTCGCGCCATTGTACGAACCGCTGGCCCGCGTGCATCCGCTCCTGCCGTGGGCGCTCCCGGCCGTGGCGCTGCCGGTCGCCGCCACGTCGCTCGGGGTCCTCGCCTGGCGCCTCGCGCGCCGCGCGCGCCCGATCGGACTCGCAGAGGGCGCGTTCCTCCTCACCAGCCTCGTGCTGTTCCATCCGTACCTGTGGGTCGAGGACTCGAATCTCGCCACGTTCGCGATGCTGATGGGCCACTTCATTCAGTACCTCGCCATCGTGTGGCTGCTCAACCGCCGCAAGTACGCCGGGTCCGCCGGCTCGCCGCGGGAGCGCGCCCTCGCCTGGATCAGCGCGCGGCCGGTTCCCTTGTTCGGCACCCTGTTCCTGGTCGGCATGGGCTTCTACGCGGCAGACCGGATCACCACGGCCTTCGGCCTCGGCATGGCGTACATCGTGGTCTGGAATGCGATGACGCTGGTCCACTTCTATGTCGACGGGCTCGTCTGGGCCTTCCGCACACCCCATGTCCGCGAGTCCATCGGCCCCTTCCTCATGCCCGCGTCCCGGATCGCCGCCTGACGGGCCGTTCCGCCGGAAGGAAGGTCGCATGTGCGGCATAGCCGGATTCGTGGCCCTCGAGGGCTCCGACGCGTGCGTCGCCGGCCTGGCGCGGGCGTTGGACCGGATGGCCCACCGCGGCCCCGACGACCACGGAACCGTGCTGGTGCCCGCCGGGCCCGGCCGTGGACCGCTGGCCGGCCTCGGCAACCGGCGGCTGAGCATCATCGACACCTCGCCCTCCGGCCACCAGCCCATGACCACCGCGGACGGTCGCTACTCCATCACCTACAACGGGGAGATCTACAACTACCGGGAGCTGCGCTCGCAGCTGGCGGCGGGCGGCCACCGCTTCGCTTCGCACTGCGATACGGAAGTACTGCTGCTCGCGTGGGCGGCCTGGGGCCCCGCGTGCCTGGCCCGGCTCGAGGGGATGTTCGCGTTCGCGATCGTCGACCGGATCGACCGCCGCATGGTGCTCGCGCGCGACGCGTTCGGCATCAAGCCGCTGTTCTACAGCCGCAGCGGCGGCCGGCTGGTGTTTGCGTCGGAGATCCGGGGCGTATTCGAGTTCGGGGGGGTCGGACGAGTGGTCAACGCGGCCCGGCTGCGCGACTACCTGATCGAGTCCCACACCGGCCAGGGGCCGGAAACGCTGCTGGCCGATATCCGACAGGTCCCGCCGGCGCACTACCTCGAGGTCCCGCTCGACCTGTCGCGTGACGATTGGCCGACGCGGTACTGGTCTCCGGACGACGGCGCGCGACGCCACGTGACCTTCGCGGCGGCGGCCGAGGAGCTGCGCGCGCTGGTGCTCGACAGTGTCCGCCTCCACCTGCGCAGCGATGTGCCCGTTGGGTTCTCCCTGTCGGGAGGGCTCGACTCCTCGTCGGTCCTCCTCGCGGCGCGTCACGCGCTCGGCCCGCACGCCGAGCTGCTGGCGTTCGGATTCGTCACGGACGAGGCGGCCATCAACGAGGCCGCCTGGCAGGCCCAGGCGGCGGTGGCCGCGGGCGCGAAGCTCCATCCCATCCGGTTCTCGGCCACGGACCTCGGCCGGGATCTCGACTCCATCGTCGACATTCAGGGCGAGCCGTTCGGCAGCCCGACCATCTACGCCCAGTACCGGGTCTTCGCGCGGGCGCGCGACGCCGGCGTCAAGGTCATCCTCGGGGGACAGGGATCGGACGAGCTCTTCGCCGGGTACGACACCTACCTTCCGGCGCGGGCCGCGACGCTGCTCATGCGATGGCGCTGGGTGGCGGCGGCGCGGTTCGTCGATGCGGCGTCGACGCGGTGGGGACACGGTCGCCGACCGATGGCGCGCAGTGCCGTGGCGATGGCGCTGCCGGCCTCCATCGAACGCACGCTGCGGCGGGTGTTGCGGCCGGCGCGACGTGCTCGCGCCCCCGACTGGCTGGACCACCACTGGCTGGCCGCGCGGGGCGTGGAACCCGCTCCACCCTGGCGTCCGCACGGCGGCGAAGCCATGAAACAACTGCTGGTGGAGGGGATCGAGAACAACCATCTTCAGGCCTTGATGCGCTACGAGGATCGCAGCGCCATGGCCCTCTCCCTGGAGAGTCGCGTTCCGCTGCTGACGCCACGGCTGGCGCGCTTCGCGCTCTCCCTGCCCGAGTCGCATCTCATCTCGCCGACCGGCGAGCACAAGGCGGTGCTGCGCGAGGCCATGCGCGGCATCGTGCCCGCCGGCGTGCTGGACCGTCGCGACAAGATCGGGTTCGCGGTGCCGGTCGCCCGCTGGCTGGTCGAGCTGGCGCCGTTCGTCGAGCAGAAGCTCGCACTGGCCGGCACCTGTCCGCCCATTCAGCGGGCCGAGGTCGAGCGGCGGTGGACCGCCGTGCGCCAGGTGGGGCATGTGGGTGCCGCCTACACCCTGTGGCGCTGCATCACGCTCGCGACGTGGGCCGAGCGCGGAGCCGTGCAATGGTCGTAGGAGGCGAGCGGGGCCCGGGCGGCCGGGAACCGGCGCAACCCTCGGCGGATGTGACGCCGGACGTCGCGGGCACGGCGTGGATCGATGCCCTGAGCGACGAGCAGTGCATGGAGATCTTCTGGCTCTACGTGGATCCTCCCGAGCCCTTCCTCCAGGCACACCCGCCGGCGCTCCTCGGTCGGGCGATGCGCTACGCGCTCCGCCAGGTCGTCGACGCGACGCGCGGTGAAGCGCGGCCTCGGTGAACACCCAGCCCACGATGAAGCGGCTTACGGAGCCGGAGCGCGCCCTGCTCCTGCGCCTGCTGGCCATTGGCCCGGCCGCGGAGGCCGACGCTCACCCAGCCCGGCCGGTTGACTGGAGCGCAGTCCTCGACGCTGTCGCCGTAGCCCTGGGTCCGCTGGTTGCCCGCGGCATCGCCCAAGGACGCGCCGGCCCCGAGGTGCCGCCGGAAGTGACCAGGCGCTTGCAGGCCACCACCGCGATGCTCGCCGCAACCCACGCGCGCCGCCAGGCCGCGCTACGCACGGTGTGCCACGCGCTCGCCGACGCGACCATCCCCACCATCGTGCTCAAGGGCGCGGCACTCGCCCACCTGGTCTACCCGGATCCCATACTGCGGCCGATGCGCGACCTGGACCTCTGGGTCCCCTCCGCGCGGCTCGACGACGCGGTCGCAGCCCTGGCGCCGCACGGCTTCCGACACCCCGCGGACCATGCGCTGCGTCCCGAGATCATTCGCTCGCCCGAAGGCCGCATCCTCGAAACCCCCGAGCACCGTGCGCGGGTGGAGCTCCACGCGCGGCTCGAGTCGCTGGCCGGCGTTGCGTGGGCCCGGTTCGAGACCGCGTGGGATGCCAGCGAGCCCGCCTCGCTTGGCGGCATCGCCGCCCGAGTGCTGTGCCCGGAGCACCTGCTCACGCATCTGTGCCTCCACCTTTCCCGGGCCCACGCGTTCGATCTGCCTCTGCTCCACCTCCTCGATATCGCCCACGTGACCCGGCGCTGGGCCGAGCGATGGGATTGGCCCTGCATGGTGCGCGACTGGCGCGAACAGCGGGTGGCCGCGTGGATGTTGCTGGGTCTCGCGCTGCCTCGCGACCTGCTCGGGGCACACGTGCCCGAGGACCTCGAAGCACGAGTCGGCGTTCCCGCCGACTGGTCGACCATGCGGGCCCTCGCCAAGGCCCGGCTTTGGGCGCAGCGCGGTCAACGACTGCCCGGGGCCGCGGTGGAAGTCCTGCGTCAAGGGTCGGGCGCGAACCGCCTCCGGTGGCTGCGGCGCCGCTTCTTCGACCACTATTGGCGCCCGCCGGAGCCTCGCGGCGCCCTGGCGCTCGTGCTCGGCGCGGGCCGTCGTCTCTGGTACGATCTGCGGGTGAAGGTTCCCAAGTACCTCGTGGCTTGGCAACGGGGCGCGCTTCGAGGCCCGGGGTTGGAGCACGGCATCGCCCTCGAACGCGACCGCGCGGAGCTGGAGCGACTGGTGGTGGCGGCCGGTGACCTGGGCTACCCCACGAGTCCGGGGGCCACCGGCCCGGCGGGTCTGAGCCACGCTATTGCCGGGCCTCCGCCGCCTCGATAATCTGCACGGGTAGCGCGTTGACCGGTTCGCCCCAGTTGGAACGCTGCCCCGCTTCGTCAGGGAGTGGTAGCCATGGCCTCTGCCGGACCCGTCTCGCCGGAAACGGTGCAGATCGCCGAGGACAGCTACGATCGGTGCGGGCACGAGGCCTTCTTCCACGCCTTCTACCGCCGCCTGCTCGGCAGCGACGAGACCATCCGGCGCAAATTCGCCCGCACCGACTTCGAGAAACAGAACAAGCTGCTCCAGCACGGCCTCGGCCTGCTGTTCATCTACGCCAAGCGCGGCAACCCGGCGATGCTCGAGCGCATCGCCGCACGCCACGGCCCGGCCGACGTAGACGTCCCGCCGACCCTGTACCCGGTGTTCGTGGACTGCCTGATCGCCACGGTGAAGGAGTTCGACACCATGTGCAGCCCGGAAGTCGAGCAGGCCTGGCGGCAGGCCCTCGCACCGGGCATCGCGTTCATGGGCGCCCACTACACGAAGCACGCCGAACAGCCGGCCGCCGGATCGTGACCGGTTCGCGGCAGCCGGGACGCGCGCGCACCTGGCAGCGGGGCGGCTAGCCGATGGCCTCCAGCGGACCCGTCGCGCCCGAAACGGTGCGGATCGCCGAGGAGAGCTACCAGCGCTGTCAACGCGAGGCGTTCTTCCACGCCTTCTACGACCGGCTGCTGAGCCAGGGTGAGGAGATCCGGCGCAAGTTTGCCCGCACGGACTTCGCGCAGCAGACCAAGCAGCTGCAGCACGGTCTCGGGCTCCTCTTCATCTACGCGAAGCACGGCAATCCGGTGATGCTCGAGCGCGTCGCCGCCCGCCACGGACCGAGCGACGTCGACGCGCCGCCCGCGATGTACCCGCTGTTTATGGACACGCTGCTGGCCACCGTGAAGGAGTTCGACGCCAAGTGCAGTGCGGACGTGGAGCGCGCCTGGCGACAGGCCCTCGCCCCCGGGCTCGCCTACATGTGCGACTACTACACCAGGCATGCCGGCCCGCCGGCCACCCGCGCGTGACGAATCCCGGCGGATTCACCTGCCAGCAGTGCGGCCGCGCGGTGGACGCCGGCGCGCTGTTCTGCGCCGCCTGCGGCAGCAGCGTCTCGGTCGCCCAGGACCACCTCGCCACGCGGCAGGTGGCCAGCGCGCACGCCACGGCCCAGCTGCAGGACGTCCTGCTCCAGCAGCTGCGCGATGCCACGCTCGGGGAATACGAGATCCTCACCGAGCTGGGCCGCGGCGGCATGGCGACGGTGTACCTCGGCCACGACCTGCAGCTCGACCGCAAGGTCGCCGTCAAGGTGATGCTGCCCGCGCTGCTCACGGGCGAGGGGATGATCGACCGCTTCAAGCTCGAGGCCCGCACCGCGGCGCAGCTCAGCCACCCGCACATCATCCCGATTTTTGCCGTGCGCGACACGGAGCAGCTGCTGTTCTTCGTGATGAAGTTCGTCGAGGGCCGGCCGCTCGACTCCATCGGCAAGGAGCTGGGCCAGCTGCCGATCGTGATGGCCCAATCCATCCTCTCGAAGGTCGGCGAAGCACTGGGGTACGCGCACCGCCGCGGCGTCGTCCACCGCGACATCAAGCCGGCGAACCTCATGATCGACGTCGAAGGCCAGCCGGTCGTGACGGACTTCGGCATCGCGAAGGTGGCGGACGCGCGGGGCCTGACCATGACGGGCGCGACGGTCGGTACGCCGACCTACATGAGCCCGGAGCAGTGCGCGGCCGGCACGATCACCGGCGCATCGGACCAGTACTCCCTGGGCGTGGTCGCGTACGAGATGCTCGCCGGGCGGCTGCCGTTCATCGGCGACACCATCGTCAGCCTCCTCTACAAGCACTGCCACGAGCCTCCTCCCCCGTTCCTCGACGTCCGGCCCGACTGCCCGCCCGAGCTGCACGAGGCGGTCATGCGGATGCTCGCCAAGGACCCCGGCGACCGGTTCCCGACCCTGGAAGCGGCCGTGGACGCCATTGGCAGCGTCTCGCTCTCGTTCGACGACCCGATCCGGGTCCAGCTCACGACCCTGGCAAAGCGGGGCGTGAACCTGGAGACCCTGAAACGCGTCAGCACACCCCGGAGCCTGACGCCGGCGCGCTCCAAAGTCACGAAGCGGACCGGAGTGCCGTCGCGGACCGGCGTACCGTCGCGAACCGGCGTACCGTCGCGGTCGGGCGAGGCCTCCAAGCCCACCGTCCTGACGTCGCCCCCGGTTGCGGCCCCGCGCCGCCGGGGACGGGGAGTGCTCTGGGGCATTCTCGGCGTGGTGGCGGTCGCCGGCATCGGGGCCGCGGTGGTGTTGCGGCCGCGGGATCGAGGGGCCGCGCCGAACGCCAATCTGGGCGCGACGGTACTGGGCGTCGCGAGTCTCGACGTCGAGCCGGGACACGGGGTCCTCGACATCAATGGCACGATGCAGCTGGTCGCGGCCCCGCGCGACTCGAGCGGCCAGCCGATCAGCGTGTCGGTCATCTGGTCGAGCGACAACCCCTCCGTGGCGTCGGTGTCCGCGACCGGGCTCGTGCAGGCGCTGGCTCCGGGCGAGGCGCGGATCCAGGCGTCCGCGGGCGGCACACAGGGCGCCGCGCAGCTGACCGTCGCGGCCCCGCCGCCGCCGGGCGCGACGGCGACCGTCGCCCGGATCCGGCTGGACGGCGCCCCGGCGACGCTCACCGTCGGTGGGGCCGCACAGCTCCGGGCCGTGCCGGTGGACGGCCGCGGAGCACCGGTCGCCGGGCGTCCTGTGACCTGGTCGAGCGCCGCCCCCTCGCTCGCCAGCGTATCGCGCGCCGGGCTCGTGACGGCGCTGGCGCCGGGGCGGGTCACCCTCACCGCCCGCAGCGGCAACACCAGCCAGACGGTGAGCCTCGAGATCGTGCCACGGACCCCGGGTCCGGTCGCGCCGGGCCGGGCCGCCTCGGTCTCGGTCACCGCGGCGTCCGGCTCGCTCACGCCGGGCGCCACGACCCGGCTCACCGCGACAGTCCTGGGTGACGACGGCCGCACGCTCAACATGTCGGTGATCTGGCGCTCCGCCGATCCCCGCGTGGCGAGCGTCAGCGACGGCCTAGTCACCGCGGTCGCGCCTGGCTCTACCGTGATCACCGCGTCGGCCGACGGCCGCGAGGCCAGCACCACGGTGACGGTCGCCGCACCCCCGCCGGATGTCCCGCGACCCCCCGTGGCGGAGGCCGACCCGCGTGACGCGATCGCGGCGGTGATTCAGGCGTACGGGCGGGCGCTCGAGTCCGGCCAGATCTCACAGGTGCGGCGCGTGTACCCGGGGATTCCGGCCGACCAGGAGAACCAGGTTTCGCAGACGCTGCGCTCGCTCGAGCAGCTGCAGGTCACGCTGCGGATCACCAGCCTCGACGTCCGCGACGACGCGGCGACCGCGTCGGTCAGCGGCCAGTATCAGTTCTTCAGCCGGGAGAACCGGCGCACCGAGAATCTCCCGGTCCGGTTCCAGGCCACGCTCGAGCGCGGACCCGACGGCTGGCGCATCCGGTCGATGCGGTGAGACCCTTCCCCGTGGTCCGTGCGTCAGCCCTGAGGCCGCTCGTCGCCGCGATGGCTGCCGGACTCGTGACGATCGGATGTGCCGATCTCCACGTGCCGGGCCTCGGCCGGATCGTTTCCGTCCTGATGACGCCGGACACCCTGGTCCTGCGCGTCGGCGACACGGCCGTCGTGCGCGCGGCGCCGCTGGACGCCGCGGCCTCGCTGCTGGCCGACAAGGCCCCGACGTGGGCGTCGAGCGCGGCCGGCGTCGCCATCGTGAACGACACCGGGCGCGTGGTGGCGACGGGCGCCGGGACCGCCGCGATCACCGCGAGCGTGGAAGGGGTGGACGGTACGGCGATCGCCATCGTGACCGGGCAGCCTGCGACCGTGGCCGTCTCGGCCGGTGCGGGCCAGACGGCGGCGGTCAACACCGCGGTTCCGGTCCTGCCGGCCGTGCGCGTCACGGACGCCGGTGGCAATCCGGTGCCGCGCGCGTCCGTGACGTTCGCGGTGACGGGCGGTGGCGGCACCGTGAGTCCGTCGGGGCCCGTCCTCACCGGCTTCGACGGCGTCGCCGCCGCCACGTCGTGGACACTCGGGCCCTCGGCCGGCCCGAACACCCTCGCGGCGACCGCGGCCGGCACCGGAATCGGCGGCAACCCTGTGACCTTCACCGCGACGGCCACCGTTGGGCCGCCCCACGCGGGACAGTCCGCCGTCTCCGCTTCGCCGACCACGATCGCGCCGAGCAGCGGCGCGAGCTTCACGACCATCACCGTGACCGTCAGGGATTCCGCGGGCAGCACGGTCACCGGCGCCACAGTGGTCCTGTCCGCGACCGGCAGCGGCAACGTGCTGACGCAGCCCACCGGCCCCACGGACAACCAGGGCCGCGCGACCGGCGCGTTGAGCTCGAGCGTGGCCGAATCCAAGACGGTATCGGCGACCGTGAACGCCACGGTCACGGTGACCCAGACCGCGACGGTCCTCGTGTCGGCGAACGCGCCGGCCGGCCTGGCGGTCGCGACCCAGCCCGCGGGAGCCGTATCGAATCAGGCGTTCGGGACGCAGCCGGTGGTCGAGGTCCGGGACGCGTTCGGCAATCCCGTACCCACAGCCGGCAACCCGATCACGGTGACGCTCGTTGGAGGCAACGGGACGCTGATCGGAACCGCGACGGTGAACGCGGTGAACGGCAGCGCGGCTTTCAGCGGCCTCCTGATCCGGGGGCCGCGGCCCGCCGGCGATACGCTCGGGACCGGCCCGCACGTGCTCCAGTTCTCGGCGCCGGGGTTCAACGCGGTGCGGTCCGACACGTTCCAGGTGGCGGTATCGTTCGCGTACAACGTCGTGGACATCTGGACGCGGAACGGCTGCGCGTCGGGCTGCCACACCTTCAGCGTCTACGCCAACAACACCGCGGCCACGTCGCTCTCCTGCGCGGGGCGGTTGAGGATCGTGGCGAACGACACGCTCACCAGCTTTGCGTACGAAAAGATCCGCACCGCGACGCCGTCGTGCGGCGGCGTGATGCCTACCGGCGGGCTGATGTCACCGCTTCAGATCCGGCTGATCCGGGACTGGATTCTGCAGGGCGCACCGAACAACTAGCTGAGTCGAGCGTCGAGAGGCGAGGGCGTCACGGGTCCCCTCGACTCACGACTCATGACTGACACCTGCGAGCACGCTAGAAGCTGAACTCGAATCCCGCCGTCCAGATGAACTCCGGCTGCATGCTCGCCCGCTTGAGCGGGGCGATGCCGTTGAGCACGAGGACCGTGCCGCCGCGCAGGTTGAACTTGATGCCCAGTGCGGCGTCCAGCCGGTCGTCGCGGCGCGTGGGCACGGACGTGGCCGGCAGCTCGCGCGGAAACGGCGCCACGAACTGAATCGTGCCCGGAAGGGCCAGCTTCGGCGCGCCGACACGCCACTCCGAGATGAGGCTGAACGCCAGCGTGGCCCACGGCGTCATGAGGTTGTCGAACCCGATCGTAGCCAGCGCGCCGTCGTTCTGCAGGTCGCCGGTTCGCACCAGGTAGCCCGCGTTGGCGTGCACGGCGAAGCTGCCGAACTGTGCGGCGAACACCCCCACGGCGCGGGCCGATGTGCTGCCGGATCCCAGCAGGTCCTCCTCGTTGCCGGTGGGGAGCCGGACCTCGGCCAGGAGGGCCGCGCCCGCCCGCCGGGTCTGACCGAGGTTGATCTTGAGCCGCCCGACCACGTCGCCCAAGCCCGTCGCGGAGGCGTCCACCGAGCGCGAGGCGCTGAGGACGGGATTGGTGTCGGTACCGGCGAAGTGGTGCGGGGTGCTCGGGCCGAACGGGTGGATCTGGGCGACGCTCGAGCCCCGCATGGCGACGCGGACGAACGGCACGGCAACGCCGATGTCGAGGAAGTCGGTGACCCCCACCGTCCCGAAGACCGAGGCGACCAGCAGGTTGACGTCGAGGCCGAGCTGCAAGCGGATGATGTCGTTCTCGAACTGCGGGTCGCCGAGCCCCGCGTTCCCCACGTCCTGGTGGGTGAAGTTGAACTCCAGGTTGTCGAGGGGCGCGCCGTTCAGCGTGGAGTAGTGGATGTTGGTCACGTTGGCGCCGACGAAGAACCGGCCCCGCCCCAGCGTTTGCGAGCGCTCGGCGAAGATCGGCCCGGCCGAGGTCGAGGTCCGCACCGGCAGGCCGCCCACGATGGAGTAGGTCGCGCCGCTGCTCGTGGCGCTGACCGGGGTGCTCGAGACGCTCTTCGCGATGGACTCGGTGACGAACCCGATGACGGTCTGGTTGCCCTGGGTGACCGCAGGCAGGTAGTGGTCGCCGTGCGCGTTGGTCAGGTCGAGGCACAGCGGCTGGCCGCAGGTACCGAAGGTGAAGAGATCCGTCAGCCGGTCGCGGAGACCCTGCGCGCGGAGCGGCGCAGCCGCGAGAACCGCAAGAACCGACAGCGCGAGCGGACGGAGCATCGGATCTCCCTGGTGGCGATGGGTGCTGACCGACGCCGAATATAGGACTCGTGAAGGCCACCCGAAAGGCGCGCCCGGCCTGCGGGCCGTGGCGGCGGAAGGCGTCAGACCCGGCGGGCGAGCGTCCCGCGTGGTGCCGAGGCCTGGAGCGCGATGGCGTCGAGCTTGTCGCGGTACCAGCGCGACAGGCGCAGCTGGCCGCCGTTGCGCAGCAGCACGACGTAGTCGCCGGCGAACCAGGGCTGCAGCTCCCGCACCGCTTCCAGGTTCACGATGGTGGAGCGGTGGATGCGCACGAACTGGTGGGGGTCGAGCTGCTGCTCGAGCGCGGTCAGGGTGCCGCGCATCAGGTGCACCTCCTTACCCACGTGCAGGCGCACGTAGTTCCCCGCGGCCTCGATCCACTCGATGTCGGCCACCTTCACGAAGTGGAGCCGTCCGTCGGTGCGGATCATCAACCGCCGGGCGTGGCGCCCCTCGAGGTGCTCGAGCGCGGTCAGGAGGCGCTCGGTGCGCACCGCGGCGTGCTCGCGCTGGAGCAGCTCGCGTGCCCGCGCGACCGTGTCGCGGAACCGCCCGGCGCCGACCGGCTTCAAGAGGTAGTCGGCGGCGCGCACCTCGAAGGCGCGCACCGCGTGCGCGTCGAACGCCGTCACGAACACCACCACCGGCACCTCGCCGCCCTGCCGCAGCACCTCGAAGCCGTCCATGCCCGGCATCTCGACGTCGAGGAACATCAGGTCGGCCCCGCCCTGCTCCAGCGCGGCGACGGCCTCGGCCCCGCTGCCGCACTCGGCCACGACCTCGAGGTCGGGCTCGTGCGAAGCGAGGCGCCGCAGGCGCTCGCGCGCCAGGGATTCGTCGTCCACGATCACGGTACGGATCGGCACCATCAGGCTCCGGATGCGGCCAGGTCGAGCGCGGCCGGTGGCGGGGGGCGGGTGGCGGCGGTCGCCGCGGCGGCCTCGGCCGGCGCGGGGCGATACGGAATCTCCACAGCGAGGAGCGCGCCGCCCCGCGCCCCGTGCGTCAGCTCCAGCCGGTACGATGGGCCGTAGAGCTGCTCCAGGCGGGCCCGGGTGGTGCCGAGGCCGACCCCGGCGCGCGGAGGTCCCTCCTCCGGCCCGCTGCCGTTGTCCTCGACGCTGAGCGCCAGCACCGGCCCGCGCCGCGCCGCCCGCACCGCGATCCGCCCGGGCTCGGGCCGGCGCGCCGTGCCGTGACGGATGGCGTTCTCGACCAGCGGCTGCAGCAGGAAGCTCGGCACCAGGGCCCGGGTCGCCTCCGGCCCGGCGTCCACGTGCACCGCGAGCCGCTCGCCGTAGCGCAGCCGCTCGATCTCGACGTACGCGTCGAGGAACTCCAGCTCCCGCGCCAGGCTCACCTCCTGCTCCTGGCCGTTCTCCATCGAGCGGCGCAGCAGCCGGCCCAGACGCGCCAGCATCTCGTCGGCGCGCTCGGCGTCGTGGTGCACCAGCTCCGCGATGGCGTTGAGCGTGTTGAACAGGAAGTGCGGCTGCAGCTGCATCGCGAGCACGTGCAGGCGCGACGTCGTCACCTGGTTCTCCAGCTGCACCGCCCGCAGCTCGCGCTCCCGGTACCAGCGGTAGAAGTCCCACGCGTGCGTGAGCGCCACCATCACCAGGTACAGGAAGACGGCGACATCGAGCTGCAGGAGCGCGAACCCGACGAACGAGCGGGGGCGCGGCGGCGCCAACACGCCGTGCAGCAGCCAGGTCAGCGCGGCGATGACCACCCAGCACACCAGGGCGCCGGACAGGTGAACCAGCACCATCGCGTGCCAGTTCTGGCGCTGCACCCTGAAGCGGCGGGCCAGGTAGATGACGAGCGGCGTCACGGCGGCCCACACCGCCATCAGACCCAGCGACAGCTTGAGCAGGCGGGACCAGGCGGGGGCCTCCGCCGCGGTGAGGCTGTAGAAGAGGAAGCTCTGATTGGTGGACAGCAGGCCGTACGCCGCCCACAGCAGCACGACCGTCAGCCAGAAGGCCGGGGCGCGCGGAATGAGCGGGTCGCGCCGCCCCGGATTCAGGGTGGAACGTGGCGTCACGGCATCTCCGTACGGGGAACCTGCGGTCCGTACGGAGTCAGATGCTCCGGAGTGTCAGGGGGTTGGCGGCCGGTCCCGTTGCGGACGCTGCTGGCCCTGAGCGGGCCTCGGTCCCGCCGCGAAGTTGCGGAGCTGCGGGGGCACCTTCGTCCACTGTTCCTCGGTGAGAATCGCCCGCACCTCGGTCACCATCCGAGCTACGTCGCCCCGCGCTTCGTCGAACCGCGGCCGGAGCAGGCCCAGCAGGCGCGCCGGGTCGGCGTTGGTGCCTTCGCGCTGCATCACGACCCGGAACGTGTCGAGGCGAGCCTGGTTGCGTGCCGCCAGTGAGTCGCGCAGCGGTGTGAGCAGTGCCACCTGCGCGGAGTCCAGACGCAGGGAGTCGCGCAGTCCGAGCACGACGCCCGCCGGGTTGGGCAGCACGCTCTCCAGTCGCGCCATCATGTCGCCCGGCAGAGGGCCCGTCCCACCCCCGCGTCCGCCCCCCGCGCCCGGCCCCCCGAACCCGCCCATCCCGGCGAGGGCGCCGGCGCCGCCGCGCCGCACCGCATCCATCGCCTGTTGCATCCGATCGGGGCCGATGGTCAGCCGCATCTGGATGCCGATCTGGAACGGCGGCCGAAACGCCGTCGCCGTGCCGCCGACGGCGCCGAACCGCTCGTTCACGCTGTAGACGTAGCGCTGCGCCACCGTGTCGAACCCGGTCACGTACAACAGGCGGTCGTCGGGCCGGGCCGCGAGGCCCCATCCATGCGCGCCGGCGGCGCCGTGGAACAGCTCGTCCAGGCCGCGCAGGAAGTTCTGCGTGACGACCGAGACGCTGAGCCGCCGGTTCAGGCCCAGCAGCTGCGGCCGCCAGTTGAGCTGGAGGTCGAGCGTGGCCTGCGAGGGTCCGGTGCACGAGTTGCGCGCCGCGATCCTGCCGGTCTGCCGCACGAGGCAGTCGCGCACGCCGGACGACGCCTGGCCGAGGAGGCGGGACATGCCCTGCGCTTCGGCGGTGCCGGCGCCGGGCGCGAACACGAACGCGCGGTCATTCCACGACCCGTCGCCGTTCACGTCGCCGCCCACGGTGGGCGTGTAGGGCGTGCCCGACGTGAGCCGGCCGATGGACGTGATCTCCAGGCCGGCCGACAGCGGGTACGTGATGGTCGCGAGCACGGCGTGCCGGCGCTCGAAGCTGCTGCGCGCCCATTCGGCCACGTTCGGATCGGCGGCGGTGGTGCCGCCCCGCAGGCCTCGCGCTTCGTCGCGGGTGCGCTGCCAGGTGTACGACAGGTTCGTGACGATGCCGCGGCCCAGGATCCCGCCGACACCCACCGTGAGCTGGGCCGAGCGCGAGTGGAGGTCGGAATGGGCCTCGAGGACCTGCCCGAAGCTCGTATCGGAGCGGGACGCGACGAAGCGCGGCGTGCCCGTCGAGGGAGCGATGGCGCCCGGGGTCACGAACACCGGCCGCCCGCCCTCGCCGGCGAGCGTGAAGCGCGGCGTGCCGACGAGGTTCAGGTCGCGGAACCCGTTCTGGGCCACACCGAACGACAAGCTTCCGTCGGCGGTGAGCCGGAACAGCTGGGTGAGCCGCCGCTCGACATTGAGGTTGCCGCGCCATGCCCGCGGCGCCTCGAACCCGTCGGCCAGCAGCGTGACCGCGCGAGGCGGCACCGCGCCGCCCGGGGGCGGTGGACCCGCGCCGGCGCAGTCGCCGGGGATGGAGCCGGGATTGAAGCGGTACTGGGCCCAGTCGGGTGCCGGCACGGCCGAGCCGATGCAGAAGATCTCCGCGCTGGAGAGGTCGAGCCCGGTGGCGCTGCGCGCCTGGGCCACGAGGTTCACCGGCGGCTGGCTGCGGAATTCGCCGAAACCCCCGCGCAGCACCAGCGTCGGCGGCGAGGGCGGCCGCCCGCGCTCGAACGTGCTCATGCCCAGGGTCCAGGTGAAGCCGGCGCGCGGGGAGAGGTGCCACTCTTCCGGGAGCCGGTCGGTACGGCGTCCGAAGGCCGCCTCGACCGCGGGGTTGTAGGCCGGCGGATTGCGGAACGACGAGCCCTCGAGCCGCACCCCGTACGTCAGCTGGAACGGCCGCGACAGGATCCACACGTCACCCGCGTACAGCGCCCACCGGAGGCTTTCCGACAGCCGCTCCGCGACCTCGACGGTGCGGCGGAACGAGGCCGGTTGTCCGGCTTCGAGGGCGGCGAGCGAGTTGTACGTGAACACGCCCAGCTGGTTCGCGCCGACCAGGTTGGTGGAGTGGTCGGACAGGAAGCTGACGCCCGCCTTGATGCGGTGCCGCCCGCCGCCGGGCATCCACGACAGCTCGTTGGCGGCCTCGATGCTGGCGGAGCGAGCGCGCGTGGGCAGCCCCGGATTGCCGCCGAACACGAGGGTGGAGACGCCGCGGGTGTTGTCGGGCAGGTCGGACGCGACCAGCACGCGCCCCTGTGGCAGCACGCTGAACGGGCTGCCGTCGCTGCGCGAGGACTGGTAGTAGGCGCGCAGCTCGTTGATCACCGTGGCGCCGAACCGCGAGGTCAGTGTGCCCATCACGCCGCCACCCGACGTTTCCATCAAGCCGCCGGTCTGGGGCAGCGCCAGCGAGCCCAGGCGGGCGGGGTCCTGGCTGGTACCGCGCCAGTCGCCGCGCAGCGTGAAGGTGTGCGCGTTCGACAGCAGGTAGTCGAGGCGCATCAGCACGCTCAGATTGTCGTTCGAGCGCGACCGCGCGTCGGGCACGCTGTTGTGCGGGACGCCCAGACCGTCCACGATCGAGAGGAACCGCGCCACCGAATCGGGATGCACGCCGAGCCGGGTGTAGTCCGCGATGCCGGCCGAGAGCAGCGTCTGCTGGGGATCGGAGCGCAGCCGGCCCTGGAACGACCCGTACACGAACAGCCGGTCACGGGCGAGCGGGCCGCCGACACCGCCGCTCAGCACGTGCTGGGTAAAGCCCTGGGCGAACGGCGAGTCCTCGCCGGTCACGGCCAGATCGTCCTCGCGCAGCTGATACCCCGAGGATCCCTGCACCACGTTGCTGCCGCTCCGGGTGGTGGACGCGATCAGGCCGCCCGAGAACTGGCCGCGCGAGACGTCGTAGGTGCTGGTCACCACCCGGGTGTTGCGGAGCCCTTCCTGCGGGATGGACGCGTTGCCGAACAGCACGCCGTCCAGTGTCACGGCGTTGGCGTCGGCTCCCAGTCCCGCGACCGAGAAGGCGTTCGCGGTCGAATCGGTGCCGGCGATCGGCACGATGCCGGGAATCAGCGCGGTCAGCAGGTTGATGTCGGTGACGTCGATCGGCAGCCGGGCCAGCTGGTCGATGCCCAGGAATCGCTCGGTGGCGCCGGGCGTCGGCCCGTCGGGGACGCGCACGATCTGCGGCGTGGCGCGGATGGTGATCGGGTCGAGCGTGACGGTGCCCTGCTGGAGGGTGACGTTCCACACCAGCCGATCTTCATCAGCGTGACGCTGGAGCATTTCGGTGCGCGGGATCAGTCCCGGCGACCGCGCCGTCATTCGGTACTGGCCGCCGCCGTCGGTGAACAGGATCGTGAACCGTCCGCGTGCGTCGGTGCGGGCCCGGCGGGTAACCTGGGTTTCGAGCGAAAACGCCTCGACCAGGACGTCGGCGAGCGGCACCCGCCCCTCGCCGGTCACCTGCCCGGTGATGATGTCGGTGGCGGCCCCAACCTGCGCCGCGGCGTTCCGCGGCCACGACGCGACGAGGAGGCCGGCGCACAGCGCAACGGCCCGGAGGCCGCGCACCGGACCGGAGCGGTCGAAGATGAATGCCATGGCCCACATACGATGAACCGATGGACGACGTTGATGCACGGGAGTTAAGAGAGACCCTCGGTCCACACGCCCGTGGAGTCTGCCCGCGAGGCGTCAACCGGCCGATGACCCGAGCGCCTGCTGCGGCTCTGTCAGAGCGCCAGGAGGGACTCGAACCCCCGACCCGCAGCTTAGAAGGCTGCCGCTCTATCCACCTGAGCTACTGGCGCAGACCGCGATGCCCAGAATCTACGATGGACAGGCGCTTTCCCCCACCCGCCGGCACGAGATCAGGACCCGACCGCCTGCAGCGCGCCGCGCATCTCGACGGCCGTCTGCCACCGGTCCGAGGGCTCCTTCGCGAGCCCACGCTCGATGAACGCCGACAGGCCGGGCGACACGTCCGGCCGGAACTCCCGCACATCGGGCACCGGCGCCTTCTGATGCAGCTGGAGCACCTGGCTCTCGAGCGGGTGCTGGTAGGGGGGCCGGCCCGCGAGGCACTCGAACAGCACGCAGCCCAGCGCATACAGGTCCGACCGGTGGTCCACGTCGTGGCCCATGGCCTGCTCGGGGCTCATGTAGGCCGACGTGCCCACCGTGAAGCCCGAGCGCGTGACCCGCTGCTCCTCCGAGACCGCCACCGCGCGCGCGATGCCGAAATCGAGCAACGTCGCGCCACGCTCGGCCAGGACGATGTTCTCGGGCTTCACGTCCCGGTGGATGATGCCGCGCGCGTGGGCGTGGGCGACGGCGTCGAGCACGTCGAGCGACCGGGTGACGGTCGCGTCGAGCGGCGCGGGGCCGTGCGTGTCGAGCCACACCCGCAGCGTGGGGCCCTCGACGAACTCCATCACGTAGTAGACGAGCCAGTCGCCCGCTTCCCCGAAATCGAGCAGCCGGGCGATGAGCGGGTGGTCGAGCTGCTGCAGGACGCTGATTTCGCGCAGGAACCGCTTGGCCGTGTGGGAGGCGAGCAGCTCCGGCCGGAGCACCTTGAGCGCGACGCGCTGCTGGTCGGTGACGCGCCGCGCGCGGAACACGCGGGCCGCCCCGCCCCGGCCGATCTCCTCCTCGGCCGTGTAGCGGTCACCGAGGTACTGGCGGACGAGCTCGATCAGCTCACGGGGAATCAGCGGCTCCGGTGGGAAGGAAGCCTTTTAAGCTCCAGGGTTCCCCCGACGAGCGCAAGGCAATCCCGAGTCGGGGCGGCCGGACTCGAACCGGCGACCTCGTGGTCCCAAACCACGCGCGCTACCACCTGCGCCACGCCCCGAAACATCGAACCAGCCATGAGCTGGAAGCTGTGAGCTGTGAGTGGACGGGAGCCGGGTTGCCGCTCATGGCTCACAGCTCATAGCTCATAACTCATAACTCATAGCTCATAGCTCATAGCTCCCAACCTCACTCGCTCTATTCTATTCACTCTAGGGGCTTCGCCGCCAACGCCGCCGCCACCTGGCGGAACGCGTCACCCCGGTGGCTGACGCCGTTCTTCTCGTCCGGGGCCAGCTCGGCGAAGGTCTTCCCCAGCTCCTCGAACAGGAACAGGGGATCGTACCCGAACCCGCCGGCACCCCGCGGTTCCTCCAGGACCCGCCCCCAGCAGCGGCCCGTGAAGGCGTCCGGCGGCGCGGTCGGGCGGCGTAGCAGCACCGCGACACATACGTAGCTCGCCCTCCGGCGCTTCTCGTCGGCGCCCAGGAGCCGCCGCAGGAGTTCCTGGTTGTTCGCCTCGTCGAGCTCCTTGCCCGAGAGCGCGGCCGCGTTGGGCGCGAACCGCTTCGATTTGACACCGGGCTTCCCCATCAGCGACAACAGCTCGAGGCCGGAATCGTCCGCCACGGTGGGCAGCCCGGTGAGTTTCGCGAAATACTCGGCCTTGGCGCGCGCGTTCGACAGGAACGAGTCGAACTCCTCGATGGTCTCTTCCTTCGCGCTCCAGGCCACGTGTGCGTCGTCGAGGGACATGATCGTCGCCGTGCAGCCGGCTTCGGCCAGGATGCGCCTGATCTCGGCCACCTTGTGACTGCTCCGGGTGGCCAGCAGGAGCGGGGTCACAGGCCGAGTGCCGTGCGCTGGGCCCGGAACACGCGATCTGCGCCGAGCAGCGCGAGGTCCAGCAGCCGGTCCAGGTCGGCGCGGCCGAACGTGCCGTGCTCGCCGGTGCCCTGGACCTCGACGAACCGTTGCGGCTCGGCCACCACCACGTTCGCGTCCACCTCGGCCCGCTTGTCCTCGGCGTAGGAGAGATCGAGCACGGGCTCGCCGTCCACCACCCCCACGCTCACCGCGGCGACGAGGCGCCCGAACGGGCTGGCAATGCCGGCGGTCCGGGCCAGCCACGCGCAGGCGTCGTAGAGCGCCACCGTCGCTCCGGTGACGGCGGCGGTGCGAGTACCGCCGTCGGCCTGCAGCACGTCGCAGTCGAGCCGGATCGTGCGCTCGCCGAAGTCGAAGCCCGAGAGCGCCGCCCGCATGCTTCGCCCGATGAGGCGCTGGATCTCGTGGGTCCGGCCGCCGGGCCCGGCGCGCTCGCGCTGGGTGCGCTGGGTGGTGGCCCGCGGCAGCATCGCGTATTCGGCCGTGACCCAGCCCTTGCCGCTGCCCTTCCGCCAGCCCGGCACGCCGGTCTCGACCGAGGCGGTGCACAGCACCAGCGTGCCGCCCATCCGCACCAGACAGCTGCCTTCGGCGTAGGGGCTGGTACCGCGCTCGAGGGTGAGCGGGCGCAACGCGTCGGTGGCCCGGCCGTCAGGTCTCGGCACGGCGCGCCTTTGCGAGGAGTCCGGTTGTGGAATACCCGTCTTCGAGGGGGACGCGCACCACGCGGCCGCCGCGCGCCGAGACCAGCTCGGCGCCCACGATCGCCTCGGGCGCGTAGTCGGCGCCCTTGGCCAGCACGTCGGGTTGCAGGGCGGCGATCAGCTCGTACGGGGTGTTCTCGTCGAACAGCACCACGGCGTCCACGCACGCGAGGCCGGCGAGCACGAAGGCCCGGTCGCGCTCGCCGTTGAGCGGCCGGTCCGGGCCCTTGCCGAGCCGGCGCGCCGAGGCGTCCGTATTGACGCCGACCACGAGCACGTCCCCCTCGGCGCGCGCGCGCACCAGGTACGCGACGTGGCCGCGGTGCAGGACGTCGAACACGCCATTGGTGAACACGACCGGGCCGGTCTGGGCGGCGCGCCAGCGTCGCGCCGCGTCGCGCTCCAGGATCTTGCGATGGGGATCGAAGCGGGCGTCGGCGCCCACGTCAGAACGACTCGTTCTCGACGCCCGGCTTGAACGTGAACTTCCAGACCTTGCGGATGCCGGGCAGCTGCACGACCACGGAGTCCACGTACTGCGCGCTGATCGTGATGTAGCGGCGGTTCTGGGTGCGTTCGCGGGTGCGGCGGATGGTCCAGGCGCGCGGGCCGAGGGGCAGGTCGAGCTGGTCGGCCCGTTCGACCAGCCGCTGGCGGATCGTGTTGTCGTCGATGGCGCCGGCGAAGTTCGCCTGCTCCGTCACGTAGTCCTGGATCTGGTAGAACCGGAACCGGACCCGGAAGAACGCGATCCCGAAATAGACGCCCGCGACGAACACCAGGGCCGAGATCAGGCACCCGATCTTCACCTTCCCGTGCTCGTTGCCGAACCGCGAGGTTACCACTGCGACTGCGCCCCCTCCACGAAACTGGTCACGAGCTTTTGGATCGCCGTGCGCCGCCCGTCGATTTCCTGGGGCGGATTGTACTCGCCGTCCACGGAGAGGCCGTTGCCGCGCCACAGTGGCCGGCCCTCGCGCTGGTCGAAGATCTCCACGTTCACCACGATCTGGACGCGGCGCCGGGTGACCTCGACCAGGCCCTGCCCCGACTGGTACGAGAACGGGATGTCGGGCTCGTACCGGACGATCTCGCCACGGACCACGGCGTCGGCGTCCTGTTCGGACGCGGCGCGCAGGCCGAGGCGCCCTTCGGCCGCCTCGCGCACCGCGGCGAACACTTCCTGCGTCAGCGCCGGTTCGCCGGTGCGGTTGTCGAAGGGCAACACCGCCACGGTGCGGATGTGCGCCGGCAACCCGCCGCCACGGAACGAGTAGACGCAGCCGCCGACCACCAGCAGCGCGCCCAGCGCGGCGTTACGGGCGCAGGCGCCAGGTCGCATCGGGAAAGGCCTCGCTGGCCTCGCGGCCGGTGATGTCCATGACGAACCGCGCGCCGTGGGCGTGGTCGTCCAGCTGGGCGCGTGTCACGCTCCCGTCGGCGCCCCGCTCCAGGCGCAGCCGCTGGGCGATTCGCCCGCCCACCTCGCGCACGACGCCGGCCAGCGTGTCGCCGCGCAGCTCGAAGGTCGTCACCCGGCCCGCCGCGTCGGTGGTGCGCCAGAACGCGCGCGCCCCGTCGGTCAGGCGCTCGACCCGGTCCGCGTCCGGGGCCTGCAGGTAGCCGAGTACGGTCCACAGCGCAAACCGGTCCGGCAGCACCTGCTCCACGATCCCGGGGTCGGCCTCGACCCGCTCGCCTGCGAGGATCAGGACCGCGCGGCCCAGCCCTAGGCTCGCCGAGATATCGAGCCGGAGCGAGTCCGGCGGCGCGACCCGGGCCGCTCCGGCGCCCGCCAGCTGGATCCGGCCGTCGTCGGAGCGCCACCGGAACCGCACGATCTCGTGGCGTTCCGGCAGGGTGCGCCGCGCGGTCGCCGCGAACGCCTCGCGGCTGCTCGGCGTGAACGTACCGGCGGGGGCGACCGGGCCGGGCGGCGCACACGCCGCCACGCCCAACCCCAACCCGGCAATGTAGTTAAAGCGCCTCATCGCCTCAATAGTTGAAGCCGACCCAGAAGCTCACGAACCGCGACCCGCGGTACCGGACCGGCAGGTTGTACCGCTCGAAGTCGCCGCTGTGCCACCGCCAGCCGAGGTCGAGCCGCAACACCAGCGGAAAGCCGACGGGCATCCGGAGGCTGGCGCCGTAGGCACCCAGCGCGCCTCGGTCCCCGGTGCGGGGCGACCACGCGCGCCCCAGGTCGGCGAACAGGGCACCCTGGACGCCCGGGAACCGCCACTCCCCGAATGGCAGGCCGAGCGAAAGATAGTCGGTCAACGGGAACCTCCACTCCGCGTTGGCCATGACCGCCCGGGTCCCCGAGACATAGGAGTAGCGGGGGTAGCCGCGCAGCCCGTAGGTACCGCCGATGGCGATGCGGTCGGGCACCGGCCCGTCGGACCAGAAGGCGTAGCCGCGCAGGGCGAGCGCCGAGCGGAGCCCCGTGCGCGCGTACCGCCGGACGTCCACCGTGACGAGCCAGGAGTCGAGCCGGGCGTGGTTGACGTCGTTCACCAGCCCGCCGGTGACCGCGAACCGGGAGCCGTCGATCGGCCCGGTGGCGAGCCACAGCGCGTTGTCGTGCACGTAGGTCAGGTAGTTGGAGGTGAGCAGACCGTTGCGCCGCGCGCCGAACACGCCCTGGTCGTTGAAGCTCAGATCGGTGCGATCGGAGTACTCGACGCGGAACTGCCCCTCGAGTCGCGCGAACCGCGACAGCGGATAGCGCAGCAGGAGGAACCCGCCCTGCGTGGTCTCGTCGAACACGCGGTTGAAGTCCCCGTCGAAGAACCGGCCGCGGAAGCGGAAGGCTCCCACGCCCCAATTGAGCCGGTCGGTCTGGTTGATGTAGACGGCGGTGCCGTGCAGGCCGCTGAGCAGGTCGGTGAACCGGCTGGTTCCCTGCACCGCCACGAGGTTCAGGAACACCAGGTTGTCGCCGAGCAGGTCGGAGAGCAGGAAGGTGGCACCCTGCGCGGTCTGGCCCGGCACGACGATGGCGTCGGCGGCCGCGAAGTCGAGGCGGAAGCGGCGGTCGTAGCGCGCCGGCTCGAGCCGGTCGTAGCGCCCGTCGTCGAGGCCGGCCCAGCGCCACGAGGTGGGCGCGCCCGCGGTGTCGGCCGGCCCGGGCTCGGCGGCGGCCGCCGTGGGCGGGGGAGGCGGCGCGATGGTCTCGAGCCCCAGTGAGTCGGCGAGCAGCGAGTCCATCGGCGCGAGGCTGTACACGTTGAACTGGAGGTTCTCGAACCCGCCGAACACGTACCGTCCCAGGGCCGGCACCCACACCGGGTCGTAGGCGCCCCCCGGCACGGCCGTCTCCCGGCGGCCCGCGCCGGTCGAATCCACCGCGTAGATGTCGGCCACGCCACGGCGATCCGAGGTGAACACGATGCGCCCGTCGGCCGACCAGCGCGGGCTCTTGTCGCGCCACGGCCCCTGCGTGAGCGGGCGGAGGGCCCGGGTCGTCAGGTCGAGCACGAACAGGTTCATCGCGCCCTCGGCGCCGCCGGGCGCGCGATCCGAGCTGAACACGAGGCGCGAGCCGTCGGGCGAGACGGATGGATCGGTGTCCTGGTAGCGGTCGCTGGTCAGGCGCTCGAGCCGGCCGCTGGCGAGCACGAGCCGGTACAGGTCCGAGTAACCCGCCAGCGAGAGGGCGCTGAACACGACGCTGGCGCCGTCCGGCGCCCATGCCGGCGAGAGGATCGAGACGATCTCCGGAAACTGGTAGCGGCCCACGCGCCGGCCCGCCGTGAGGTCCCAGAAGAACAGCGCGTCGCGGTCCTGGAAGCGGCTGGCGAAGACCAGCACGCCCGCGGGCGAGACGTCGAGCCGCGAATCGAAGGCGTGGAACGACTCGAACTCCGGCGTCCGCTCCCCGGCGACCACCGTGCGCGCCCGGCCGCTGTCGAACGACACCGCGTACACGTTGGTGTAGCCGGTGCGCGGCGAGAAGTAGATCACTTCGGCGCGACCGTCCTCCCGCACCCAGACCGCGGGCTTGATCGCGAGCGGGGCCACACGGCGCGCGCCCAGCGCCAGCGGGCGCTCGTCGGTGATGCCGGGGTACCAGCGCAGCCGCATCGCGTGCCGCCACTCCACCGTCAGCTCCTCGGCGGTGAGGCCGAATACGCCCTGCAGCAGCGCGTCGAAGGTGTCGTAGCGCCACTCTTCGTCGTAGGCGGCGAGGAGTCGCCACTCGCCGTAGCGCCGGGCCAGGAACCGCACCAGCGACCCGCCGATCGGATACACGATCCCCCCGCCGGCGTACTCGAGCTGGCTCACGGACGGCAGTCGGCCGCCCTGGGTCAGGTCGCGCAACACCATCTCGTCCTGCGTGTCCTCGCCTTCCGACCAGTACTCGGCGAGCCCCTCGGTGAACCACAGCGGCAGGCTCACGCGCCGCAGCCGCGGGTACAGCGCCGCGTTGCTCCGCAGCTTCGAGAGCTGAAACACGTGGACGAGCTCGTGGCGGATCGTGTGGCGGAACTCGCTGTAGTTGCCGCGGAACGGGAGGGCCACCCGGCTGCGCATGAACTCGGTGAAGCCGAGCAGCCCCTCGGGCGGCACGAACGGCAGCAGGTTGGTCTGCTCGAAGTCCGCGTGCGACGCATAGAGGATGAGGGGGATCCGCTGGCTGACGCTGTGGCGGAACCGGAGCTCGAGCTCGCGGTAGCTGTCCTCCGCGTACGCGAGGGCGACGCGGGCGAGCTCGTCCTCCTCGGGATAAAAGTGGAGGTCCACGTGCTCGCCCCGCAGGACGCGCCACTCCAGGCGGCGATACTGGATCTTGTTCCCGCCGAAGCTGCCGAACTGCCCCTGGGCCGGCGTGGCAGCGATGATGAGCAGCGCGAGCACCCACCAGCAGGCGTGAAGGCGTGACCTCACCGCAGAAAGATGCGCCGGATCCGGTCGCCCTGCACGATCTGGTCGAGCACGTCCCAGCCTGTGACGACCTGGCCGAAGGCGGTGTACCCGCCGTCGAGGTGCGGCTGGGGCGAGTGGCAGATGAAGAACTGCGACGTGCCGGTATCGGGGCCCGAGAGCGCCATGCCGACGGTCCCGCGGTCGTAGCGGCGGCGGTTGATCTCGTCGCGGATCGGCGTGGCGCTGCCGGTCGAGCCGTCGCCGCGCGGGTCGCCGTCCTGCACCACGAAATTCGGCACCACGCGGTGCCAGCGTCCGTTGTCGAAGAACCGCCGCTCCGCGAGCCGCACGAAGTTCTCCACCGTGATCGGGGCCTCGTAGCCGAACAGCGCGATCACGACGGATCCGCGCTCGGTCTCGATGGTCACGCGCGAGGGGGCGGGAACGCTGCGGAGGATCCAGCGGCGCGCCAGCGCGCGGTAGTCCTCCGGGGCGCGGCCGGTCTCGATCGGCACCACCGGGCCCCAGCCTCGCGCCTGCGCCTCGGCACCGAACCGGTCGGCGACCGCGCGCCGCACCAGGTAGTCGGCGCTGCGGGGCACGGCGTCGAGGAACCGGGTTTCGACCTGCTGGCGCGCGGCCTCGCCGGTGCGCGCGAGATCGCCCAGCGCGTTCACGGCGGCCAGGCGCGCGTCGTTCAGCTCGTCGCGCTCGGCGCGGCGGTACGCGGCCACGAGGTCCGGAACCCAGCGCGGATCGCGCTCCCGGCCGATGAGACCGATCGCGCTCGCTCGGATGACGACGTCGGGGTGCTCGAGCCGCGCGCGCGCCAGCCCCACGGCGGCCGTATCGCCCGCCCGCGTCACCTGCTCCAGCCCGGTGAGCGCGGCGGCCACGACGCGGACGTCGGCGTCGTCCAGCAGCGCCACGAGGCCGGCGCGCGCCGGCGTGCCGGCCGCACCCAGGATCTCGGCGTGGATCGCGCGCCAGCGCCAGTCGGGGTCGGCGCGCCAGTCGCGCGACAGCTCCAGGGCGCGCGGCGGCGCGAGCCGCACCAGCGCGAGCAGCAGCGCCCGGCGCAGCCCCCAGCTGCCGGCGGCGGCAAACCGCTCGGTGAGCGCGGTGGCGGCGCGGGCACCGCCGAGCTGGCCGAGCACCTGCGCGGCCTGGATCTGGGCGTTGGGGTCGCGGTCGAGCAGCTTCGCCGCCGCGAGCGGCGCCAGGGTGGAGTCCGCAAACGTCCCGAGCGATCGCAGGGCGGTGATGCGGACCTGGGCGTCGGCGTCGTCCAGCAGCACGCGCAACCGGCCGATGAACGCTTCGCGCGCCAGGCCCGAGCTGTCGGCGGCCGCCGCGGTGAGGCCGCGCGCCGCGTGAGCGCGGGTCAGCGGCTGGCTGTCGCGCGCGGCCTCGAGCAGGGCGGCGCCGGCGCTCGCAAGGCGCAGCCGCGACGCCGAATAGGTCGCGTTCCGGCGCCAGTCGCCGCGCGCCTGGCGGATGTAGCCCGGAAGACGCCGCGCCACAGCGCTGGTGTCGCCCAGGCGCCAGGCCTCGAGCAGGGCCGCAGCCGTCGCCCCGTCGTCACCGGGACCGTCGGGGGGGTGCCGCTCGAGCAGACGGTCCAGCGCGCGGTCGGCATCCGGGCCCCCGATCTTGGCGAGCGCGGTGACGACCTCGCCGACCAGCGCGCCACCCGCCTGGACCGGGAGCGTCTCCACCAGCCGCACCAGCTCCGGGGCCGCGCGCCGATCGCCCAGCTCGCCGAGCGCGAACACGGCCTCGACCCGCACGGCGGTGTCGCGGTCGGCCAGCAGCCGCAGCAGCACCGCTACGGCCGCTCGGTCACCGATGCGGCCCATGGCCATCGCCGCGCGGACCCGGACCAGCGTGTCGGGGTGTTGGGCCGCCCGCTCCAGCGTGAGCCCGTCGTAGGAGCGCCTGTCCTCGAGGGCGAGCAGCTGCGCCAGGTCCGCGAGGCTCGCGTCCTGGGCCCGGGCCGCGGCCGGCGCCCCGATCGCCAACACCGCGGCGACGCCGAGGCACCGCGCGCGGGCGGTCAGGAGATGGGGCATGAGGGCAGGCTCTCCGGCTAGGCCGGCACGGCGACGGACCGCATGAGCTGGAGCGTCGAGGCCGGGAGGCGGGACGGGCGGCTGGCACGGTCGAGAGAGACCAGCGCGGTCTCGGCGGTACAGAGGAGGGCGCCGTCGTCCGGGCGCTCGACGCGATACCGGAACACCACGCGGCGGCTGGCCACGTCCGACAGCCAGGCCGTCACGCGCAGCAGGTCGTCGTAGCGCGCCGACCGCGCGTAGCGCAGGGACGCCTCCGCCACCGCCAGCTTCACGCCGCCTTCTTCGAGGTCCCGGTACCTGACCCCGAGGCGCCGCATATGTTCCGTACGGGCCATCTCGCACCACACCAGATAGTGCGCGTGGTAGGCGACGCCCATCTGATCGGTCTCGCCGTAGCGCACGCGGACGTCGATGCTGGTGTGGGTACGATCCGTCAGGCGTCCTTCCAGATCCCGAGCGCCTTGGCGCGATCCACAGCGGCCGGCGTGATCAACCACGGCCCGTGCGGGCTCACGGTCTCGCCCCGCGCGGCCATCTGCGCCACAGCGCGCTCGGTGAGCAACGGGCGTCGTTTGCCCGCCCCGCCGGCACGGGCGCGCGCCACGATCAGCGCGACGTCGCCGGTCTTGACGCCGAGCGCGTGGGCTTCGTCGAGATCGAGGTGCAGCTCGGTCGCGTGGCCGGGCCCGAGCCGGACGATCACGTCGTGCAGCAGCGCGCGCCGGCCCGCCGGCCCGCCCTCGACCGCCACCTTGTCGCCGTCCGCCACGCCCAGCGTCCGCCCGTCGCCCGGCGCGACGTGCAGGTGCCGCTGCGCGACGATCACGCCCTTGTGAAGCGTCACCTTCCCGGCCGGTCCCTCGAGCGTCACGCCGCCCCCGGAGCTCTCGAGCTTGCCGCTCATCCGCACCGGCGCCTCGATCCCGACGGCGCGGCAGTCGGACGGTGACAGCTCGAGCTGGGTCGCGCCGCGCGCAGGCCCCACGATCCGCACGCCGTCCAGCCGGCCCTTCGGCCCGGCCACCTGCACCGTCTCGCCCGCCGCGAACTGGCCCGGCTGGCTGATGGTGCGCTGGACGCTCGGCACTTTGCCTTTGCCGAACAAGGCCTCGAAATCCTGCGGCGACACGTGGAGGTGGCGGTTGGACACGCCGATCTTCACTTCGCGGCGCGCGACGCGAGTGGCCTCGCGGTCCACCGCGGCGCCCGATCCCGCCGGCAGCGGCGAGGGGCCGCGCGCAGCCGCGGCCTGGCGCGCCGCCACGACGAGGGCCGGGTACTCGGGCCGGTGGCGGATCACGCCTTTGGCCCGGCGGATGGGCGCCACGTCCGACAAGCTTTGCGCCGCTCCGCTCCAGACCGGCAGCGCGCCCGGCGTGGGGCCGCCGGGCGGCTCCGGCCGGGTCGGCGTCGGCAGCCACGGGCGCGCCTCGGCCGCCATCAAACGCTCGGCCACCAAGGCCACCAGCTTGGCGACCTCGTCCTTCGTCATCGGCGTCCCCGGACCAGGCGGTGCCGAGCGATGAACTCGTCGGCGAGCTGGCGGACGTCATCAGGCGTCCAGGAAGGCTCGCTGGCCGCTGACCGCGGGCCGCTGACCGCGGGCACCGGCTCGACGGTCCGAGGCTGGTGCGGCGACCCCGGCGCGATGGCGGCCTGCGGCCCGCGGTCAGCGGCCGGCGCGTACTCCCGGATTTCGGCGGCGAGCCGCTTGATATTCACCAGGTGCAAGGGCCCGATGTTGTCCGAGGTTGAGCTGCCGGCCCAGGTCCCGGGGCCGAGCGTCATCGCCGGCACGAGGCCCGTGGTGTAACCCACGGCGCCGAGCGCGCACATCGTGTTGACCAGGATGCGGAAGGCGGGCTTCTCCTCGAAGAAGCGCTGGATCACCCGCTCGTCGTTCGAGTGGATGACGAGCGAGTGGCCGAGGCCGCCGAACTCGAGCAGCTGGATCGCCCGCGCGCAGCACTTCTCCCAGCCGTCCTCGACGAAGTAGCCCAGCACCGGCGACAGCTTCTCGCGGGAGAAGAACTCCTGCGGACCCACCTCGCGGCACTCGGCCACGAGCACCCGCGTCCCGGGCGGCACCGTGATGCCGGCCTTCTGCGCGATGACCTCGGCCGGGAGCCCGACGATCGTGGGGCTGATCCCGCCGCTGCGCGGGTCCTGCATCGCGCGCTGGAGCCTGGCGCGATCCTCGCCGGTGACGATCACCGCGCCGTTCTTCGGCAGCTCCGCGCGCACCGCTCCGTCCACCGGGGCGTCGCACACCAGCGAGTTCTCGGCCGAGCACAGGACGCCCTGGTCGAAGCACTTGCCGTTGACGATGTCGCGCACCGCCTTCGCCACGTTGGCCGTGCGCTCGACGATGGCCGGCACATTGCCCGGACCGACGCCGTAGGCCGGCTTGCCGGACGAGTACGCGGCCTTGACCATCGGGTAGCCGCCCGTCGCCAGGATCACCGCGGTGTGTTTGTGGCGCATCAGCTCGGTGGTGCCCTCGAGCGCGGGGTTCTGCATCGCCAGGATGAGGTTGCGCGGGGCGCCGGCCTGCACCGCCGCGTCGTGCATGATGCGGACGGCTTCCTGGATGCAGCGCACGGCGCGGGGATGCGGGCTCATGACGATCGCGTTGCGCCCCTTCACGGCGATGAGCGCCTTGTAGATCGCGGTCGAGGTCGGGTTAGTGGTGGGGATCAGCGCCGCGACCACGCCCATCGGCACCGCCAGCTCCTTCACGCGCCGCTCGGGAATCTCGCGGATCACGCCCACGGTCTTGAGCGGCAGGATGTAGGCGAGCACGTCGTCGGCGCCGAACCGGTTCTTGAGGATCTTGTCCTCGTAGCGCCCCATCCCGGTCTCGTCCACGGCGAGGCGCGCCAGCGGCTCGGCCGCGGCGCTCGCCGCCTTCGCCATCGCGGTGACGACGCGATCCACTTCGTCCTGCGACGCGTGGCTGAAGGCGTGCTGGGCCTCGTGCGCCCGCTCGAGCAGGTCGCGGGCTTCCTGGACCGAGGCGAGGTCCTTGTCCATCAGGCGCTAGATCTCGTAGCCGAGGGCCTTGAAGTGCGCGAGCAGCTCCTCGCGGGTGGCCACCGACAGCTCGCGCCCCTTGAGCGGGAAGGTGTCGATCTGGCGGGCGCGGTGGCGCAGGTCCACCACCTTCATGTCGGACAGGCGCGTGCCGGGCGGCGGCCCCCCCCCCTCGCTGTTCTCGCTGTCGCTCAGGAGCTCAAGACCGGGGTACGGCCGGGGGATGACGTGCACCGCGACCAGCTCGCCGACCCGCTCGGCGGCCGCGGCGGCGGCGTCCACCGCGGCTTTCACCGCGGCGGTGTCGCCGGCAAACAGGACGGTGATGAGGGCCGGGTCGGTGCGCTCGGTGCCGAGGAGCTGAACCGGCGCGGCCTTCACGCCGGCGTCCGCCGCCTCGATGGCGCCGACCAGGCCCCTGGTCTCCACCATCCCCAGGGCCTGTTCGGTCCAGGAGACCACGGGGCCGCCTTAGCCCTGCGGGCCCTTGGGGAGAATCAGCTCGAGGTCCGCGTGCGGCCGCGGGATGACATGGACGGACACGAGCTCACCGACCCGCTCGGCCGCCGCGGCACCGGCGTCGGTGGCGGCCTTCACCGCCCCCACGTCGCCCCGCACCATCACCGTCACGTATCCGCCGCCCACCTTTTCCTTGCCGATCAGCTTCACATTGGCGGCCTTGACCATCGCGTCCGCCGCCTCGATCGACCCGACGAGGCCCTTGGTCTCGATGAGGCCGAGCGCTTCCAGTGGCATTGCTCCTCCGACTGTGGCACGAAGGGGATTCTCCCGGTGCCACGATAGGTGCTCCCGAGGGCCCTGTCAATACCAAGTCACAGCGAATGAAGCGCTTGCGCCCACTCACCTCATGTGGACATCTTGCCCGCCGTGGCTGACGAGCGGGTCGTCATCGTGGGGGACGCGCACCTGGGATCGTCGGATCTCCGGGACGAAGAGGCCTTCCACGATCTGCTGGACGCGGTCCCCGACATCGGCTCCCGCCTGATCATCATGGGCGACTTGTTCGACTTCTGGTTCGAGTACCAAGCCGTCATCCCCCGGCGGCCGTTCCGGACCCTCACCAAGCTGGCGGTCCTGGTCGAGAAGGGGGTGAAAGTCGAGCTGGTCGGGGGCAATCACGACCGGTGGGGGGGGAGCTTCTGGGCGGACGACCTCAAGATCGCGTTTCACCCCGACGGGGCGGACCTGGACCTGGCCGGGCGGGCGGCCCGGGTGCACCACGGCGACGGCCTGGCCGAGCAGAAGCTGGGCGGCAGGCTGATCCACCGACTGACCCGCAACCGCATCACGATCGGCGCATTCAAGGTGCTGCACCCCGATCTCGGCTTCCGGCTGGCCGACCGGCTCAGTGGCAGCCTGGCCGAGTCCAACAAGTCGCCGGAGGCGATGGAAGCCTCGGCGGCGGCCCAGGAGCGCTACGCCCACGCGCTGCTCATGTCGCGACCGGAGCTAGGACTTCTGGTCCTGGCCCACACCCATCGGCAGCGCTGCATCGAGGTGGAGCCGGGGAGGTTCTATCTGAACGCCGGGCAGTGGATGACCGATCGGCACTATGCGGTCGTCACGGCCCAGCGCATCCACCCTCTCTCCTGGCCGGAGCGGCCGTAGGGCCTACGGCTTTTCCATGGTCACCAGCTCGACATCGCGCACGCGGTCGCCCAGAAACGCCGCCCCCACTTTCTCGAACTGTCCCGGTGCATCGCTGACCACGAACCGGGTCTTGCCCGGTTCGTCCGGCGGCGCCGCATTCCCCGACGCCTTCAGCGCCCGACCGACCGCGGCCGCGGTTTCCTCGGCCGAGTCGATGAGGCGAATGCCCTCCCCCATGACCTCTCCCAGGAGGGGCTTGAGCAGCGGGTAGTGCGTACAGCCCAGGACCAGCGTGTCGATGCCGTCGGATCGAAGCCCGTCCAGGTACTCGTGCGCCACGAGTTTCGTCGCCGGCTGGTCGAGCCACCCCTCTTCGACCAACGGGACGAACAGGGGGCACGCGCGCTGGGTCACCCGCACGGCGGGTTCGAGCGCGCGGATCGCGCGCTCGTACGCACCGCTGGCCATCGTCCCTGCCGTTCCGATGACGCCGATGTGCCCGGCACGCGAGGCGCCGACGGCGGCCCGCGCCCCGGGCTCCACGACGCCCTCGACCGGCACCGGCGAGATCCGCCGCAGCTCCTGCAGCGCGTGCGCGCTCGCGGTGTTGCACGCCACCACGACCAGCTTCACGTCACGCTCGAGCAGGAACCGCAGGATCTCGCGGGCGTAGCGCCGCACCGTTTCCGGCGATTTGTTGCCGTAGGGTACGCGCGCCGTGTCGCCGAAGTAGATCAGCGATTCGTGCGGCAGCTGGCGTTGCAGCTCGTGCACGACGGTGAGTCCGCCGACGCCCGAGTCGAACACGCCGATGGGACGCGGATTCACCGGAGGGGGATCACGACGCCGATCGCCGCACCGCCGCCGGGCGCGGGGAGGACGCGCAGGCCCAGCGCTTCCGGGAAACCCCACAGGTGGGCGCTCACGTAGGCCTCCGCCCCCGACAGCAGGTGGTTGAACACCAGCAGCACGATCCAGTCCTCGCGCTCCTGGGTGTGCGACCGTACGTACTTGCCCCGGATCCGCGCGAAATCGAGCTGCCACTGCGATTTCCACACCATCGCGGCGGCCAGCCCCTCGAACGCGATGAACAGGCCCGCCGTGACGTTGCGGTCGAGCCGCGCCTGGCCCCATCCCGGCACCACCAGCGAGCGCAGGAACGCGTTGGTCGGCGAGATGGGCGGCCCCTGGCGCACCGAGTCGCCGCGCACCCGTCGTACCGCGGCCGCGTCGGCAACAGCCGTGTCGCGCGGGGCCGGCTGCTGGGCGCGGGCCGCGCCGGCCCACAACGCCAGCGCGACGAGCGCGAGGAACCCTCGCCTCATCGTCCCACCAGCACGCGCAACCGCCGGGGCTCGAGCGTGACCTCGACCTCCATGAGGCCCGGCTCGCGCAGCTCCCCGTCCAGCTGGAGCACGAGCGGGTTGCCGTCGGCCGACCGGATGGTCACCGACGGGGCGCGAAACAGCTCCACCTCGTCGAGCTTGCCGTGGGTTCCTTTCATCACCTTGGGCACCGCCGCGAGAAACGTCGGCAGGCCGACCCGACGGATCAAGCAGACGTCGAGCTGCCCGTCTTCGGGGTCGGCCTGGGGCGTGAGGTAGAAGCTACCGCCGGCGGAGACCCCGATGGACACCGCCACGAACATCATTTCGCCCGTCTCGGAGTACACCGCTGTCCGGACTTCGAGCCGCGGCGGCCGAAAGAACACGAACGTCTTGTAGATCGCCACCAGGTAGACGGCGATCCCCTTGAGGCGCCGGATCCGGTTCGACTGCCGTACGACCTCGGCGTCGAAGCCCGCCCCCATGATGTTGTCGAAGTACTCGCCCAGCGCCTTGCCCACGTCGAAGCGCCGCTCCTCGGCGCGGGCGAGGCGCGCCGCGGCGATCTCGGGCGGCAGCTTGTAGACTCCTACCAGCTTGGCGAAGTCGTTCCCCGTGCCGAGCGGGATCACGCCGAACGGGCACCGCGTCGCGCCGTCCGCGTCGAGGCCCGCCTGCATCAGGCCGTTGACCGCCTCGTGGATCGTCCCGTCCCCGCCGGCGATGATCAGCCGGCGCACGCCCCCCTGCGCCGCTTCGCGCGCCAGGCCCAGGGCATGGCCGGGCCCGGTCGTCTCGGCGAGGTCGAACGCGATGTCGGCATCCTTGAGGCCGCGCAGGACCTGGGGCCGGAACCGGCGGCCACGGCCGCGGCCGGACCACGGGTTCAGGATGACGAGGGTGTCGGGCACGGGAGGCCCCAAGGTAACGGTGGGGGCGGTGGATGTGCACGCTTCGAGTCCTCGCGCGTCTCCAATCGGACCCCAACTGGAGCCTTGCGATGCGCCGCGCCGCCGCCGTCCTGACCGTCGTCCTGATCCTGACCGCCTGCGACCGCGATGGCCGCGTTGACATGGCCGCCGACTCGACGTCGCGCATCCGTGGGTTCGCCGAAGGGCGCATCATGGCGCGCGACGCCACTCAGCCGATGGCGTCCGGGCAGGCCCCAGCGGCCGCTTCGCCGGCCAGCCCGGCATCCACCTCCGCCGAGCGTGTCACGATCTCCTCGCTCGGCGTGACCCGCATGGTCATCCGCAATGCCGAGGTCAGCATCCGCGTTGATTCCCTGGCGCCGGCTCTCGACCGGGCGCGGCGGGTGGCGGCGGCGGTCGGCGGGATGATCGGCAACAGCTGGGAGGAAACCGGCGACGATCGGCGCCGCGCGTCGACGCTCGAGCTGCGCGTGCCCAGCGAGCGCCTCGACCAGGCGCTGGAGGGGCTGGGGCGCCTCGGCACCATCGAGACCGTCCGCATCAGCGCGTCCGACGTGGGCGAGGAGTACGTGGACACCGACGCGAGGATGCGCACGGCGCGGGCGCTCGAGAGCCGCCTGCTGCAGCTGCTCGCGACGCGGGCCGGCCGGCTCGACTACGTGCTGCAGGTCGAGAACGAGCTGTCGCGGGTACGGGAGCAGATCGAGCGGTTCGAGGGCCGGATGCGGTACCTGCGCGAACATGCGGCCTGGAGCACCATCACCGCCACGGTGCACGAGCCCTACACCGTCGTCGGCGATCCCGGCCCGGGGGTGGTGCGCGCGGCGTTCGAGCGGTCGTGGGAGAACTTCGTGTGGCTGCTGGCGCTCACGATTCAATCGCTGGGTGTCGTGCTGCCGCTGGGACTCGCGACGCTCACGGCCTGGATGCTCATCAGGCGGCACCACGGGCACGAGTGCCGCCACTGTTCGGGACGGCCGCAGCGGCCGCGGCCGGCGCCCGCGCCACAGAATACCCCGGTCCCGTCAGGCGGACATGGCGTGTCGACATGCTCTCTGCAGCACGTTCAGCCATGAGAAGCCGCTGAGTGAACTCAACTTGGCCGGCGAGTTCGTCATGAACCTTCTCTTCTGGAATGGTCAGGCCTTCGAGGACCCCGCCCTCAAAACCGATTGGCAAGTTCAAGGCGGCTCAGATTGGCTCGAAGCCGCGTCGCCGATGGCTCAAGAAGGCAGGGACTGACATCCGGAACCACCGCGAGATTCGCACGAAGGCAGCGCGCTGAAGTCGTTTCGGGCTCAGACGACGACGACCTTCACGCAATGGATCGGCGGGAGCGAGTCGAACAGGCAGCGCCATTCCTCGCCTCCGTCCCGCCCCATCCAGAGCTGACCGGTCGTGGTCCCGAAGTAGAGCGCGGGCGACGTGAGCTCGTCCACGTCCATCCCGTCTCGCTGGACCGTGAAGAAGCTCTGCTTCTTCGGCAGCCCCCTCGCCAGGCGACTCCACGAAGCGCCGCCGTCCTCGCTGCGCCAGACCGCGGGAGCGCCGCCGGGGCACGTGCGCGTCGTCGGCTCGAGCGGGATGACGTAGACCGTATCCGCGTCGTGCGGGTGCACGACGATCGGGAAGCCGAAGTCCGACGGCAGGCCCCTGGCGATCGAGCGCCAGGTGTGACCGTGGTCGTCGCTTCGCAGCACGCCGATGTCCGGGCGCCGTCCCCCAGGCCCATCCCATTCGGCCCAGCCCCCGTGGTTCTGCATGTAGAGCCGGCCGGGCGCGGCCGTGTGCCCCGCGATCTTGTGCACGCACTGGCCGAACTCTGGGTAGGGGTCGGGCGCGAAGCCGGCGCCGATCCCCGTGTTGGAAGCCTTGAAGGTCGAGCCGCCGTCCTCGCTCAGGTAATGGCCGCCGGTGGAGATGCCGAGATGCACCCGATTCCCGTGGCGATGAATCGTGTGCAGGCAGAGCCCGCCGGCGCCGGGTTGCCACTTGCGGGCGTGCTCGTGGTTGCTGATGCCCGGGACCATCACCCAGGAATCGCCCCCATCTCCGCTCCGGAAGAGCGCCGCCGGCTCGACACCGCACCAGATGTCCTTCCTGCCATCGCCCGCCTCCAGCGACCAGATGTTGGCGAGCGCGCGCCCGTCGTCCTTCGGGAACGCGGGAGCCGACTTGGTCTCCTGGAACGTCTTCCCGAGATCGGTCGAGCGCAGAACCTTCATGCCGAAGAACGGGTTGCAGCTCGCGGCGTAGAGTCGCGGCGTGCCCCGCGTGTCGAGCAGCGCCGCGTACACGGGCACTCCGGGTCCGAACGGCCCGCGCAGCGCGAAGGCGCGCCGGGTCTTCGGGCCCTCCGCGACGAACAGGCCCTTCCTGGTCCCGATGCATATGATCACGCGCTCCGGCATGGTCAGCCCCCTGAGACGGCGGGTAGTATCGTGACGACGTCGCCCGGCACCAGCGCCGTGTCGAGACCTTCGCGGTCCCGAACGTGGGACGCGTTCACAAACAGGTTCACGTGGCGGCGCACCGAACCGGTCTCGTCGCAGACGCAGCGGTACAAGGCCGGGTAGCGCCGCTCGATCTGTTCCAGCGCCTCCCGCACCGTCGGGGCCAGCAGCACCAGCTCCGTGGCGCCGCCGCACCGGTCACGCAGCAGTCCTGGGACGGAGATTGTGATCGTCATGGCCGGGCCATCGCGAAGGTAGCGCGGCACTCACCCTGGGACGGAATGACGGGCCGCGTGTGGCGGGAGCGTGTGGGAATCGAACCCACCGAGGCTCGCTGCGCGAGCCCCCTCAAGTTTTGAAGACTTGGCCGACCACCAGGCCAGCTCCGCCCCCCGGCCGCCTACACCAGCGCCACCACGTCGACCTCCACCAGCGCGTTCTTCGGCAGCGTCTTCACGGCCACTGTGGAGCGGGCCGGCCGATGGCCGCCGAACCACTTCGCGTACAGCTCGTTGAACGCCGCGAAGTCCCCCATGTCGGCCAGGAAGCACGTGGTCTTCACCACCCTGTCGAACGACGTGCCCGCCGCCTTCAGGATCGCGTCGAGATTCGCCATCACCCGCTCGGTCTGGGCCCGCACATCGCCGGGCACCAACTCCATCGTCGCGGGATCGAACGCCACCTGCCCCGCCGTGTACAGGAACCCGTTCGCGATCACGCCCTGGCTGTAGGGCCCGATCGCCTTCGGCGCCTTCTCCGTCGCCACAAACCGCAGCTCGTTCACGTGCCTCCCCTCCGTGCCCCCGTGCCCCTGTGCCCCCGTGCCCCGCCTTCGTCTTCAGAACAGCCCTTCGATGGTCCCGTCCTTGTGCATCCGGATCCGCTCGGCCGCCGGCGCCTTCGACAGCCCCGGCATGGTCATGATATCGCCGGCTAGGGCGACCACGAAGCCCGCTCCCGCCGAGGGATAGACGTCCCGCACGGTGATCCGGTAGCCCGTCGGCGCGCCCAGCTTCGCCGGGTCGTCGCTGAACGAGTACTGCGTCTTGGCCATGCAGACCGGCGTCTGCCCCATGCCCGTCGCCTCGAGCTGCTCGATGCTCCGGGCCGCGGCCGGCGTCAGGTCCACGCCGTCGGCGCGGTAGATCTCGCGCGCGATGGCCTCGATCTTCTCGCGGATCGTCCGCTCGACCTCGTACAGCGGCTTGTAGGCCGCCTTGCCCGCCTTCAGCACGTCCAGCACCGCTTCGGCCACGGGAATCCCGCCCTCTCCGCCTTTCGCCCAGACTTCCCCGAGCACGACGGGCACGCCCAGGGCCTTCGCCCGGTCCCGCACGACGGCCAGCTCTTCGTCGGCGTCGCTGCTGAACCGGTTGATCGCGACCACGGGCGGCACGCCGAACTTGCGGACGTTCTCCACGTGGCGCGCCAGGTTGGCGAAGCCTGCGTCAACCTGTGTCGCGTTAGGCGAGCCGAGGTGCTTCTTGTCGGCGCCGCCGTGCATCTTGAGCGCGCGCACGGTGGCGACCACGACGCACGCCTCCGGATTGAGCCGTGCGAACCGGCTCTTGATGTCGAAGAACTTCTCGGCCCCGAGGTCGGCGCCGAAACCCGCCTCGGTGACCACGTAGTCCGCAACGCGCAGCCCGAGCCGCGTGGCCATGACCGTGTTGCAGCCGTGCGCGATGTTCGCGAACGGACCGCCGTGCACGAACGCGGGCCCGCCCTCCAGCGTCTGCACCAGGTTCGGGAGCAGAGCGTCCTTGAGCAACAGCGCCATCGCGCCCGTGCCCTTGAGGTCGCCGGCGCGGACCGGGTGCTTGTCGCGCGTGGTGCCGATGATGATGCGCGCCAGCCGCTCCTCGAGGTCCTCCCGGCTGGTGGCGAGGCACAGGATCGCCATGATCTCGCTGGCCGGCGTGATGACGAACCGCTCCTCGCGGGTCGGGCCGCTGGCGGCGCCGCCCAGCCCGACGACCACGTGCCGCAGCGCGCGGTCGTTCATGTCCATGGTGCGGGGCCAGGTGATCCGCCGCGCGTCCAGGCCCAGCGCGTTGCCCTGGTGGACGTGGTTGTCGATGAGCGCCGAGAGCAGGTTGTGCGCCGAGCTGATGGCGTGGAAATCGCCGGTGAAGTGGAGGTTGATGTCCTCCATCGGCAGCACCTGCGCGTAGCCGCCGCCCGCCGCCCCGCCCTTCACCCCGAACACCGGCCCGAGGCTCGGCTCCCTCAGGCACACCACGGCGCTCTTGCCGAGGCGCTTGAGGCCCTGGACCAGGCCCACCGACACGGTGCTCTTGCCTTCACCGGCGGCGGTCGGCGTGATGCCGGACACCAGGATGAGCCGGCCCCTGGGCTTGCGGCTCTCGATCGCCTCGAGGGCGATCTTCGCCTTGTACTTGCCGTAGGAGATGAGCTCGTCGTCCGTGAGGCCGACGTCGGCGGCGACGTCGCGGATGGGACGCAGTCTGGCGGCCTGGGCGATGGCGATGTCGGACGGGACGGAACTCATAGGGTCGAGGAGTGAGGGTCGAGGGGTGAGGGGGCTATGGATGCCCGGCGCCGGCTGTTGTGGGAACCTTCAGACCGAAGAGACGGATCGCGTTGGCGGTCGTCAGCTCGGCGATGCGTTCGACCGTTGTGCCGCGCAGCTCGGCGAGCTTCGCCGCCGTGGCGGCGACGAACGCCGGCTCGTTGCGGCGGCCGCGGTGCGGCACGGGGGCGAGGTACGGCGCGTCGGTTTCCACCAGCAGCCGATCGTCGGGGACGCGCGCGACGGCCCACTGCGCGCGCCAGCGCTTGAACGTGATCATGCCGCTGAACGACACGCTGAAGCCCCGCGCGAGCGCGGCTTCGAGCAGCTCCGGCGAGCCGGCGAAGGAGTGCATCACTCCGCGGGTGCCGGCCGGCGCTTCGGTGAGCAGCCGGGCCACGTCGTGGTCGGCCTCGCGCGCGTGCACGATGACCGGCTTCCCGCACGCCGCGCCCTGCGCGAGGTGCCAGGCGAAGGCGTCGCGCTGGGCGGCGCGCGGGGCGTGGTCGTAGTGGTAGTCGAGGCCGGTCTCGCCGACGGCCGCCACGTCCGGCTCCCGTACCAGGTCGGCCAGCCGGTCGGCGGCGCCGGCGTCGAGCTCGGTCGCGCGGTGGGGATGGATACCGGCGGTCGCGGCGCACCCGCCCAGCGTCGCGGCGAAGCGGCGAGCGCGCTCGGCCGCGTCGAGGCCGTCGGCGACCACGACCACGGCGGCCACGCCGGCCTCACGGGCCCGGCCGAGCACCGCCTCCCGGTCGGCGTCGAAGGCGGCGTCGGCGAGGTGGCAGTGCGAGTCGATGAGCAAGGCTAGGGCGTCGGCACCCGGGGCGGCTTCGCGTCGGCTGTCGGCGGCGGCGCCCCGCCGTGGCCGGCCGGCATCACGCGGGCCTTCACGCCGCGCGCGTCCTGGCCGGGCCAGCGCCGCTCGATCAGCAGCAGCACCGGCGCGGCGATGTAGATCGAAGAGAACGTGCCCGTGAACACGCCGAACGCCATCACCCAGGCGAACGGCCGGATGACGGGGCCCCCGAACACCAGCAGCGCGATGAGCGCGGCCAGCGACGTGCTGTTGGTGATGATCGTGCGCGGCAGCGTCTCGTTCACGCTGCGGTTGAGGATGCCGGCCAGGTCCTCGCGCTTGTACTTGTGCAGGTTCTCGCGGGTGCGGTCGAAGATCACGATCGTGTCGTTGAGCGAGTACCCGACCACGGTCAGGATCGCCGAGACCACGACCAGCGAGACCTCGAGATCCATGTACGAGATGAACGCGAGGGTGGTGATGATGTCGTGCGCCGTGGCCAGCACGGCCGCCAGGCCGAATCGCCACTCGAACCGGAGCGCGAGGTACGCGAGCACCGCGACGAACGACATCAGGACGGCCAGCAGGGCCCGCGAGCGCAACTCACCGCCGACCTTCGGCCCCACCGCCTCGACCCGCGCGATCAGGAAGCCGTGCCCGTAGGCGCGGCTGAGCGCGCTGTCGACCTGGGCGGCCGTGGCCTGCGCCGCGGCTTCGCCCACGCCGGCCTGCGCCTCCAGACGCGCCCGGATCACGAATTCCGACGTCCCGCCGAACTCCGTGATCTCGGCGCCGGGCAGGCCGCCCTCGGTGAGGGCGTCCCGCACCCCGCCGATGTCCATCGTCCCGGCGGTGTCCCGCACCTGGACCAGGGCGCCGCCCGTGAACTCGATGCTGTAGTTGACGCCGCGCGCGGCCATCAGCAGCATGCCGGGGACCACGATGAGGGCCGTGAGCCCGTAGGCCCACTTCCGGTAGGCGATGAAATCGTAGTTGGCGTTGGCGAAAATCCGGATCATCAGATGCTCAGCGTCTGGAGCTGTCTGCGGGACATGTACAGCAGGAAGAACGTGCGGGTCACGAAGATCGCCGTCACCATCGAGGCGGCGACGCCGAGGATCAGCGTCACCGCGAAGCCCTTCACGGGCCCGGTGCCGAACTGGAACAGGAGCGCGGCCGTCAGAACCATGGCGACGTTCGAGTCCACGATCGCGTTCATCGCCATCTTGAACCCGGCGTCCACGGCGAGCCGGACCGATTTCCCGTGCTCCAGCTCCTCGCGCAGGCGCTCGAAGATCAGGACGTTGGCGTCCACGGCGATCGTGATCGAGAGCGCGAAGCCCGCGATGCCCGGGAGCGTTAGCGTCGCGCCCAGCGCCGCGAGCCCGCCCAGCGTGAACAACACGTACAGCCCCAGGGCCGCCACCGCCAGGACGCCCGACAGGCGATAGTAGCCGATCACGAGGAGCACCACGAGCGCCACGCCGACCACCCCCGCGATAATCCCGTCGCGGATCGAGTCGGCGCCCAGGGTCGGGCCGACGGTGCGCTCCTCGACGATCTGGAGCGGCGCGGGCAACGCACCAGCCTTGAGCACCAGTGCGAGGTCCTGCGCCTCCTGGAGCGACGCGCTGCCGAGCTCGATCTGGCCTCGCGAGCCGATCTGGGACCGGATCACCGGCGGCTGGCTCTGCACCCGGCCGTCGAGCACGATGGCCATGTTATCGCCGACGTGACGCCCGGTCTCGCGCTCGAAGATCCGGCCGCCGCGGCGCGACAACTGAAAATCCACGACCGCCTGGTTGTAGATCGGGTCGAGCCGCGCCTGCGCGTCCACCAGCTCCTCGCCGGTCATGATCGGGCGCTGCTCCAGCGCGTAGAGCCGGCGATAGCTGCGCGCCCCGCGGGACTCCGGCTCCACTCCCCACCGCCAGACGATCCCGCGCGGGACGAGCCGCTCGGCCGCGGGATGCCGGAGCATCGCGTCCACCGCGACGAATTTCTCCTCGGCCACCAGGAACTCGCCGTCCATCTGGCCGGCGAACAGCAGCGTGGACAGCGTTCCGCCGAGCGTGGAGCCCAGCGAATCGGCCCGGGTGGTGTCGCGGCGCCCCTGCGCGGTATCGGCCGGCCGCGCCCCGCCGAGCAGGTCCTCGAGCGCGGATGCGGGCGCTCCGGCCTGCGCGCCGCGCGCCGAGTCGGCCGCTCCGGCCACCCGCCGCCCGATGCCGGCTTCCGTGACGCCGGCCGCGGCCAGCGCGCGATCGATCGCCGGGAGCGCGGCCCGGAACAACCCCTGCTTGTCGGTCATCTGGAATTCGAGGAACGCGGAGCGCTGGACGATGTCCTTGGCGCGTCCGGGGTCGGAGATCCCGGGCAGCTCGACCACGATCCGGCAGGCGCCTTCCTTCTGCACCAGCGGCTCGGCGACGCCGAACTCATCAATGCGGGTGCGGATCACGCGCAACGCCCGGTCGATGGCGTCGGAGCAGTTGGGCACCCGGCCCCGGCTCTCGTCGAGCTCGAGGGCGAGGTGAATCCCGCCCTGCAGGTCGAGGCCGCGCTTGAGGTTGATCTGGCGTACCACCGTGTCGCGATAGGCGCCGTCTGCGCCGCGGGTGCGCGTCGTGGTGTCGCGCGGCCACAGGGCCCAGGCGGACAGCACGACCAGGACACCGATGGCCGCAACGCGAGTTTTCAGGTTGTCGAACATACCGTCATCGGGTCGAAGTTGAGAAAACGCAAAGCTTTACAATGTAACCCCGAGGCCGGGCGCGCTCAACGCGACCAGGGCCGCCTCGCGGTCGTTCGCGAGCTGGGTCTTGAGGTCGTCCACCGTTTCGAACCGCACCACGTCCCGCAGCCGCCGGACGAATTCCACCGTGACCGTCTCGCCGTACAGCTCCCCGGCGAACCCGAACAGGTGCGCCTCCAGAGCGCGGCGGTGGTCGTCGAACGTGGGGCGCGGGCCGAGGTTCGCCATCGCGCCGTGCCGCGCGCCCTGCCACGAGACCGCGACGGCGTAGACCCCGTCTGGCGGCAGCAGCTTCCGCGGCGATGGCGGCGCCACGTTGAGGGTCGGGATCCCGATGGTACGCCCCCGGCCCGCCCCGCGTTCCACCGTGCCGCGCATCGCGTACAGGCCCCCGAGCGCGCGGGCGGCGGTCTCGAGATCTCCGCCGGCCACGGCGCGCCGGATCAGCGAGCTGCTGATGGGCCGGCCGTCGTCGAGCTGCACCGCCGGGACCACATCCACCGCGAAGCCGTCCTCGGCACCGATGGTCTGGAGCAGGGCGACGTCGCCGGCGCGGCCGCGGCCAAACCCGTGGTCGTGCCCGATCACCAGCTCGGCCACCTCGAAGCGCTGCTCGAGCACGTCCCGCACGAACCGCTCCGGCGGGAAGCTTCGCAGCTCCTCGGTGAACGGCACGAACTCCACGCGATCGACCCCCGACCGGGCCAGGATGAGCCGTTTCTCGTCCGGCAGCGTGAGCAGGGGCGGCGCCGCCTGCGGGTTCACGACTTCCAGCGGATGCGGCTCGAACGTCACCAGCACGCTGGCGCGTCCCGAGGCGCGGGCCCGCCGTACGATCTCGTCCAGCACCGCCCAATGCCCGCGGTGCACGCCGTCGAACGTGCCCACGGTGAGGACCGTGCTCACGCGGCCAGCACCACGTCCGGATGCAGGATGCCCGCCCGGGCTTCCGCGACGGCGATCAGCCCGCCCGCGTCGAACACGGCGATCGCGCCGCTCGCGAAGTCGCCGCCCTCGGCGAAGTCCGCGGTGGGCAGCTTCTGGCCGTGCTTGAACCGCTCGGCATCCGCGTGCGGCAGGATCACGGCCGGCAGGTGGGCCACGGCTTCGGCCATGGGCCGCAGGGCCTCCTGCACCGCCGCCGCGTCGCAGCCGTCGAGCGCGAGCGCCGGTTCGACGTCCCACGGCCCGATGGTCGTGCGGCGCAGCGCGGCCAGGTGGGCGCGGGTGCGTAACGCGCGGCCCACGTCGCGCGCGATGGCACGCACGTAGGTGCCGGCCGAGCATTCGACGATCACACCCGCCTCGCCGGCGTCCGGGTCCCAGGTGGACAGGGTGAGGCCGGAGATCAGGACCGGCACTTCCCGCAGCGTCACCTCCTCGCCGCGCCGCGCGCGGCGGTAGGCGCGCTCGCCCTGGACCTTCTTGGCGCTCACGGCCGGTGGCACCTGCAGGGGCCGGGCCTGCACCTGGCCGAGGGCGCGCAGGATCGCGTCGCGATCCTTGTCGCGCCAGGTCTCGTCGCGCTCGCCCGCGGGCTCGCCCGCCGCGTCGTCGGTGCTGGTCTCGACGCCGAACCGGATGATGCCGACGTAGCGCTTGGGGAGCATCGCCACGAACCGCGACAGCCGGGTGGCGCGGCCGACCAGCACCACGAGCAGTCCCGTGGCGCCGGGATCGAGCGTGCCCGCGTGGCCCACGCGCCGGTGCCCGACCGCGCGCCGCACCCGCGCCACGGCGTCGTGGGACGTCGGGCCGGCCGGCTTGTCGAGGAGCAGGACGCCGTCGGTCAGGGCGCCGCGTCCCCCGGCTTCCGGAGACCCGCCAGCAGCTGCTCGATGCGCTGCCGGTGCTCGACGCCCTTGTCGGGCGCGAACACCACCTCGGGAACCAGGCGGGTCCGCAGCGACTCGGCCAGGCGGCGGCGCACCGCGCCGGCCGCGTTGCTCAGGCCGAGCAGCGTCTCGGCCTGGACCCCCGCATCGCCGTGGACCACGAAGTCCACGACCGCGCGCTGCAGATCGGTGGTGACGGTCACTTTGGTGATCGTCACGAGACCGATGCGGGGATCGCGGGCTTCCTCCTGCAGGAACGCGGTCACGACCTGCCGGATCTGCTCGGCGAGCCGCTGCGGACGGCGGCCGGGGGATCGGGACGCCATCAGTGGAACGCCGTTTCGCAGCTCACCACCATCGCGCGCGCCTCGCCCTGGACCAGGCGGTCGCACGCCGTGAGGACTTCCTCGGCGTGGCGCCGCTCCGAGGTGACGATCGCCGCGGCCAGCGCGGCCCGCTGCCACAGCTCCTGGTGGGCGACTTCCGCCGCGGAGACCGAGAACCGGCTCGCGAGCCGGTCCTTGAGCGACTTGACGATCCGCCGCTTGTCCTTGAGGGACTGGCACTCGAACAGGTGCAGCTCCCAGCGCGCGACGCCGACCACCACCGCTACTCCCCGCGGGCCGGGGCCGCCTCGAGCGTGCGCGCGACCTGCTCGATCTTGAACGCCTCGATCACGTCGCCGACCTTCAAGTCGTTGAAGTTCTCGACGCCGATCCCGCACTCCAGTCCATCCTTGACTTCCTTCACGTCGTCCTTGAACCGCTTCAGCGACGCGAGGACCCCGTCGTACGCGACGACGGCGTCGCGCAGCACGCGCACCTTCGCCGTGCGCGGGATCACGCCGCTCTTCACGTAGCAGCCCGCGATCACGCCGACGCCCGAGATCTTGAAGATCTGGCGGACCTCCGCCTCGCCGAAGACGGTCTCCTTCTGTTCCGGCTTCAGCAGTCCCTCGAGCGCGGCCCGGACGTCCTCCACCGCCTCGTAGATGACGCGATAGGTCTTGATGTCCACCTTCTCGCGCGCCGCCGAGGCGCGGGCGTTCGAATCGGGGCGGACGTGGAAGCCGATGATGATCGCGCCCGAGGCCTTCGCGAGCAGCACGTCGCTGTCGGTGATCGCGCCGACGCCGCGGTGCACGACCTGGACGCGGACCTCGCTGGTCGACAGCTGGCTCAGCGCGTCGGCCAGGGCCTCGGCCGGCCCGCCCTGGTCCGCCTTGATGATCAGCTGCAGCGTGCCGACCTCGCCCTCCTTGCGCCGGGCGAAGAACTCCTCGAGCGAAACGCCCGCGCGGCTGGTTCGGCGGCTCTGCGCCTCGCGCTCGAGCCGCTGGCGCCGCTGCGCCAGGTCCCGCGCCGCGGCGGCGTCGGCCACGACCGTGAACCCGTCGCCGGCCTCGGGCACGCCCTCGAACCCGAGCACCTGGATGGGCTCCGACGGCAGGGCCTCCTTCCGCGTCCGGCCGCGCTCGTCGAGCAGGGCCCGCACCCGGCCCGCGTGCATCCCGCAGATGAAGTTGTCGCCCACCCGGAGCAGGCCGTTGGTGACGAGCACGGTGGCCACGGGGCCCTTGCCGGGGTCGAGCTGGGCCTCAAGCACGGTCCCCACCGCGGGGCGGCTCGGGTTGGCCTTCAGCTCGAGCAGCTCGGCCTGCAGCAGGATCTGGTCGATGAGCAGCTGCACGCCCTGCCCGGTCTTCGCCGAGATCGGCGTCGCCAGTGCCTGGCCGCCGAACTCCTCGACCACCACCTGCTGCTGCACCAGGTCGCGCTTGACCCTGTCCACGTTCGCCGTCGGCAGGTCCACCTTGTTGATCGCGATGATCATCGGCACGCCGGCGTTCTTCGCGTGGCTGATGGCTTCGACCGTCTGCGGCATGATCGCGTCGTCGGCCGCGACCACCAGCACCACGATGTCCGTGACCTGCGCACCGCGGGCCCGCATGGCCGTGAAGGCCTCGTGGCCCGGCGTGTCGAGGAACGTGATCCGACGGCCGCCGGGCAGCTCGATGTCGTAGGCGCCGATGTGCTGGGTGATGCCGCCCGATTCGCCCGCCACCACGTTCGTCTTGCGGATGTAGTCGAGCAGGCTGGTCTTGCCGTGGTCCACGTGGCCCATGATGGTGACGACCGGCGGCCGCGGCTTGAGATCCTCGGTGCTGTCCTCTGCCTGGGCCTCGCCCGATGCCGCGACGTACTCCTCCTCGCGCACGGCCTGGAAGCCGAACGCCGAGCAGATCAACTCGATCTGGTCGAAGTCGAGTCGCTGGTTCACCGTGACCATCATGCCCAGTTCCTTGAAGGCGAAGGTCACGATCTGGGACGGCGGCACCTTGAGGCTCTGCGCCAGCTCGGCCACCGAGACGAACTCGTTGACCCGTACCAGCGTGCGTTCGCGCTCCTTCTCCTCCTGCTCGCGCTGGGCCTCCAGCTCGCGCGCGTCGTCGTCTCGGCGGCGCGGGCCCTTCTTGACCACGGTGCCACGGGTGATGGAAGCGAGGGTCTTGGCCACGTTCTCGGCCACGGCCTCCTGGTCCACCCAGCCCTTCTTGCCCTTCTTCCCCTTCTTGCCCTTGCCGCCGCGGGCGCGGTCGGCCACCCCGCCGGCGCCGGGCGCGGCCGAGGCCACGGGGCGCGGCGGCACCGACCCGCCCGGGGCCGCGGACGCCACCGGGCGCGGGCGCGCCGGCATCGGCCGCTCGACTCGGGACGGGATGAACGGCGCGCGGGTGGCGGGCGGCCCCCCCCCTCCTCCGGCGGGCGCGGATGGCGGCGCGGCCGAGGCCACCGGCTCCGGCAGCTGGGTCGGCATCCGCTCTTCCGGCTCGCTCGAGGGCGGCGCCAGCTCGCGCGGGAACAACTCCTCGACATCCGGCCTGGGCGGCGCCTCCGGCACCGTGGTCTCGCCGACGAAGAGATTCTCGACCACTGCTTCCTTCGCGGCAACCGCGGCCTCGACGGCGGCCTGCGCGGCGGCTTCCGCTTCCACGGCCGCGACTTCCGCGGCGGTGCGGCGGCGGCGCTTGGGCCTGGCGTCTTCGGCGGGTGCGGGCTCGGGCTCGGCGACCGGCTTCTTCACCGCCTTGGGCGCGGCGCGCCGACGGGCCGGCTTGGCCGCGGCGTCGCCGCTCGCCTCCTTCTTCTTCTTTCGCTCTTCGAGCCGCTTGCGCTCCACCCGCGTGCGCACGCGCGCCACCTTGTCGTCCTCGAGGGCCGACATGTGACTCCGCACGGCGATCTCCATCTCGCGGAGGATCGCCATCAGCTCCTCGCTGGTCAGCCCGAGATCGGCCGCCAGATCGTGCACCCGCATCGTCATCCTGCCTTCCGCTCCCCGCGGCCCTCGGCCGCCAGATAGGCGCGCAGCCCGCGCGCCAGCTGCCTGTCCAGTACCGCCACTCCGTGCACCGGCGCGCGCCCGAGCACGGCTCCCATCCGTTCGGCGTCGGGCCCCGTCAGCACCGGCACCTGCTTGTGCCCCGCCAGAGCCACCAGCCGCTCCTTCGCGCGCTCGCCCGCGTCGCTCGCGAGCACCACCGCCTCGGCGACGCCGCGGCGCAGCGCCTCACGCGCCGCGTCCACACCGACCGCCACGCGGCGGGCCCGCCAGCCCAGCCCGATCAGGCTCAGCGCCGAGCGCTCGCGATCGCTCACGCCGTCCCGCCGGCCTCGGTCCGCTGCTCGCCGCCTTCATCCTCGGTCGTCAGCTCGTTGATCAGCGCGAGCAGCCGGGACGCCATGTCCTCGCTCATCCCGGGAATACCCCGGATTTCCTCGGGCTCGAGGTCCATGATGTCGGCGAGCGTGCGGTACCCGGCGGCCGTCAGCACCGCGAGCAGGTCCTGCGTGATGCCCTGCAACTCGGTCAACGGCACGTGGGTGATCTGCTCCTCTTCCTCCGTGCGCGGCGGCGGCAGCGGCGCGAACAGGCCGGCCTCCCCGCCCCGCTCCAGCCACTCGCGGCTCGAGTAGAGGTCGATCTTCCAGGCGGTGAGCTCGGAGGCGAGCCGCACGTTCTGGCCGTTGCGGCCGATCGCCAGCGACAGCTGATCCTCGTCCACGATCGCCTGGATGGTCTTGGTATCGGGATCGGAGAACACGCGGGCAACCCGCGACGGCGCCAGGGCGAGCTTGGCGAACCGCTCGGGGTCCGGGCTCCACGGCACGATGTCGATCCGCTCGCCGCCCAGCTCGTTCACCACCGCCTGCACCCGGCTGCCCTTGAGGCCCACGCAGGCGCCCACCGGATCGATGCCGTCGTCGCGGCTGAACACGGCGATCTTGGTGCGGCTGCCGACCTCGCGGGCCGTGGCCCGGATCTCGACGATCTGCTGCTGGACCTCCGGGACCTCGAGCTTGAACAGCGCCTTCACGAACAGCGCGTCGGCGCGCGAGAGAATGAGCCGCGGCCCCTTGGGCGTCTCCTCCAGCCGCTTCAACACCGCCCGGATCGTGTCGCCCTGATGGAAGTGCTCGCGGTGGTTCTGCTCGCGGTAGGGGATGATCGCTTCGGCCTCGCGGAATTTCGCCAGCATCACCACGATCTTGCCCCGCTCGATCTGCTGGACCTCGCCCGACAGCAGCTCGCCGACCCGGTCGGCGAACTCGTCGCGGATCCGCGCGCGTTCGCCTTCCCGCACCCGCTGGATGATGCGTTGCTTCGCCGCCTGGACCGCCATCCGCCCGAACTGCGCGAAATCCACCGATTCCTCCAGGACGTCGCCGACCTGGAACGCGGCGTCCTCGAACCGGGCCTCCTCGAGCGAAATCTGGCGGCTCGGATCCTCGACCTCGGCCACGACCTCCCTGAGCACCGTGATGTCGATCTTGCCGGTCATCTCGTCGATCTGGATTTCGGCGCGCACGTTGGGGCCGACCTTCTTCGCGAGGGCGGCCATGATGCCGTCGCGGATCAACTCGCGCAGCTCGCTGCGCTCCAGCTGCTTGAGCTGGGCCAGCTCCTTGAACGCCGACAGGACTTCGGTACTGCTGACCATCATCGTCTCCTACGGTGCCCCCGTTCGCCGAGGCGCGCGCCGAGCCGTCTTCCTCACCACTCGAAGCCGAGTCGGGCCTCCTTGATGTCCGCCAACCGCAACACCCGCCGCTCACCCTTGGGGAACGTCAGCTCCACCGCGGGCTCCGGCTCGGTCACGACGCCGACCGCGGTCACCCGGAACCGCCCGCCGAGCGCGGGGACCAGCACGTCCACGGTCCGGCCCTGGAACCGGCGCCAGTCGGCCAGCCGCCGCAGCGGCCGATCCATCCCGGGGCTCGAGACCTCGAGGATGTAGCGCCCGTCCGCGTAGCGCGCCTCGTCGAGCCAGGCCTCGAGGGTGCGGCTCACCGCAGCGCAATCGGCCACGGTCACGCGGCGGTCGGGCGCGGCGTCGGCCCAGTCGATCCGCACCACGAGGTGCGCGCGGCGGGCGGAACCCCCGGCCCGGAAATCCACCAGCTCGAACCCGAGCGCCACGAGGCGCTCGGCCAACTGCCGCTCGAGCTCGGCCTTGTCCAAGACGGGCGCTCCAGGACTCCGAAAAAGAAAAATGTGGGGCTCGTGACCCCACATCGGCACGCGCGGGCGCAGCCCCCAACAGCCCGCAAGACAACGTGATAACGTAGCCGGGCTCATGCGGAGCGTCAAGGCGCTCGCTGGCCCGTGCCGCAGGGGGGCGCTAAGTTCGGACTCGACCCCTGATCGGACCTCCTGGATGCCCCGCCCGCGCCTGCTTCTGGCCGCCGCCCTGCTCCTGCCGCTGGCCGTGTCGTGCGGCCGGAACCCCAACCCACCCGCCGCCGGCCCCACGCGCTACGACCGCTCCCGGATCAGCCCCGACGAGATTGCCGACGCCCGCGCCCGGAACCTGTCCAACGTGCACGAGCTGGTCGCGGCGCTCCGGCCGCAGTGGCTGCGCCAGGCCGGCAGCCTGTCCGGGGGGTCGTCCGGGCAGGTCGTCGTCTATCTCGACAACGTCCGCCAGGGCGGGATCGAGGCCCTGCGGGCGTTCACCTTGCCGGCCGTGCAGTCGGTGCGGTGGCTCTCGCCCTCCGAGGCGGGCGGGATGTTCGGGCTCAACGTGAACGGCGGGGTGATCCAGATCCTGACGATCGGCGCGCGGTAGCGCCGGATCCGCCGCGCCCGGGCGGCCGCCGGATCGGTCGCGCGATCACGGGCTCGGCCGGCCGAGGTAGGCCAGCTGGCGCGCGCCGTCGCCGCCGGACCCGCGGTGCGAAAAAAACCGGTCGCGGTCGCACGCCGTGCACAGGGGTGAAACGCTGATCTCCCGCACGCCGGCCGCCACCGCTCGGCGCGCCAGCGTGGCGCGCAGGTCCAGCCGCGCGGGCCCCGACACCTCGCGGCCCTCGAGGGCCCGGATCACTTCGGGCCCGACCTCGTAGCAGCTCCGGCAGATCGCGACGCCGAGATGGACCACGACGTCCTCCGGCACCACGCGCGCGTGCCGCCGCAGCACCTCAAGCCCCTGCTCCAGGATGCCCGCCGCCGTGCCGCGCCAGCCCGCGTGCAGCAGGGCCCACGCGCGGCCGTCCCGCGCGGCGAGGTAGACCGGCACACAGTCGGCCACGGAGACGGCGAGCAGCAGTCCCGGCTCCCGGGTCGCATGGCCGTCGGTCGCGTCGCGCACGTGGAATCCGGGCCCTACCCCGGCGTGCCACGCGACCGCGGCGCCGTGCACCTGGTGGGCCATCTGCAACGCGGTGAACCCGGGCTCTACCGCATGGCGGAACGATCGAAACCGCTCGAGGATGGTCTCGGCGGGCTCGGAGGGGGTGCGCAGGGCCAGTGAGAAGGGCGGCGCATGGGCGCCGCGCGACGTGACACCCGCGACGAGCCCGAGCCGCTCGCGCCACTCCGCGAGCTCGGCCAGGGGCACGAGGGCCCCGGCCACGGGCGACTCGACCAGCTCGCCCTGGCGCAGCGGAAACGCGTCAGCCCTCACGCCGCGTGATGCGGGCGCCGAGGGCCGAGAGCCGCTCCTGAATCCGCTCGTAGCCGCGCTCGATCTGCCCGATATTGTTGATGCGGCTCTCGCCTTCGGCCGCGAGCGCGGCCAGCAGCATCGCCATCCCGGCGCGGATGTCGGGGCTCTCCACCGTCCCGCCCCGCAGCCGCGAGGGGCCGGCCACCACGGCGCGGTGGGGATCGCACAGGATGATCCGCGCGCCCATCCCGATCAGCTTGTCCACGAAGAACAGGCGCGACTCGAACAGCTTCTCGTGAATCAGGATCAGGCCTGCGCACTGCGTCGCGGTCACGAGCGCGATGCTCATGAGGTCCGCCGGGAACCCCGGCCACACGGCATCCTCCAGCTTCGGCACGTGGCCGCCCATGTCCTCGCGGATCCGGCGCGGCTGGTCCTTCTCCACCACGAGCCGGTCGCCGTCCACCCGCGGGCTGACGCCCAACCGCTCGAAGCCGACCAGCGTGGCGCGCAGGTCCTCGGCGCGCACGCCCTCGATCACCAGCTCCGAATCGGTCACCGCCGCGAGCCCGATGAACGAGCCGACCTCGATGTGGTCCGGGCCGATCGTGAAGTCCGCGCCGGCCAGCGGCGCGCCGCCCTCGATCGTAAGCGTATTCGATCCGATGCCGGTGATGCGCGCGCCCATCGCCACCAGCAGCCGCGCCAGGTCCTGCACGTGGGGCTCGGCGGCGGCGTTGCGCAGCACGGTGCGGCCCTCGGCCGCGACCGACGCCATCAGCGCATTCTCGGTGCCGGTGACGCTGGCCTCGTCGAGGAAGATGTCGTCGCCGCGCAGCCGCTTCGCCTCGAAGTCAAACGTCGCGCCGACCGTGACCTCGGCTCCGAGCTTCGCCAGCGCGTCGAGGTGCGTGTCCACGCGGCGGCGGCCGATCACGTCGCCGCCGGGCGGCGGCAGGCGCACCCGCCCGAATCGCGCGAGCATCGGCCCGGCCAGCAGGATGGACGCGCGGATCCGCGCGCACAGCGCGGGATCCGGGTCGCCCGACCGCGCGGCGCGCGCGTCGGCCACGAGCGTGTGCTCGTCCTGCCACGTGAACGCAACATCCTGCGCGGCGAGCAGCTCGATCAGCGTTTCCACGTCGCGGATCCGCGGCAGGTTGCGCAGCGTCACGGGGCCGTCGGCCAGCAGCGTGGCGGCGAGGATCGGGAGCGCGGCGTTCTTGTTGCCGGCCGGGCGGATCGAGCCGCTCAGGCGCTGGGCACCCTCGACGACGAACACGGGAGCCATATAGGAGCCGAAGAATAGGGGTTACGCCGCGCCAAGCAAGCGGATTAGCTTCCCTCCCCTATGAGTGCGCCGGCCTGGGTGGGGCCCACCATGGCCATCAGCCTGATGGTCATCGCCGCCAGTTTTCTCGTGATGGGCGGCGTGGCGCTGGCGATCGGTATCGGGCTGCGGCGCCAGGTGCGCGCGCTCAAGGCCTCGGTGTCCGGGTTCGCCGCCGACGCGCGCGCCGTCACGGCGCGGCTGCGCGGCGAGTTGGAGGGCTACGCCGCGCTCTCGGAAGAGGCGCGCGGCAAGCTCCGCGGCGCCATCGACACGGTGGACGGGCGCCTTCGCGACCTCGACGCGTTGGTCGAGGTGCTGCAGGAGGAAGCCGAGGCCACCGCGCTCGACGTCGCGGCCCTGGTGCGCACGGTGCGCACCAGCGGCGGCATCTTCAGGGCGGCGCGGCGCTCGCTGTCGCGGAAGCGCCCGGCGGAGTGATGGTGCGGCGGGGGCTGGTCGCCCTCGGCCTGGCGCTCCTGCTGGTGGCCCTGCTGCCCGGCGACGGCTGGGCCTGGTCGCCCGGCACCCACATCTTCCTCGGCCAGTCGGTCCTGGCGAACCTGCCGCTCCTGCCCGGCGCGCTCGCCGAGCTGCTCCAGGCCTTTCCGTTCGACTTCCTGTACGGCTCGATCGCGGCCGACACCTCGTTCGCCAAGAAGTACGCACCCGTCGGCCGGCACAGTCACGCGTGGCACGTGGGCCAGGAAATCGCCGACCTCGCGGGGACGCCGCGGCTCAAGGCGTTCGGGTGGGGCTACCTGGCGCACCTGGCGGCCGACGTCGTGGCGCACAACCACTTCGTGCCGCGCCAGCTCGCTCTCACCTCCAGCTCCAAGGCCCTCGGCCACTCGTACTGGGAGGCCCGGTTCGATTTTGCGGTGGGCGACCACTACGCCAAACTGGCGCGGGACGTCATCGGGCTCGACCACGCCCCGAACGACGAGCACCTCGACCGCATCATCTCGCCGACGATCTTCAGCGTGCGGACCAACCGGCGGTTGTTCCGCGGCATGGTCCAGCTCACGGAGATGCAGAGCTGGGTTCGGGTCGTGCAGCTCGCGGCCGAGGCGAGTCGCTGGAACCTCGAGGAGCCGGTCGTCGAGCGGCACATGGCGGTGGCGTACGACTATGTGATGGACCTGCTGATCGCCGGCGACGACGCGATCGCGCGGCGGTCCGACCCGTCAGGGCACGACGCGCTCACTGTCGCGAAGCGGATGCGCCGACACGCCATCGCCAACGGCGGCCGTCGCGACCGGGCCCGCGTGCTCGAGGTCGCGGAGGAGCATTTCGGCCTCCCTTCGGCGCGGCTGGGCTACTGGGAGCGCTACGACGCCGAGCGGCCGTGGGAGCGGCGGCGGCGAGCCATCGGCGGTGGCCCCTGACCCCGCGTCGGCGCCGCCGCTAGGACCCCAGAATCCGCGCCAGCTCCGCGCTCACCGCCTTGGGGTCGGCCTTCCCCTTCGAGCGCTTCATCACCTGCCCCGTGAGGAATCCCAGCAGCTTCGTCTCGCCCTGGCGGTAGCGCTCGACCTCGGCCGCGTGTGAGCCGAGGACCTCGCGCACCCAGCCCTCGATGGCGCCCGCGTCCTGCACCTGGATCAGCCCGAGTCGGTCCGCGATGCCGTGCGCGGAGCCCGGGTCGGTGAGCATGGTCGCCAGCACCTTCTTGGCGGCCTGGCGGCTCAGGCTGCTGGACCGCACCAGCCCAACGACGTCGGCGATGCGCTCGGGCGGCAGGGCGTCGGGCACCGCCTCGCTCCCTTCGCTGAGCGCGAGCACGTCGTTCGCTTCCCAGTTCCAGGCGTCCTTGCCCGCCCCCGTGCCGAGCAGCGTCGCGAGCCGCTCGAAGTGATCGGCGATCGCCGCGGTCGCGGCCACCACGACCGCCTCCGACGGGGCCAGACCGTACTGCAGTTCGAAACGCCGGCGTCTGGCGGCCGGCAGCTCCGGCAGTCCATCGCGCGCGCGCTGGAGCCAGGCATCGCTCAACACGAGCGGCGGCAGGTCGGGCTCCGGGAAGTAGCGGTAGTCGTGACTCTCTTCCTTTGAGCGCAGGGAGCGGACCTCATTCCTCGCGGCGTCGAACGTCATCGTGCGCTGCTCGACGGCGCCGCCGGATTCCACCAGCGCGACCTGCCGCTCGCGCTCGACCGTGAGGGCCCGCTCGACCCCCGAGAATGAGTTCATGTTTTTCACTTCGGTGCGCGTCCCGAGCGCCGCACCCGGGCGACGGACGGAGAGGTTCGCGTCCACGCGCAGCGACCCCTCTTCCATGTTGCAGTCGCTCACGCCGAGCCAGCGCAGGACCTGCTTCAGGGCCGTGAGGTACGCGCGCGCCTCGCCCGGCGCGCGCAGGTCGGGCTCGGACACGATCTCAATCAGGGGAACGCCGGAGCGATTGAGGTCCACTGCCGTCAGCCCCGGAAACCGGTCGTGGAAGCTCTTCCCGGCGTCTTCCTCCAGGTGGAGCCGCGTGATCCCCACCGTGAGCGGGCCGCGGTCCGGCGAGACGATCTCCAGCTCGCCCCCGGTCGCAAGCGGCTCCTCGTACTGCGAGATCTGATAGCCCTTGGGCAGGTCCGGGTAGAAGTAGTTCTTGCGCGCGAACACGCTGCGCGGGTGGACGGAGCACCCGAGCGCGCAGGCCGCGCGGACGGCGAGCCGCACCGCCTCCTCGTTGGGCACGGGCAGCGCCCCCGGCAGGCCGAGACACACGGGGCACACGTTGGTGTTGGGCGGGTCCCCGTACTTGGCGGAGCAGCCGCAGAACATCTTGGACCGGGTGAGCAGCTGCACGTGGACCTCGAGGCCGATCACCGTCTCCCACGCCATCAGCGCACCTCGCCCTTCGCGCGGTCGCCGAGCGCGGCCTCGAGCGCCTGCGCGACCCTGATGATCGTGCTCTCGCCCTCCTCCGCGCCGATGAGCTGCCCGCCGAGCGGCAGCCCCTGATCCCGCCCGATGGGGAGCGACAGCGCCGGCACCAGCGCGAGGTTCGCGGTGCAGGTGAAGATGTCGGCCAGGTACATCGCGATCGGGTCGGCCGTGTTCTCGCCGAACCGGAACGCCGGCGTCGGCGTGGTCGGCGTGAACAGCGCGTGGACCCCGGTCGCGAACACCGCGGCGAAATCGGCGCGCAGCCGCCCGCGCACCCGCTGCGCCTGGCGGTAATACGCGTCGTAGTAGCCCGCGCTCAGCACATACGTGCCCAGCACGATGCGGCGCCGCACCTCGGCGCCGAAGCCGGAGCCGCGGGTGCGGCGGAACATGGCGCGCACGTCGTCGCCGGCCTCCCGCACCCCGTAACGCACCCCGTCGTAGCGTGCCAGGTTCGAGCTCGCCTCGGCCGGCGCGATGATGTAGTAGGTCGGGATCGCGTACTTCGTGTGCGGCAGCGAGACGTCGCGCACCTCGGCACCGAGATCGCGCAGCGCGTCCAGCGCGCGGTCGCAGGCGGTGCGTACGCCGGAGTGCAGCCCGTCCGGGAAGTACTCCCGCGGCACGCCGATGACCGTCCCCGCGAGGCTCGCAGGGGCGGGGCCCGGTGGAGACAGGGGAATGCGGTCGAGCGTGGTCGCGTCGCGGTCGTCCCGCCCGCTGATGACGCTGAGCAGCCGGGCCGCGCCCGCCACGTCCCGGCCGAACGTGCCGATCTGGTCGAGCGACGAGCCGAACGCGACCAGCCCGTAGCGGCTGACCCGGCCGTAGGTCGGCTTGATCCCGACCACGCCGCAGAAGGCCGCCGGTTGCCGCACGGATCCGCCGGTCTCCGACCCGAGCGCATAGTCCACGACCCCCGCGGCGACGGCCACGGCCGAGCCGCCCGAGGAGCCGCCGGGCACGCGGGTGGGGTCGAGCGGGTTCTTCGCCGGTCCGAACGCGCAATGCTCGGTCGAGGAGCCCATGGCGAACTCGTCGCACGTCGTCTTGCCGGCGACGAACGCGCCCGCCGCGCGCAGCCTGCGAATCGCCGTGGCCTCGAACGGCGAGCGCCACCCTTCGAGGATCCGCGAGCCGCAGCTGGTGGTGTGGTGCGCATCGGCGAGGTTGGCCTTGACCGCGACGCCCTGCCCCGCGAGCGCGGCATCCGTCGGCGCCGGCGTGACGGCCTGCGCGTCGAGCGCCTCGCGCGACCAGTCGAGGAATGCGTGAAGACCCTTCCGCTCGACCGCATCGATCCGCCGGGCCGTCGCCGCCACCGCGGCGCGCAGGTCGGTCACGGGGCGTCGTCCCCGCGGTCGAGCTCCGCCAGTCGCGGCACCGTGAACAGGCCGTGCCGGAACGCCGGAGCGAACGACGACGGGGGCGCCGACAGCGCATCGGGCGCAACGACGTCCTGGCGCAGGCGAGCGCTGCGGGCGTCCTCCCCCACCGGGCCGTCGCTGGGGACCTCGCTCAGCTGCGCGACATGGTCGAGAATCCGCGACACCTGCTGCTCCAGCTCGGCGGCCGTGCCGTCGTCCACGTGCAACTCGGCCAGCGCCGCGATCCTCAGGACCTCGCTCCTGGTCACGCTCACGTGCGTCTCCACCTCCCTCGTCGCCTGGGGCCGCCTTCCCCGCCTTCCCCGCCTATTCCGTCCACTCCCGTTCCAGCCCCGCGTACGCCGCGAGCAGCAGCTTGATCCCCACCGCCTCGTCGTCGAACGCGACGCCGATCTTGAGATCCCGCCCGCGTCCGCTGACCTCGCGGATCGTGCCGCTGCCGAAGCGCCGGTGGCGCACCCGCTCACCGGTCACGTAGCGCGGCGCGTCGTCCGACGCTTCCTCCTCGTCCGGCTCGGCGTCCACCAGTGCGAAGCCCGGGCGCGGCCGGATCGGCGGGCGGCGCGGCTCGCGCGCCACGCTCCAGCTCGGCCGGGTCACGCGCTCCTCGATCAGGGCGGGCGGCAGGTCGGCCAGGAACCGCGACGGGAACGCCGCCGTCAAGCTGCCGGCCCGCCGCCGCGAGGCAGCGTGTGAAAGGTAGAGTTTGTCCCGGGCCCGCGTGATGCCGACGTAGGCGAGGCGCCGCTCCTCTTCCACGTCCTCCGCGGACTCGGCGCGCGCGAGGGGAAACAGCCCCTCCTCCATGCCGGCCAGCACCACGACCCCGAATTCCAGTCCCTTGGCCGCATGAAGCGTCATCAGGGTTACGCCGTTCTCACCACGGCTCACTTCCGCGTTGGCGGTCAGCGCGGCCTGGGCGAGGAACCGCTCGAGGGGCGTGCCGTCGTCCTGTTCCACCGCGCCCCACTCCTCGGACCAGGCGGCGGCAGCGGTGATGAGCTCCTGGACGTTCTCGAGTCGTTCGGGACCGGCCTCGTCCTCTTCCAGCAGGAACCGGTCGTAGCCGAGCCGGGCGACGATCGCGCGCAGCGTCTCGGCGGGTTGCAGCGGGCCGATCTCCTGGGTGAGGGTCGCGAGGTCGGCCGCGAACCGCTCGATGAGCTCGCGGGCCTTGGGCTTCAGGTCCGCGATCCGGCCGGCCGCAGCCGCGGCCCGCGCGAACGACCAGCCCCACTGGCGCGCCGCGGTCGCCAGCGCGACCAGGCTGGTCTCGCCGATGCCGCGCCGCGGCACGGCCACGGCGCGGCGGAAGGCTTCGTCGTCGTCCGCGTTCACCAGCAGCCGGAGCCAGGCGAGCAGGTCCTTCACCTCGCGCCGGTCGTAGAAGCTCACGGCACCCACGACGCGGTACGGCACGGCGTTGCGGCGCAGCTCCTCTTCGAACGCGCGGGTCTGCGCGTTGGTGCGCATCAGGACGGCCATCTCGTCGAACCCGTGCTCGCGGGAGCGCTCGCGCTGCACCAGCTCGCGCACCAGCCATTCCGCCTCGTCGCGCTCGTCGGCCGCGCGCACCAGCGTGAGGAGCGCGCCGCCCTCGCGCCGGGTGTGCAGCGTCTTGCCGATGCGGCCCACGTTGGCCGCGATCACCGCGTTGGCGGCCTCGAGGATCGGGCGGGTCGAGCGGTAGTTCTCCTCCAGGCGGACCAGGGCCGCGCCTGGAAAGTCGGTCCGGAACTCCAGGATGTTCCTGAGGTCGGCGCCACGCCAGCCGTAGATGGACTGATCGTCGTCGCCGACCACGAACACGTTGCGGTGCTCGCCGGCGAGCGCCTGCAGGAAGCGGTACTGCGCGCGATTAGTGTCCTGGTACTCGTCCACCAGCAGGAACTGGAACCGCCGTCGGTATTCGGCGAGGCGTTCGGGGTGGGCCTCGAACAGGGTCAGCGGGTGGAGCAGCAGGTCGTCGAAGTCCATCGCGTTGGAGCGCTTCAGCGCCGCCTGCATGGCCTCGTACACCCGCGCCACATTGCGGTGGTACGGATCGTCGGCCGTCGCGGCGTACGCGGCGGGCGAGGTCATCGCGTTCTTGGCGTGCGAGATCTCGTGGCGCAGGCTGCGCGCCGTGTACAGCCGCGGCGGCAACCCGAGGTCGTCCACCACGCGGCGGGCCAGCCCCTCGACGTCGTCCTCGTCGTAGATGGTGAACTGGCGGCTGAAGCCGAGCAGCGGCGCCTCGCGCCGCAGCAGTCGGCCGCACACGCTGTGGAATGTGCCGATCCACAGGCCGTCGGGGGCGCGGCCCAGCAGAGTCGTGACCCGGTGCTTCATCTCGGCCGCGGCCTTGTTGGTGAACGTCACGGCGAGGACCCGCCGCGGCTCGATGCCGTGCTCGGCGACGAGGCGCGCCAGGCGGGCCGTGAGGACGCGGGTCTTGCCGGAGCCCGCGCCCGCGAGGACGAGCATCGGGCCCGACACGTGCTCCACCGCGGCGCGCTGGGCGTCGTTGAGCGCGATCCCGGGGCGAGCCTCGCTCACGCCGCGCCCTCGGCCCGCGGCAGGCGGATCGCGAACCGCGCGCCGCGCCCGCTGGGCTCGAGGTCGACCCGCCCGGCGTGGCCCTCCTCGACGATGCGCCGCGTCAGCGCAAGTCCGAGGCCCCAACCGCCGGTCTTGGTCGTGGCGCCCGGCGCGAACAGGTCGCCCGCCATCCCCGGGGTGACGCCCGGGCCGTCATCCTCGACGACCAGCACCACCCACTCGGGCTCGTCCTTCACGAGGAGCGTGATGCGACCGCTCTTGCCCCTGAGGGCATCCACGGCGTTCTTGACCAGCGCCTCGATGGCCCACTCGAGCAGCAGCGCGTCGCCTTCGACGACCGGCGCGCGGCTTTGGGTTTCGACTTCGATCACGACCTGGTTGGCGAGCCGCGGCAGCCGCGGCCGGAAGTACGTGGCCTGCGCCTCGCACAGGGCGGCGAGGTCCACCCGCTCAGTCCGCGGGGGTTGGCCGATGCGCTCGAACCGGCTCGCGACGCGCTTGAGCCGCCAGAAGTCGGCCTCGAGGTGCTCGCCGATCTCCGCCCCCCGGGGGCCGGCGCCGGCCTTGAGCTGCTCGATCCAGCCGGCGAGCGACGTGAGCGGCGTGCCGAGCTGATGTGCCGACTCGCGGGCCATGGCGACGAACACGCGGTCGCGCGCGCCCCGCACCGCCGCCCGGTAGGCGAGCACGCCCGCACCGAGCACCGTGACGAGCGCCACCACGAGCAACGCGAACACCAGGCGCAGCTGGCCCCGTACCGGCGGCGCGCCGAAGTGAATCGTCCCCACGGCCGGCTCGACCAGGGGCGGATTGGCGCGGTCGAGCGCGGCGACGAAGGCGGCGAGCTCGCGCGAGTCGAGCGCCATCGGGCGAGGCAGGTTGGCGGTGTCGGTGGCCACCCCGCGCGGGTCGGTCACGACGATCGGGATGCCCGCGTGGCGGATTTCCGTGGCGAGCTCGAGCAGCGCGTCCGTCGCGCCGCCTTCGCGCGGGTTGGCCAGGCCGGCGAACACGCGGGCGTAGCGGGCCGACGTCTGCCGCGCGTCCTGCGTCAGGTGGCGCGCGACCAGCGCGGCGAAGATCACGGTGAGGAGCGCGGCGACACCGACGAGCACCCAGACGGTGCCCGGGTGGACCGCGCCCAGCCTGCCCTCACGCGCCGGGGCCAATGACCTCCGTCCCCACCAGCGGCACCAGCACGTCGGGTACGCGTACGGTGCCGTCGGGCTGCTGGTTGGTCTCCAGGATCGCGATGAGCGTCCGGGCGAGGCCGAGCGCCGAGCCGTTGAGGGTGTGCACGAACTCGGGCTTCGCGCCCGGATGGCGGCGGAACCGGATGTTCATGCGGCGCGCCTGGAAGTCGGCGTACGTCGAGCAGCTCGAGACCTCGAGCCACTTGCCGACGCCGGGCGCCCACGCCTCGAGGTCGAATTGCCGGTGATTGGCGAAGCCCATGTCGCCGGCCGCGATCTTGACGACGCGGTACGCGATCCTGAGCTGCTGAAGCGCCGCCTCGGCGTGGCGCGTGAGCGCCTCGTGCGCCGCATCGCTCGCCTCGGGCGCCGTGAACCACACCAGCTCGATCTTGTCGAACTGGTGCACGCGCAGAATGCCGCGCGTGTCGGCCCCGGCCGCGCCGGCTTCGCGGCGCCAGCACGGCGTGTACGCCGCGTAGCGCCTAGGTAGCGAAGCGCCATCGAGGATCTCGTCACGGTGCAGATTGGTCACGGGTACTTCGGCCGTGGGAATGAGGAACAAGTTGTCCGTGGTGCGATAGAGGTCTTCCTCGAACCTGGGCAATTGGCCGGTGCCCGTCAGACTCGCGCGATTCGCCACGAATGGCGGCGAAACCTCCGTGTACTCGTTCTCGCGTGTCCGCAGGTCCAGCAGGTACGTGATCAGGGCGCGCTCGAGCCGAGCTCCGAGACCGACGTACAACGGGAACCCGCTGCCCGCGAGCTTCGCGCCGCGCTCGAGATCGAGGATGCCCAGCCGGGCGCCAAGCTCCCAGTGCGGCTTGCGCCACGCCGTCTCGAGCGGCGTGCCCTGCTCGCGGACCACGGTGTTGGCTTCGGGCCCGCCGGCCGCGACGTCGGCCGCCGGCACGTTCGGCAGCTCGAGCAGCGCGGCGTCGAACGCCGCCTCGATCGAGTGGGCATCGGCGTCGAGGACCTGGGCGCGCGACGACAGCTCCCTCGCCCGGGACTGCACGGCCGCGGCGTCGCCTCCGTGCTTCTTGAGGCGGCCCACCTCGGCGCTCGCGGCGTTCAGCTCCGCCTTGACCTGCTCGGCATTCGCGATGGCCACGCGCCGCCGCTCGGCCAGCTCGCGCACCCGCTCCAGCAGCGCCTCGCGCTCGGCGCTCGCGCCCCGGCGTGCCAGCGCCGCGCGGGCGGCCGCGAAGGCCTCCGCGTCGCGGAACACGCGAGGGTCGAGCATCTACTGGCGGGGAATGCTGTCGACGACGAGGCCGCGGTAGCCGCAGTTCAGATCGATCACGAGCCGGATCACGGCCTTCCGCTCGACGTAGCTCAATTGCAGCACCACCAGCTTGGCGTACCGCGGGAATACGATCCCGACATTGCAGTTCTGGCGTTGCGATGTGACGAAATACACCGAGCCGCTATCGATCCGGACGGGGTGCTCCTGGTCGTAGCCCTCCCGCGGCGCGATCCGCAGGGAGTCGAAGGGCTGGGTCGCGCGGATGAATCCCCCGTCGCGGTTGAACCCGAAGTAGAAGCGCGGCACCAGGACCGCGATCGTGTCGGTCGCCGGCCCCAGCCCGAACCGGTCCGCCGGACCGATGTCGAAGGCGAAATCGAAGTTCGCGGTCTGGTCGGTGCGGACCTCGATGAGGCCAAGCAGGCTGTACGCCGAGGGCGTGTTCACCGGGGTGCCGGTGAGCGCGAAGACCGTGATCTGCTGCTGGGCGTTGGCGAAGCCCGCCGGCGGCAGCGTGAGGTCGCCGCCGCAGGCGGCGAGCGTGGCGCCCAGCAGGGCGAGTCGGGCACTTCGAGCGAGGTCGTGGGACATGGCGCAAGATGCGAAGAATAGGCGAGTTGCGCGGTCCAAGCAACGGCGCCATCTGCGCTTGACAGCCCTTCGGGCCGGTCCTACGATACGACCGCCACTCCCCAAGGACAGTCCATGGCGAGCATCCACGACGTCGTCGGAGCGCTCGGGCGCCGCGACGGGGTCGAAGCCGTGATCATCCTGGGCAACGACGGGTTGCCCATCGCCAGCCACGTCGCCAACGGCGCCGATCCGGAGGTCCTCTCGGCGCTCGTGCCGAACGTCGTACAGGCCACCGAGCAACTGGGGCAGCACGCCGGCCGTGGGTCGCTCACGATGGGCGTACTCGAATACGCGGCCGGCTACGCCGTGGTCGCCAGCCTCAGCGCGGAGGCGAAGCTGCTCGTCCTCGTCCGCCCGCGCACCAACGTCGGGCCGCTGCTCTACGACCTGGCCCGGCACCGCGCGGAGATCGGCGGCCTCCTCTGACCGCGAAGCACCACCTGCTTGTGGTGGACGATGAGCCGTACATCGGCCGCATCGTGAAGCTGCAGTTCGAGCGTGGCCCCTTCCGGGTCGGTGTCGCGTACGACGGCCCTGCCGGCCTGCAATACCTCGAGAGCCATCCCGACGTGACCTGCGTGCTGCTGGATCTGGCGATGCCCGGCATGAGCGGCCTCGCGTTCCTCGAGGCGGTGCGCGCCGTCCCGGCGCACGCGGCGCTGCCCGTCGTCGTCGTCACGGCGGCGGGCGAGCAGACCCACGTCGAGCGCGCCCACGCGCTGGGCGCCGCGGCCATCGTGACCAAGCCATTCTCCCCCAAGAAACTCTATCGCCACGTGGCCGAGCTGGTCGGGGAAACGCCCGACGCGGCCGACGTCGGCGGCGAGGGCTGATGCGCTGGGCCGTGGTGCTCGCCGGGGGCGTGGGCTCGCGCTTCTGGCCGGTGTCGACGGCCGCGCGTCCCAAGCAGCTGCTCCCGCTCGCGGGCACCAGCAGCCTGCTGGCCGAGTCGACCGCGCGGCTGCTGGGCCCGGTGAGCGCCGATCGGGTGCTCGTGGTGACGTCGCGCGCGCTCGCGGCCGCGGTGCGCCGCGAGGTGGCCCCGGTGCCGGAGGCCAACGTGCTGGTCGAGCCCGTCGCCCGGTCCACCGCCCCGGCGCTCGCCTGGGCCACGGCCCACGCCGCGCGGCAGGACCCGGACGCGACGATCCTCTCGGTCCACGCCGACTGGGCGGTGGGCGACGTCGAGGCGTTTCAGTACGCGGCGGTCCAGGCTATGACGCTCGCCGAGCGGGAGGACGTGCTCGTGACGGTCGGAGCGCGGCCGACCCGGGCCGAGACCGGGTACGGCCACATCGTGCCCGGCGAGCCGCTGGAGGCAAGCAGCGGAGGAGGAGGAGGAGCGGGGGGGGGACGCCGCATCGCGCGCTTCGTCGAGAAGCCGGACCTCGCGCTGGCCCAGAGCCTCATGTTCCTCGGCGCACTGTGGAACACCGGGATGTTCGCGTGGACTGCGCGGCGGTTCCGCGCCGAGGTCGCGGCGCACACGCCGGAGGTCTCGCGCGCCCTGCCGCACCTGGACGCAGGCGACGTCAACGCGTTCTTCGCCGGCAGCACGCCGGTCAGCATCGACGTCGGGCTGTACGAGCGGAGCAGCCGCGGCGCCGTTGTCCCCGGCGACTTCGGCTGGGACGACGTGGGGTCATGGGCCGCGCTGCGCCGAGTGCGGGCGACGGACGAAAGCGGCAACGTGCTGGTCGGCCGCGCGGTCGCGACCGGGTGCACCAACAGCGTAGTGTGGGCCGACGACGGGGCGCTGGTCGTGGACGGGCTGCGCGATGTCGTGGTGGTCCAGGCGCGGGGCATCACGCTGGTCACCACGGCCGAGCGCGCACCGGACCTCAAGAAGCTGCTCGACGCCCTGCCCGCCGACCTCGCCGGGGCGCGCGGCGCGTGAGCGCGCCGCTCTTCCTCTGGGACGACCCGGCGGTCGCGGCGCGGTTCCAGCCCTTCGCGCAGTCGCGGCCGCTCGGCGAGCTGCGCGACGGGGCGTTCCTGCTGCGGGAGCGCTGGGCTCGCACCGCCGGACGCGCGGCCTCCGGCCACCTCAGCGCCGCACACCTGTCACGCTACCACGAGGCGGACGCCCCTCCGGTCGTGAGCGCGGCCGCGGGGCCGTGCCTCGTGGCCCGCTCAACCTACGCGCCGGCCCTCGAGGCCGTGATCGAGGCGCCCGCGCCGGCGCGGTTGGTGGACGCCCGCGGACGGCCGGTCGCATGGCTGGTCCCGAACGGGACGCGGTGGAGTCCCGACGTCGGTGCGGCGTGGCCCGCGCACACCCTGGCCGGCCGCTGGCTCGAGGGGGTCTGGCAGCTCGTCGACGATCTCGCGGCCACCTTGCGCGCCGACCTGGACCGGCTGCGCGCCGAGCGGCCGGGCGGCGCGGTGCCGCGCGGCAGCACCGTGCTGGGCGACCCGACCCTCGTCGTAGCCGCCCTGGCCCACATCGAGCCTCAGGTCGTGTTCGACGTCCGCGACGGACCGATCGTCTTGGAGCCCGGGGTCGAGGTTCGGACCTTCACGCGGCTGCAGGGTCCGCTGTACGCCGGCGCCGGCACGCGGCTGGTCGGCGGCCAGCTGCGCGCGTCGACCTTCGGACCGCGCTGCGTCGTCCACGGCGAGGTGTCGAACTCGGTCCTCGTTGGCTACGCCAACAAGGCGCACGACGGCTTCGTCGGGCACTCGATCCTCGGGCGCTGGGTCAATTTCGGCGCCGGGACCACCACGTCGAACCTCAAGAACACCTACGGGCCGGTGCGTCTCAATCTGGGCGCGGAGCGCGTCGAAACCGGCATGACGTTCCTCGGCACGCTGGCGGGCGACCACGTGAAGACGGCGATCGGGACGATGCTGCCGACGGGTTGCGTGCTCGGCACCGGGGCCAACGTGTTCGGCACCCGGCGCCCCGAGAACGCCGTCCCGCCGTTCGCGTGGGGCACCGACGAGCAAGGCCGGGTCCTCGCGTGCCGGATGTTCCTCCAGACGGCGGCGCGGGTCCTGCCCCGGCGGGACGTGCCGATGGACGACGCTACCGCCGCCTGGCTCAGCGACGTGTGGCGGCACGCCACGGGCCGGGCGTGCGACTGACCGTCCTGGGGTCGGGCAGCCGCGGCAACGCCCTCGTGGTCGAGTCGGGTGGCGAGGCCCTCCTGGTGGATGCCGGGTTTTCGTTCAGGGACCTGGCGGCGCGGTGCGCCGCGGCGGGCGTGGATCCCGGCCTGTTGCGCGGACTCGTGCTCACGCACGAGCACGGTGATCACACGCGCGGAGCGGCCCGGGCTGCGGCGCGGTGGGCGCTGCCCGTCGCCGCGAGCCGCGGCACCCTGGCGGCGCTGCCCCCCGGGCTGTTGCGGACCATCCGCACGGTCGCACTCGAGTCGGCGCGTCCCGTGGCGGTCGCCGGCTTCCGGCTGACGGCCTACCCGACGGCGCACGACGCGCGCGAGCCGATCGTGCTGGTCGTGGAGGACGGGGAGGGACGACGGGTGGGTGTGGCCTACGACGTCGGCTCGCCGACGACGGCGCTGCGGCACGCGATCCGCGGGCTCGACGCGCTGGTGCTGGAGGCCAACCACGACGAGGTGCTGCTGCGCGGGAGCGAGTACCCGCCCACCGTGCGGGCGCGGATCGCGGGCCGAGCCGGGCATCTCTCCAATCGCGAGGCCGCCGAGCTCGCGGCCTCGGCGGCCCATCCCGACCTCGGGCTGCTGGTGCTCGCGCACCTGTCGGATCGGTGCAACCGCCCCGACCTCGCCCGCGCCACCGTCGAAACCGCGCTCCACCGCACCGCCTTCACGGGCCGCGTGGTGGTGGCCACACAGGATACGCCGACGCCGTTCCTCGAGGTCGGCGCCAGCCAGCTACCCCTGCCCCTGCTGGGGCGCTGACGCGGGCGCGGCGGCCGCAGCGGCTCCCGCCGGCGCCGGTGCCGCCGCCGCGTCGCCCTCCATCGTGGCCATCTTCGGTTCCCACTCGGCCATCATCTTGACGAAGGCGCGGACCATCTCCGGGTCGAATTCGGTGCCGGCCCGCTCTTCGAGGTAGCCGAGCACCTTGGCCGCGGGCCACGCGGCGCGGTACGGGCGGTTGGTGCGCAGCGCGTCGTACACGTCGCACACGTGTACCAGCTTGCTCGCCTGGTGACATTCGCGCGGGTAGTCGAAGCGGGGGTAGCCGCCGCCGTTGAGCATGACGTGATGCTCGTAGGCCACGACGATCGCCAGGTCGAGCTTCTCCTCCGACTCCATGATGATTCTCGCACCCTCGACGGGATGGGCGTTCATGATCTCACGCTCGTTCGGCTCGAGGCGTCCCGCCTTGTTGAGGATCTCCGAGGGGATCTTCGTCTTGCCGATGTCGTGCAGCAGCCCCGACGTGCCGAAGGCGCGGATATCGCGGGCGCCGAGGCCCAGCCACTCGGCGAGGCCCATGGCCAGCACGCAGACGTTGAGCGAATGGGTGGTGGTGTACTCGTCGTAGCGGCGGATCTGCAGCAGGGGCAGCACGACCGCCTGGTCCCCGTGCATCGCGGCCGCCAGCGACCGCACAACGGCCTCGGCCTCGGCGAGCGGCAGCCCGCTGGGGCGCGCGGCTTCCTCGTGCAGCCACTGGATGGTCTGGGCCTCCTCGTCGAGCGTCAGCGCGATCGTCGCGGTCGCGAGGTCGGGCTCGGGCGCCAACTCCCTGATGCCCACGGCGCCGAACCGGATGGGCCCGCGCGAGCCGGAGAGCTGGCCGGCGTCCGGGGCCTGCTGCAGCGCCGAGAGCGTCAGCCGCGCGAGCACCTCGGACATGAAGCCCTCGAACTCCTCGCGGGTGACCTCGGACTCGAACTGGAGGCGCTGAATCCCCGCAGCCGCGAGCCGCTGGCTCCAGTCCCAGCCCCGCAGGTCGCGCAGCGGGCGCTGGCCCAGCACCACTTCGTCGCCCAGGAAGCTGAACGCCGCGCGGGCGTCGAGCTCCTGCAGGGCGCGCAGGTTGTGATACGCGGTGTCGATGATGCCTTCGCGCGCCGGATGGCCGTCGGGGTACAGCGTCATCGTCGACAGGGCCTGCGCGAACGCGTTCAGGAACCGGATCGCGACGGGGGCCAGATCCTGCGACATCAGGCGGCTCCCTCACCATCACCCCGGAGCGCGTCGGACGCGGCTTTGGCCACGGCGGAATCGCGGCCCTGCGTCAGGAGGTCCAGCCGCTCCCGGGCGCGCGGCTCGTGCCTGAGCGTGCCGAGCGCCGCGAGCGCGGCGAGCGTGATTGGAGACACCGTCGCCGACGCCATCATCGCACCGATGATCGAGCGGCGCTTGGGCTCGGTCAACCGCAGCAACCCGTCGAGCGCCAGCCGATCGCCCTTGGCTCCCAGCACGCGCACCGCGGCGACTCGCAGCTCGGGCTCCAGCTCGTCGTCGACGGCGATCGCGACCACCATCGGCACCGTCGCGTCGGGGCATCCGTCCGCGGCTGCCGCGAGCGCCAGGCGTTTGACGCGCTCGTCGTCGTCGCCGAGCGCCCCGGCAATCGCGCGTGCGCGCGCGTCGCCTTCCCGCTTGAACAGGACCCGGTACGCTTCGCGCCGCACCCGCGCGTCGGGGTGCTGGCGCGACGGGCCCGCGTCCACCGCCGGCGCGCCCGGCAGCTCGGCCGCGAGGTACAGCACGTTGCGCAGCACGTACCATCGCTCGTCACCGATCCGCTGGGCGAGCACCGGGCGCAACGCCTCGGGCATCTTCACGAGCCGGTCGATCAGCGCCCGGCGCACCTGCCGCGACTCCGACTCGGCCAGCACGTCGAGCATCGCCACCGCCGCCGCACCGCCCATCGCGCCGGCCAGCCGGTCCACGAGCGCGAAGTCTACCGGCTGGGCGGTGAGGGCCAGCTTCAGCATCGCGGGATCGACCACCCGCTCACGCACCGCGTGCACGGCCGGATTCTCCCGCGGGGCGCGCTCGAGCATCCCGATCAGGTCCGGGATGCGCTGCCGCGCCACCAGCGAGTCCACCGCCCGCTGGACCGGCGCTCCGACACCGCCGGTCTCGAGCGCCATCTGCACCACCCGCTCCGGTTCTGCGGCGTACGCGGCCTCCGTCGCCGCCACCAGCGTGGGCGCGGCCTCGCTCAGCCGCCGGAGCGCCAGCGCGTAGCCGTCCGGGTTGGGGTCCGCCAGGCTCCAGCCCCGCACCAGCTCGGCCACCTGGTCGCGTAGCTCGGACTCGGCGATCGAGCGGCGCGGCGCGGGCCCCCGCTCGGCGTGCTGGCCGAGCTTGTGCAGCATCCGCAGCATCGCGTTCGAGACCGGCGCGCCGGTCCCGGAGGCCGCGCGCACCAGCTCGACCACCGCGTCCACGGCCATACCCTGCGACGCGTCGAGGATGAACTGCCGGCGCTGCGTCTGATCGCCGCCCATCTCGAGCAGCCGTGCCAGGGTCTGATCGTCGAGCGCCGTCACGAGCCGGCTCATCTTCTTCTTGAGGGCGACCGCGCCGGCCCCACCCGCGGTCTTCAGCTCCTCGGCGATCTGCAGCAGGTAACCCACGATCACCTGGTCGTACGCGGTGCCGCGCTCGTGGCCCTCGATGGCTTTGGCCACCGCCGCGGGCTCGGCGGTATCGTGCTGCAGATCGCCGGCCCGCGCTCCCGCCAGCGCCGCGTCGATCTCGGCGTCGGAGAGCGGCGCGGCGGCCGCCGGCGTCGGGCGGAACGCGTGCGGTTCCGGCGGCCGCTCCGCCGCCCTGGCCGCGGCTTTCTGATCTTCGGCCGCGAGCGCAGCCCGCGCGAGCCCGACCCAGAGCTGCGCCGCCCGCCCGCCCGACACCTCGCCGGCCTCGGCCTCGGGGCCCCCCACCAACTCGAGCCGGTCGAACGTGAGCGGGAACAGCTGGACGTGCGCCCAGTGCGGGATCTGGTCGCGCGGCTTGAGCCCCAGCGGCTCCTGCCCGCGATCCGCGTCGAGCGCGAGCACTTTCAGCGATTCCTCGAGCTCGTTCCAGGTCACGCCGCGCGCGAACGACACGGCGCCGAGGTGGTGCCGGTGCAGCCGGCTCGCCAGATCGTGCAGCACCGGGTTGCGCGGGTCGGTCGCGACGCCCTCGATCACGAGCTGGTCGCGCGCCACGCCGAGCGAGAGCGTTCCCCGCTCGAGCAGCAGGCTTTCGAGGCGCCGCGCCACCCCCTCGGCCGCCGGCCCGAGGGTCGGGTGGCCGCCGGGATACATCGCGTGCTTGTGGAGCGCGATCGAGAACTCGATCAGGAAATCGGCCAGCTCCCGCGGCAAGGCCTTCCGCTCCTGGGTGGTGCGGGCGGCGGCGGCGGGCGTGCTCGGCCTGGTCGGCTCGGTCACAGCAGGAGAAGATAGGTACGCCTTGCGGGGCCGCCAATCGCCGCCCAGACTGGTGACCATGATCACGTTGCGTTTCGCGGCGGCCGCGCTCGCCCTGGCCGCTCCCTCCGCCCTGCACGCCCAACGAGCCCAGGGCCGGCCGCTGCACACCTACTCGATCGTCGCGGTGGACTCAGCGACCGGCCAGATCGGCGTCGCCGTCCAGTCGCACTGGTTCTCGGTGGGCGCCATTGTGGCGTGGGCCGAGCCCGGCGTGGGCGCCGTGGCTACCCAGTCCTTCGTCCTGCCGGCCTACGGGCCGCGCGGCCTCGCGCTGATGCGCACCGGGGTCGCCGCGCCGCTCGCCCTGCGCGCGCTGCTCGCCGCCGATCCGGACTCGCAGGTGCGTCAGGTGGCGATGATCGATGCGCGCGGGGCCGTCGCCACCCATACCGGTTCGCGCAACATCCCGGCCGCCGGCGGGCTCACCGGCCCGCGCTACGCCGCTCAGGCCAACCTCATGGCGCGCGGGACGGTGTGGGCCGCGATGGCCCGGGCCTTCGAGGCCGCGGGGGGAGACCTCGCCGAGCGGCTGCTCGCCGCCCTCGAGGCCGCGCAGCGCGAAGGCGGCGACATCCGCGGCCAGCAGTCGGCCGCGCTGATCGTGGTGAGTGGCGACCGCGGCCTGCCGCCGTGGGACCGGGTCTTCGACTTGCGGGTCGAGGACAACCCCGCCCCGCTGGTCGAACTGCGCCGGCTGCTGCGCGTGGCCCGCGGCTACCGGCTCGCCAACCAGGGAGACGACTATGTGACGCGCGGCCTGATCGACTCGGCGCTCGGCGCCTACGCCGCGGCCGAGGAGATCCTGCCGGACAGCGCGGTGAACGGGGAGCTGGTCTACTGGCGGGCGGTCACGCTGGCCGACCGCGGCCGCGTGGACGAAGCCGTGCCCTACTTCCGCCGCGCGTTCGCCCGGGACACCGCGTGGGCGACGCTGCTGTGGCGGCTGCCGGGCGTGGGCCTGCTGCGGGCGGACAGTACCACCATCGCGCGGATCGTGCGCGACGCGATGCCTCCGGTCCGGCGACGGCGCTCGTAGCGGTCGGCGGCCTGCGGACAGCGGTCAGCGGTCAGTACTCCGTCACGTACACGGCCCAGCGCCGGGCCCGGCCGAGCGCCGCGGGCACGCGCGAGACTCGCTCGTCGAACGGCATCTCCTCGAGGCGCCGGGCGAGCGCGCCCACCGAGAACGCATCGGACGACACCACCAGCACGATGCGGTCCCCCACCGCATGGGACTCGACCTCCACGGGCGCGACCCCGGCGCAATCGTTGCCGACGCGCCGGCGCGCACTCCCGCGGCCGCGGCCCATGCGGTCGTAGCAGTCGCTCGCGGCCAGCGACGGCCGCCCAAGGGTGCGCAGATGCCGCGCCGGAGCGACCCGCAGCCACTGCCCGCCGGGCCGCCAGGCCAGCGGCTCGTCGGTCCTCGGCGCGAGGATCCGCAGCTGGCCGTCGACGCCAAGCCACAGTACGGCGAGAAACGCGGAATCGGTGAGCCGGATGTGGAGGCGGCCTTCGTCGGGCTGGAGGTCCACGAAGCCGGGTCCGTAGGACTCGGCCATGCCGCCCCGGATCTGGGACGGGGGTGGTGCCGCGCGACACGCGGTCACCAGCGCGATCGCGACCGCGAACGGGCCTGGGCGCATCCCACGCTCCTGTGGGCGTTCCGGTCGCTGGGCGGCCGGTCAAACCCCTGGGCACCAAGCTGGTGCCCGCCCCGCCCGGTCGCAAGCGCACGACCCGAAACGCACGGCCCCGACTCGCGCCGGGGCCGCCCTATTGCCTACTGCCTACTGGCTACTGCCTGCTTCTAGTACATGCCGCCCATGCCGGCACCCGGCCCCGCCGGGGCCGCGCTCTTCTCTTCCTTCTTCTCGACCACGACGGCCTCGGTCGTGAGCATGAGCCCCGCGATGGACGCCGCGTTCTGCAACGCGGTGCGGGTCACCTTGGTCGGGTCGATGACCCCGGCCACCACCAGATCCTCGAACGCGCCGGTCAGCGCGTTGTAGCCGTAGTTCTTGTCCTTGGACTCGCGCACCTTCGCCACGACGATCGAGCCCTCGGCGCCGGCGTTCGCGACGATCGCGCGGATCGGCTCCTCGAGCGAACGACGGATGATGTCGTACCCGATGCGCTCGTCCTCGTCGTCCGCCTTCGCCTTCGCGAGGACGGTCTGGCAGCGCAGCAGCGCCACGCCGCCACCCGGCACGATGCCTTCCTCTACCGCGGCGCGGGTGGCGTGCAGCGCGTCCTCGACACGCGCCTTCTTCTCCTTCATCTCCGTCTCGGTGGCCGCGCCGACGTTGATGATCGCGACACCGCCGGCGAGCTTCGCCAGCCGCTCCTGCAACTTCTCCTTGTCGTAGTCCGACGTGGACTTGTCGATCGCCACGCGGATCTCCGAAATGCGGCCGTCGATTTCCTTGCGGTTGCCGGCGCCGTCCACCAGCGTCGTGTTGTCCTTGTCCACCACGATCCGCTTGGCGCGGCCGAGGTCCTGCAGCACGGCGTTCTCGAGCTTGAAGCCCAACTCCTCCGAGATCACCTTGCCGCCGGTCAGCTTGGAGATGTCGATCAGCATCTCCTTGCGGCGGTCGCCGAAGCCGGGCGCCTTCACCGCGCACACCTTCAGCGTGCCACGCAGCTTGTTGACCACGAGCGTGGCCAGCGCCTCGCCCTCGACATCCTCGGCGACGATCAGCAGCGGCTTGCCGCCCTGCGCCACCTTCTCCAGGACCGGGAGCAGGTCCTTCATCGCGCTGACCTTCTTGTCGTGGATCAGGATGTAGGCGTCCTCGAGAATCGCCTCCATCTTGTCCGGATCGGTCACGAAGTAGGGGGAGAGGTACCCGCGGTCGAACTGCATCCCGTCCACGGTCTCCAGCTCGGTCGCCAGACCCTTGGCCTCCTCGACCGTGATGACCCCGTCCTTGCCGACCTTCTCCATCGCCTCGGCGATGAGGTTGCCGATCTCCGGGTCGTTGTTCGCCGAGATGGAACCGACCTGGGCGATCTCCTTCTTGCCCTTGGTCGGGACCGACATCTTCTTGAGCTCCTCCACCACCAGCTCCACCGCCTTCTCGATGCCGCGCTTCAGCGACATCGGGTTGGCGCCGGCGGTGACGTTCTTCAGACCCTCGCGGAAAATCGCCTGGGCGAGCACGGTCGCGGTGGTCGTGCCGTCACCCGCGACGTCGGAGGTCTTGGTCGCGACTTCCTTCACCATCTGCGCGCCCATATTCTCGATCGGGTCGCTGAGCTCGATTTCCTTGGCGACCGTCACGCCGTCCTTGGTGACGGTTGGGTTGCCGAACTTCTTGTCGAGGACGACGTTGCGGCCCTTGGGGCCGAGCGTCGCCTTGACCGCTTCGGCGAGCTGGTCCACGCCCCGCTTCAGCCGCGCGCGGGCGTCGACACTGAATACCAGTTCCTTGGCAGGCATTGCTTGCTACCTCCTGAACGTTGAAAAGGGCGTCCCGTCTCAGCCGAGCTTGGCCAGGACGTCCGACTCCTTGACGATGAGAACCTGCTCGTCGTCGAGCTGCACTTCGGTGCCGCTGTACTTCCCGTACAACACCCGGTCGCCGACCTTCAGCTCCACCGGGATCTTCTCCCCCTTCTCCACCCGCCCCGGCCCGACCGCGATCACCTCACCCTGCATCGGCTTCTCTTTCGCGGTGTCCGGGATGTACAGACCGCCGCGCATCGTCTCCGTCTCCTCGAGCGGACGGATGGCGACACGGTCGGCGAGCGGGTAGAGCTTCACCTTGGACTTCGTGGCGGTGGCCATGCTCCTGCTTCCTCCGTAAACCACTGTGGTAGGTACCGGAACGACTGCGAAGCGACGTTAGCACTCGTCATTAGTGAGTGCTAACCACAGGGGAGTCTAGAGCGCCAGGGCGTCCCTGTCAAGGCGGCGCAAGACATTGGGAGCCAAAAACTTACACGCGCAGCGTCAGCCCGCCTCGGGCCGCAGCCCGTAACTGGCGACTCCCAACCGGGTTGGGCGGGTTGCGCCGTCAGGCGGCGGCGGGGCCCTTGACCTGCAGCAGCTCCCACGCGAGGCGCAGGCCCTGCAGCGTGAGGTCCGGGTGGACCTCCTCGATCTCGCTCGAGTACTTGGCCACCAGCGGCGCCAGGCCGCCGGTGGCCACGACCTTGGGCACCTCGCGGGTCGGCCACTCCCGCTTGAGGCGTCGCGCCAGGCCGTCCACCGCGTCGGCGGCGCCGAACACGAGGCCGGCGCGGATGCACTCGTCGGTCCGCTTGCCCATCGCGCGCGCCGGCGGCGCGATCTCGGTGGCCGAGAGCTTGGCGGCGCGCCTGATGAGGTTCTCGCCCGCGGTGCGCAGGCCCGGCGCGATCACGCCGCCCAGGAACCGCCCGTCCTTGGTGATGCAGTCGAGCGTGGTCGCGGTGCCGAAATCCACCACGATCACGTCCACGCCGAACAAGCGGCTGGCGGCGAGGGTGTTCACGATGCGGTCGGCGCCGACCGACTGGGGTTCGTCCACGTCGAGCCGGATCGGCAGGGTGGAGTCGGGCGTGATGATGATGGGCGTCGTGCCGGCGGCATCGAGGAGCGCATCCGCGATAGGCTCGGTCACCGGCGGCACGACCGATGCCACGACGCTGCCGTCCACCGCCGTGATGTCGAGGCCGGCCTGGCCGAACAGCGCGCGCAGCGTCACCGCCCATTCGTCGGCGGTGCGCGGCGGGTGGGTCATCAGGCGCCAGCTGCGCTCCAGCTCGTCGCCGTCGAACAGGCCGGCGGTGATCTCGGTGTTGCCGATGTCGAGGGCGAGCAGCATAGGCGGCGAAGGCTAGCGCGGGGCCCCTATCGCAGCAAGGCGCGCACGGCCGCCCGGTCCACGGCGCACCAGATGCCCTCGTGGATCGCGAGCGCGTCGAGCGCGGGATCGGTGGAACGCGGGATCGGCTGGCTGCACGGCGGCGGCGGCCGCACGCCGCGCGGGAACGGGGTCCAGCGGCCGGCGTGGTCGGGGATGGCGGTGATGCGCCGGGTCTGCGCCCCGGCCGAGCCGCACGCCAGGACCGCCCGGGCGCCTGGGAGGATCGCGCGCGCGTTCATCGCCCCCCAGTTACGACGGATCGCGGCGCCGGTCAAGCGTGCCGTCGGGCCGGCGGACCAGCAGCGCGCCGTCGGGCGCGAGACCGACAATCGGGGCGTCGCCCTCGGGCTGCCACGCGACCTCGAGGAAGGCCGCCCGCTCGGCCTCCTCGAGCTCCGCCGGCCGGGTCGCCAGCGCCGCGACCCTCGGGACGATTTCGGCAAGGATCTCGGCGCGGCGCACGTCGGGATCGACGTCGGCCAGCGAGACGGCGTGGCCCTCGACCTCCGGCGGCAGCGGTCCGTGCACGTTGAGACCGATCCCCACCGCGATCCAGCCGAGGCGTTCGCCGATCCAGCGTGCCTCGCACAGAATGCCGCCGACCTTGCGGCCGGCGAGGACGAGATCGTTGGGCCATTTCACGAGCGGGAGCGCCCGCGGGGTCGCGACCGCGAGGCCTTGGTGCACCGCGAGCGCGGCGCGGATCGCCAACGCGCCGCCGGCGGGGGCCGCCCCTGGGCGCAGCAGCACGGACAGCCAGATCCCGCCGCCCCGCGGCGACCACCAGGCGCGCCGGCCCCGGCCGCGGCCGGCCGTCTGCTCCTCGGCCAGCGCGATGGTGCCGCCGGGCGCTCCGGCCTCGCCCAGGGCGTGCGCGACGTCGAGCGTGCTCGGGACTGTCCCGGCCACCGCGACCTGCGGCGCGCCGGTCAGCGCGGCGAGCGCGCCGCGGTCAAGCCCATCCCACGTGGGTTCCGAGGCGTCAACCACGCGACCGCAGTGCCGTGAGCAGCACTGCGACCCCCAGCGCCATCCGATACCAGCCGAACCCCTCGAACGTATGGGACTGCACATACCGCAGGAGCCAGCGGATCGCGGCGAACGCGGTGACGGCCGACACGATCGTTCCCAGCGCCAGCAGGCCCCAATCCATCGGTGATCCGCCCGGCTCGCGCAGCTCGGAAACGAGTTTTAGCGAACCCGCCGCCAGCAGGGTCGGCACGCCGAGCAGGAAGGAGAACTCCACCGCGACCGGGCGACTCAGCCCCATCGCCAGGGCGATCAGGATCGTCGCGCCGGATCGTGACGTGCCGGGGAACACGGCGGCGACCAGCTGCGACAGGCCCATCAGGGTGGCCATCGACCAGGTGACGGTCTCCGTGACCGCACGGCCGCGCAGCCGGCGCTCGACGAGCAGAAACAGTACGCCGCCCACCAGCAGCGCCATGCCGACCGGAGTGGCGTTCCGTGGCAGCCGGAAATCGAGCTCGTTGAGCCCGACACCGCCGAGGCCGGTGATGAAGAAGGCGGCTCCCAGCTTCAGGGAATAGTCCCTGGCCGTGGACCCGCGCCATCCCAGCAGCAGCTGTTTGAGCCGCTCCCTGAAGATCAACAGCACTGCCGCCACGGCCCCGCCCTGGATCACGATGAGGAACGCGTCGGATTCCCGGTACGGAAGCCATTGCTCGGCGATCAGCAGGTGGCCGGTGGACGAGACCGGGAGGAATTCCGTGATCCCCTCGATGACCCCGAGGATGACGACGGTCATCCACTCAGTCATGAGCCGGGCTCACAGCCGGTCCCACAGCAACGCGAACAGACCGACGACCATGGCGGCCTTGAGCGCGGTCGAGGCCCCGGCAGCACGGCGCGCCAGCAACCGCGCGATGAGGGCCGCCACGAGCACGTCCAGCCCGAGCACCGTAAGGCCGTAGCGACGCCCGTACCAGCCGGCGAACCACGGCGCGAGCGAGGCCGGGACGAACAGCACCAGCGCCACCGCGGCGACCACGTAGCCGGCCGGCTCGCCATGGGCGATGGGCACGGTGTGGCGGCCAATGGCGCGGTCGCCGGCGACGTCCTCCAGGTCCTTCACCACTTCCCGGGCGAAGTGCAGGATCGCGGCGATCACGCTGGGCACCAGTCCCGCTCGGGCCCAGCCGGCCGCCACGGCGCCGAACGTGAACGGCACGCCGGCGACCACCGCGACCGCGATGTTACCGGCGAGACCGTGGTGCTTGAGGAGCGGCGAGTAGACCAGCATCACGGCGAGCGCGGCCAACGCGATCGCGAACACGTCCCGCCCGCCGATCCACGCGGCCGCCAGGGCGAGCCCGCCCGCCGTCCCGCCGACCAGGCGGGCCGCGCCCGGGCTCACGCGCCCGCTCGGCAGCGGCCGCTCCGGTCGGTTGATGCGGTCCGCGTCGAGGTCGGCCAGGTCGTTGGCGACGTACCCCGCGGCGCCGAGGCCGACCGCGGCGGCGACGGACCACACCAGCCGCTCGGGCCAGCGGACCGCCCCGAGCGCGAGAAAACCGCCGATCGCCACGCCGGCGGCGCCGATGAGCAGGTTCCCGAGTCGGACCAGCGCTGCGAGGCTAGCCGGCCACGACGGCGGCATACACCTCCTCGTAGCGCGGCACCACCCGGTCCGTCGCGAACAGGGCGGCCCGCGCGCGCGCCGCCCGCGAGGCGGCGCGCCAGCGCTCGCCGTCGGCCAGAATCTCGAGCGCCCCCGCGGCCATGCCGTCGGTATCGCCCGGCTCGCCGAGGAAGCCGCTGACCTCGTGCTCCACCACTTCGGGCAGGCCGCCGACCCGCGCGCCGATGACCGGCACACCGGTGGCCAGCGCCTCCAGCGCCGAGAGGCCGAACGACTCGCTCTGGCTCGGCAGCAGGTACAGGTCGGCCCAGCGCAGCACCTCGGCCACGTCCTCCACCTTGCCGAGGAAGCGCGTGCGGGCGGTGACCTTCAGCCGCTCGGCCTCGCGTTCGGCCGCGTCACGATCCGGCCCGTCGCCGACCAGGATGAGGCGCGATGGCAGCCGCGCGTTCACCGCGGCGAAGATCCGCACCACGTCGAGCAGGCGTTTCACCGGCCGCATGTTCGAGATGTGCATCAGCACCTTCTCGTCGGGCGGGAAGCTCCCGCACCGCTCGGCCGGCGGCTGGAACTCCTCGAGGTCCACGAAGTTCGGCACGGCCGTGATGCGGCAGCTCGAGCACCCGAACGCGCGGTAGGTCTCCTCCCGCAGGTAGTTGGACACCGCCGTCACGGCGTCCGACTGCTCGATCGAGAACTTCGTGATCGTGAAGTAGGACGGGTCCTGCCCGACCAGCGTGATGTCGGTTCCGTGCAGCGTGGTCACGATCGGCAGCGGCCGCTGGTCGGCCAGCAGCTGCTTGGCCATCCAGCCGGCGGTGGCGTGGGGAATCGCGTAGTGGGCGTGAATGAGGTCGAGGTTCTCCTTCACCGCGACTTCGTGCAGCATCACGGCCAGGGCGAGCGAGTACGGCGGGTGCTCGAACAGCGGATAGCTCCCGATCTTCACCTCGTGGAACGTGACGCGCTCGTTGAAGCGGAGGCGGAACGGCAGCGCGTAGGAGATGAAATGGACCTCGTGGCCGCGCTCGGCCAGCGCGAGCCCCAGCTCCGTCGCCACGGCGCCGGAGCCGCCGTAGGTGGGATAGCAGACGATGCCGATGCGCATCGGCTAGGAGGCGGGAAGACTGGGCGGCTGGAAACGTCGGCGCGGCACGCGGGCTCCTCGCGGTCACGTTGGCGCAGCGGTTGCCGCACGGTAACCGGCGAGCACCGCTTGCGCCAGCGCCTTTGCGGGTTGCCGCGCGTCGAACATGGCAGTCGGCCCCCGCAATTGATGGCGAAGCCACGTTTCCTGCCGCTTCGCATAACGGCGGGTCGCGGCGGCGATCGTTGCGGCGAGGTGCGCCGCGGGGAGCCTCCCCTCGAGGTGCTCGAGCACCTCCGGATAGCCCACGGCGGACAGTCCCGGCGCATCCGGCGGAACGCCCGCGGCGAGCACCCGGCGCACCTCGTCCACCAGCCCGGCATCCAGCATCGCCTGCGCGCGGGCGCGGATCCGCTCCGCCAGCACCTCGCGCGGCAGCGCGAGGCGCGCGTACCACGCCGAGAGCGCGGGCGCGCCGGGGCGCGCGGCGTGGTGCAGCTCCGACAGCGGCCGGCCGGTGAGCAGCGCGATCTCGATCGCGCGCGCGGCGCGCTGACGGCCGCCGCCGGCGAACCCGGGGTCGAGTCGGATCGCCCAACGGTGCACCGTCGCGGCGGGCAGCGGCGCCAGTGCGTCGCGCAGCGCCGCGCGCCGCGCCGGATCGAGCGGCGGTTCGGCGAACAGCCCCTGGAACAGCGCCCGGACGTAGAACCCGGTGCCCCCGACCACGACCGGGAGCCGCCCGCGGCCCTGGATGCCGCGGATGCCCTGCGCCGCCTCGAGCGCGAATCGCCCCGCCGAAAAGCGCTCGGTGGGGAGGGCAACGTCGAGGAGGTGGTAAGGGGCCGCCGCGCGCTCGGCGCCCGAGGGCTTGGCGGTGCCGATGTCGAGACTCCGATACAGCTGCCGGGAATCGGCCGAAACGATCTCGATCGGTGCCAGGCCGGCGAGGGCCGTAACGACCGCGGTCTTGCCGACGGCGGTGGGTCCGACGAGCACCAGAACGGTCGGAGGTCGGAAGTCAGACATTCGGGGCATCTGCCGATTTCCGACTCCCGACTTCGGAGCGCCTACCGCCTCCCAAACCGCCGCTCGAGCTCGACCAGCGGCAGCTGCACGATCGTCGGCCGGCCGTGCACGTCGTGCGCGGGCAGGCTGCTGGCGAACAGCCGGGCGACCAGCTCTTCCATCTCCTGCCGGGTGAGGGGCGTGCCGGCCTTGATCGCCGCGCGGCACGCGAAGGTCGAGGCGAACCGTTCGAGGCGGTTGGCCAGGGCCCCGAACCGCCCGCCCGCGAGGTCTCCCACGATCTCGCGCAGGCACCGCTCGGCGTCGAACCGCGGATGGGGCGCCGGCGCCGCGTGGACCGCCACGGCACGCCCGCCGAACGGCTCGACCTCGTACCCCAGGGCGAGCACCAGCTCGCGGTGAGCCTCGAGCGCGTCGAGCTCGCCCGGACCCAGCTCGATCGTGAGCGGAAACAGCAGCTTCTGCGACGCCGCACCGCCGTTGCGCAACGAGCGCATCGTGCGCTCGAACAGCACCCGCTCGTGCGCCGAGTGCTGGTCCACGATGAACAGCCCGTCGGGGCCCTCCACCAGGATGTACGTCAGGTGCACCTGGGCCACCACGCGCAGGGGGGAGTCGTCGGGCGACGACGGCCCCGCGGGGCCGATCGCGTCGCGGGCCGCCGCGTCGAACAGCCCGATCCCCGATTCCGGGACCGCGGCGGGCGTCAGGCGCGGCGGCGCGGGCACGGCGCGATGCTCCCACGGCAGGGACGACAGCGGCGCGGCCGCCGCGAGCTCGCCCAGCGCGCGATGCACCGCCTCCTCGACGGCCGCCTCGACGGCGTACCGGTCGCGGAAGCGCACCTCGAGCTTGGCCGGATGCACGTTGACGTCGAGGTCCGCGGCCGGTACCTCGAGCGCGAGCACGAGCGTCGGCCGGAGCCCGGCCGGAATCGTGCCGCGATAGCCGCGCTCGGCGGCGCGCACGATGAACGGATCGCGGAACGGGCGCCCGTTCACCAGCAGATGGGCCGACCGCCCCGCGGGGGCGGCGTCGGCCGGCCGCTGCACCAGGCCGCGCACCGTCGTGTCGTTCACCGTCCAGTCCACGGGCACCAGCGTCGCGGCCAGATCGCGGCCCAGCAGCTGGCCTGCCCGTTCGGCCAGAGAGGGAGCGGGCAAGGCGTCGAGGAGCGTGCGCGCATCGCTGACGAGCGACAATCCGAGGGACGGGCGCGCCAGCGCGAGCGTCACCACGTGCTCCAGGCACGCGCGCGTTTCGCTGCGCGCGCTGCGCAGGAACTTGCGACGCCCGGGCGTATTGAAGAACAGCGAGCGGACCGTAATGGTGGTGCCGCGGGTGCGGGCCACATCGTCCACGGCGCCGACCAGCCCGCCGGTCGCGACGAGTCGCGTGCCCACGGGCTCCTCGGCACAAGCGGTCTCGAGCTCGAAGCGGCTGACCGACGCGATACTGGGCAGGGCTTCGCCGCGGAAGCCGAAGGTGGCGACACCCACCAGGTCTTCGGCCACGCGCACCTTGCTCGTCGCGTGGCGATCCAGCGCCAGCAGGGCATCCTCGCGGCCCATCCCCTCCCCGTCGTCCGCGACCCGCACCAGGTGCTTGCCGCCGGACTCGATTTCCACCGCGACAGCACGCGCGCCGGCGTCCACTGCGTTCTCGAGCAGCTCCTTCACGACCGACGCGGGTCGCTCGACGACCTCGCCTGCGGCGATACGGTTGGCGACCGCGTCGGGAAGAATCGCGATCTTCCTAGCCACGCAGCGCCTCCCCGCGCGCCAGCGCCGCGCGCGCCGCCTCGCGGAGCTCGGCGTGCCGGCCGTCGGCGTGGGCTCGCAGCACCTGAGTCGCTTCGGGCGAGCCGATCGCCCCGAGCGCGCCCAGCGCCGCGGCGCGCACCGCGACCGTGTGCCGCCGGAACACGCCACTCACCCCTTCGGCCAACGTGGTGAGGACCGGCACCGCGCGCGGCTCCCGCAGCTCACCGAGGGCGCCGATCAGCGCTACGGCGGCGAGCTGGTCGTCCTCTTCACCGAGGCGGGCGAGCAGGTTGGGCGCGACCCCGGCCGCGCCGAGCCAGGCGACGGCGCGGGCCGCCCGCGCGCGGACCCCCGCCGCTCCGTCGCGCAACGCGCTGGCCAGCCCGCGTTCGGCATCCGGGCCCCCGACCCGCTGCAGCGCCTCGACCGCGGCCTCCCGGACCGCGGCGTCGGCGTGCGCCGCCAGCTGGTTGAGCGCCGGCACCGCCCGCGCGCTGGCCGTGGCGCCGAGCAGCTGCGCGTAGGCGCACGCGTGGTCGGCCCGGGCGGCGATGTCGATCTTCGCCCGGATCGGCTCGACCGCTTCCTCGCCGGCGCGCCGCACCACGGCGCTCAGCACGCCCCGCACCTCGTCGTCGCCGCTCAGGAACGCCTCCACCACCAGCGGCACCGAGCGTGAGCCCAGCACGCCCAGCGCGTGGGCAGCCGTGTCGCGGTCGGTCGCCGGGACGCGCGGGTCCGTGACCCGCGCGAGCAGCACCGCCAACGCCGCGGGCGGCACCGTTTCCGCGAGCGCGCGCTTCGCCGTCGCGGTCACCGCCGGCTCCTCGCGGACCGCGCCCCGCGCCAGGGCGATGACGCTTTCGGCGAGCGCGGCGATGTCGTGCAGCGCGAGCAGATCGGCGGCCAGCTCCCCCAGCCGCGCCAGCGCCCGGATCGCGGCATCGGGTGCCGCATCGGCCACGAGCTCGGCCATCAGGCGGCGCGCCTCGATGTCCGGCGGAAGGGCATCGGGGCGGAACTCGCCCGTCGAGCGGCGCGTCAGTCCCGGGCCGTCCGCCGACGCGCGGTCGCGGCCGGCGGGCGCGCCGGCACCGGCGGCGGGCGTGGCCGCCGTCGCGCGCGAGGCCCGCGCCACCGTCTTCTCCAGCCGCACATGCACCAGCTGCGCCGACGACGCGCCCGCCACGCTGGGCCGGCCCTTCCCGTGCACACCCGCCATCTGGATCAGCAACGCCACCTCGTCGGCCGTCAGGCCGGGCTCGAGCGCCAGCAGCCGGTGCCCCTGAGTGTACAGCAGGCCGGCAAGCTCCTGGATCTGGGTGTTGCGCGCCGCGAGCGGCGTGACGCCGAGGGTGAAGCCGACCGAGCCGATCTTCAGCTCGATGGGACCGACCACGGCCAGCGACGGCAGCACGCCGGCCAGCTCGGAGAGGGTGTGCTGGACGGCGGGGTGGGTGGACGGATACAGGCGGCACAGGCGGAACGCCTTGCCGATCTCCGTGAGGACCATCTCCACCGGACGGACGTCCATCGGCTCAACGCTTGGTGCGCTCTCCCCGGTCCTCGAAACGGAAAATCCACGTCGCCATCCGCCACGGGGTCACCGGTTCGTCCGGCGCGACGGCATACCACTCTTCGTCGCTCCCCGAGCCGGGCGGGATCGTCGCCCGAGCGGTCGCCTGCTTCACCATCCGTTGCGCGCGCTCGACCCACAGCCGGCAGTTCGCTTCGCGCAGGTCCACCCAGCCGCGCGGCGCCGCGGCCAGCGGGTCGCCCGGGGGGGCCGGCGGCGGCACGACGACGTGCGGGCCGCGCCAGATCCGCCCGTCACGGCTCACGATGGGCACGCCGACGGAGATGATGGCGGCCCGGAGATCCTGCTCGGCGGCGAGCAGCGCCTCCGTTCGACCCGCCAACTCCACCGGTCCCGCCCCGGCCAGCGCCTTCACGCTGGGAACCAGACGCGAGAGCAGATGCGCCTCGTACAAGAGCTTGGTAAGCCGCGGCGGGCCCAGCATCTCGAACGCGATGCTCGGCACGCCGTTCTTCGCCTCGAGCTCGGCGAGGCGCCGGAGCGCGGCCTCGCGCAGCATGCCGGCGCGGTACGTCGGTCCGCTGGTGGCCGCATCGAGCGCCGCCACCACGTCGTGGCCGGTCGGATGCCCGAGCAGCTCGAGCACCACGTTGTCGGCGATCTCCTCGGGTGTGATGAATTCCATCTGGCCGAGCGCGGTGATGGTCGCGAATTCCTCGCGCGCGAACAGGCCGTTCTCGCCCATGTTGATGTAGGAGGAGGTCAGCGGGCGGCTCAAGCTCGTCCACGCCGGCTCGCCGGATCCGAATGCGCGGGACACGCTCACCGGCTCGCGGCAGTCGAACAGCTCGATCGGTCGCCCGCCCCGCCGCACGGGGCCGTGGGCGATCTCCCGCCACCCGATCGCCGCGGTGGGCTTGATCTCGATCGTCGCCGCGGCGCTGGGCGTGCGACCCAGCAGGTACAGCAGCAGCGTGTGCGCGCCCGCCACCGCCGATTTGGTCATCAGCGTGCGCGACGGTTTGTCTTCGGAGTGGGTGTAAGGGATGTTGAAGCCCATCCCGCCGGTGCCGCTCGTGCCGATCTTCAGATACGCCCGCGTGCCGGCGCGCCGCAGGCCTTCGACGAGGATCTGGACGTGACGCGTCAGCTGGGGCAGCGCCATCGTGAGCAGGGTCTGCTCGACCGCCGTCTGGTCCGCCGCCCCGCGTTCGGCCAGCGCCAGCAGCTCGCGCGAGGCCCGATAGACGTCCTGATACGCGAACGCCGTCGCGGTATTGATGCAGTCCACGACCGCGTCGGGCCGGTGGCGGGTGAGAAGCTGCACCAGGAAGCTGCGTTCGAGCACGTCGTCGGTGAGATCGCCGAACACGTCCTCGATCAGCTGCCGCCGGCTCGCGGCGTCGGCCAGGAGCTGGGCGCGGTCGGCCCGGGCGAGCGCGGCCGGGAGGTACACGTTCCCGTGCTCCGTGGCGATCGCCGTGTCGCCCGCGAACGGCGCCAGCGCGTCCGCGGCCTCGCGCGTCTCGCGCTCGTGCAGCGCGACCAGAATGACGCGGCTCGGGCGGTGCTCCAGCAGCCGGCGCGCGACGGCGTGACCGACGAGGCCGGAGCCGCCGAGAATCAGTACCGCAGCACCGTCGAGATTCATGGGTCGGGAGTCTAGGGGCTGGCGGGCGGCGGCGGAAGGCGCACCGCCCGGTACAGGGCATCACGCTCGCGCGGGGCGAGCGGCCGGCCGCCGCCGCGCGCGAGCCCGCCCAGCCGCACCGGCCCGTAGGCGGTGCGCACCAGCCGCCGGACGCCGAGGCCCAGCGTGGCGCACAGCCGGCGCACGACCCGGTTGCGACCCTCGGCGAGCGTGAGCTCGAGCGTGCCGCCGCCCTTGTCGGGCGAGAACGACCACCGCAGCGGACGCGCCGGCTCGCCCGCCTCGAGCGGGATGCCGGCGTCCAGCAGCGCCCCTTCGGCCGGGCCGAGCCGGCCGGTCACGCCCACCCGATAGACGCGCGGGATCTCCCACCGCGGGTGCATCAGCCGCGCGGCCAGGTCGCCGTCCGTGGTAAACAGGAGCAGGCCCTCGCTCATCACATCCAGCCGCCCTACAGCCACCAGACCGGGCACGGACTCGACCAGGGCGAACACCGAGGGATGCCGAGTGGTGGGTTGCCGGGACGTGACGACGCCCGGCGGCTTGTGGAACGCGAGCCAGACCCGCGGTGCCAGCGCCAGGCCCTTCCCGTCCAGCGTGACCCGGTCGTGCCCGGGATCGACCGGGTCGCCCGGCCCGGATGGAGAGCGCCCGTTGACCCGCACCCGCCCCGCGGCAACGAGATCCGCTGCGCCCCGCCGCGACGCGGCGCCCGCGCGGGCGAGGAACCGCGCGAGCCGCATCACCGTCACGGCGCGGCGGCGCCCTCCGGCGGCGGCGCCTCGCCCGGCGGCGGCGGCTGGATGACCCGCAGCGCGACCGCCAGCTCCTCGGTGCGCGGCAGGTCGGACAGGTCCACCAGGCCCAGGTGCTCGAGGAACAAGGGTGTCGTGGCGTACAGCAGCGGCCGGCCGAGGCCCTCGGAGCGGCCCGTAACCTCGATCAGCCCGCGCTCCTGCAACAGCCGCAGCACGCCGCCCGAGCTGACACCGCGGATCTCCTCGACCTCCGCGCGGCCCACCGGCTGCCGGTACGCGATGACCGCGAGAACCTCGAGCGCCGCCCCCGAGAGCTTGAGCGGCCGGGACGTGAACGCGGCGCGTTCGATCGCCTCGGCGAACATCGGCCGCGTGAGGATCTGCCAGCCCGCGGCGATCTCGACCAGCTCCACTCCGTGGCCGTCCGCCTCGTAGTGATCCTTGAGCTCGGCGAGCGCTTTCCGCCATTCGTCGTCGCTCGCCTCGGGATCGAGGACGCTGAGCTCGTCGAGGGCGAGCGGCCGCGGCGCGGAAAACAGCGCCGCCTCAAGCAGTCTCGTACGCTGTTCCACGTTCGATCACCAGCGGGGTGAATGCCGCGCCCTGGCGCAGCGTAAGCAGGCCGCGCCGCGCCAGCTCGAGCAGCGCGACGAGGTTCGAGAGCACGTCACCGACCGTCGGGCGCGGGCCCAGCAGGTCGCGCCAGCCGAGCGTCTCCCGTTCGGCCAGCAGGTCCAGGATCCGCCGCGTGGCCCCTTCGATGTCCAGCGGGCGCGGCAGAATGCGGTAGATCACCGGGTCCGGCACCATCGCGAGCACGCGCTCGACCGCGGCGACCAGCTCCTCGAGGGAGACCACGAGCGGCGGGGGAGGCGCTTCCGGCGCCGGCGGCAGCCAGCCGCGACCGAACCGCTCGGCGCGGCGGCGCGCCGCGCGCTCCATCCAGTCGACGACCTCGCGGATCTGCTGGTACTCGAGCAACCGTCGCACCAGCTCGTGCCGCGGATCTTCCCACGCCTCCGCGTCGCCGCGGCGCGGGAGCAGCAGCTGCGCCTTGATCCGCAGCAGCCGCGCCGCCATCTCGAGATACTCCGCAGCCTCGTTGAGGTGCAGCTGGGTGATCGCCCGGAGGAACTGGTCCGCGACCCGCGCGATCGGGATGTCCCAGATGTCGATCTCCTCATGCCGGATGAGGTGCAGCAGGAGATCGAGCGGCCCCGAGAAACGCTCGAGCTGGACCACGAAGCCCGGGTCGTCCGCGAGGGAAAGGTCGGCACCGCGCTCGCTCGCCGTCACGGCATCGGCAGGGTGTAGTGGCCCAGCGCCGAGTGGGCGAGGTCCGTCAACGCGCGCACCGGCCAGAGCAGCACGGTCCAGACGCCCGGCGCGACCCACAACGTGAGCATCAGCACCAGAAACCCGTACCGACCCGCGGCGCGGTACTTCGCGCCCCACGCCGGCGGCAGCGCGTGATAGAGCAGGTGCGACCCGTCGAGCGGCGGAATCGGTACCACGTTGAAGAACGCGAGCAGCAGGTTGATCTGCATTCCCATGGAGGCCATGCGCTGGAACGTCCCCGCCACGCCGGTCGCGGCCTCCACCTGGGAACCGATCAGGCCGATGAGCGCGAACCCGATGGCGCAGACTGCGGCGAGCATCAGGTTCATCACGATGCCCGCGGACGACACAATGAGATCGCCGCGCCGGTAGTTGCGGAAGTTCCGCGGGTTCACGGGCACCGGCTTCGCGGCGCCGAAGGTGAAGGCCCCGTGGGAGAGGAGCCAGAGCGCGATGGGGACCAAAACGCTCATCACCGGATCGATATGGACCCGTGGATCGAGCGTGAGCCGGCCGAGCTGGTACGCCGTGGGATCGCCCTGGCGATACGCGGTCCATGCGTGCGCGTACTCGTGAGCCACCACGGAGAGCAGCAGGACGGGGAGAACCAGCAGGAATTCGGCCACCGGCCAGAAGTCTAGTGGGCACCGGAGGGGTTGTCAAAACGCGATGGCGTGGGTAAAATGAAGCATAGTAATGAGTTGTGGGTTGGAAGTCCGGTGCTTGCGAGGGCCGCGACTCACGACTCAGAACTCCCAACGCTCAACCCGTTTCCCCGAGGTTCCGCAGTGCCGAGAATCAAGTCTGCCAAGAAGCGCATGCGTCAAGCGACGGGACGCACCGCGCGTAACCGCGCCGGGCGGTCCGCGATCAAGACGGCGGTGAAGAACGCCCGTGCGGCGTTGACGAAGGAATCAGTGGCGACGGCGATCCAGGTGCTCGATCGCGGCGCCCGGAAGGGGTTGATCCACCGCAACGCGGCGGCCCGCAAGAAGGCGCGGCTCGCTCGGCGGCTCGCGGCGGCGACGAAGGGCTAGAACGCCGACAGCTCGGCGCCGCACTTCTCGCAATACCACTCGGTTGGCAGGTTCGGCGCGCCGCATTCTCCGCACTTCATGCTCTTGTCCTTCCCCATGCCGGGGCGACCGGCGGCGGCAGCCGCCGGTTTCGTCTGCGGCTCCTCCGGCGGCATGTGCACCAGCCCCGGCGCGGCGTTGAGGGACTCGGGCGCGGCCGCCACCGCGCCCGGCGACGGCGACGGAGGGGGGGCGGTGTGCACCGCCGTCGGGGCCGGGGCCGCGCGCGAATGCTCGGGAGCGCTGGGTGCGGAGCTCCGGGGTGGAGGCGGCGGGGCGGTCGGCGGGGACTTGGCGCTCCGCTTCGGAGCGCCGGCGCCGGTCACCGACCGCAGGAACGCGAGCTCATCGAGGGCGTCGCGCGCCCCCCCGGAGTCCTTGGAGTCGTCGGCGCGCCCCCCCCCACCGGCCGGCGGGCGATCCGGGTCATCCAGGTCGCGCGCCCGGCCGCCGGACGCGCCGGCGCTCACGATCTCCTTGCCGCCCTCTTCGGCCGGCTCCGGCTCCGGCGCCGCGATGGTCTCGAGGATCTCCTCGTAGCGCTCGATGTCGCGTTGCGCGTTCGCCAGCTCCTTCTGCAGACCTTCCAGCGCGTTCTTGAGATCGGCGCTCTGCACCCGGAACCGATCCTCGTCCAGTTCACCCACGTGTTTGCGCAGGCGCAACTCGGCCAGCTCCTCCCGCTTCGCGTTCTGGAGCCGGTCCAGCTCGGCGTGCCGCTCGCGCGACTCGCCGAGCGCCTGCTGGAGCGAATCCTGATGCTCCGCGAGCTCGGCCATCACGGACTCGAGCCGGGTGCGGTAGTCGTTCCGCACCCGCCCAACCACCTTGGGCGGCATGCCCTCGATGCCGGCATCGAGCTTGGTCAGCCAGTCCTGGAACAGGCGCCGTTGCTCGATCAGCTTCTCGACGACCGACAGCGTGGTGCGGCTTTTCCGGCTCATGACGTCCTCCCGTGCCAAAACATCGCCTCGAACCGCCTGCGGCGGCAACGCCCGGGGCCCCGCCGTGGCGACGGGCCCGGGGGTCACGGCCGTGATGGGCCGGCCCCCGCAGCAGCGTGCGCAAGCCGGCCGCCGACCACGGTCCAGCGCACGAGCCCCTTGAGCCGCCGCCCGGCGAACGGCGTGTTGCGGCTCTTCGAGAAGAAGCGCGTCGGATCCACCGTCCATTCCGCCGCCGGATCGAAGACGACGACGTCGGCCGGCTCCCCGGGGCGCAGCGTGCCGGCCGGAAGCCGCGCGATCTCGGCGGGCCGGGTGGCCATTCGGTGGATCAGCGCCGGCAGCGCCATCCGGCCGGCGACGACCAGCTCCAGCATCGTCACGCCGAGCGCCGTCTCGAGTCCCACGATGCCGAACGGTGCGTCGTCGAACTCCTGGTCTTTGGCGTCGTACGGGTGCGGGGCGTGGTCGGTGGCGATGCAGTCGATGGTGCCGTCCACCAGCGCCTCCCGCATCGCCGCGAGGTCGTCCGTCTCGCGCAGCGGCGGGTTCATCTTGGCGTTGGTATCGTAGCCCTCGCAACAGGCGTCGGTGAGCGCGAGGTGGTGCGGCGTGACTTCAGCGGTGACCCGCACGCCGCGCGCCTTCGCCTCGCGGATCATCCGCGCCGCCCCGGCGGTACTCATGTGCGCGAGGTGCACGTGCCCGCCCGTCAACTCGGCGAGCGCGAGGTCGCGCGCGACCACCACATCTTCCGCCGAGCGCGGCCAGCCCTTGAGCCCGAGCCGCGCGGCGACCAGCCCCTCGTGCATCGCCGCGCCCGCCGTCAGCGAGTGATCCTCGCAGTGGTCGATCACCGGGATGCCGAACGTCTGGGCGTACTCGAGCGCAGTGCGCATCAGGTGCGCCGTCGCGACGGGCTTGCCGTCGTCCGAGACCGCGATCGCTCCGGCCGCCACCATCTCGCCGAACTCGGTGAGGTGCTCGCCGCGCTGGCCCAGGCTCACCGCGCCGATCGGGTACACGCGCGCGAGCCCGGCCTCCCGGGCCTGCTTCAGCACGAACCCGACCGCCGCCTGGTTGTCGCACACGGGATCCGTGTTGGGCATGGCGCACACCGACGTGTAGCCGCCGGCCACGGCCGCGCGCGCGCCGGTCGCGATGGTCTCGGCGTCCTCGCGCCCGGGCTCCCGCAGGTGCACGTGCAGGTCCACGAATCCTGGGGCCACGACCAGGCCGGCCGCGTCCAGCACCTCGGCCCCGTCCGGCGTGCCCTGGCCCCGCCCGATGCCCGCGATCGTGCCGGCCACGAGGACGACGTCGGCGACCTCGTCGCGCCGCTGCGACGGGTCCACCACCCGGCCGCCCCTGATCACCAGCGGCTTCAGTGGTCCCCGCCCCCGCCGCCCTTGGCGGCCTCGGCCAGCTCCGGCCGGCCGCCGGCCAGGAGGTACAGCACCGCCATCCGGACGGCGACGCCGTTGGTGACCTGGTCGAGGATCACGGAATGCGGCCCGTCGGCCACGCGCGAGTCGATCTCCACGCCGCGGTTCATCGGCCCCGGGTGCAGGATCAGCAGGTCGCGCGGCGCCCGCTCCAGGCGCTCGAGCGTGACGCCGAAGACGCGGTAGTACTCGCGCTGCGACGGGATGTACCCCGACTGCATGCGCTCCATCTGCAGCCGTAGCACGTTGAGCACGTCTGCCCACGCGATCGCCTCTTCGATGCGATGGAACACGCGCACGCCGAGGCCCTCGATCCCCAGCGGCAGCAGGCTCTTCGGCCCGCAGACGGCGACCTCGGCGCCGAGCTTGAGCAGGCCCCAGATGTTGGAGCGCGCCACCCGCGAGTGCAGCACGTCACCTACGATGCACGCCTTCGTGCCCGCGATGGGCCGCCGGTCACGGATCGTGAGCAGGTCCAGCAGCCCCTGGGTCGGATGCTCGTGTTTGCCGTCGCCGGCGTTGATGACGTTAGAGGCGATGCGCTCGCCGAGAAACCTCGCCGCGCCGCTGGAGCCGTGGCGGATGACGACCATGTCGATCTTCATCGCCTCGAGGTTGCGCGCCGTGTCCACCAGGTTCTCGCCCTTCTGCACCGAGCTGGCGCTGGACGCCACGTTCACGGTATCGGCCGAGAGCCGCTTCTCGGCGAACTCGAACGAGATGCGGGTCCGGGTGCTGGCTTCGAAGAACAGGTTGACGATCGTCTTCCCGCGCAGCGCCGGGACCTTCTTGATGGCGCGCTCGCTGACTTCCTTGAACGGTTCGGCGGTATCGAGAATCAGGAGGAGGTCCTCGGCGGTGAGGTGCTCCAGCCCGAGGAGGTCCTTGCCCAGCGCCATCAGGCCTTCCCCCCCCCGCTCACCCCGGCGCCGCGGACCAGCTCCACCGCGTCCTTCCCGTCCAGCTCGGCCACGAACACCTCCACTCGGTCCGCGGGCGCCGTCTGCACCGCTGCCCCCACCACGTCGGCCTGGATCGGCAGCTCGCGGCCGCCGCGGTCCACCAGCACCGCCAGCCCGATGCGCGCCGGCCGCCCGAAGTCGGCCAGCTCGTCCAGCGCGGCCCGCACCGTCCGGCCGGTGAACAGCACGTCATCCACGATCCACACGTGCCGGCCCTCCAACTCGCCCGGCAGGTGCGTGGGGCCCACCAGCGGCTTCGGTCCGACCGTTTCGAGATCGTCGCGGTAGAGCGTGATGTCGAGCGCGCCCCGCGGCACTTCGGCCCCCGTCCCGGCCGTGGTGATCACGGCTGCCAGGCGCGCGGCCAGCTCCACCCCTCGGCGCTGAATGCCGACGAGGACGAGGGTACGGGGATCCTGCGTCTGGTGAAGAATGCTCTGCGCCATCTTCTCGAGCGTGCGCCCGAAGGCGCCGGCGTCGAGCACGAGGGTGCGCGGAGCGGGGGGCATTTCGGGGCTGAAACGTAACGGTGAAAGGAGAAGAAAGGGAGGAAGGGGAAGAAGAAGAAAATGGAAGAAGGGGCCTGCGTCATGTGGCGTCCGCACCCCCCTCCTTCCCCTCCTTCTCCCTCCCCTTCTTCCCCTCCTTCCCCTTCCTCCCCTTTGCCGTCTCGATGGCCATTGCCCGCAGCAGCTTCGCCTCCCGCTGGTCGAGCGGCACGCGCTGGAGCACGCTGCGCACCGTGCGCAGGATCAAGGTCCGCTGGTGGGTCTTGAAGAAGCCCACGGCATCGAGCGCGTGCTCGACATCGTCCACGAGCCGCTCCAGCAGCTCGCTGGTCGCGGGCGGCGCCCGGCGGCGCGGTGGTTTGAGCGGGAGGGCTTCATCGCCACGGGCGAGGGCCAGCTCGTACACCATGAGGAGCACGGCGTGGCCGAGGTTGAGCGAGGGGTAGTGGGGCCGCGTCGGGATCGTTACGACCCGGTGGCAGCGGTCCAGCGCGGCGTTGTCGAGCCCGGTGTCTTCGCGGCCGAATACGAGGGCGACCACGCCCCGCTCCGCCATGGCGAGCACCTCGACCGCGGCTTCGCGGGGCCGCTGCGCGTTGCGCTTCGCGGTCCGTCCCCGGGCGGTGAACCCGACGACGTGAACCGCGTCGGCCAGGGCTTCCTCGAGGGTGGGGACGAGGCGGACGCGTCGCAGCAGGTCTTCGGTGCGATGCGCGATGCCGGCGATCCGCCAGGCGTCGTATTCGCGCGGTGCGACGAGCCGGAGATCCGGGAAGCCGAAGTTCTTCATCGCGCGGACCACGTGCGCGATGTTGACCAGCTCCTGCGGCTCGTGGAGAACGACGACGATCAAGCGGATGGGGTGGGATTCGAACCCACGAGGGCCTTTTGGACCCCACACGCTCTCCAGGCGTGCGCCTTAAACCGCTCGGCCACCCATCCTAGCGGCGGGGGACAGTGGCCACAGGGGCACGGGGGCACGGACACGACCCATGCCTGTTGGCCCCGCGACCCGGATTCGTCTGTTCCGTGCCCCTGTGCCCCCGTGCCTCCGTGCCCCCGCCTTGCAGCGGACAGGGTGGGATTCGAACCCACGGTACCGTTACCGGCACACCGGTTTTCGAGACCGGCGCCTTCAACCACTCGGCCACCTGTCCGGGCGCGGCGTAAGGTAGCCGGTGGGCCCCCGGCCCTACAACCGCCGCCCTTGCGAAGTCGCGGCCCACCGCCAGATTGGGATACACGTAGTGCCCCTAGCTTCGCTCTCCGGGGCCCCTGGTGGAGAAGACGATGGCCGGTGCCGAGCTGCCCTCCGCCCCCCGGAGCGCCGCGTATTTGGCGGCGCTGGCCCAGCTCGTCGACCAGATACCCGCCTGCGCCTGGTCCACCGACGCCGACCTGGTGGTCACGTCCTGCGCCGGCGGCGCGCTGGCCGCGCTCGGTCTCGTGCCCGGCGGGGTGGTGGGCCAGCGCCTGGCCAACGTGATCGGCGGCGACGGGCCCGACTCCCTGCCCCTGGTCGCGCACCGGAACGCCTTGGCCGGCGCGTCCACCACCTATCCGCTCGCCTGGCGCGGCCGCAGCTTCGAGGCGCGCGTCGCCCCGCTCCGCGCGGTCAACGGCACCATCGTGGGCACGGTCGGACTCGCGCTCGACGTCACCGAGCACCACCTGGCCCAGCGCGCGCTGCGCACCTCCGAAGGGCATTTCCGGGCGATCGTCGAAGAGTCCCCGGTCGGCATCTTCCGGTCGAGCCCCTCGGGCAGCTTCCTGGACGTCAATCCCGCGCTCGTCGCGATGCTCGGCTACGACTCGGCCGAGGAGCTCAAGGGCCTCGACATCGCGGCGGACGTGTACGTGGACCGCATGCTCCGCGACCGGCTCCTGGCGCGCTATGCCAACGCGGAGCGGGTCACCGGGGTGGACGTGGAATGGCGCCGCAAGGACGGGAGCGCCATCACGGTGCGCCTGTCAGGCCGCCCGATCCGCGACGCCGGGGGCGGCGTCGAGGGCTGGGAGATGGTCGCGGAGGACGTCACCGAGCTGCGGCGGCTCGAGCACCGCCTGCGCCAGGCCGAGAAGATGGAGGCGGTGGGCCGCATCACGGGCGGCGTGGCGCACGACTTCAACAACCTCCTGACCGCGGTCCTCGCGAACGCCGAGCTGATCGAGTCCGCGCTCCCCGAGACGCTCACCGACGTCCGGGCCGACGTGCGCGAGATCACGGAGGCGGCGCGCCGCGGCAGGGACCTGGTCAAGAAGCTGCTGGGCTACAGCCGGCGCGAGCGGCTGCAGATGCTGCCGACCAATCTCGGCCAGGTGGCCGCCGCCCAGGCCGACGCGCTGCGCGGCGTGCTGCCCCAGGCAGTCCGCCTCGAGCTCGAGCCGCCTCCAGCGGACCTGCCCCCGGTGCTGCTCGATCCGGCGGCGCTGCAGCACCTGCTCGTGAGCGTGTTTACCAATGCCCGCGACGCGATGCCGCGCGGCGGCACCGTCCGCATCGGGCTGGAGCGCGTCACGCTCGACGAGGCGTACCGGGCTCACCACGGATGGGGGACGCCGGGCGACTACGTGGCGCTGGTGGTGCAGGACACCGGCGTCGGCATGGACGAGCAGACCCGGGCCCGCGCCTTCGAGCCGTTCTTTACCACCAAACCGCCCGGCTCCGGGTCGGGACTCGGGCTCGCGCAGGTCTATGGCCTGATGAAGCAGATGAACGGCTTCGTACGGCTCGAGAGCCAGCCGGACCGGGGGACGCGGGTGACGCTGTTTTTCCCGATTGCCGCGCGCCGGGTGAGCGTGCCGCATGTGGCGGCCCACGCGGCCAGCCCGTCGGCCCGGACGATCCTGGTCGTGGAAGACGAGGAGCCGATTCGGCGCGTCGCCGAGCGGGTGCTGCGCCGCTACGGGTTCGACGTGCTGCTGGCCTCCGACGGTGAGGAAGCGCTGCTGGTCTGGGGCCGGCGTCGCGACGACATCGGCCTGGTCCTCACCGACGTCGTCATGCCCCGCATGGGCGGTCGCGAGCTGTACGAGGCCCTGCGCGGGCAGGGTGCCCGGGTGCCGGTGGCCTTTACCAGCGGCCACGTGACCCGCGGCGAGCTCGAGGGCGAGGCCGGCGGACTGGATCCGTCGGCGCCGTTCCTCGCCAAGCCGTGGACCGTGGACGAGCTGGTCGCCTTCGTGCGGGAGTCGCTGGGCGCGGGCGCCTAACGCCTGGCCGCGAAGAACGCCGACAGCAGCGCCCCGCACTCCTCCTCCAGCACGCCGCCGACCACTTCCGCCCGATGGTTGAGCCGTGGGTGTCGCAGCAGGTCGTGCACACTGCCCGCCATGCCCGCCTTGGGGTCCCACGCACCGAAGACGACCCGCGGCACCCGGGCCAGGACCAGCGCGCCGGCGCACATCGCGCACGGCTCCAGCGTCACGTACAGCGTGCACCCCGCGAACGCGTCCGGTCCGCGGAGCCCCGCCGCCCACGCGACCGCGAGGCAGGTGAGCTCGGCGTGGGCCAGCGGGTCGCCGGCCGCGCGCATCCGGTTGTGGCCGTGCGCGAGCGCCGCCCCGTCGCGCACCAGCACCGCGCCCACGGGGACCTCACCCTCGCCCGCCGCCGTCCGTGCCTCCTCGAGCGCGAGGCGCATGCCCGTCTCGTACGACTCCACGCGCCGAAGATAGCGGCCCGGCGCGCTAGACGCGCGCCGGCTCCACCGCCGTCTTTGCGAAGGTGAGGGCGTTGCCGGACGGCGCGCGATCCACGCGGATCACGTCGCCCTCGCCGTAGGTGCCCGCGAGGACGGCCAGCGCCAGCGGGTTCTGGAGCAGCCGCTGGATGGCCCGCTTCAGGGGCCGCGCGCCGAACACGGGGTCGTACCCCTCGCTCGCCAGCAGCCGCTTGGCCTCCGGGCCGACCACGAGGGCAAGCTTCCGCTCGCGGAGCAGCGCGGCGACCCGTTCCAGCTGCAGATCCACGATGCGCTCCAGATCCTCAGGCGAGAGCGGCCGGAACAGGATCGTATCGTCCACCCGGTTCAGGAACTCCGGGCGGAAGTGCGCGCGCAGACCCTCCATGACCCGCGTCTCCACTTCCTCCCACCGGCTGGTGCCGAGCTCGAGGATCCACTGGGAGCCGATGTTGCTGGTCATGATGATCACGGTGTTCCGGAAATCCACGGTGCGGCCTTGCGAGTCGGTCAGCCGGCCGTCGTCGAGGATCTGGAGCAGGACGTTGAACACGTCGGGGTGCGCCTTTTCGATCTCGTCGAACAGCACCACGCTGTACGGCCGGCGGCGCACCGCCTCGGTGAGCTGCCCGCCCTCCTCGTAGCCGACGTAGCCCGGCGGCGCCCCGATCATCCGCGCGACCGAGTGCTTCTCCATGTACTCCGACATGTCCATGCGCACCATCGCGCGCTCGTCATCGAACAGGAACTCGGCCAGGGCCCGCGCGGTCTCGGTCTTCCCGACGCCGGTGGGGCCGAGGAAGATGAAGGAGCCGGTCGGCCGGTGGGGGTCCGCCAGGCCCGCGCGGGAGCGGCGGACCGCGTTGGCGACGGCCTCGACCGGCTCGCGTTGCCCGACGACCCGCGCGGCCAGATGCTCCTCGAGGTGCGCGAGCCGCTCCTTCTCGGACTCCATCATCCGCGTCACCGGAATGCCGGTCCACTTGGCCACGATCTCGGCGATGTCCTCGGCCTCGACTTCCTCCTTGAGGAACTTCCCCTGCCGCTGCGTCTCGGCGAGCTTCGCTTCGGCGGTCTTCAACTCCTGCTCGAGCGCCGGCGCCCGGCCGTAGGTCAGCTCGGCGGCCTTCGCCAGGTCGCCCCTGCGCGTGGCCTGCTCGGCCTCCGCGCGCAGCGCCTCGTGCTGCTGCTTGAGCTCGCGGATGCGCTGGATGGCCTCCTTCTCGGCCGACCACCGCGCCTTCATGCCGTTGCTCCGCTCGCGCAGCTCAGCCAACTCCTTCTCGAGAGCAGCCAGCCGCTCGCGGCTGGCCTTGTCCTTCTCCTTGGACAGGGCGGCCTTCTCGATCTCCAGCTGGACGATCTTGCGCTCGACCTCGTCAATCTCGCTCGGGAGCGAGTCGATCTCGATGCGCAGCCGGCTCGCCGCCTCGTCGATCAGGTCGATCGCCTTGTCGGGCAGGAACCGGTCGCCGATGTAGCGGTCGCTCAGCGTGGCCGCCGCGACGATCGCCGGGTCGGTGATCCGCACGCCGTGGTGCACCTCGTAGCGCTCCTTGAGCCCGCGCAGAATCGCAACGGTGTCCGCGACCGACGGCTCGCCCACGAGCACCGGCTGGAACCGGCGCTCGAGGGCCGGGTCCTTCTCGATCCGCTTGCGGTATTCGTCCAGCGTCGTGGCGCCGACCACGTGCAGCTCGCCGCGGGCCAGCAGCGGCTTCAACATATTGGCGGCGTCCACGGCGCCTTCCGCGGCGCCGGCCCCCACGATGGTGTGCATCTCGTCGATGAAGACGACGTATTTTCCCCCGGCCGCCGTGACCTCCTTCAGCACGGCCTTGAGACGCTCCTCGAACTCGCCGCGGTACTTGGCGCCGGCGATGAGCTGGCCGATGTCGAGCGAAACCAGGCGCTTGCCGCGCAGGCCCTCGGGCACGTCGCCGTTGACGATGCGCTGCGCCAGCCCCTCGACAATGGCCGTCTTGCCGACGCCCGGCTCGCCGATCAGCACCGGGTTGTTCTTGGTCCGCCGCGACAACACCTGGACCACCCGGCGCACCTCCTCGTCGCGCCCGATGACCGGGTCGAGCTTGCCCTGGCGTGCCATCTCCGTGAGGTCGCGGGTGAAGCGCTCGAGCGCCCGGTAGGCGTCCTCGGGGCTGGTATCCGTCACCTTGTGCGCCCCGCGCACGGCGGTAAGCGCCTCGCGCAGGTCCCCGGTGTCCGCGCCGGCCGCCGAGAGCAGCTCGCGCGCGGTCGTGCCCTTGGTCTCGACGAGGCCCACCAGCAGGTGCTCGGTGGAGACGTACGCGTCGCCGAGCGCCTCGGCTTCCTTCTCGGCGCGGTCGAGCGCCTGCATGACCTCGCGGGCGAATTGCGGCTCCGCCCCCCCGGACTGCCGGGGGAACCGGTCGAGCTCCCGCGCGACGTCGGCCTTCAGCTTGGCGACGTTGACGCCGACCTTGCCGAGGAGCGGGGCGACGATGCCCTCGTCCTGGTCGAGCAACGCCGCGAGCAGATGGGCGTCGTTTGCCACCGGGTTCTGACGGGTGACGGCGAGCTGGCGCGCGGCCTGGAAGGCCTCCGCGCTCTTGATGGTGAGCTTGTCGAAGTTCGCCATGGCATCGGGTGGAAGGGCAACGCCTGTGCCGGTGGCGGGGTGCCGGCCCGGCGCACGGAATCTGCCGCGCCGGCACGTAAACGCAAACGCCCCGGCCGAAGTGGCGGAGGCACTCCCCGTTCAGTGTGTTGCTTGCGGTCGAGCAGGGCTCGGGTCGACGCGGATGCCGAGACCGCGGAAGGCGTCGGCCAGGGGCAGTCCTCGGACTTGGCTGCGCCACGGCACCGCAATCGCGAACACCACGGCGTCGCGCGCACGTGCCAGCGGCTCTCCGCCGAGCAGCGGCACGTTGACCTGCGCCACGAACCGGGAATCGAGCGGCCGGCCCGGAAGGCCATTGGCCTGCCCATCGCCCAGAAGGTGGCCCGGGTCGGGCCCCAGCGGGGCGCGCACCACGAGGATCGCGGCGGCCGCCGCTGCGGGCTCCAGCGTCCACGGCACGGTTGTGCATGGCCCGGGACACGAGACGTGCAGCAAGGCCACACCGGTGTTCTGGTCAGCGCGCAGGACTCGGGCCGGCCGCTCCACCCCGCTGCCGAACCGCACCCAGAGCCGCAGCGCGCCGCGCACCGCCCGCACGGTCGTAAGGGCCAGCCCGTCGCGCGTCAACAGGAAGGCCGACTCGTCGTACCGTTCCGCTCCGCGGAGGGTGACCACGCCCGAGGCGAGACGTACCCCAAGGTCAGCGGTGCTCAGCGGATTGCCGTCCGCAGGGCTCAGCGGGATGACGTCGGTGCTCCCGGGCGCGGGGCGCTCGACCAGCCGCTCGCCCAGATCGACCGCCGCATCGCCCGCGCCCCGGTTCTCGCGGGGTGCCGCGCGCATCAGCACGGCCCGGTAACCGAAATCCGCCACCAGGGCCACCAGCGCCGAGTCCACGGCGTGCAGCACCGACCCGGGAATCGAGTCCGGCAGCTGGGCCCGCCCGAACGTCCGCCGGCCGAACACCGACCCGCCGGCGGCGAGGTCGAACACCTCCCACGCAATCTGGGTCTCGGCCCTGACCTGGTGCGGACCGGTGGACCCGGAGCTCTGCACCGCCAGGTCCGTGACGCGGCCGATCAGCGCGAACCGCGCGCCCGACAGCGGCGGTCCGTCACTGGAGGGAAGCGCGCCCTGGCGGACACGATAGCCGGCCCGCCGCAGCGCCGCCTCGACGCGGAGCGCGGACCCGATGGACCAGCTGCGCCGCACGCCGTCGGTGAGCAGGAGGCTTCCGGAACGGACCTCGAACTGGGCGCCCGAGTAGTGGGCGCCCAGTGGGCCCGGTTCCGGGTACTCGATGCCGAGGAAGACGATCGTGTCGGAGGTCACCGCCGGGGGCAGCCGCTCCATCGACACCGATTGGTACGTCGCCTCCGGCGATGGTGCGTGGTAGCGCGGAGTCCAGCCCCCCTGGGCGCCACATCCCACCAGCGCCAGAGCCGATATGACACCACTCCGTCGCATCAACCACCTCACGCCTTCGTCCCGGCCCTCAGGGTCGCCACGTGGGCGGGGGCCTCGCCTGGCGACCGGCCCGGTCGGTGTCATCGGCCACCCTCGACCGCCCTGTCCCCCTAACGCAACGCGCCGGCCCACGGGGCCGGCGCTTGAGGCTCGTGGGAGCGGCACGGCTACTTCGTGACGAGCATTCGGCGACTGGTCCGCTGTCCGTTGACGACCAACTGGTAGACGTAGACGCCCGACGCGGCTTCCCGCGTCGAACGTTGCCAATGACCATCCCAGTACGCCGAGAACTCGCAGAACCCGCCCTGCGGGTTCAGGCATTCGAGCTCGACGTTATCCAGCGGCTGCCCCGACTGCTGGAGGTTGGGAATCGCCACCAGCTGGGCCAGCACGTTGTAGATCCGCAAGCTCACCACCGGTCGCCGCCCGGCCAGGAACAATTGGTCGCTCAGGCGGAACGGGATGGTCGTCGCCGGGTTGAAGGGGTTCGGGAAATTCTGCCCCAACTCGACGGTTCCCCGCCGGGCCGGTTCTTGTGCTTCGGCGACCACCATCGGAGTGGTGAGGACGAATACTGCCACGAGCCACGCATACGCGTAGCGCTTCATCCGTCACTCCATTCGCGAACGAAAAAAGGTCTTGGAGCCTCTCCTCGGTTGAGTTGCCGGACCGCGACGATACAGGGTCAATGATGGCCGCCCGCCACGCCGTAAGTCAAGCTCCAGCTTGCAGCTTGAGCACCCGGCGGTCGCCGTCCCGCACGGTCAGACCCTCCCGATCCGCCCACTCGAGGAGGGGAATCAACCACTTACGGGACCGGCCCAGCCGCTCTCGCACGGCGGCCGGCGTGGCCGGGCCGAGGGTCCGCAGGGCGGCGACCAGGCGGTCCTTCTCCCGCCCCAGGGCCGCTGCCTCGTAGTACCGGTCGGCCACGGCGATGGCCTGACCCGTCCTTGCCAGGAGCCGGAGCACGCCGGGTACGTCCACGCCGCGCAGGGCGGCCTGGAGCTCCGGCACCGACGGGGGCTCGGCGTCGGCTGCCGCGAGGGCGGCCAGCACCCGATCCTGCGCGGTCCGGGCCGCCCCCGACGCCCCGGGCTCGAAACGTGCTCGGCGCACCACCGCACCCGTCCGCACCACCTCGCCGGCAGCGACCAGCCGACCCTCGGCCAACTCGGCGAGCGCGTGCCGAGCCCCGTCGCCCGCCGCGCGCCAGGCCTGCGCCGGCATCCCGGGCTCGAGCGGATGCGCCGAGTGCCACGCATCGAGCGCCGCGCGCATCCGGTCCGCGGCGGCATCCACTTCCTCACCCGCGACCAGCCATCCGTTGACCTCGACCAGGCCAAGTTGCGCGGTTCGCCCCAGCGCGGCGGTGAGGGCGCTCACGCCCAGGCCCGCGGCGACCTCGAGCGCCTGGCGGCTCAGTCCGCGGCCGGCGCGGCGGCGCACCAGCGCCGCGACGCGATCGGTCGGCTCCGGCGCGAGCGGCTCCGGCGCGGCCCGGGCCCGCCTCGCCCGCGGCAGCTCGTCCACCCAGGGCTCCGTCACCACCCCGCCACCGATGGTCGTCACGGGCGAATACGAGCGGACCACGAACCGGTCGCCGGCGCGCAGGACCAGCGCCGCTTCCATCACCAGCCGCACCAGCAGCCGGCTCGGCCCCTCCTGCTCCCGCAGGACCGCGACCCGCGCCATCGCCTCCGCCGTCCCGTGATGCAGGCGCACGCGCTGGCGGAGCCTCAGGCGGACGCCCGCAAGCAGGGTCACGTCCGCGTCGAGCCAGCGGCTCGCCCGCCAGCCTTCGCCCGCCACGACGACATCGCCGCGCTGCAGCTCCTCCTTGCCCGGACCCAGCAGCGCCAGCGACGTGCGCCGTCCCGGGAGCGCGCGAGCCGCGCCGCGGCCGTGCACCTGGATGCTGCGGACCCGCGCCTCGAGGCCCTTCGGCAGCACCAGGACGCGGTCGCCCTCGGCGACGGTGCCGCTCCACGCGGTGCCCGTGACGATCGTGCCGGCCCCGGCGAGTGCGAACACCCGATCCACGGGGAGCCGGAACCGGTCCTCGCCGGTGCGCACGGCGATGCCGCCGGCCGCGGCGGCCAACGCGGCCCGGAGCGCGTCCAGCCCGGTGCCCGCGGTCGCGGCCACCTCGACCACCGGCCAGGCGTCGCCGACCTCGCGGGCGAGGAGCGCGCGGACGTCGTCGGCTACGAGCGCGCGCCAGTCCGGGTCGGGGGCGAGGTCGCACTTGGTGAGCGCCACGACGCCGCGGTGCACGCCGAGGAACCGGAGCACGGCCACGTGCTCCCGGGTCTGCGGCATGACGCCCTCGTCGGCCGCGACGACGAGCAAGGCGAGATCCACCCCGGTGGCGCCGGCGACCATGTTGCGCACGAACGCTTCGTGACCCGGAACGTCCACCACGCTGGCGGCCAGGCCGCCGAGGTCCAGCGGCGCGAAACCCAGGTCGATCGTGATGCCGCGCGCCTTCTCCTCGGCCAGCCGGTCCGTGTCCACGCCGGTGAGTGCCTTCACCAGCGTGGTTTTTCCGTGGTCGATGTGTCCCGCGGTACCTATGACGACGTGGGGTTCCACGACTCGGCATCCCAGAAGGCGAGGGCGGGCATGGGGTGCTGCTCGGCGAGGTGCCAGCGGATGAAGCCCAGCAGCAGCCGGCGGTGGGCGGCGGCGTGCCGCGGGCCGAGCGGGCGCTCGGGCAGCCGCCCGCCGACCAGCGCCGCCAGTGCCGCCCGGTCCGCGGACGCCAGGCGGGACACCTGCTCGCCGGCACGGTGGCGCGCGCAGACCGCGCCGCCCTGCGCCGCGGAGAAGTGCACCGCGTCGCCAAGGTCCGCACCGCACACCGCGCAGCGCTCCAGCGTGGGGGCGAAGCCGAGCGCGACCACGAGCCCCCAGCACGCGACCAGCGCCGCCGAGGCGGCCAGCTCGGGCGGCGCGTGCTCGACGGCCGTCAGGCCCGCCGTCACCGCGGCGTAGACCTCAGGGTGCGGGTCGTGGGTGGTGCAGCGGAGCACGATTTCCGCCAGCGCGCTCGCGGCGGCGAACCGCGACACGTCGTGGGCGAGGTACGGGTGGGCGTCGGTGATCTCGAACGCGACGAGCGGATGCAGATCGCGCTGCGGCTTCAGGTGCAGCGTCGCGGCCCCCTCGGCGAACAGATCGAGCCCCAGACCGGTGCGGCTCCGGGCCCGCCGGGCCCCGCGCGCGATCGCGCTGGCAAGCCCCAGGTCGGGCGTGAGCAGGCGCACGATCTTCGACGTCTCGCCGTACGGCAGGACGTGCAGCACGAGGGCCCGTGTCGCGAGCGGCGGCACGCCCGCAAGCTAACGCCGGGGGCGACCCGCGTCAGTCGCCGATGCGCAGCACGACGTCGTCGATCTTCACCCCGCCGCGCTCGATCACCAGGTACTGGTAGTTGCGCTCCCGGTCGCTGCTCACGGCCTCGACGTCCGCGGCGCCCGTGGCAAACTGGCGGCGCAGGTACGTCGACAGTTCGCCGGCCGTGATCAGCCCGTTGCGGGGCTCGAGGTCCGCCTCACCCGCGAGCCCGGTCCGCAGGAAGTGCGAGAGGTACCCGCCCGCCTGGAACTTCCCCGCCACGGCCGAGGTCAGGTCCTCCTCCGACGAGAACAGCCCCATCACGCCGGGCCGGTTCACGACGTCGCGGGCGAACCCGCCGCTGAAGCAGGCGTCGAGCGCGATGATGCCCAAGCGGGCGTGGACCGCCTGGAACCACTGCCCCATCTCGTCGTCCGTGAGGGAGCGGTCGCGGAACACGATCGTCTCGTCGCGCCGGTCGGGCTCGCTCGACGACGGGTTGTCGCGCTGGCCGCCATGCCCGGAGAAGAAGAACAGGAATACGTCCTCGGGCCCGGCCGCGCGCGCCAGGTTCTGGAACGCGGTCCGCACCCGGTCGTACGTGGCGTCGGCGTCGGTGAGCACGACGCTCTCCTCGGCGAGCACGCCGGCGCGACGCAGCGTCTGCGCCAGCTTGACGGCGTCCTCGGCCGTGTACGGGAGGTTGTTCGCGCGGCCGCCGTAGTCGGAGATGCCGACCAGCAGCGCATACACCCGGCGCGAACCGCCCGTCGGGCCCGGTGCCGGCCGGCCGGCCACGGGCGGCGGAACGGCCGCCCCGGCTGGGCCCACCCGCACGGTGTAGCCGCCGTTCTCGCCGGGCCGGTACGAGGTGGCGAGCACCGTATACACGCCGTCCATCGGCAGCGACCAGATCAGGCGCGCGTTCCGGTCGCCGGCCGCCGCATCGTCGTTCTCCTGCTGAGTCCCGTCGGGCGCCCGGACGATCAGGTAGGGGTCGAGCGCGGTGGACCGCATCTCGACGCTGACCACGGATCCGCGTTGCCCGGTGAACGTGTAGCGGTCCACGAACTCCCCGGACGGCAGCGTCGCGTCGCCGGCCTGGAGACGACCCGCTACCGGAGAGCCCAGCACCATCGGCGTGCCGCCGGGGGCCGCGGCGCCCGCCACGGCGGGCGTTGCGGGCCGTTCGCCCAGGGGCGCCACGACCAGCTGATATCCTCCGGTCTCGCGCCGCGCATAGGTGGTGGCGATCACGGTGTAGTCCCCGTCCTCCAGCAGCACGGTCTCGAGCCGGCTGTCCAGGACGCCCTCGCGGAAGTCGTCGTTTTCCTCCTGACGGCCGGTTGGTGTGATCAGGGTGAGATACGGATCGAGCCCCGTCCCCCTGAGATCGATGGCGATGCGCGCGCCGCGGGTGCCGCGGAACGTGTAGCGGTCCGCGAACTCGCCGTCGGGCAGCGTGTCGTCGCCGACCTCCAGCCGTCCCTGGACCGCCTGGCCCAGCGCGAGCACCCGCGCGGCGACGCCGCCCCCCCCGGGCGGCACGGGGGTGCCGGTCTCCGCGATCGTGAGCTGGTAGGCCCCCGACTCGCCGGGGCGATAGCTCGTGGCCACGACGCGATACGCCCCGTCGGCCGGCAGCGTGAGCGTGAGACGGCTGTTGCTGGTTCCCGACCCCACGTCGTCGTCGTTGTCCTGCGTGAAACCGCTCGGCCCGCGGAGCATCAGGTAGGGATCGAACTCGCGCGAGACGAGGCGAATGTCGAGCTGCTGACCGCGGCGGCCGTCCAGCGTGTACGTGTCCATGAACTCGCCGCTGCGCAGCGTGGCGTCGCCCGACTCGAGGCGGCCCGACACGGTGCGGCCCAGGCCAACGGCCGATGCCGCGGTCGAGGGCGCCGGGGCCGGCGCCGGTGCGGGCGCCTGGGCCGCGCCGCCGCTCCCCGTCACAACGAGCGTGTACGCGCCACTCTCGCCGGGCCGGTACGATGTGGCCACGACCCGGATCTCGCCGTCCGCCTCGAGGGTGAGGTCGATCCGCGCGTTGCGTGAGCCCCGCTCGGTGGCGTCGTCGTCGTTGTCGGCGGAGAGCCCGCCGGGCCCGCGCACCAGCAGGTAGGGGTCGAAGGCGGTGGCGGCCAGCCGGATGGTCAGCCGCTGCCCGCGCCGGCCCTGGAGCCGCCAGGTGTCGGCGAACTCGCCCGACTGGAGCGTCTCATCGCCCGAGGCGAGCGTGCCGCGCACGGTCTGGCCCGGTGCAACGACGCCCTGCGCACCCGCGACCGACGGCGCCACGGAGGCAACGAGCAGGGTGAACGCGACGCGACAGCGCATACGCACCTCCCTAACGACGCTTGGTTTCGGCCGCGGGCGGGGGTTCCGCAGGGGGCGGCGGCAGCGCGCCACTCTGCAGCGGCCGCACCCGCTCCATCAGCTCCGACAGCTTCTTGCCGGTCAACGCCTGGATCAACGCCGGCACCTGGGCCAGCATCTGCGTGGCATCGGCCGTGATCTTGCTCATGCCCGCCCCCTCGCCGCCCGTGGACACGATCGTGATCTTGTCCACCTTGGAGAGCGGATCGGTCATGGCGCGAACGATCTCGGGCAGGTTGGTCAGCAGCTTGTCGAGCACCGCCGCTTCGTTGTACTCGCGGTACGCGTCCGCCTTCTGGTGCATGGCGGTCGCCTCGCTCTGGCCCTTCTTGAGGATGATCTCCGCCTCGGCCGCGCCGCGCAGCCGCACCACGTCGGCCGCGGCCGATCCCTCCGTCTTCTGCGCCTCGGCCCGGCCCGCGGCCTCGAGGGTCAGGCGCTGCCGCTCGGCCTCCGCAAGGGTCTCGATCCGCCGCCGCTCGGCTTCGGCCTGCTTCTGCATCGTGGCCGCCAGCTCCTTCTCGCGCCGGGTGATCTCGGCTTCCTGCACCTTGATCTCGCCTTCCTTGCGGACCCGCTCGACGTTCACGGCCTCGGTCACGACCTGCTGCTGCATCACGTTGGTCTGGATCTCGTAGGACTTGTCGGCCATCGCCTGTTCCCGCTTCGCCAGGGCCTCGAACTGCGCCCGCTTCACCGCGAGGTCCTTCTGCGATTCGGCCTGCTTGGCCTGCGACTGCGTCTCGGCCAGCACGCGCTCCTGGTCGGCCTGGGCCCGCGCGATCGCCGATTCCCGCATCGCCGCGGCCTGCCGGATCGCCGTGTCGCGCTCGGCCTCGGCCGCGGCGATGTCGGCATCGCGCTTGATGCGCACGATGTCCGGCCGGCCCATGTTCTCAATGTACTGGTTCTGGTCCTTCACCTCGCGGAGCGTGAACGACACGACCTCGAGGCCCATCTTCGCCACGTCTTCGGCGACGTTCGAGCGCATCCGGTCGGCCACCATCTCCGGTTCCTTCACGATCTGCTCCACCGTGAGCTGGCCGATGATGCCGCGCAGGTGGCCCTCCATCACCAGCCGGATGAGCCCCTCGCGCTCTTGCGGCATCTTGGTCAGGAACTGCTCGGCCGCCGTCTGGATCGCGGCCGGATCCGACTTGATCTTGAGCTGGGCCACGGCCTCCACGTTCACCGCCACCCCCTGCGTGGTGTAAAGGTCCTGCCGCGGCGCCACGTCGAACGACATCAGCTCCAGCGACAGCTCCTGCGCCTGGTGGATCAGCGGCACAACGAAACCCGCCCCGCCCTGCACGATGCGCGTGCCGCCCAGCCCGTAGCGGATCAACGCCTGGTTCGGGCCCACCTTGCGCAGCATCCGGGCGAACGTGCCGAGGATGATCAGGATGACCGCGACCGACAGGCCGACGACGATCAGGATCGGTTGCATCGCATTCATGCTCTACCCCTCCGGTAACGCCGGCCCGGACCCGCCGGCCGGCAGCGCGTTCTCCGCCGCGAACCGCTCCCAGCGGTCCACGTAGGCGATGCCCTTCTCGACGCGGACCACGACCACTTCGGTGCCGCGCTCGATCGCCTCCGGCGTGACGCCGCGCGCGGGATGGATCTGCTGGTTGCCGCCGAGCGTGTAGACGACCTCGCCGGTGCCGCCCGGCGCGATCCGGATGCTGACCCGCGCGGTGGCGCCGGCCGGCCGGAAGTCCTCGGGTTTGAGCTCGGTGAGGCGCGGCAACACGTACTTCGTCAACGTCAGGAAGATGATCCCGCCGCCGGCCACTCCCGCCGCGCTCGACAGCCCGATCACGGAGAGCGCCGCGAGGTCCGAATAGCGCGCCAGCAGGTACCCCGCCCCGCCGAACCAGGCGAGAAACGCGCTGATCGTGCTGAGGTTGAACGGCGAGACATGGCCGTGGTCCGCCCCGTGCCCGACGTCGTGCCCGCCGCCTTGGGCGCCGACGTCGAAGCCGTGGAGATGCAGGTGACCGCCGAACGCCCCGAGCGCGAAGCTCGCGACGGTGAACAGCAGGCCGAACGCGAAGCAGCCGAGGAAGAACGTGGTCACGGGCGCGCAAACGTACACGCGCGCCCGGCCCGCGGCAACGCGGCCGCCCCGGGCGGAACCGCGCGGCTACCGGCCCAGGGTCACCCGCCCGCCCGCGAGAACCGTGCGGCCCCGCGCCGGGTAGTACAGCACCTCGGCATACCGCTCGTCCAGTACGTTCTCGACGCGCACGGTGGCCGCCAGCCCCGGTCGGCCGGGACCCGGCCGGACGACATCCACCGACGTGCCGACATCCACCCGCACGTAGGCCGGCAGCACGACCCGCCGCGGCTGGAACGTCATCGGATCGGCGTTCACGAAGTCGAGGTCGTCGCGATCGCCGACCAGCAGCGCCGTGGCATGGACACTCCCCGGCAGCCCGAGGCCCTGCTCCACCGCGACACTCGCCGCGTGGGTGGGGCGCCGCAGCAGGCGCGAGCCGGCCCTGAACGTGCTGCCGTTCACGCCCGAATCCGTGACCACGGTCGAGAGCCGCGTGTATCGGGCCGTCAGGCTGGTGCGGGCGACCGCCTGCCACCGGGCTTCCAGCTCGAGGCCCCGGGCCTCGGCGCCGCCGATGTTGGTGTAGTTCGGCGAGCCGGGCGCCACGGCGAAGGTGAACTGGACCAGGTCGCGGAACCGCTGGTCGAACCAGGTCGCCGCCAGGGCGAGGCGGCCGCCGGCCACGAGCTGCTCGACGCCCAGGTCCACGCCGCGCGCGCGCTCCGGCTCCAGGTCCGGATTGCCCGTGGCGAATCCGCCGCCCAGCTGCTCGAAAAACGTCGGCTCCTTGAACGCCGTGCCCCACGTCCCGCGCACCCGGGTCGCGGCGGCCACGCGGAGGTTGAACCCGATCCGGTAGGTCGCGGCCGAATGCAGGGCGCGCGCTGCCGCGCCGGAACGCCGGTAGGTCTCGACCCGCGCTCCGGCCGTCACGGTCGCGCGCGGTCCCAAGCCCACCAGGAGCTGCGCGTACCCGGCCCGATCGGTTCGCGCCGCGTCCACGGTGTCACCGGAGGCGAAGCTGCCGGTGAACTCCAGCGCGTTGCGGAAGTCCTGCCGCTCGACGGCGAGGCCCACTGTGAGCGTGGAGGCGCTGTCGAGCCGCACGTGGGCGCGCAGGTCGGCGCTGCGCCGCTCGAGCCCGGTGCGGTTCGTCGAACCGTCGGTCTCCGCCGGACTGTCCGGCGCGTTTTCGGTGAGCAGCGAGGCGCGATGCCAGCCCAGCAGCACCCGGGTCTCGATCCGTGGACCCCATGGGCGGCCGGCCTCCAGCGCGACGTGCTGCTCGTCGCCGTCGGAGAACTGGTTGCTGTCGGTCGGCGCCCCGGTGAAGTCGGTCGGGTACCGCAGCCGGCTGTCGGCGAGCCGGACGGTCAGCGCGGCTTCGCCGCGGTCCAGAGCCGCGATGCGCAGGGCGCCGCTCGCGGTTCGGCTGGTCCAGCGGCTGTTCAGGTCGTAGACGCCGTCGCTCCCGGTGCGCGAAACGCCGAGCGACCAGCCCAGCGCGCGCACGGCTCCCATCGCCTCGAGGTCGGCCGTCGTGGTCCCGTACGCGCCGCCGCGCAGGCCGGCGCGCACCGTGCCCCGGCCGGCGCCGTGACGCGTGAGCACGTGCACCACGCCGGTCACCGCGTCGGACCCGTACAGCACACTCACGGGCCCGCGCACGATCTCGATCCGCTCCACGTTGTCGATCGAGAGGCCGGCGAGATCCACCGAGCCGCCTGGCTGGTTGATGCTCACGCCGTCGACCAGCACGCGGACGTAGTCGCTCTCGCCGCCCCGCAGGAACAGCGACGCCACCGTCCCGGGCCCCCCGCTCTGCACCACCGCCATGCCCGGCACCTCGCGCAGGGCGTCCAGCACGTGGGTGATGCCGCGCGCGCGCAGCCGGTCGCCGTCGAGCACCGTGACCGCGCTCGCCACCTGCGCCCGCGGGACCGGCAGACGCGTCGCGGTGATCACGATCTCGGGCAGCCGAATCGTGTCGCGGCCGATCTGGGCCGGCGCGGGGCGCGCGCCGGCCGCCAGGACGGCGGCGACCAGGAGCGTGAGACGGGACGCGGTGCGGATCATCGGGACTCCTTGATGGCTGGGCCGGCCGCGGGCCGGCGCTCGGGGTAGACCTGGGGCGTGCCGTCGGGGAGCACCTGGACGGCGATCGGCCAGTCGAAGACTCGGGACAGGCGGGGATCGGTCAGGACGCGGCGCGGGGTGTCGTCGGCGACGATGCGGCCGCCCGCCAGCAGCACGAGCCGGTGGGCGAACCGGGCCGCGACGTTGAGGTGGTGCGAGACGACGAGGGCGGCCAGGCCGTCGCGTTGCACCAGGTCCGCCACCAGCTCGAACAGCTCCATCTCGTGGCGCACGTCGAGCGAGGCGGTGGGCTCGTCGAGCACCAATGCGCGCGGTTCCTGCGCCAGCGCGCGCGCCAGCCGAACCCGCTGCCATTCGCCGCCCGACAGGGTCTCCACCCAGCGCGCCGCCAGGGCGGCGACGTCGGCGCGCTCGAGCGCGCGTCGCACCGCGGCGCGGTCCGCCGCGCCGGGGCGGCGCCACGGGCCGAGGTGCGGGTAGCGCCCCATGAACACGGCGTCCTCCACCGTGATCGGGAAGGCCGGCTCCTCGCGCTGCCCCACGACCGCCACGCCGCGCGCCAGCTCTTCGCGGGTCCACGCGGCGACAGCGCGCCCTTCCACGCGCGCCGATCCTCCGGCCAGCGGCACGAGCCCCAGCACGGCGCGCAGCGCCGTCGTCTTTCCCGCGCCGTTGGGGCCCACGATGGCCACACACTCGCCCGCCCGGACGGTGAGGTTCGCACCGTCGAGGCGGAGGGCGTCGGGCGCGTAGCGCACCGCGGCGTCGGTGAGCTCGAGCACGGGCGCGCCGCTCACGCCAGCCTCCGGGTGGCGAGGCGCCGGAGCAGCACGGCGAACAGCGGCACCCCGACGGCGGCGGTGATGACGCCGACCGGCAGCTCCTGCGGCGCGAACAGGGTGCGGGCGCCCGCGTCGGCGGTGATGAGGAGGGCGCCGCCAAGCACGAACGCGGCGGGTAACAGGCCCCGATGGGCCGGTCCGCGTAGCAGGCGGACGGCGTGCGGGACCACGAGGCCGACGAACCCCACGATGCCGGCGGCGGCGACGGCGGCGGCGGTCAGCAGCGACGCCGCCACGTAGACGCGCCGCTTGGTCCGCGCGACGTCGGCGCCGAGGTGCTGCGCGGGTTCCTCGCCCAGAGCCAGGAGGTCGAGCGCGCGCGCCTCGCGGACCACGATCGCGAGGGCCGGAATGGCGTACACCGCGAGCACCGCCGCGCCGGTCCAGCCCACTCCGCCCAGGCCGCCCAGCAGCCACAGCATCGCCGAGCGGACCCGCACCGATTCGGTGACGCTCAGGATCCCGCTGGTGATGGCGCCCGCGAACGCGCCGATCACGACGCCCGCCAGCAGCAGCACGCGGCTGTCGAGGCCGCCGCCGGCCGCGAGCGCCAGGCGGTAAACGGCCAGAACGGTGAGGAGGGCGCCGACGAAGGCGGCGAGCGGCATGGCCCACAGCGAGGCGACGCCCGCGACGATGGCGAGTACCGCGCCAAGGCTCGCTCCGCCGGACAGGCCGAGCAGATACGGATCGGCGAGCGGGTTGCGCACCAGCGCCTGGAGCGCGGCGCCGGACACCGCGAGCGAGCCGCCGACGAGGAAGCCGAGGACGACCCGCGGCGCCCGGAGCTCCCACACGATGGCCCGGGCGGTTGCGTCGCCGCCGCCGGCGAGCACGGCCAATGCCTCGCCGGCGTCGAGCCCCGATCCGCCCACGCCGAGCCCCAGCAGCGCCGCTCCGACGAGGGCGCCGAGCAGCGCGGCGGCGAAGCCGCCGCGCGACAGCGTCTTCACCGCGCCGGGCCGGCCGCGGAGCGCGCGGTCAGCCGCGCGACCAGCGCGCGCACGGCGTCGGGCAGGCGCGGTGACGGGCGGTTGAACTCACCGCCGTCCACCGCCAGCACCCGGCCCTCGCGCACCGCCGGAATCGCGCGCCACCCGGGCCGCCGCGCGATCTCCGCGGCCAGCTCCCCGGGTCCCAGCACCAGCACGAGGTCCGGGTTGCGCGCGACGACCGCCTCCAGGCTCACGACCGCGCTGGGCCCGCCGAGGTCGGCGAACGCGTTGCGGGCGCCGGCCAGACCGACCAGCTCCGCGACGAAGCTCCCCGCGCCGATGGCGATCGGTGGGTTGGAGCCCACCGCGATGAACACGCTGGGCGAGTCGGGCGCGGGCCCCGCGCGGGCCGCCGCCAGCCTCCGGTCGAACTCCGCGAGCAGCGACTCGGCCGCGGCGGCACGATCCAGCAGCCGCGCGACGGCGCGCGCGGTCCCGCGCCAGTCCGCGATCGCGTCCTGCCGCACCACGGCGACCCGGATGCCCAGCTGCTCCAGCTGCGCCACCGCGGCCCGGTTGCCTTCGGAGGGATAGACGAGCACGAGGTCGGGCCGCGTCGCGGCGATGGCCTCGACGTTCGGGCCGATCCCGTTGCCCATGTCCGCCACGGCGCGCGCCTCGGCCGGCCAATCGCACCAGGTGGTGCGGCCGACGAGGCGGTCACCGGCCCCGAGCGCGAAGACCAGTTCGGTCGTGGCCGGGGCGAGCGAGACGACGCGGCGCGCGGCCGGTGCCGTCGCGACGGCGCGGCCCCACGCATCGGTGAACGGCGCGGCGGTGCGGGTCGCCTGAGGGCCGCACGCGGTGAGCGCGACAACGCAAAGCCCGAAACCGCCTGGACGAAGGCGCACCAGCCCTCCCGAGAGGGGGTCCGTGTGGGAGCGAACGGTGAGGTCTCCTGACTCCGGGCCCGCGCGCTCGCCTTCCCGGCCCATGGCCAGTGGCTTCGTGAGCGGCGGTGGGACGCGATTGTCCCTGCCCGTTACAGTGGCGGGGCCGTGCCGGGTTTGCACCGGCTTCCGAGATCCCCGTTCGCGACAGCAGTTGTGTGGAGGAAAATGGACGGCGGGCTAGACCCGCGCAACCCTGGCGGCGAGCGCCGCCTTGAGCTCGGCGCGCCGCCCTCGATACTCGGCCCACTCGGCCGCACTCACGGCCGCCTCGCGGCCTTCGTACCGCGCGTCGAGCGCCACGATGGCCGTGAGCAGGCGCTCGTCCGGCAGATCCGCCGGGCCGGGCGCCTTCGCGGCCGCACCTTCCGGGCGCGGCGCGGGGCGCGGGCGCCGGGCAGCGAGCACCGCGCCGCCCGCCAGCGCGAGGGCCGCCGCGGCGACGATGAGCCGGCCCGCGAGCCCGCGGCCGCGCGGGGCGCGACCGAATCTCACCGCCGCCCGCGTTCCCGCCGCGAGACCGCCGCCGGAGAAGTGCGCGAAGCGCCGGCCCTCGAGCGTGAGCGGCTCGTCGGGCTGGAGCCCGCCGGCCGGTGCGGCCGTGCTGTCCTCGACCAGCACCTCCAGCCGGCCGATCGGCTGATCCACGTTCAGCACCAGCCCGCGCGCATCGTCCGGGAGCGTGTACGTCACGACGACCTGCTTCTGGCCGGGCGGGAACGCCGCCGTCACCTCGATGCGGCCGTCCACGAAGCGCACGGCGCTGGCCGGCACGTCGCCCGCGCCGGCCGCCGGGCCGGTGGCGCCCGCCGGCAGGCGGCCGCTCCACACCGGGGTCAGGCTGTCGCGGGTCACGCGCGTCGTCGTGCCGGCATTCTGGACCTGCGTCAGGTCGAGCACGCGGCGCGCACCGCCCACCTCCGGCGCCTGGACGACGAGGTGACGCACGGCGATCGCGAGCGGCGGCCCCGCGCTGGCCGTATCGAAGACCGCCAGCGTGATGGCCTCGGCGCCGGTGCGGGCGTCGGACGTGAACGGTTCCGAGAAGTAGCCGATCCCGGCATGGCGGGCCGAGATGACGTAGACGGCCGCGCTCTCCGGCTCGGCGATCCGGAGCCGGAACCGCCCGCGGGCGTCGGTACGGACCGAATCCACCGCACCCTGCGCGGCCTCGGAGATGCGGTGCGCCACCACGATGCCGGCGAGCGGCGTCGAGTCGGCCGCGCCGACCCGCACGACCCGGCCCGCGAGCACGAGCGGCTCGCGGGTCTGGGCGAACAGGCTGACGGGAAGGGTCGCGAGCACGGCGGCGAGCCGCCGCGCCCTACGGCTTGAACTTCCCGAAATCCTCAGGGTCGAGATCCTTGAGGTAGTCCTGGAGGGCCTGGGCGTCGAGCGACGGTCCTTCCTCCCTCGCCTCGACGATCGGCGTGTCGGGCGTGTCCAGCAGCTCCTGGCTGGTGAAGATCGGCGCCTTGAGCCGGAGCGCGACGGCGATGCTGTCCGAGGGGCGGGCATCCACCTGCACGACCGCGTCGTCGCGGTGCAGATGCAGCTCGGCGTAGTAGGTGTTCTCGCGGACCGTGGTGATCAGCACGCGGCGCAGCTCGGCGCCGAGCCCCACGATGACCTGCTTGAGCAGGTCGTGGGTCAGCGGGCGCTGGAACTTCACGCCGGCCAGCTCCATCGCGATGGCGTGGGCCTCGCCGGGCCCGATCCAGATCGGGAGCACCCGCTCGCCGCCCTTCTCCTGAAGGATCACGACCGGCGAGTTGGTCTTCCGGTCGAGACCGAGGTGCGCGACCCGCACCTCGACCATCTGCGCGCCCTTCGGATCAGGTGCCAACGTCCCAACTGGACAGGTACTTCGTCTGCTCGGGGGTGAGCTCGTCGATGGCGGTGCCCATCGCGACCAGCTTGAGGCGCGCGATCTCGCGGTCCATCTCGGCCGGTACGCTGTGCACGTCCTTCGAGAGCGTCGCCCCGTTTCGGACCAGCTCCACGCTGCCGAGCGCCTGGTTGGCGAACGACATGTCCATCACGCTGGCCGGGTGGCCCTCGGCGGACGCGAGGTTGATGAGCCGCCCCTCGCCGAGGACGAAGATGCGCTTGCCGTCGAGCATCCACTCGTCCACGAAGCTGCGCACCGTGCGCGGGCCTTTGGCGGCCTGCGCCAGGTGCTTGAGGTCGATCTCGACGTCGAAGTGGCCGCTGTTGCACACGCAGGCCCCGTCCTTCATAGCGCGCATGTGCTCGACGCGAATCACGCTGGTATTGCCGGTCAGCGTGACGAAGATGTCGCCGAGTGGTGCGGCCTGCGCCATCGGCATCACCTGGAAGCCGTCCATCTGCGCCTCGAGCGCCTTGACCGGATCGATTTCGGTCACGATCACGTTGGCACCCAGGCCCCGCAGGCGGCTGGCGACGCCGCGACCGCACCAGCCGTAACCCGCGACCACGCAGATCGAGCCGGCGACGAGCAGGTTGGTGGCGCGGATGATGCCGTCCACCGTGCTCTGCCCGGTCCCGTAGCGGTTGTCGAACATGTGCTTGGTCTGCGAGTTGTTCACCGCGATGACGGGAAACTTCAGGACGCCGTCCTTCGCCATCGCCGCGAGGCGGATGACCCCGGTCGTGGTTTCTTCGGTCGAGCCGATGACGCCCTGGAGCAGCGCGGCGCGCTCGTCGGCCGACAGGCCTTCGACCCAGCGCCGCACCGGCGGGGCCAGGTCGTCGAGGCGGTTGAGCGCGATCATGTGCAGGGCGCCGACGAGGTCGGCACCGTCGTCCATGGTGATGTCGGGGCGGAACTCGAGCGCCGCGCGGATGTGCTCGTAGTAGGTCTCGTTGTCCTCGCCCTTGATGGCGAACACCCGGATGCCGTGATCGCGCACCAGGTGCGCGGCCACGTCGTCCTGGGTGGACAGCGGGTTCGACGCGCACAGCGCCACCTCGGCGCCGCCGGCCTTCAGCGTGGCGGCGAGGTTCGCCGTCTCGCTGGTGACGTGCAGGCAGGCCGCGAGCCGCTTGCCCGCGAGCGGCTTCTCCCGGGTGAAGCGCTCGCGGATGAGCCGGAGCACCGGCATCGAGCGCTCGGCCCACTCGGTGCGGCGGCGCCCCTCGTCGGCGAGGGCCAGGTCCTTCACGTCGTGCGTGTCCTGCTTGGTGGCGACGGCCATGATCGGGTGCGACTCCTCGGTTAGCGGCGCGCGCCCTGCGCGGCGCCGGCCAGGCGCTGGGCGGTCTCGTTGAGCTCGGCAGCGCGGTCGGCGCGCTCCCAGGTGAAGAATTCCACTTCGCGCATCGTGCCGTCCTCGCGGCCCTCGACGCGCCGGCGCTCGGGCTTGCGGCCGAAATGCCCGTAGGCCGCCGTCGCCCGATAGATCGGGTTGCGCAGCTCGAGCGCCTCGATGATCCCCTTGGGCGACAGGTCGAACTGCTCGCGTACCCCGCGCTCGATCACCTCGTCCGGCAAGGTGCCGGTGCCGAACGTCTGGACCAGCACGGACACCGGCTGGGCCACGCCGATGGCGTAGGCGAGCTGCACCTCGCAGCGCCGGGCGAGCCCCGCGGCAACGATGTTCTTGGCGATCCAGCGCGCGGCGTAGGCCGCCGACCGGTCCACCTTGGTCGGGTCCTTCCCGCTGAACGCGCCGCCGCCGTGACGCGCGAAGCCGCCGTACGTGTCGACGATGATCTTGCGCCCGGTCAGCCCCGCGTCGCCCTGCGGGCCGCCGACCTCGAACATGCCCGTGGGATTCACGTGGTAGACCGGCTCGCCGCCCGTGATCCACGCGCCGAGCACCGGCTTGATCACGTGGTTGATGACGTCCTTCCGGATCGTCTCCTGCGTGACGTCGGGATTGTGCTGGGTCGAGAGCACCACCGTGGTGACGCGCACCGGGCGGTCCCCATCGTACTCGACGGTGACCTGCGACTTGCCGTCGGGACGCACCCAGTTGAGCACGCCCGTCTTGCGCACCTCGGCCAGACGTTCGCACAGCCGGTGCGCCAGGAGGATCGGCAGCGGCATCAGCTCCGGCGTCTCGTCGGTGGCGTAGCCGAACATCATCCCCTGGTCGCCGGCACCGCCGGTGTCCACGCCCATCGCGATATTGGTGGATTGCCGGCCGATGGCGTTCAGGACCGAGCAGGTGTCGGCGCCGATGCCGTAGGCCGCATCGGTGTACCCGATGGCCTTCAGCGTGCCCCGCACCAGTTGCGGCAGGTCGACGTAGGTCGACGTCGTGATCTCGCCGCCGACGATCGCCATGCCGGTGGTCACGAAGGTCTCGCAGGCCACGCGGGCCGTGGGGTCCTTGGCCAGGATGGCGTCGAGGACGGCGTCCGAGATCTGATCGGCGATCTTGTCGGGGTGCCCTTCCGTGACCGACTCGGACGTGAACACCCAGCGGCGGTTCGAGCTCACCAGAGCGTTTCCTGAGCTAAGAGGTGGAAAGGTCGCAAGTTAGCCGCGCGGTTCCCCCCGGGCAACTACTCCGCGTGCTCCAGCAGGCGCAAATCCACGACCGCACCGAGCGCCTCGCGCGCGGCGGCCGTGACCTCGGGGGCAGTACGGGCGTGCAGCGATTGCAAGGCGCATGCCGCGGCATCGCGCACGCGCACCTGCCGCACCAGCCACCGCACCAGCGGGAGGCTGGGTGCGGCGACCGACAGCACCCGGTAGCCGAGGCCGAGCAGGAGGTAGATCGAGAGCGGATCCGAGGCCATCTCGCCGCACACCGAGACCTCGATGCCGGCAGCCCGACCCGCCGCGCGCACCTCGGCGAGCGACCGCAGGATCGCCGGGTGATGCGGCGTGAACCGGGCCGCGAGCCGCGCGTTGCCCCGATCCACCGCCAGCGTGTACTGCACCAGGTCGTTGGTCCCGATCGAAAGGAAGTCGGAGACTTCGGCCAGCCGGTCGGCCACGAGCACCGCGGCCGGCGTCTCCACCATGACGCCGACGGGCAACGCCTCCGCCGCGTCCACCCCGGCGGCGCGGAGCGCGACGCGTTCCTCGTCGACCAGCGCGCGGACGGCGTCGACCTCCTCGACCGTCGTCACCAGCGGAATCATCAACTTGAGACGGGTCGTGGCCGCCGCCCGCAGGATGGCGCGGACCTGCGGCCGGAACACTTCGGGCTGGTCCAGACACACCCGGATCGCACGCCAGCCGAGGAAGGGGTTGCCCTCGGCCATGGCACGGAACGTGGCCGGGAACTTGTCGCCCCCGAGGTCGAACGTGCGCACCACCACGTCGTGGCCGGCGAACGCCTCGCCGATGCGCCGGTACAGGGCGGCCTGCTCGTCCTCGGTGGGCATGCGCCCGCGACCGACCACCAGGAACTCGGTGCGCAGCAACCCCACGCCGGCGGCGCCGCCGCGGCGCGCGGCCGCCAGCTCCTCGGGCAGGTCCAGGTTGGCGCGCAGCGTGAGCGGCTCGCCGTCCGCCGTCACCGCCGCCTGATCCGCGCCCGCTTCGAGCTCGCGCGCGTGGGCCCGCAGCCGCTCATCGCGCGATCGGACCGCGGCGAGTTCGTCCGGCGACGGCTCGATCCGGAGCACCCCGGTCCATCCGTCCAGCGCCACCAGCTGCCCCGTGGTCACTGCGCTCAGCACGTCGGGCAGGCCCACGATCGCGGGGATGCCGATCGAGTGGGCGAGGATCGCGGCGTGCGACGTGCGGGTGCCCTGCTCGCACGCGATCGCGAGCACGGCCTCGCGGTCGAGTTGCACCGTGAGCGAGGGCGTGAGGTCCCGCGCGACCAGCACCACCGGCCCGTCGTGCTCGGCGGTGATGTCGGGCTCGTCCACGCCCAGCAGGTGGGCGAGCACGCGGATCTCGACGTCCGTGAGATCGATCAGGCGGTCGCGCAGCAGCGTGCTGCCCGCCGTCATCCACAGACCCTTCCATTCCAGCAGCTTCAACTCGAAGGCACGCTCGGCCGAAAAGTGGTTGTCGCGGATCAGGCGCTCGACGCCGCCGATCAGATCGGGGTCCTCGAGAATGAGCACCTGCGCGTCGAAGATCCGCGCCTCCTCGGGTCCGGCGCGCTCGGCGGCCCGCGCCCGCACCGCGATGAGCCGCTCCTTCGACACGGTGAGGGCCGCGCGCAGCCGCGCGACCTCGCGCTCGACGTCGCCGGGCCCGATCGGCCGATCGGGCACCGAGGGCACCTCCCAGCGCCACACCAGGGCCGGGCCGACCGCGACGCCGGGCGACACCGCAATCCCCCGCACCACGCGCCGGGCCACGTCAGTCCTCGCCGAATCCCGCGGCGATGAGCGCCTCGAGCGCGGCCATCGCGTCGACCGCATCGTCGCCCTCGACGCGCAGCGACAGGCTGCTCCCCTTCTCCGCCGCCAGCATCATCATGCCCATGATGCTCTTGCCGTTGACCTCCATGCCGTCCTTCGACACCGTCACCGACGACCGGAACCGGCCCGCCACCTTGACGAACTCCGCCGCCGGCCGGGCGTGCAGTCCCAGCTGGTTGACGATCGGCACCCGGGCCTCCTTCACCACAGCACCACCCCGGCGAGCCAGGTGAGGCCGAGCAGCGAGGCCGCGACCGCGACGCCGCTGACGCGCCGGATCAGCCGCACCACGACCGCGAACGCGACGGCTCCGCCGCCCGCCCAGGCCCAGACCTCGGTCCCCGCGCCGTGCAGCTGCCAGGCGAAGGCGACAGGTACCGCGAGGCCGAGACAGAACGCCGCGGCGGGCCCGGCCACGGCCAGCGCGGCGCGCAACGGCGGCGTGTTGAGCGCCGCGGCCACCTGCAGACCGCGCGCCCACCCGGCCTGGAGCGCCCAGACCCGGCAGCCGACGTGCGGGATGTTGTACAGCGCCAGGAACACGGCGACGGCCCAGATTCCGGCGCCCGCCGCGACGAGCACCACGCCGAGCGCGGCGCACGCCGGGAGCCACCCGGCCCAGAACAGCCGGTCGCCCACCGAGCCCAGCGGACCGCACAGCGCCTCCCGGAGGCGGGCGATGCGTTCGGGGCTCTCTCCGTCGTGCTCGGCGCGCGCCGCGGCACCGATCGCGAGCGCGGCGAAGTAGGGGTGGGCGTTGAAGAACCGGCTCTGCCGCGCGACCGCCGCCCGGTACCGCGCGCCGCCCTCGCCCCCCCCCTCGGCCAGGGGGCGCAGCGCCGGCGCGATGGCCCAGCCGAAGCCCGTGCCCATCATCCGCTCGTAGTTCCACGCCGCCTGGATGGCGAAGCAGCGCGTCAGCACCCGGCCGAACCCGGGCATCCGCCGCGGGCTCACGCGAACCCCACGACCAGCAGGGCTCCGGCGGCGAGACCGCCGGCGAAGAACCCGAGCGCGCGGTTGTGCCCGAACAGCCGCCACGCGGCCCACAGCGCGACACCGACGCTCGTCGCCGCCAGGACACCGCGCGCCAGCACGTCGGGCGCGCGCCAGGCGGCGGCGAACCGTGTGGTCACCAGGTCGCCGGCCACGAGGGTGAAGGCCGTGAGCGCCAGCGCCCTCGCCCCGTCGCGCAGCAGCCCGCCGCGCTGCAGCGCGCCCAGCACCCGCGCATCGCCGGCCTCGAGCGCGTCGGCCCGCGCATGAAGGGCCTCCGCGTTGGCGCGGCGCACGACGTGCATCGCGAAGCCGCCGGCCCACGCCGACAGGGCGGCCACCATCCCCACGCCGAGCAGACCCGCCGGGATCGCGGCCTGCGGCCCGGCGCCGGCCAGGGCCCCCGCGGCCACCGCGCCCGGACCCCAGTCCGGGTAGCGGGCCGCGCCCACCGGCAGGGTCTCGAGCGCGAACAGCTCGAGCAGGGCGCCGACCGCCACGCCCTCGAGCGGCGCGCCCACCGCCAGCCCGCCCAACAACCCGGCCACCAGGGGCCGCGACAGCTGCGCCTGGGGCCAGCTCACGAGGTCGATCCCGGCCAGCGTGCCGAATGCGAGCACCAGTACCACCTCGGCGCCGCTCACCCGAGCAACTCGTCCAGGCCGACCTTGCGGCCGGTCGGCACGTCCTGGGCGGTGACCGTGATGCCGGCCTTTGCCAGGGCGCGCAGCGCGTCGGCTTCCTGGTCCGTGAGGTAGACGTAACGCAAGCGCTCCTTGCGCCCTTCGCGGTAGTGGATGCCGCCCACGTTGACGTCCGTGATGGCGCCGTTCGCGTGGCCGGCGAGCGCCGCCATCGCGGCGATGTCGCCGGTGAGGACGATGCCCCTGCGGGGATCACCCTGCCACGCCGCCAGCTGCCCGGCGGCCTCGTCCACGCCGGCGAACACGACGGCGACCTGCGGCGGCACCCCCATGCGATACAGCTCCTGCTCCCAGTCGCTGGCGCGCACTTCGTCGTCCACCAGGACGATGAACGCGACGCCGAGCGGTTGCCCCCACCCCACGACCACCTGGCCGTGGATCAACCGATCGTCGATGCGGAACAGGTCGACGCTCACGGGCCGCCGGGGGGTGGCGTGGTGACGGCATTGCGGCCGGTCTCGAGCGCTCGGCGGGCCGCGTCGGCGGGCGAGAGGTCGCGGTGGAAGGCGAAGTCGAGCAGCATCGCGAGGTTCACGCCCGTGACCAGCCGGACGTTGGGGTGCGAGCGCGCGTAGGCGGCGGCGCTGAAGGCGCAGGAGCCGCCCGGCAGGTCGGCGAAGACCACGGCGGGGCGCCCCGCGACGGCCAGCTCGAGCGCGCGGGTGAGCGCGGCCTTGTCGCAACCGTCGTTCGAGACGGCGATCAGCCCGTGATCGTCTCCCGCGATGGCGCCGACCGCAGTGACGAACGCGGCCGCGACGTCGGCGTGGGCGAACACGATGCCGACGAGCCGCTCACTCATAATCCTCCTCGAGGTACTCGCGCGTGGCCCGCAGCGGGTCCGGCCCCTGGGCCTTGCGCTGCATCCGCGCGATGAGCCGCTCGTTGAACTGCTTGGCGGAGTCCACGCCGCTGTAGCGCAACAGGTGCCGCATCGCGACGACCTCCGCGACCTCGGTGATGTTCTTGCCGGGGTTCAGCGGCACCAGGACCTTGGGCACCTGCACCCCGAGGATCTCGACCTCCTGCCCCGCCAGGCCGGTTCGCTCGTACGTCGCGGCGCTGGTCCAGTCCTCGAGCTGCACCACCACCTCGATGCGTTTCTGCTGGCGCACCGCGCGGATGCCGAACAGCGCGGCGATGTCGATCAGGCCGATGCCGCGGATTTCCATGAAGTGCTGGTGGCCTTCGGCGCCGCGCCCGATCAGGACGTCCTGGCCGAGCCGGGTCACGCGGACCACGTCGTCGGCCACCAGGCGGTGGCCGCGCTCGACGAGATCCAGCACGCACTCGCTCTTGCCGATGCCCGAGCGCCCCTGGAACAGCAGGCCGACCCCATACACGTCGGCGAGGCTGCCGTGCAGCGCGGTGGCCGGGGCAAAGACCTCTTCGAGGAACGGCTTGAGGCGGCTGTAGAACTCGTTGGTCTTGAGCGGCGTGCGCAGCAGCGGCACCTTCTTCGCCTCCGCGATCGCGAGCAACTCGGGCGGCACCTCCTGGCCCTTGGTGACCACGAGGCACGGCAGGTCGAAGGCGAACAGCAGGTCCAGCGAGATTCTCCGGGCGTCGGCGTCGAGCGCGAACAGGTAGCTGATCTCGGTCTCGCCGAGCACGAAGACGCGCTCGCCGACGAAGCGCGCGGTGTAGCCGGAGAGCACGAGGCCCGGGCTGGAGGCCTCGCCGCGCGGCACCTCGCGGTCGAGCCCCGCCTCGCCCGCCAGCAGCTCGAGCCCGAGCCGCTCGCGGCGCTGCTCGAAGAGGTCGCGGACCTTCAGCGGGCGACCGCCTTTCGCGCCCGGTGCCGGGGGGCCTCGACGTGCTTGTCGAGCTGGCGGCGCAGCTTCGCAGCGGCCCGGTCGAGCGCGGTACGGGGATCCGGCGCGGCGCCGCGGGCCACGTGCACCGCGCCGCGCGCCGCCCTGAGCACGATATCGGCGGTGGCCCGCTGGCCCTCCTGCCCGAACGTGATCCGGGCGCTCGTCGGCCGCACGGCCAGCCGCGCCACCCGCGTGACGACGAGCGTGGCGCGCGTCTTGAGAGCCCTGGGAATGGCGATCTGCCGCGCAGTGATCGTCGTCCGCATCAGTGCGGCTCCTGGCCGCGCGGCCACCGGGCCGCCACGGCGTCGAGGTGGGACAGCGTGTCGGACGCGGTACGCGCCCAGCTGAACGTCTCGGCGAACGCCCGGGCGCCCGCGCCCAGGCGGCCCTGCAGCGTCGCATCGCCCGCGAGGCGGCCGAGCGCGGCGGTCCACGCACCGACGTCGCCGGTGGGGACCAGGAATCCCGTCGCGCCGTCCCGCACCGACTCCCGCAGCGCGGAATTGTCGGCCGCCACCGCCGGCGCGCCGCACGCCGCCGCTTCGATGTTGGTGATGCCCCATCCCTCCTTCAGGGAAGGGAGCACGACCGCCCAGGCGCGGCGGTACAGCGACCGCTTCTCCTCCTCGCTCACGTAGCCGAGAAACCGCACGGCGGTCCCGGCGCCTTCGGCCTGCGCCAGCGCCTCGAGCCGCCCCCGGTCGTCGCCCGACCCCGCGATCCACAGCTCGGCTTGACTGCCCTGCGCCCGCCGCAGCGCCGCGACGGCCCGGATCGCGACGTCCACCTGTTTATACCGCTTGAGGCGGCCGACGTACAAGAAGGCCGGAGCCGGGTGACGCGGCACGGCGCGATCGGGCGCGAACCGGTCCGCGTCGACGCCGGGCAGAATCACGTGGATCCGCTCGGGCGCGAACCCGCGGGCCACCAGGTCCCGTTTCGTGCTCTCGCTGATCGCCTGCACGGCCGCGCGTGCGTAGACCCGCGGCATCGGCCGCTCGGCGAGCCAGACCACCGCGCCCAGGACCGGCCCAAGCTCGGCGATGGCGGTCGTCCCGAACAGGTGCGGCACCAGCAGCACGAACGGCCCGGGCCACGCCCGCGGGAGGTTGAGCGGCACCTTGTTGACGTCCTCGACCACGATGTCCGGCGCCAGCTCGGCCGCCAGCGCCCGGAACGCGCGGCGGCCGGCGAGCGCGAACCCGTACCGCGAGCTCACGCGGTGCACCGCGATCCCATCCACCAGGTCGCGGGCGGCCGCGCCCGCGTAGCCGCTGCACAGCAGGTGCACCTCGTGGCCCTGCGCGGCGAGCCGGCCGAAGATCTCGTGCAGGTGCGCTTCGGCGCCGCCGGCCTGCGGATTGGTGCGGTCCTGCCAGTTGACGAGGAGAATCCTCACAGCCGGCCGAGGTCCCGCGCGATGCGGTCCAGCACGCCGTTGACGAACGCCGGCGACTTGTCGCCGCCGAACCAGCGGGCCAGGCGGACGGCCTCGTCAATGACGACCTTGGGCGGGGTCGCGCCCTCCTCCAGCTCGGCGACCGCGAGTCGCAGCACGTTGCGGTCAATGACGCCGAGGCGGTCGAGCCGCCACCGGTCGGCCGCGCGCACGATGCAGGCGTCGATCGCCGCCGCGCGCGCCACCGCCGCGCCCGCGAGCACGAGCGCCCGCTCCTCCACCCGCGGTCCGGCGCCGGCGCACGCCAGCACCCGGCCCCACGCGGCTTCGCGCCCAGCTCCCCCCACCTCGCCCGCGGCCGGATCGGTCACGTCCCAGCCGTAGAGGAGCTGCAGGGCGAGCTTGCGCGCCCGCGTCTCAGGCTTGCGAGCCGCCATCGCGCGCGGTGAGGGTCAGGGCCACCTCGAGCGCCGCCGCCATCGCGTCGGTGCCCTTGTTGCCGGCCGCGCCCCCGGCCCGCGCGATCGCCTGCTCGAGCGTGTCGCAGGTGAGCACGCCGAAGCCGACCGGCACGCCGTACTCCACCTGCAGCGCCATCAGCCCACGCGCCGCCTCGCCCGCGATGAGGTCGAAGTGCGGGGTCTCGCCGCGCACCACGGCGCCCAACGCGCACAGCGCCGCGTAGCCGCCGCCCGCCAGCAGCGCCCGGGCGAGCACCGGCAGCTCCCACGCGCCGGCGACCCAGAACACGTCCACCCGCGCGTCGTCCACCCCGCGTTCGGCGAGGCAGGCGCGCGCGCCCGCCAGCAGGCGGGTGGTGACGGTCTCGTTGAAGCGGCTGACGACGATCCCCACGCGCCCGGCGAGCCGAGGGCCGTTCCCACTTGCCGTCGGCTGCGTTGGGGAGCTCAAGCGCAAGCCGACCGAGTTGGATCGGCCCTAGGCGTCGGTGGGGGCATCGGTGCCGGCGAACAGGTGGCCGAGCTTGTCGCGCTTGACGTCGAGGTAGGCGGCGTTCGCGTCGGTGCGGGGCGGCACGATCGGGACCCGCTCCGCGATGGTGAGGCCGTAGCCGTCGAGCCCAACGAGCTTCATCGGGTTGTTCGTGAGGACGCGGATCGCGCCGAGTCCCTGGTCCAGCAGGATCTGCGCGCCGATCCCGTAGTTGCGCAGGTCCGGGCCGAAGCCGAGCTGCCGGTTGGCCTCGACCGTGTCGTGCCCCTGATCCTGGAGCTGGTAGGCGCGCAGCTTGTTGAGCAGGCCGATGCCCCGCCCCTCCTGGTCGAGGTAGACCACCACGCCCCGCCCGTCCGCCGCGATCATTTCCATCGCGTTGTGCAGCTGCCAGCCGCAGTCGCAGCGCGCCGAGTGGAACACGTCGCCGGTCAGGCACCGCGAATGCATGCGCACCAGCACGCCCTCGCGTCCCGCGACCTCGCCGTACACCAGCGCCACGTGCTCCGCCTCGTCCACGTCGTTGCGGTAGCCGACGATGGTCCACTCGCCGCAGAATGTCGGCAGCCGCGCCGAGGCGACCCGGTGCACCAGCCGCTCGTGCTTCAGCCGGTGGGCCACGATCTGCGCGACCGTGATCAGCGTGAGCCCGTGCTCCCGCGCGAACAGCTCCAGCTGGGGCCGTCGCGCCATCGAGCCGTCGGGGTTCAGGATCTCGCAGATCACGCCCGCCGGCTGCAGCCCGGCCAGCCGCGCCAGGTCCACGCTCGCCTCGGTGTGCCCGACCCGCTGCAGCACGCCGCCGGGCCGCGCCTGGAGCGGGAACACGTGCCCCGGCCGCCGCAGGTCGCTCGGCACGCTGGCGGGGTCAATGGCCAGGCGGATCGTGGTCGCCCGGTCCGCCGCGCTGATGCCGGTCGTCACGCCGAACCGCGCGGCGGCGTCCACGCTGACGGTGAACGCGGTCTCGTGGGTCTCGGTATTCTCCTCGACCATCTGCGTGAGGCCGAGCGCGCGGCAGCGCTCCGGCGTGAGCGTGAGGCACACCAGCCCCCGACCGTGCGCCGCCATGAAGTTAATCAGCGCCGGAGTGATCGTCTCGGCCGCGCACACCAGGTCGCCCTCGCTCTCGCGGCCCTCGTCGTCGGCCACGATCACGAGCTTGCCGTTCCGGATGGCTTCGATCGCCTGTTCGACCGTGCCGAAGGGCATCTAGTGCCGATTGCGCCCCTTCACGGGGGCGCGGTGAGGCGTGAGCAGCCGGTCCAGGTATTTGCCAATCATATCTGCCTCTAAATGTACGCGGCGGCCGACCCGCGCGCTTCCAAGTGTCGTGTGGGCACGGGTATGCGGGATCAGCGCCACCCGGACCACCCCCCGCCGCGGCAGGGCGTCCACGGTCAGGCTGACCCCGTCCAGGGTGATGGATCCGTGCAACACCGTGACCCGTGCGACCGAGGCCGGCACCTGGACGTCCACCAGGTGCGCATCGCCCTCGCGGTGCACCGCGACGACCTGGCCGACCCCGTCCACGTGCCCGCTCACCAGGTGACCGCCGAGCCGGTCGGCGGGCCGCAGGGCCCGCTCGAGGTTCACGCGGCGTCCCGGGGCCCACGCGCCAAGGGTCGTGCGCTCGCGCGTCGTGGCCATCGCCTCGACGGTGAATACCCCGCGCGCACGGCGGGCGACGGTGAGGCACACGCCGTCCACCGCGACCGACTCGCCGATCGCCAGGCCGCGGTACGGCGCGGCGACTGTGATCGCGAGCCCGTGCGGCGTGCGGCGTACGGCGCGCACGGTGCCGACCGCGGTGATGAGGCCGGTGAACACCTAGCCGGGCCTCCTCACGACGCGAAGGCCTCCGGCGACCGAGCAACGCGTGGAAACGCCCGCAACACCTCGCGGTCCGACGTCACCAGCGGTACGTCGAGGGCCTGCGCCAGCGCCACGAACTCGCAGTCGTACGACGAACACCCTGAAGACAGCGCGAGGGGAAGTACCCGCTCGGATTCCACATCGAAGAGGCGCTCCTGGAGCGCGTCCCCGACAGCGTCCAGCACGGCCAGCGCTCCCGTCAGGTCCATGCGCTGTTGCCGCACGTACGACACCAGCACGCTACGCAGTTCACTGTACGCCAACATCGGGGCCGCCCAGTCCGGGTCGCGCGAAAACACCGCCCGGGCCAACCGCGTGTGCTCGCCTTCGACGACCGCGCAGGCGATCACGTTGGTGTCCACGACGATCACGGCCGGCCCTGGCGCTTGGCGGCGTTGATCGCTTCGTCCGTCAGGTACGGGCCGCGGACCTTCTCGCGGACGGCATCGAGGCGCGCCAGCCGTTCGGCAGGGCTCAGGGCGCGCCTGCCAACCACATGCTCGAGGGCGACGAGCACCTCCGCGTTGAGGCTGCGGCGATTGGCCTCGGCGCGGCGCTTGAGCGCGCGGTAGAGCGCCTCGGGGATACCCTTGAGCGTGATGGTTTTCATGGCAGCCACCGTTTTGGTTCCACGGTGGAACCTATTGGTTCGGCGGCGGCGGAGCAACCCTCAGGCACTGCCCGGGCGTCTCCGGACCGGATTGGGAAGACCCTAGGGACTCACCGCCGTTTGAACCCCCGGCCGAACCTGTACCGGCAGGCGGCGGTCTCCGAGTCGCACCACGTACGGGCCCGGGAGCAGCTCGACCGGCGTGCCGGTGCGACGGAAGCCCGTGAGGTCCCGCTCGCCCGCGGAGTCGGCCACGTAGAAGTTGACCGCCCCCGTCACGACCACGCTCCCCGGCGCGATCTCGGTCCGCTGGCCACCGGTGATCGTCACGCCCGCCCTGGTGCCGTTGAGCCGAGCGACGTAGGTACCGGGAAGCAGCTCGACCGGCGTGCCGGTGCGTCGGTAGCCCGTGAGGTCCCGCTCCCCCGCGGAGTCGGCCACGTAGTAGCTGTCTGTCCCGCTGCCCGACACGACCAGACTCCCCGCCGCGATCTCGGTCCGCTGGCCACCCGCAATCGTCGCGCCCGCTCGAGTCCCCATGAGCCGAACCACATAGCTGCCGGGGAGCAGCTCCACCACAACTCCCGTGCGACGATAGCCCGTGAGGTCCCGCTCCCCCGCGGAGTCGGCCACGTAGTAGCTGTCCGCCCCGCTGCCCGACACGATCAGGCTCCCCGCCGGGACCTCCGCACGCTTGCCCGCCCTGATCCGCACACTCGCACGGGTGCCGTTCAGCCGCACGACGTAGGAACCAGACGGCAGCTCGACCGGCGTGCCGGTGCGCCTGTAGCCCGTGAGATCCCGCTCCCCCGCACCATCGGCCACGTAGTAGCTGTCCGCCCCACTGCCGAGGACGACGACGGTCCCGGGTCCCCTGGCGCAGCCGGGACCTGCGGTGGCAAGGAGGGACGCCAACGCTGCGAGCGTGAGGGGGAGGCGGCGAGCGCGCATGAGGGTCCTCCTGTGGCGTGGTCCGGCTCCATATACGGGGCGCTGCCGCAGTGCGTCAAACCAAGGTGGCCTGATCCGAGAAGGCAGCTGGCCGGCCGCGCGCCGGTAGCCGGCCTCGAGCGTCGGCCACTGCGGAAGTCCGGCGGCATGCCGAGGCGGAGCTCTGGGACGCGCCGATCACCGCGCGCGCGCGCCTCACCGCAACACCGCGACCTAACGGGGGTCGAATAGTAACGATAGGACGCCAAACAGCGCGCCACTCAGCTTTCCCTCTCTGCTTGCCTGTTCCACGGCATTGGCTGTCGCCACTCGCTCACCGTTCCTGACGCGGGCAATGAGGCGCTCTGCCTCGTCAACGTCGAACCAGATGCCATGGGCGCGGCAGACATCGGTTGTAACGCCTTCAAGCTTTTCAAGCATCATGGCGGAGCCGCACACCGGACAAGTCATCCGCCGGTTAGGGTCGACACGGGGCCGGCCGATCGGCGCAGCCGCTCGAAAGGCGGCGGCGATATCCTCAAGGTATGCTGATGGCATTGAGCGCTCCAGTGGGCCTAACTACGTCTTAACCGTATTAGCGTGGAGCGGCATGGCCAGTTCGCTTCATGACTCGGCCCCCAGCCGCGCTAGAGGACGCACGTTCGCTGGATAAACGGATAACAAGTGCGCCACCACTCCCGCCAGCCTCTGCACGCCGTACCGGCCCGGCCCCACCTCGGCGGCTCCGAGTGAGCCCAGGAGCGGAAGGTGGGCGGCAACCTTCAGCCCCTACGGCCGGTCCAGCACGGTCAGCGCGTCGGCCCCGAGCGTGCTGCGGCCCACCACCCGCCACCGGTCGGTATCCTCGAGCTCCGCGCCGGCCAGCGCACCGAACGCCGGGACGGCGTCGGCGCCCAGCACCAACGGCGACGTGATGAGGTACAGCCGGTCCACGAGCCCCGCCGCGACGAGGCGGCCCGCCAGCGAGCCACCGCCTTCGACGAGCAGGCTGGTCACCCCGCGCCGCCCCAGGACCTTCATCGCGCCCACCAGGTCCGCGGCCGTGTCCACGTGCACGCCCGCGGCGCGGAGCGCGCGCACGCTGGCGGCGGGTGCCTTGGGACCCACGAGAACCAGCGTCGGGGTCTCGGCCGCCGTGCGCCGCAGCACCGACTGCGTCGGCAGCTCGGCCCGCCCGTCGAACACCACGCGCAGCGGCGCGGCGAGCGGCGTCACCGCGCCGCGCACCGTGAGCCGGGGATCGTCGGCGCGCACCGTCCCGAGCCCGACCCCGATCGCGTCGAAGCCGGCGCGCAGCCAGTGCACCCACGCCTGCGCCTCCTCGCCGGAGATCCAGCGCGACCGCCCCCGCGCGTCGGCGATCCGGCCGTCGAGCGACATGGCGAGCTTCACCGCGACGAACGGTCGGCCCGAGCCCTCGTGGCGATGAAAGAAGACGGCGTTCTGCGCCCGCACCTCGTCGCCGAACACGTCGCCCTCGACCGCGACCCCGGCCGCGAGCAGCGCTTCTGCTCCGCCGCTGGCCTCGGGGTCCACGTCGGGAGCGCCGTACACGACGCGCTCGACGCCGGCCGCGACGATCGCGCCCACGCAGGGCGGCGTCTTGCCGTGGTGGCGGCACGGCTCCAGCGTCACGACGAGCGTCGCGCCGCGGGCCTCGCGGCCCGCCGCCTCGAGCGCTTGCGCCTCGGCGTGCGGGCCGCCGAACGCGGCGTGCCAGCCCTCGGCGACCGAGCGGCCGTCCTTGACCACAACCGCCCCCACGAGCGGGTTGGCGCCCACCCGGCCCCAGCCGCGCCAGGCCAGCGCGAACGCGCGCCGCATCGCCTCCGCGTGGTCGAGCTTCAACGCGCGTCCTCCCACCGCACCGCCCCGGAACCGGTCACGGTCACGCCGATGTCCCACGTCTCGACGCCGGCCGCGGCCGCCGCCCGCCGCACCGCGTCCACGTCGGCGGCGGCGCACGCGCCGATCATGCCGACGCCGAGGTTGAACACATGCCGCATTTCCTCGTCGCTCACCCGGCCCCCACGTTGTACCACGTCGCACCAGACCGGCACGGGCCAGCGCCCGGCGATCACTGTGGCGTCCACGTCCTGCGGCAGCACCCGGTTCAGGTTGCCGGGGATGCCGCCGCCCGTGATGTGCGCCAGCGCGTGCACCCGCGAACGCACGGGCCAGATGGCGGCGAAGTAGCTGCGGTGCACCTCCAGCAGCACGTCGGCCACGGAGCGCGTGGTTTCCGGGAAGCGGTCGTCCACGCCGAGCCCCATCTCGTCGAACAGCACCCGCCGGACCAGCGAGTACCCGTTGGTATGGAAGCCGCTGGCCGCGTACCCGATCAGCACGTCGCCGGCGCGGACCCGGTCGCCGTGCAGCGCCTCGGCTTCGCTCACCACCCCGACGATCGTGCCGGCCAGGTCGTATTCGCCGGCGCGATAGAGGTCGGGCATCTGGGCCGTCTCGCCGCCCAGCAGCGGCATCGCATGCGCGCGGCAGCCGCCTGCCACGCCGCTCACGACGTCGGCCAGCACGTCGGGGTCGAGCTTGCCGGTGGCGAAGTAATCGAGAAACCCGAGCGGCTTGGCGCCATGGACCAGGATGTCGTTGACGCAGTGATTGACCAGGCACTCTCCGACCGTGTCGTGCCGCCCGGCGGCGATGGCCACCAGCACCTTGGTGCCGACGCTGTCGGTCGACGCGACCAGGACCGGGTCGGGCACGTCGGGGGGCACCCGCACCATGCCGCCGAACCCGCCGATCGCGCCGCGGGACCCGCCGGTCCGCGTGCCGCCCACCAGCTCGCCGAGGCGGGCCTTGGCGCGCTCCGCCACCGAGAGGTCGACGCCGACGGCGCGATAGCGGTCGGCCGAGGTCACGGCCGGTCCGGCTCGAAGTGGACGAGGTCGCGGTAGGCCTTGACCCGCGCGGCCACGTCCACGTCGGTGATCTCGAGAAACCGCTGCACGCTGAACCGCTCGACCGCGAAGCTGCCCATGGCCGAGCCGTAGACCATGGCGAGCCGCAGCGACGCGTTGGTCAGCGACCCCCCCCCCGAGCGCTTCAGCCGCGCCATGAAGCCGCCGGCGAACGCGTCGCCGGCACCGGTCGGATCGTACACCTCCTCGAGCGGGAACGCGGGCACGTAGAACGTCTTCCCCTCGCCGACCAGGATCGCCCCGTGCTCCCCCTGCTTGATGACGACGTACTTCGGCCCGCGGGCGATCACCCACCGGGCGGCGCGGTGGATGTGCCAGTCGCCCGACAGCTCGCGGATCTCGGCGTCGTTCACCATCAGGCAGTCCACGCGCTCGAGCAGCTTCAGCAACGCGGTGCGCTTGCCCTGGATCCAGTAGTTCATCGTGTCGCACGCCACGAACTGCGGCTTCGTGACCTGGTTCAACACGTCGAGCTGCAGCTCGGGGTCAATATTACCGAGGAAGACGAAGCGGCTGTCGCGCCACTCCGCCGGGATCGTCGGGCGGAAGCTGGCGAACACGCCCAGCCGGGTTTCGAGGGTTTCGCGGCTCGAGAGGTCGAAGCTGTACTTGCCGGCCCAGCGGAAGCTCTCGCCGTCGATCACGGTCACGCCCGCGAGGTCAATGCCGCGCTCGGCCAGCCGCTTGAGCTCCGCCATCGGGTAGTCGCGGCCGACCACGCCGACGATTCGCACCTTCTCGAGCAGCGACGCGGCGGCGCTGAAGAACACGGCTGAGCCTCCGAGCACCTCGTTCTCGGTCTTGCCGAAGGGAGTCTCGACCATGTCGAGCGCCACGCTGCCCACCACGAGCAGGCCCATCCGCCCTCCTACATCCGGTCCGGCGCCGACAGCCCCAGGGCGGCGAGCGCGTTGGCCAGCACGATCTGGGTGGCGCGCGCCAGGGCCAGCCGGGCGCGCTCGACCGCCGGGCTCTCGCCCAGCACGCGGCAGCGGTGGTACCACAGGTGCGCGGCCCGCGCCAGGTCCTCGAGATAGCTCGCGAGCCGCTGCGGCTCGAGCGCCTCAGCCGCGCCCCGTACCGCCTCGGGAAACCGGCCCAGCGTCTTCAGCAGGTCCAGCTCGCTCGGATCGGCGAGCGCGCCGACGTTCACGCCATCCAGGGTGACGCCGGCCGGGTCCAGGTCGCCCACCCGGAAAATGCCCGCCATGCGCGCGTGCGCCATCTGCACGTAGAAGACCGGGTTCTCCTCGGTGCGCTTGAGCGCGAGGTCAATGTCGAACTGCAGGTGCGAATCCACCTTGCGCATCAGGAAGAAGTAGCGCACCGCGTCCCGCCCCACCTCGTCTACCAGGTCGCGCACCGTGACGTAGCTGCCGGCGCGCTTGGAGACCCTCACCTCTTCGCCGCCCTTCGTCACCGTCACCATCTGGTGCAGCACGTACTCGGGATAGCCCTCCGGAATGCCCATGTCGAGCGCCTGGAGCCCGATCCGGACCCGGGTGACGGTGCTGTGGTGGTCGGCGCCCTGCACGTTGATGGCGCGCCGGAAGCCCCGCTCCCACTTCGTCACGTGATAGGCCGCGTCCGGCACGAAGTACGTGGGCTGCCCGCCCTTCTCCGCGCTGCGCCGGATCACCCGGTCCTTGTCGTCGCCGAAATCGGTGGTCTTGAGCCACAGCGCGCCGTCCTGCTCGTAGGTGTGCCCGGCCGCGATGAGACGGCGGATGGTGGCCTCCACCCTTCCATCGGTGTACAGCGACGACTCCAGGCCGTAGACGTCGAACCGCACGCCGAGCGCCATCAGGTCCCGGTCCTGCTCCTGCCGCAGCTCCCGCACCGCGAACCGCCGCACCGCCTCGAGGTCCGCCCCGTCCGGGTCGTCCGGATGGGCGGCGACGTACCGCTGCGCAATCTCGCGGACGTACTCGCCGTGGTAGCCGCCCTCGGGAATCTCGGCCGGACGGCCGCGAAACTCGGCGATGCGCGCCTGCACGCTCGCCGCGAGGTTGTCGATCTGCGCGCCGGCGTCGTTGTAGTAGAACTCGCGCGTCACGGTCCACCCGGTCCACTCGAGCAGCGTCGCGATCGCGTCGCCCAGGGCGGCCTGGCGGCCGTGGCCCACGTGCAGCGGGCCGGTGGGATTCGCGGACACGAACTCCACGTTCACCGGGTCGGCGTGTTTCTCGCCGAGCCGGCCGAACCGCGGGCCGGCTGCGATCACGTCCCGCAGCGTGGCGGCGAGCGGGCCGCTGCCCAGCCGGAAGTTGATGAACCCCGGCCCGGCGATCTCGATCGCCGCCACGAGGTCCTGTGGCAGCTTGAGCTCGGCCACGATGCGCTCGGCGATCTTGCGGGGCGGCTGCTTGAGGGTCTTCGCCAGCGCCATCGCCAGGTTGGTGGCGACGTCGCCGTGACTCTTCTCGCGCGGGGTCTCGAGCTCGACAGGCGCGTCCCTGGCCCCGAGCGCCGCGGCCACGCGCAACAGCTCGGCGCGGATCGCTTCGTGGGCCATGTCAGTCGTCTTTCGGCTTCTTGCGCTTGGACTTCGAGGTGTCGCTCCGAGCCTCGGGCTTCGCCTCGGCCTTGGTCTCAGGCTTTGCCTCGGGCTTCGCTTCGGGCTTGGCCTCGGGTTTCGATTCGGGTTTCGAGTCGGGCTTCGATTCCTCGCCCTCGGGCTTCTTCTCGCCGGCGCGCTTGTAGTCCGTGATGTAGAAGCCGGATCCCTTGAACACGAGGCCGGCGGCCGACAATTGACGCTCCGCCTTGGCGCCGCACCGGGGGCACTTTGCCCCGGTCGTCGAGGTGATCTTCTGGATGACCTCGAACTCGGCTTGGCACTTCGGGCACTTGTACTCGTAAGTCGGCATAGCCGTTGAGTTTACCTACCCGCCGCCGCGCCCGTCAACGCCGTATCGTGCCGGCCCCAGACGGTTTCCATGGTCTCGGCGATCTCACCCAGGGTGGCGCGGGCGCGCACCGCCTCGACAATCGGCTCCATCAGCGGCGCGCCGGGAGCGGCTGCGGCGGCCCGGACCGCCTCGAGGGCGCGAGCGACCCGGGCCGGTGCGCGCCCGGCGCGGGCGCGCGCCAGCCGCTCGACCTGTTTGGCCGCCAGCGCCTCGTAGTCGGGGGCCGGCGGGGGGGACACGGCGGCCGGCTCGTCCTCGGCGAACCGGTTCACACCGACCACGACCTCCTCGCCGCGCTCGATGGCCTGCTGAGCCGCATACGCCGAGCGGGCGATCTGGTCCTGCACCCAGCCGGCGGCGATGGCCCGGGCCGCGCCGCCCCGCGACTCCACCTCGCCCAGGATCTCGCGCGCGCGGCGTTCCAGCTCGGCCGTCAGGGCTTCGACGTAGTAGCTGCCGGCCAGCGGGTCGGCGGTGCGCGCGGCGCCGGACTCGTACGCGATGATCTGCTGGGTGCGCAGCGCGAGCCTGGCCGACTCGCTGGTCGGCAGGGCCAGCGCCTCGTCGTAGCTGTTGGTGTGCAGCGACTGGGTGCCGCCCAGCACCGCCGCCAGGGCCTGGTAGGCGACGCGCACCACGTTGACCAGCGGCTGCTGCGCCGTGAGCAGCGAGCCGCCGGTCTGGGTGTGGAACCGCAGCCGGCACGCTTCATCGCTCGCGCCGAACTCCTGCTTGAGCAACGTGGCCCACATCCGCCGCGCCGCGCGGAACTTGGCGACCTCCTCGAACAGGTCGTTGAAGCCGGCGAAGAAAAACGACAGCCGCGGCGCGAGCGCCTCCACGGCGATGCCGGCGGCTCTCGCTCGCCGCAGGTACTCGAGCCCGTTGGCGAAGGTGAACGCGAGCTCCTGCGCGGCCGTGGCGCCGGCCTCGCGCATGTGGTAGCCGCTGATCGAGATCGGGTTGAAGTCGAGCCGCCGCTCGACGACGAACCGGAACACGTCGGTCACCAGCCGCAGGCTGGGCTCCGGCGGATAGATGTAGGTGCCGCGCGCGGCGTACTCCTTGAGCACGTCGTTCTGGATCGTGCCGCCGAGCTTGTCGGGCGCGACGCCCTGCTCTTCGCCGACGACGATGTACATCGCGAGCAGGATCGGCGCGGTCGCGTTGATCGTCATCGAGGTCGTGACCCGGTCGAGCGGAATCCCGTGGAACACGTGCTCGAGGTCGTCCACGGTGTCGATCGCGACGCCGACGCGTCCCACCTCCCCCGCGGCCACGGGGTGGTCGGAGTCGTAGCCCATCTGCGTCGGAAGATCGAACGCGGTCGAGAGGCCCGTCTGCCCCGCCGCCAGCAGCTCGTGGAACCGCGCGTTGGTTTCTTCGGCGGTTCCGAAGCCGGCGTACTGCCGCATGGTCCACACGCGCCCCCGGTACATGGTGGGATGCACGCCGCGGGTGTACGGGAACTCGCCCGGCGCGCCGAGCCGGGCGGCCAGGTCCGCGGGCAGATCACCCGGCCCGTAGGCCGGTTGGATCGGGATGCCGCTGGAGTTGTTGGGGTCGGTCATGGGCGGGGCGATCTATCCGGTGAGCGCCTGCTCCACCCGCTGCACGTCGTCTTTCGCGCCGATGAACAGGGGCGAGCGCTGGTGCAGGACGGCGGGCTGGATGTCGAGGATGCCGCGCTTCCCGTCCGACGCGTAGCCGCCCGCCTGCTCGCAGATCAGGGCCAGCGGCGCGCACTCGTAGAGCAGGCGCAGCTTGCCCTGGGTCGCCTTTTTGTCACCCGGGTAGGCGAACACCCCGCCCGCCAGCAGGTTGCGGTGGAAGTCGGCGACCAGTGATCCGATGTAGCGGGAGTTCTTCGCGTCTTCCTCCTTCCAGCGTCGCACCACCTGCTGCACCGGCGCGGACCAGCGCGCGAAGTTGCTCTCGTTGACGCTGTAGTATTTGCCGCTCGCCGGGGTCGTGATGTTGGGGTACGACAGGAGGAACTCGCCGATCGACGGATCGAACGTGAAGCCGTGGACCCCGTGCCCCGTGGTGTAGACCATCATCGTCGAGCTCCCGTAGAGCACGTAGCCCGCCGCGACCTGGTTGCGGCCCGGCTGGAGGCAGTCCTCGAGGCCGCCCTTGCCGGCGCCGGCGCTGACTCGGCGGTGGATCGAGAAGATGGTCCCGATGGACACGTTCACGTCGATGTTCGAGCTGCCGTCGAGCGGGTCGTAGAGCACCGCGTACTTGCCGGTCGGGTAGCCGTCGGGGATCGGAATCGGCTCCTCGTCCTCCTCGGAGGCGAGGAGGCACACGCGGCCGGTCCTGAGCAGCGCGTGTTTCATCGTGTCGTTGGCGAACTCGTCGAGCTTCTGCACCACCTCACCCTGCACGTTGATGGCGCCCGCCGAGCCCAGGATGTCGGCCAGGCCGGCCATGCGGACGTGGCTGTTGATGATCTTGGCGGCGAGCGCGATGTCGTACAGGAGGTTCGACAGCTCGCCGGTCGCCTGGGGCGCGTAGCGCTGCTCCTGGTCCATGATGAACTGCTCGATCGTGACGATCCGGGCGAGCTTCAGCTGGCTGAGCGAAGGCCTCACGGCTGCTCCTTAGCGGACGAAGAACGTCGTGTCGCGCCCGCGGGCGGCGAGTCGGACCTGCCTGCCGTCGGTCGTGACCGTCACGGTGCCGTCGCGGTCGGTGCGCCACGTCGAGCACCCCGCGCGCGCCAGCGCGGCCAGCACCTCGGCGGTCGGGTGCCCGTACCGGTTCCGGCCGACCGGGATCACGCAGGCCGCGGGCGCGAGAGCCGCGAGCCACGCGGGACCGCTCGCCGAGCGGCTGCCGTGGTGCCCGACCTTGAGCAGAGTGGCGCGGCCGATCGCGGCGGCGCGCACCTCTTCCATCGGGCGCCCGGCGTCTCCGGGCAGCACCGCGCGGAACGCGCCGAACTCCAGCGACACGACGACCGAGTTCTCGTTCGGCTCGAGGCCTCGCGCGAGGAACGCGCTGTCGGGATGCCAGACGCGGAGCGTGAGCCCGTCGAGCGTTATCCGGTCGCCGGCGCGGGCAGGGCGCCACGCCGCGTGCTCGCGGCCCAGCGCCGCGAGCCACTCGCGGTAGAGCGGTCGCGGCAGCGCCTCGCCGGGTTCCCACACGCGCCGGACCTCGACCGCCTCGAGCACGGCCGGCAGGCCGCCCAGGTGGTCCGCGTCGCCGTGCGACGCGACGACCAGGTCGAGGGTGCGCGCGCCGCTGCGCCGCAGGAACGGGACGACGATCCGGGCGCCCGCGTCGTGACCGGGGGTGCGGGGCCCGCCGTCCACCAGAATCCACCGGCCGTGCGGCGTGTGCGCGAGCACGGCGTCGCCCTGCCCGACCGCGAGAAAATGTAGCGTGAGCCATTCCTCCCGGTAACCCGACGCGCGGCCGGTTCCGGGCCTCCACAGCGTCGCGCCGAGCAGGACGAGCACTGCCGTGGCGGCCCGGGCCACCAGTCGCGCGCCGAAGACCGGCGCCGGGCGCGCCGCGGGAGGCCGGAGCAGGATCGCGGCGGCCAGGGCCGCCAGCGACGCGTAGAGGGCCCGGTCCGCGACCTCGAGCTGCGCGCCGGGCAACCGCCCGGCGAGCGCGGTCACCCAGGCCAGCAGGTCGAGCACGAGGCCGGCGGCGGCGGCGGCGAGCCCGGCGGCGGCGTGGGCGAGCGGCCAGGGCAGCGCTGCCAGCACCAGCGCGAGCGCGATCGCCGGCACGGCGAGCCCGGCCAGCGGGACCGCCGCGAGGTTCGCGACGACGGCCGCCGGAGTCGCGGTGCCGAAGGCCGCGATGGTGATGGGCGCCGTCGTGAGACTCGCGCCGGCGCTCGCCGCTACCGGGCGCAGGACGGCCCGGCACCACCCGGCGCGGGCGGGGGCGGGTCCCTGCCCCGCGAGCCGACGCCACCAACGTTCGGCCACCACGCATCCGTAGATCCCCGCGAACGACAGCCACGCGCCCGCTTCGAATGCGGCGTACGGGTCGGCGGCGAGCACCACGATGGCGGTCACCGCCAGCATCGCGCGCCACTCCGGAGCGCGCCGGCGCGCCCGCGAGACCGCCCACAGGGCCAGCAGCGCCGCGCTCCGCACCGCGGGCGCCGGCGCGCCCAGCATCCACACGTAGCCCGCAACGAGCACCGTGCCCGACAGGCGCGCCGCGTCGGGGGGCAGGCGCGCCGCGCGCAGCAGCAGCACCACCGCCGCCGCGAGCACGCCGACGTGGAACCCCGAGATCGAGAGCAGGTGCGCGAGGCCGGCGCGCGCGAACGCCTCGCGCTCGGCACGTGGAAGCGCCGCCTCCGGGCTGACCGTCAGCGCGACGGCGAGCGGGGCGCGCTGCGGGCCGAACAAGGCGAGCAGCCGGCGCTCCGCGCCGAGCCGGGCTCGCGCGCGGACCGACGCCGGCTCGGCGACGAGGCGCGCGCGGCGCACCACCAGGCGGCCGGCGCGCTCGGGCCGCGCGCTGCGCGACGCCGCCGCCTCGTCGGCCCGCCAGGTGGCGACGACGCGCACCGGCCGGTCGGGCAGCGCGTCGCCGCCCGTGGCCGCGAGCCCCACGGCGCCCCGGCAACCCGGCTCGCGCAAGGTGTAGCGCGGCGCGCGGCCCGCGAGCGGCAGATCGCGCGGCTCGACGCGCACCACCACGCGCTCCCCGTCCCGCCAGCGCAGGCGGCAGTCGCCGGCGCGGACCGCCGCGGCCCCGGCGCCCCACAGCATGCCGGCGGCCGCGCCCGTGGCGAGCACGGCCAGCGGCGCGGCGCGCCGCCACAGCAGCACGGCGGCGAGCGCGCAGGCGGGGCCGGCCAGCCAGGTCGCCTCGAAACGCAACAGGCCGCCGAGCAGGCCGGCCAGGAATCCGAAGGCGAACGGGACGACGGCCGGCACGTCAGCGCCGGCTGCTTGCGGGCGGGACTAGGCCGTTCGGCGGCCGCAGCGCGGGTTGGCGGCCACGTAGCGCAGGCCTTCCATCAACACCACCGTCGCGTCGGTGCGGCTCTGGCCCACTTCGAGGTCGAGCTTCGACAGCACCTCGCCCTTGAGCGAGGCCACGTAGTGCGGCGGGATCCGGTTGAGCGCGTAGACGCACACGTCTTCCCGGCACTGCGGACAGTCGTGCGCGTCCGGGACGCGGGGCAGCAACTCGGTGTACAGCGTCCGGACCAGGTCTTCCACGACGTTCTTCACGAGTCCGCTCTCCCTCCCCCGCCCACCACCGCCAGGGCCTGGGATGCCGGCGCCGCGGTGAAGGTCGCGCCGGTCGTGCCGGTGAACCGCACGGTGCGGTAGGTGCCGATCCACGTCGCCGGGCCGTCCAGGATCGCCACGCGGTTGTGGCGCGAGCGGGCTTGCAGGCCACCGCCGCGCGGCGCCGGTTCCTCGACGAGGACCTCGTACGTGTTCCCCACGACCGCCGCGTTGCGCGCGCGCGCCGTCTGGCGCACCAGCGCGATGAGCCGCTCGAGACGCTCGGCGGCCACCGCGTCGGCCACGGCGTCGGGCAACCGCGTGGCGGGCGTGCCCTCCCGCGGCGAGAACCGGAACGTGTAGGCCGAGTCGAACTCCACCTCGCCCACCAGCGCCAGCGTCGCGTCGAAATCGGCGTCCGTCTCGCCCGGAAAGCCGACGATGAGGTCGGTGCTGAGGGCGACGTCGGGCACGGCCGCGCGCAGCCGCCGCACCACGTCGAGATACCCGGCGCGCGTGTAGCGGCGCAGCATGCGCTTGAGCACCCGGTCGCTGCCGCTCTGCGCCGGCAGATGCACCGCCTCGCACACCGCGTCGACCTCGGCGAGCGCGGTGATGACCCGATGGCTGAAGTCGTTCGGATGCGGGCTGGTGAACCGCAGGCGCCGGATGCCGGCCACCGCGCCCACCGCGCGCAGCAGATCGGCGAAGTCGTGCGATCCGTCGTTCCAGCTGTTGACCGTCTGGCCAAGGAGCGTGACCTCCGTGACACCCCGGGCCGCGAGGCCCTCGGCCTCGCGCACCACGTCGGCCAAGTTGCGGCTCCGCTCGCTGCCCCGCGTCATCGGAACGATGCAGAACGTGCACCGGTAATCGCAGCCCCGCTGCACCGTGATCCACGCGCTGACCGCGGTGCGGCGGACCGGGACGATGTCCTCGTAATGCTCCGCGACGTCGAACCCGGTGGCGAGCCCGCGCTCGCCCTCCCGGGCGCGCCGGACCAGCGCGGGCAGCTGCCGGTACCCGTCGGGGCCGACGACGAAGTCCACGTGCGGCGCCCGCTTGAGCAGCCGCTCGCCCAGCCGCTGCGCCATGCATCCCACCACGCCGAGCACCGCGCCGGCGCGCTTGTCGCGCTTGAGCTGGCCGACCCGGCCGAACACGCGCTGCTCGGCATGCTCGCGGACCGCGCAGGTGTTGACGAGGATGACCGCCGCGTCGCCCGGCCCCTCGGCCGGCCGGAAGCCCTCGCGCGTCAGCACACCGGCCATGAGCTCCGAGTCGGCCGCGTTCATCTGGCAGCCGTAGGTCTCGATGTAGAAGCCCCCGCCTGTGCTCATGCCGCCGCTCCTACCAGCCGCGAGCCGGAGAGCGCGAGCCGGGCATCCAGACGGGCGCGGCCCAGCACCCAGTCCGCGTCGGCCGGCACCTGCACCGCGACGTAATCCTCGGTCAGCGCGTCCTGCCAGCCGCCGCGCCGGGTCTCGAGCACCAGGTCGGCCCGACCGCCCGCCCGGGTGGCACGGTGTGCGGCAGCCTTCCGCGCGGCCAGGGCCCGCAGCTCGGCGGACCGCTCGCGAGCTGCCTCGGGCGAGGCCGCCGCGCCCAGGCGGGGCGCGGCCGTGCCCGCGCGCGGCGAGTACGGGAAAACGTGCAGGTACGTGAACGGCAGCGCTTCCACCAGCGCGACCGTTGCGCGGTGGTCCGCCTCGCCCTCGCCCGGGAAGCCGACGATGATGTCGGCGCCCAGTCCGAGCGCGCCCCCACCCTCCCCCACCCGCTCGGCGAGCCGCTCCAGGCGCTCGCGGTAGCTCCCGGCCGTGTACCAGTGGCGGCCCATCCGCTTGAGCACCCGGTCGCTGCCCGACTGGAGCGGCGCGTGCAGGTGCGGCGCGAGGCGATCCGGCGTTTCGACCATCAGCCGCTCGAGGTCGTCGCACACCTCGGTCGCCTCGACGCTGGAGAGGCGGAACCGCACATCCGGCACTTCGTCCACCAGACGCTGCACCAGCCGTCCCAGGGTGACTCCGTCCCGCCGTCCCCCGTCCCCTCTGTTCCCCGCCTCTCGGTCCCGCCCGTACGTGCCGATATGCACGCCGGTCAACACGATTTCGGCATGACGGCGTGCCAGCAGCCGCGCTTCAGCCACGATCTCGCGGGGCTCGCGCGACCTGTTGTCGCCGCGCGCCAGCGTGGTCGCGCAGAACGTGCAGTGTTCGTCGCACCCGTCCTGGACCTTGAGCCAGGCTCGGGACGATCCGCTGAAGCCGCCGAGCAACGACGTGCCGGACGCCGAGCGGCGGGATTGCGGTGCGACCTCACGGGCGACCGCCTCGGCGTCGCTGCCGCCCACCACCGCCGTCACCGACGGCAAGGCCGCGATCACGCCGTCGTCGAGCGCCGCCGCGCAACCCATGACCACCGTGCGGATGCCGGGCCGCAGCCGCGCCAGGCGGCGCACCATCGCGCGCAGTTTCGCTTCGCCCACGTGCGTCACCGCGCACGAATTCACCACCGCCGCGTCGGCCTGCTCGGCCCCGGCGACGATCGTGCAGCCGGCGGCCTCGAGCCGCTGGCGCACGACCTCGGTGTCGTACTGGTTGGCCTTGCAGCCGAAGGTGTGCAGGAAAACGTTCACGGTCGCACGGTGATGCCGATGAACACCGTCTGGAAGCTCTCGCGCAGCGCGCCGGCCTCTCGCGAGCCGCTTTCGACGGCGAGATCCGCCGTGGTGCGCCCGCCGGCGAAGCGCAGGCCGATGCCGCCGCTGACCGCGCGCTCGGAAAGCCAGGCGCCCCCGACCTGGAGCGGGAGCTGGGTCCGGCGGTACCCCAGCCGCAGCGGCAGGCGCGCCAGCAGCAGGTTGGCGCGATCCACGTCGAGGCCGACCGCCACCGCCCACAGGTCCCGGGTGGGCGCCTGCCCGGCCGCGACGAGATCGTCGGAAGCGCGGGACCAGCCCGCATGGTGCGCGCTGCCGGCCAGGGCCACGCCGGGCACGACTTCGTACGCCGCGCTCACGGTGGCCTCGAGCGGCAGCGCGACCCGCGCCGAGAGGCCGGCGCTGTTCTCCGCCGTGAGGTGGCCCGCAAGCTTGATGCTCGCGCCCACGTCGAGCCGCGGCGCCGGTGAGGCGAGGATTCCCGCCGACACCCCGAGACCGCCGAAGTCCGTGGTCGAGACGTCCGAGACGTCGGTGTAGGCGTTGCTGTCGAAGTTCCGTCGGACGGTCAGCCGCGTCGAGCCTGAGAGCGCGTGAATGGCGAGTCCCACCGAGACCCGCGGGCTGGCGCGATAGGCCGCGGCCAGCCGCAGATCCGACACCCCGCCGAGCGACTGCGCCGCGTCGTCGAAGGGCACGGTGTCGGCGCGGATCACGATCGTGTCGGACTCGGTGACGCTCCAGTTGCGGTCCAGGAAATCGCCCGCCGAGAGGCCGACGGCGAGGCGCCGGCGGATGTTCGAGGCGAATCCGAACAGGGGGAACCGCGTGGCGCGGAAGGTCTGCACGGCGCCGGTGCCCTCGAAGCTCCGGTACGCCGGGGCACCGACGCCCCAGCCCGCGAGTCCGGTGAACCGGCCGAGTGCGGCCGGATTGGCCGTCCCCGTGGGGTCGATGGCGCCCAGCGCGCCGCCCAGCGCCGCGTCGTGCCCGCTGACCGGACGGCCGGGCATCCCGAGCCCCTGGATCCCGAAGGTGGAGCCCTGCGCCGCGAGCGGGCGCGCGGTGCCGGCGACGAGCAGCAGCGTGGCGAGTCCTCGGACGACGTTCACGGGACCCCGAAGCGGTAGCGCGGCACGAACGTGAGCCGCAACCGCGGGGCCAGGACTCCGGCGTCGCCGCGTCCCACCTGGATCTCGCCCAGCGTCACGCTCTCCTCGACGTTGCGCAGGATGATGGCCCGCGGAACGCTGTCGCCCGCCGCTCGCCAGAACCGGACGATCGGGCCGATCTCGATCGGGATCGTGTCGGCCGAGCCGGTGGTCACCACGCCGAGCCCGCGCGTGGCCTCGTCGAGAAGGAGCACCGACTTGCCGGAGAAATCGCGCAGGACCGCGAGGGCCTCGATGGCGAACCGCTCCCCGGGCCGGCCCGTCACCGGCCGGAGCGGCGTCAGCAGCAGGGTCGCCCGCACCACGGTTGCCGAGTCCACAATGGCCCTCGGCAAGGTAAAGCGCACGATGGCCCGCGCCGAGGGCAGATTCCCGACCGTGATCGCCGTGGCGGGCGGCGTGCCGGGCACCTGGGCCTGCAGGAACGTATCGAAAGTCGGGGTCTGGTCCAGAACCCGCCGCACCGAGTCCTGCGGCGGCGGCGCCGCGGCGGCGGTCACGAAGTACCTGAGGTGCGGAGGTGACCCGACCTGAGCCCCCGAGGTTTCGAACGTGACCGTGGTCTTGCGGTCGGCGCGGATGTCCAGGCCGAGCGCCACCATGCCGGAGTCCACGGTGTCGGGCTCCACGCGGGCGGCGGGCACGCGGTACGTGATGGTCCCGCTCGTGGCGGTGTCGCCCAGGATGGAATCCACCAGGATGGAGTCGACGAACGTCGAGTCGGCGAAATACGGCTGGATTCCGGCGAAGGTCGTCGTCGAGTCGATGGTGCGCGGCACCCGGTAGATCAGCACCCGCAGGTTCTTCGCCGCCGTGTCGCGCACCAGCATCCGGAGAACGAGGTGCACGCTGTCCACGCGCGGCGGGTAGCCGGTGGTATCGTTCGGCACGAAGATCCGGGAGGCCCGGGGGAAGAACCGCATGACCGCGACGCTGCGCGCCGAGTCTTCGTCGGCCACGACGAGCATCGGCGTCTGCCGCGGGTCGAGGAACCCCCGGAAGCTGCTGTCGCTCGCCACGATGCCCGTGAGCACGGTGTCCACGACCTGGATGTCCTCGCCGGGACACAGCTCGGGGCACTGGCCCGGCGCGCTGAGCTGCTCGGAGCAGGCCAGCACGGCGAGCACGGTCGCGGCGGCGCCGAGACTACGCCAGGCGGCGGTACTGGCCATGCGCATCGAAACTGTCCACGATCGCCATGATGACGGCGTCCACGGGGCGGTCCCTGGTGACCGGCGTCTGCCGCGCCGAGGAACCCGAGGCGTAGAGCACGACCTCGCCGGCCCCGGCGCCGACGGAATCCACGGCCACGACGTAGCCTCCCTCCGCCTGGAGGTCGAGCGTGAGATTCTCGACGACGAGCAGTTTCGTCGCCTCCAGCGACGGGTCCTTGCGCGTCGCCACGACGGAGCCGATGACCCGGCCCAGCTTCATGCGCGCTCCTTCGCGTCCTCGTGAAAGTCGGCCGCGGTGAACGCGTGGGGCAGCAGCTCCGCCAGGCGCCACGTTACGCGCGTACCGTTCGCGCCCACCGACACGATTTCGAGACTGCCCGGGGCGAACTCCGCCAGGACCTGGCGGCAGAAGCCGCACGGCGAGATCGGCTGCGGTGCGTCGCTCACCAGCACGGCCCGCGTGAAGCGCCGGTGCCCCTGCGCGACCGCCGC
>Ga0187893_10000189_pt1 | contig 151973 bp, 105 predicted proteins | sample MA1701074metaG_FD_139574 | JGI IMG/M metagenome (GOLD analysis project Ga0187893, IMG submission 139574) | White microbial mat communities from a basaltic lava cave in the Kipuka Kanohina Cave System on the Island of Hawaii, USA - MA170107-4 metaG ...
ACACCGATACCTCCAACCATCTTCCCCGCCTTGAATACCGGAATCGATCCCGGCAACGTTGTAATGCCCTTTCCCGGGCCCGCGCCGGTGATGCTCGTGGCGGGCGGGATGCTCTTGCCCGCGTCATAGGCGTCGCTCAGATAGCACCCGCGGTTGGTATTTTCGATTCCGAAAAGAGCGGCGGCCGGTTGGTTCGGCACGTTGTTGGGAAAGTTTTCGCGGCTAATTGTCCTCACTGTGCGCGAGGAAAGCGGCGCCATGTCATGGCTGAAGAAGGCCGACGTCCGTGCGAGACTGAGCGCCGTCTCTAGATCGTCATCGGTCGCTTGGGCTTTACGAAATACTCCGAGAGGCCGGCCCGCGCGGTCCACAACGGCAATCGCCATGCGAGGATTGTCCACAGCTAGCGCCGCCCGATTCACCAGGAACCGGACATCGTCCGACGTGAGTTGCGCGGGATCTTCCTCGTCCTGCTCGACCGGGAACGTCGAGATCGCCGTGCGGCCGCGCTCATCGCTGAAGGAGAGATCCACAAAACTGCCGCCTTGCGATAACGGCACGCTGAAATCGAACTCCTGCCAAACGGCCTCGATCGCAGCCGGGGCAAGCCTGCCGCCGTGGCCTCCGATTCTGGCAGCGGAGCGGCTACGCGCCGATCCCGGCCGCCGGACGGGAGGAGCCGCCACAACAAACGCCGGAACCTCTTCTGATCCGACCATCGCCTTAGTGTGCACGCCTGGGGAACGAACATAGCCAATGAGACGCTCGCCGGGGCGCGCCGGATCGGCATCCGTCACGGGCCGCTGTGAATCCGCATGGACAAGCACCGCGCGGATAACACCGCCCTGCGGTTCCGTGCGTAGTTCCGGTTGCGCGCACAAGGGCACGCTTACCAGGAGGAGGGCGAGGCAACGGCGCATCTTACCTGCCTCCCTCCGCCGGTCCCGGCGGTTTATCCGTCACTGTGTATACTTTCCCCTCACGCATGTACAAGCGCTTCATTTCCTCAGCGCTCAAAGGCCGGGCCCCGCGGCGGCCGAACACGGAGATTTGATTGCCACTTTCATCTACCGCCCGATCGCGGTCCAGACCCTTCGAAAGAGCGACCGCTGGGCCCTTGGTCTCATAAGTCGCGATGAGACGCGGCTGTGGCTTCGGGCTGAAGCCCCAGGCGTCGGAACTCGAGCGCGGCGAAGTCAACTGCAAGACCTTCAAGCCGTGTTCGCTGTCGGCGACATAGGCGAACAGACTGGCGTTCGTCATACCGACCTTAACCGCGTGGCTGTCATGCAACTCGCCTCCGGCATTGAAGAATTCGGGCTTGCCAGGCTTCTCGGGATTCTTCACGTCAATAATCGCCAACCCCTGTTTACCCGCGGCCACATAGGCATAGGTGCGGGCCACGTAGACGTCTTTCGCGTCCTCGATTGGCACGCTCGCCTTAGTGACGGGATTCGCCGGATCGGTAATATCGATGCTCTTCAGACCCTCCCGGTCGCAAACAAAGGCATAGCGGAACTGCACGGCGACGTGTCCCGCGCCTTGCAGGGGAATCGTAGAGACGATCCGCGGTGCGGTGGGATCGTTGATGTCGATGACGACCACACCTCGGTCACACGAGACATAGGCGTAGTTGCCAGCGGTCACCACGTGATTCGCGCCGTGCAAGGCGTTGTCCGGATTGAACGTGACTGCGCGCTTGAGGAAGTTATTGCGCGGATCGCCGTCCAGCAGCGTCGCGGCGCCAATCAGGATGAGGCCCTCTTCGCGGTCAGCCACGTACAAATAGCCGTAGAGAGGGTGAATGGCCGGCTCTTCATTGACTGGATTGCGGCGGCGCGTCGGATCGACGCCGAGCGTCGTCGGCGAGGCAATCCAAGCCGCGTCCTTTGTTTTTACAAAGAATTTTTGGCCGAGCGGCGACACCGGCGCGCTAACGATGCGCTCGGCTAGAGCTTTGTTGTCGATGTTGGCGATGTCGTAGACCTCGATGCCCTCGTGCCCCTTCGCCACGTACACGTACTCGCCGCGCATCTGAATGCTTTGCGCTCCGTGAGCGTGGTGGTGGAACGCCGTATGGCGTCCAGCTGGTTCGGGAACCACACGCCCTCGCTTGAGATGCTTCGCGAACTCCTCGGGGTAAGCCATCTCATGCAGGTCGCTGCCGATGACCGCCTGGGGTTCCTCGCGCTCCGTCACCACAATGGCCTCAAAGCCCTCGTCCTCCTGAGCGGCGTAGATATAACGGCCGAGGAAGTTGACGAAATTCGTTCCCTGCAACAGCAGTTGCGCCATCCAGGCATTGTTGTCCTGTTCGGCGGAAACATGGCAATCCGTGCAAGTCTTCGTTTCGGTCTTGCGGACGCTGTGCGGGAAGTGCGGGTTAAAGGCTTGTCCATTCAAACCTTCTGAAGATATGGTCTGTTGTTGGGCATAGAGCCATTCCCGCTGCAAGTTTTGTGACGCCACGAGCACGGCGCTCGAGGAGCGCACGGGGGCGATCTTTCCGTTCTTGGCGGTGCTGTCACGGCCCAGCATGAAAATGTCGTCGCGCAACACTTGATAGTTATAGGTGGTGAAATTGCGCGTGGGTTCGTCGTCCTTGAAGTGCAGCGGCGGCCGGTTGGCGTTCGACTTCATCACCAAGTGGCAGCCGAAACAGCTTGTCATCCACGACGTGTGGCACGTGTAGCAAGAGATGTTCTGGTCCTGGTGCGCAAGCTGGTTCGGATCTCCGGTATCGCCCCAGGTCTTGCCGTCACGCTGGATCGTTTTCGCCAGCCGGGCCTTTGCGTTGTATTCGGGGTTGCCGGGGGTGATCGAGTGGGCCACCTGTGAAACGATCCACTCCTTGCCGTCCTCGAGCATCGACCGCTGGATCAATTGGCCGCCACGCCACTCGAAACGCCGCGCGCCGAATGGCGTCCGCAGAATCGACAGGTCGGTCGCGGGCGATGGCGCCGCGCTGTTGGACGTTTTCAACGTCGCAGGACCGCGAATCGAGCCGTGGCAGTCGATGCAGTCGATCTCGACCGCCGCCCGCGGCTCGCCGTACAGCTTGCCATTGCCGTGGGCATCCTGTTCGAAGTGGCAATCGATACAGTGCATCCCCTTTTCCAAGTGGATGTCCTTCAAGTGCACAGCCTTTTCGAAGCGAGCAGGATCATTGAAATCAATCTTGCCGCCATTTGCATCCAGCCAGTTCCCTTCCCGATCGGTCTTGAAAACCGCGCGATACACCCAGCCATGCCCGTTAAAATCGGCGAACTTGGTCTGTTTGAGCTGGGGGTTCAGGTCCGCTACTTTCTCCAGGAAGGCCGGATCAGACCAGTTGCCTCGCAGCGAGGCGGCCTCGGGATTGCGCGCCAGGGAGCGGGCGATTTCTTCATCGCTCAACTTCTTCTGCTGCTTTGGATACATCAGATCGCCGTCGGTCTCGTTGTCCCACCACATATAGCCGAGGTATTGGACGGCATAGGAGGTACCGGGATGCATATGGCAGACGATGCACTGGCTGGTCGGGATGCTTGTGGTCAGCCGGTGACGGATCGGATGCCCGGGCTGATTCTTGGGTATCACGGGATCGCTTGTCTGCGACTGGCCCGAATGGCCGAACTTGGCATAAGGGCCGGAGTGAAAGGGATCACGATCGTTCGCGTAAACGACATGGCAAGCCGTGCAACCCGACGAACGATAATCACCCGGCTGGTCATTCGTGCCGAGGAACGATAGCAGCGGGTCGAGAAGGCGAGTTTTCTGCAAGCCCTGGAATACAGGGTCGGTGCGGTTCAATGTGCCGAAGCCGCGATTGCTGAGCCTGGTGTCTCCGCGCTCAAAAACGCGCAGGGTGTTGCCGGGTTCCGTGAATTCGAACCGCGGTAGAGGGAAGATCGCGGGCAGGATACTCTTGAGGCGGGTCTCTTCGGGGGTGGGATCGGGGATCGTCCGCAGCAGGCGCGGCGTTCCATCGGGCGCGTAGCTTTCGCCGAACGCCGGGTTCTTATCCGGCCAAGCACCGTTATTGTAGAGCGCCGCGCCCCAGAGGAATGCGCCGTGGGTCATCATGCTGCGCTCAGCCTTGAATGCGATCTCCTCATGGCATCCGACGGTTCCGCAGGTCTGAGGCACCGCGCGAAAGTCCCCGGGATTGACGAAACGCACAAATTCAGGGCTTTCGTAGTTCAGGAGCGTGTAGGTGCGCTCGGGGTTCCCGCTCGAAGGCCACTGTCCCGGATTCTTCGGCCGCACGTGCGCTTCGGCAAGGATGGTCGTATCCGCCCGCCCTCCATGGCAGTCGGTGCAGCCAAGCTTCACGGCCGGGGATTCGTGCATCGGCTCGATCCCCGCATGGCAGCCCGAGGACGTGCAGCCTTCGCTCTTGCGCTGCTGCATCTCGACCGTTTGCTGTAAGAGCAACGGCTGTTGCGGCGCGGCCGTCGCCCACAGAATGGCCAGCGCCAACACCAGGACAACGAGACTGCCAACTCTTCGCAGCATTTAGAAAAGCAACCTCATCAACACGAAGCCGGAGTAAAGCATTTTGTCAGGATAGATATTCTTTAAACCGCTGCCCGGCAGAAGGACGCCGAAACCGCCAGTCAGAACCATGTTGTCGCTGAGTAGCGGCCGGTATTGCAGCCCCGCCCCCACGTCGACGCCGATGCTGTGCTTGATCCCGCTTTGAAACAGAAGCGCCTCCAGCACCTCGGTGCGGTCGAATCGCAAATAGTTGCCGTTGACGGTCATCCGCAGCTTGGGTGTCAGCTTGGCATCGAAGCCTGCGTTGCCGATCCAGACGCCGGGATTCACAAAGTTCGCCTGACCTTGCAACTTGTTGCTGCGCAGTGTCGGCAAGAGGCTGTTGAAGCTGAAGAGCGCCACTCCCGAAGCCGTCAGAGGAATCGTCTGCCGATTCAGCAGATTCACGCCGCCCCCTTCGAACAGCGGGTTGATGATGCCCCGGTCGGCCAGCAGCGGATTGCCCAAAAACCCGCCGCCTGCAAACTGCGGATTGTCAACAATGGCGTCAAAGCCCTTCGCCCGACCGTCGGAGACATCGTTGTCCCCGGACGCGTAGAAGACCGACAGTTTGTAGATCCGCCAGTCGACTTCATAGGCCAGCTCGAGAGCGCCCATGTAGGCCTGAATGTGCTGCGGCTTGTCGGGTATCGGGTTGCGTTCATCGCGTCCAAAAGCGTAGTAGAACGCATGTGAGACGTTGTAGCGGCCAATGTGGCCGTCGCCCGCCGTGCCAGCGTAGCCGGCGCGGATTTTGTGCGGCCGGGGGTTGCCGATCGGGTTCGGCCGAGCCAGAAAACCGTTGTTGTCGATGTGGAAGGAAGGCTGGTCGTTGTTGTAGTGCAGGCTGAAATTGACGTTGTAACCTTTCGCCGGCAGATCCTGCACGTAGAGATTCGCGACATACACGGACTGATCGCGCCACCGCAGGGTATTCAGACCGCTGTTTGTGTCTTTGTCGAGCAGGTTGAAGTAAGCCAGGTTGTACTGAATCGTGTTATTGCGGAAGGAACCGAACAACCGCGCCCCCGGCTGCTCATCGGAAAAAATGAAGCCTCGAAAATCGCTGGTGAAACGCTGAACGCCCACGCGCACCGCGGAAAAATCAAAATCGCCGTCGCCCCGATCGTCAAAGTCGCGACGCTTGCGGAAAAGCCGGCCACTGTTTGTGCCGAGACGCTTTTCAATGAAGGCCTCCTGAAGGCCGACATGGTTGTCATAACGCGTGGTACCCCGGCGCGGGTCAATATTGACGACGTTGTTCTCCTTGGCCCGGAGATAGTTGAGGTTGAACTCCGGAGTGACCTTAAAACTGAAATCCACGGGCCGGAAGCCCGCGGCGCCCCGAAACAGCTCCAGGCCCAGCCGAAAGCTCTGGCGCAGGAAGGCCTGCTCGCCCTCCCCGAAGAACTCAAAACTATCGGGGTCGGCAGTGCTCACCGCATTTGTTGTAGGCACGCGGCGCGACTCAAATAACGTATCGCTCGAACCCGTAAGGTTGAAGAACCAGTTTGTTCCGAAGACGGGAATGTCGCCTTTCAGTTTGTTCCTGTTGAATGGATCGATCGGTCTCGGATTTGTGTAGATCGCATCCAGGCTCGCATTGTCGTAACGCTGCCAGCCAGGTTGGCGAATCGTCCAGCGGTTGAGCACCTTTTCTTGACCTTGCTCGGCGTTGGCCGGGATCTCGAACCGGGGCAGCACACCGGCCAAGACATCGCCTTCGAGCACGCGCTCGGGGCGGTCATACGGGAACTCGGCCGGCAGGCCGGCAAGCGGCCCGGGCGGTTCGGATGGTGGAGTACGCCTCACAAGCTGCCTGAGACGATCCTCAGGCAAGGCCCGCTCGGGACCCAAAGACTCGCGCATGCGCTGCCGCTCAGCTTCTTCCGGACTTTCCTTAAACACGAGTTCGCGCGGGTCAATGCGGTCCGGCAAGCTGCGCAAGGGAGCGCGCCGTGACGGATCGCGAGGTGAAGTTCCTTCTTCGCGCTGACGCCCTTTGACGCCAAGCTGGCCGACCTGCGCGCAGAGGGATCCCCCGAGGCAGAGAAGCGAGCCGACTATCAAGAGCCGTCGCAGCAGCATTCGTAAAGCCTCAGCTCAACTGCCGGACAACGGCTCGGAACAACTGCACGAACTCACCAGGACGATACGTAGAAGGGTGCTCCAGGTAGTCGTAGAGCTTGCGTATGTTTTCGCGGAGGACCACTCCCTCTGGCGAGATGGCCGCGACGATAGCGTCAATCGCCATTGTGGCCTGCTCGGCGGCCTGCACTCCATCGTTGCTGATGCGGCCGATGTCGCCGTCCAACGCCTTCGCCAAGGCGATGCCGTCCGCTTGCGTGAAGTTCCGCTGGCTAAAGGATTTTCCCAATGCATCGGCCTCGCCTTTGACGCGGCCGGCTGCCTGTGCCACCACCGACGAGTTATTGAAGTTCGTGGCAACTGCTTGAACCAAGCTGTCGAGAGCCGAATTCAGGGCCGCGGAACGATCGCCACCCGCTTGCGCCGCCACGACACGGAGCACGGTGAAGCGCGACACATTGGGCAACAAACTTCCCGCCGGACGCCCAGGATAGCCGCGCGCGATACGCCAGCTGTCACGGCGTAGATCATGGTGGCACTGGTAGCACTCCAGTTCCGCAAACTCGGGCCAGCGCGAATTAGCAGCGTCCGCCAGCATCTCCATGCTCTTGGACAAAGCGGCAGCTTGCCCCACCGCGAAGGCGCGCAGGCTGGGAAGCGCGTTGTTGGATGCCGGAGCGACAGGCCGCCAATGCATCGGCAGGGCCGCGCTGAAGGTGTCCAACTCAAAAGGCAAGTCCGGATGACCGGCGGCGATGAGCTTGTGATCGACTCTCTTGCGCGATGTCCCGACATGACAGTCGAGACACATGCGGGTGCGGGTCTCGAGATTCTTGGTGTCGATCATGCCGAGGCCCACGTTTTGCGCGTGCGTCTGACCCTGCGTCACATGAGGCCCAAGCCACTTCTCCGCCGGCCCGTGACATCCTTCGCAGGCGACGCCGTCGGAAAGCGACTTGACGGGCGACCCGGCCGCGTGACAATCGAGGCACTCGGTGGCTTTGGTAGCGTCGGCAATGCCCAGGATCTGGGCCATGCGCCTGGAACGATCATTCGAAAGAACCGAAAACGCCTGCGAATGCTTGTCGCGGACGGACCACACTGAGTACTCGTGCCCCATGATTCGACTGACGTTGGGCGCGGCGGGTGAGGTTGCTCCGTGACAATTCGATGACGAACATCCGCCGGCGCCGATGTATTGCGCATCCTGCGCCAGCCCAGGCAGGGAAAGCATTCCAGCAGCAGCGAAGGCCAGAAAAGCAGCTTTCATATATGTCCTCGGCGGGAAAGCGATAGGTAAGTACATATCGTGAACGAGCCGGGCACGCCTGTCAACGAAATTTTGCCCGTCATTTCAACTCGATGACCGGACTGGTTCCGCAGGAATTGCCCGGTTTTCTTCCAAATCCCGATTGCAGGCAGCAAAGCGGAACAGACTCCACAAATCCTATGCTTGTAGTGCCGATAGCGCTCCTCTGCAACAACGCCGTAGCACTCTCGTTTCGGTGAGGGCGCCCTTCTCCTCATCGTCCAAGTAATTCCTCGATAGAACGCCGGTCGCGGTCTACTTCCTGGCTCTTGTCGTGATAGAGATGGCACTGCGAACAGTTGTCCTGAGAGGTGCCTGTGTTGCCGTGGCAGGGCAAACAGTCGGCCAAATGGGGGATCAGCACATCGGCGGTGCTTTGGCTGGCGGGAGCCGCAGTGTGGCAGCCCGCGCAATCGACGGCCCGGTGTACCCTGTGGCTGAACGAGGCGCTCTCGACCCACGGCGACAGCTCCTTCACTTCCGCAGAGAAACGGCCGAGGATCGGGTTAACGTCCTGCATCGATGGATAGCCGTCCACGGGCGGGCCCTGCTCATGGCAATACACACACTTGCGGTCGAAAAGAAATCTCTCCGCATCGCCGACGACCTGGTTGAGCCATTCCTCGGGAGAACCGACCGGCTGCAAGGAGCGCCCCAAGGGTCTGGAGAGCACTTCGGGATTCTGTTCCGCCAGCGTCTGATATGTTGCCAGGATGAGGGAGTGAATCTCGCTCACAGCGCGCGTGTGCGGCGCCGGCCTGGACGCGCTCAACAGCCCGTAGACATCGAATTCCAGTTCGCGCTCATGGCACTGCAGGCAATGCGCATCGAAATTGACCGGCAACAGATCTCCGGCCGGAGACTCCAAATTTGTCTGATGGCAGTCACTGCACCGCATTGGCAATTTGATGTCGCGAATCTGCTTCGGCTCCGCCGGCATGTGCTTGGCGTGGTTCAACTTCAGCGGCCGCAGGTCTTTGAAAGCAGGATCAGGGAATTCCGGATGGGAACCCGGCACAAACCCACTAATGGCGGCCGCACGCGCTTGAAACCCCGAGCCAAAGCGCGCCAGATCGGCGTGGCAGCCGGTGCAGCTTCCGTCATCCATGGAAGACAGCGCTCCCGTGCCCTTGTGCTCGATATGGCACTGCGCGCAACGCGGCTCCGCAATCCCGCGGCGCGACGCCATCTCCGGAGCAACATGCGCCGGGCCGTCGTGGCAGCTCTTACAGGCCTCGTCGTTGACATGAGAGAAGGGTTGGGTGTGGCACTTTGCGCAGTTGGCCTCGAAAATCGCATGCGCCTCCGAGATAGGCCCGTTCGAGAACACCTTTTCCCCGCCGCCGATGCCCAGCAGAAAAGGGATGCTGGCGACCGCAGCCACCGCAGGCGCGATCCACATCAGCTTGCGCTTCCCATCCCGAAACGCATTGGGGCGGCGGAAATAGAAGAGGTTGATCCGCTGGACGAGCTTCTTCGTCGTCAGGTCGCGCCGTTTGTATTCGAGCGGTTTTTCGGACATCGAAGAGATTCTCCCGGTGCTCAATACCGCAAGGACCATACCGCATGCACGACGACGAGCACGAGAAAGGCCATCGACAGCGGCACATGCAGATAGAGCCAGGAGTGCAGCCGATAGTGCAGCCGCTGCTGCAGAGCAAGCTGGCGCCGCTCATCGCAGATCTGTTCCACGTCGGAGATCACATCGTGCGCCGCCAGAGGCAACAGCGTGCGGAGCCGCACGAAGTAGCCCGCAATCGCGGTTTCGGTGCCAAACAGGCTCATGGACCGGCGCGCCGCCTCGGGGAAGAGAAAAGGCCGAATGTCGTTCACATAGTGACTGCGAAGCAGTTCCGTGACGTCGGGATCAATGGGAATCGTCGGCTTGCTCTTCCTCATTTCCAGGTCTTTCTGGTAAAGAACCATATTGATCTTTTCGCCCACGGCTCGCAGCGCTTCGAGGTCAATTTTTTCATCAAAGCCGAGATCCGCCGTAATAAACTCGATCCGCTCATCGGCTTCCAGCCGCATTTGATTGATGACGGATGGAATTTCCTCAAAAATCGTCTCGCGGGTTACTTGCTGCGTCATCAAACCCGGCAGATACTGCTGCAGCACCAGCCCGTAGACGCCACTGAACGTTATAACGACAAACAGCCACATGAGAAGGTTCCCCAACCCGCCTCCCCATTCGAAGCCTGTGTGGAACAGGATCAGCAGGAAAGCCAGCAGACCCAACCAGATGTGCGCCTTCAACCACGTTTTCACGCGTCCCAAGGGCGACGCAGGATACTTCTTTCGCCAGCTCAGAAGGCACTCAAAGACGATTACCCCGGTGCCCGCAAAGGCAAAGAGAAGCCCCGCAACCGTACCACCTCTGGGGCCGCCTGGGGTTGTCAAAGCATAAAAAACATAGCCTGCCGTGGAGAGCAAGGCCAGCGACCCGCACCAAAACATCCAGCGCCGATGCGAAACATCAATGATCAATGCAGCGTTCTCCCCGTGAATTCCATTTCCGTCTCGCCCAGGCGGATAATGTCCCCTTCCCGCAACTGCGCTTCCGTCACACGGTTCCCATTGACGAAGGTGCCGTTGTTGGAACCAAGGTCCTCAATCACAAACATCCCAACCTCCACACGGATGCGGCAGTGGTGGCGGGAAATCTGCGCATCGCCGGCCAACTGGTGGTCGTTGCCGGGCGCCCGTCCAAACGCTGTGGCCGGATGCTGCAGCGCAAGCATGGTGCCGGATTTCTCCCCCTTGAGAACGCGGAGCTTCGGAAGCAACGCGCTCGCGTCTTGAAAGCGCGCCATCACCACCGTTTCCCGCACAGGGGGCTTACCCGATTTCGCACCGCGGGCCAGCTCCGCGGATTGCGCCTGGCTGCTCCGCGTGCGCAACTCAGAGAAGAATTCGCGGGCGTCGACCCGAAAGGCGGCGTCGTGGGGACAGGCCCTTACGCAGTTGGGCTCCCGGTATTCCACGCAAAGGTCGCAGGTTGCGGCCTTCAGCCCACCCTCCACCTGCGCCTTCTGCTGTTCCTTGGATCCGGAGCCGGCAATCTGGACCAACCCATTGACAGGAACCATGTTGATATTCCCGAAGGGACAGTCGGTGGCACAGTTTGTACAGCCAATGCACCAATTCTCAATGACGATATCCAAGCTGCCCTTGCGCCGAATCGATCCCACGGGGCAGCGCGTCATGCAGACAGGGTCTGTGCAAGCCCTGCAGCTTGTCGGCACGAGATACTTTTCAAAGCGCAGCCCCTCGCGAATCAGCCGCGTGACACCGTCGTCGTGCGTTGCAATGCAGGCTTTGACGCACTCGTCGCAGCGGGTGCATTTTTCCAGGTCGAAGAGCAGCAGGTTCTGCCCTTGCACAAGGTCCTGCGTCAAGAACTGCTCCAGCGACAGGTTCTGGATACTGTTGAGAATCTGCGTATCCATCTGCCGGCGGGATCGGGCCTCTTCCTCAATCCGCTCCTTCACTTCCGGAAAGCAAGTGATCAATTCGCGAAACTTCTCGGCGTCGATGCGCACCAACTGGACGTAGTCCATAGCGCTGCAGGAGGCCGTACGATGGCCGCTTTCCTCGCGATTGACGATAATCTCGAACTTCGTTTCGCCGATGCTGAAGGAATCCCCGGGCCGGAGCGCCGCTTCATCGCCGGGCCCGAAGTGGAACGCGATGGGATTTCGAGCCTGCGGCGATTTCTTGACATGCACTCCCGTGCCGTCCATCCAAATCTCGAAGTGGTCGCGGGAGATAAACTCGTCCCACGGGATCAGAAGCGCGCGCTCACCCTCGGGCTGGCGGCCACCCACCACGGGCTTCTTTCCCAAATAGACTTCGGCGCGCTGCCCGGGATCCGGTCCCATGGCACGGAGGCGCACGGCCGGCGGAAGCAGGCCCATCTCCCCGAAATAATCCCCGCGAGAGAGGTAGGTCAGCACCATCTCGCCCCCGGCAAACTCACGTGACACCTTCACCAAGCCCAAACGGATCAGGTAAAAACAGTCCGCCAGGTCGCCCTGCCGGCAGATCATCTGGCCGGGCTCAAAATTCGCGAAGTCAACACTGGCGCGCAACTCGTCGAGAAACTCCTGGCTCACATCTTGAAAAACGGGCACGGAACGCAGGTGCGTATCGAGCGCGCGAGACTTGTACGCCTCGTTCAATTTGTTGGTAAAGGCGGGGGCCTTGTAGAGGATGTTGTTGAGGATGTGCGGCAACATCTCAAGTGCCGTGACGTCGGAAATGGCCTTCACCGAAGCCGAGCGCGGGTAGAATTTCGCACGGCGGATGCGGTCCTGCTTCAAGGCCGCCAGCGCCGCCTGCTCGCCGAACATGTCGCCCGTGCCAAGTTCCGCGACGGGATCCTCCATCGGCAGATCAATCGAGGCGTCGATCGGCACATGCGTGCGCTTGCGGGCCGGGCCCTCGTCGTCGTCTTTGACAGGCCCGCCGGTCACAAGCTTGGTCAGTTTCGTGATGGATCCCAAAATCCCACGGCGGCCGCCTTTTTGCGAGCGGAGCGCGGAGATCGGGGAATCGATGGATACCTGAACCTTGCCCTCAATCAGATAAAACGCAGTAGTGCCATGTTCGCCCTGGCGGACGATCAATTCACCGGGGCGATAGGTTCTCCGAACGATCGCTCCGGGAAATCGCCATTTCTTCGCGGGAATATCCGCGAAGGCGAAGATCTTTTCGAGTTCCTCGGGACTGAGCGATTCTCCGCTCAGTTCGGCTTCAGCAAACTCTGCCATTCAGAATCCCCCGCAGCCCGCCAACCGGAATCAACAGCGGAACCCGTAAGCGTTGCTGTCCGGGGCTCCTACTATCTTATATGGAGAGACGGACGAAACCATACAGCCTGCATGTGAGAGAAGAATTCATGCGGTTCAAACCAGATTGTCCTTCGAGGAATCCTACGCAGGTAGTAAGCCCATTTTCGCCGAAGGGAGTGAGACGATTCATTGACTGCCTTGCGAGCAAGTGATCGGGCCGACATGCCAGGGAGTGCGCACGCTATTCCCGCGTGACGGAAATAGGATACAAGGCTGGTGACGAGTTGGAGACCTAAAACACCGTATTGCTCGTGGCCCTGTGCGAATTGGCAACGCGCCTTGGCGAGCTGACGCTGGTTGGACTTGATGGCCCTGAAGGAACTCGTAAAGATCATAGCCGTGCGTTAGACCGGCGGAATTCATTCTGGGTGCGGAGATACCAGCGACGCTAGAGCGCGTACTTCGTCTCGCCGTAGCCTACAACCTGCCGAAAGTCTGAATGACTGAGCCATTGTTCAGGGCGTGGTGAACTTTCCCCTTGTTCCAATGGCCGCGCGGGCGGCATTCGACCTCCGCTCCGAAGCCACTGCCAGGTGCGTCCTTTGGAGGTCGTCCCGGAAAGAAAAAAGAGGCTAGGCACACCACCACGAACTCAAAAACCTCATTTCTCAGGGTCCACACAACGCACGAGATGATCTATAATCTTCAACATGCTTGATCGTCGCCAGTTTTTCCGTACCTCTTTCACTGCCGCCACGGTAGCGGCCATCAACGCCTGGGCGGCCCGCTCCCCCGTGAAGCTGGCCCACCGCGAAGGGAACATGCTGCGCGAGTCTTCGCCCTATGTGTACGAGCTGGCAGCGAGCATTCCCGGCCTTTCGGGCGTGGAAGTGCAAACAGTGCGCTCCAATCTGTGGGACCGCGATACGGTTCTTACCTACAAGAAGGAAGCCAACCGGTGGGGGATGCGGACAGCCTCGATGGGCGGCAGCATGGCAGCCGGCGAATCGATTACCATCCCGGGTCCGGCCGAGATATCCCTCCGCAAGAGCATCCGGTCCGGGGAGATCCTGGGCGCCAGCGTCGTGTTGGTGGGGGGATTCCGGGAAACGTGCCCTAAGATGGACGACGAGTTGTCCTATGGGCCGGCCGTGGAATTGTTGCAGAAGCTGGGCCCGGTGGCGGAGGATGCAGGCATCACGCTAGGTCTGGAGCTTTCGCTTGGCGTGGATGACTATCAGAAACTCATCAAGATGGTTGATCACCCCGCGGTCCGCCCCTATTGGGATGCGACCGGCACAGACCACATGGGTCATCCAGGCGAGGGTATCAAGGGTCTCGAAGTCTTTGGCGCCACCATCTGCCAGATGCACCTCAAAAACGGCAGGAGGCTGATGGAAGAGCAGCACCTGATGGAGATGCATCCGAGGCATCCGGAGGCGGGCAGGGCGCAATCCATCGATTGGACAAAAGCGCTCCCCATCATCAAGGCCAGTGGCTTCGAAGGCTGGTTCGCGTTCGAGACTCCGCACAGGAGTCCCGAAGCCTGTGTCAAAGATACCAAGAAGAACATCGCGTTCGTGATGAAGTATCTCGGCTAGATTCGCCGGATCCTCCAGCAAAGAAGAACCGGGCGGACCGGAAGTCTGGTGGCCCGCCTTATCCAAAATTCAAATACTGAGGAGATCACTTCTCCCGGAACGAGCGCTCCACCTTGTCGTCGGGGTCCGTGGACACGGTGTGGTCGCGCCACAGCCAGCGCATCGCTTCGGGCAGGATATGGCCTTGCATCTTCTGGCTGTGCCGGCCGATGCCCCAGGTATAGTTCAGATCGTATCCCTTTTCGGTCAGCGCCTTCATCATCCGCACGTTCTGGTAGAACCAGTCGCGCTCCTGGTTGTATTTGCCGTCGCGCCCTACTCCGCGGTTATCATTCCGCCCGTCTTGCATGTAAACGCGTAGCGGCTTCTTCTCGCTCTTGAGGACCATGTCCGGATACTGATGGCCTCCGCGCAGATTCACGAAAGTGCCGATGGCGCTGAGCACCTTGCGAAACTCATTAGGACGGTGCCAAGCCACGGTGAATGCCGCGATCGCGCCCGAGCTTGCCCCGCCGATGCCGCGCTGCTCGGGGTCCGATGAGATGTTGAAGTCCTTCTTGAGCGCCGGAAGCAATTCGTCGGCGATCACACGCGCGTAGCGGTCATCGAGAGAGTTGTATTCCTCAGGGCGGTTCGTGTCGCGGTCGCCCCAGTTGCTGATCGTCGGCTCGGGCTGGTCCGGCCGGCGGCCCGGATTAATGAAGACGCCGAGCATCACCGGAATTTCCCGGCGGTAGATTAGATTATCCATGACGTTCTGCGCCCGCAAGTCGGCCTCCGGGTTCATGTACGCCTGCCCATCGTTGAAAACCATCAGACTCGCCGGTTTCGACGCATCGTATTGCGCCGGCACATACACCCAATACGTGTGTTGCGTACCCGGATAGGCCTCGCTGGGCAGTGTGAACGGCCCCTTGATTTCTCCCTTTGGGACGCCTTCCTGTGGCAGGGAATCCGGACCCAGATGATAGTGCTTGTCCATCTCGGCAAAAGGCGGCGCCTGCGCAAATATAGCGCCGGCGAGAAACATGGAAAGCAAGCCGGCCGCAAGCAGCTTCATACTAGTCATACAAAGTTTTCCTCCAGCAAGAGGTAGAGTTTAGCAGGAGTGAGGCAGGCTCGCATCGGACAAAGGCAATCTCAGACAATCCTTTTGCCGAACGCGGACATAGCCAACTCGGCGGCCAGGGACGCGGTGCGATTGGCAGTGTCGAGGATCGGATTGACCTCGACGATCTCAAGAGACCGCATCTTGCCGGAATCCGCGACCATCTCCAAAGCGAGATGCGCTTCGCGATAGGTCGCGCCGCCAGCGCACGGCGTGCCCACACCGGGCGCTTCAGCAGGGTCGACAATATCCATATCGAGACTTACGTGAAATCCGGCCGTGCGTCTCGAAGCGACGGCGATCGCTTGCTCCATCACCTTGCGCATGCCGATTTCGTCGATGTCGCGCATCGTAAACAGATGAAGACCCGCCCGCTGGATGTTTTCCTTTTCCTTGGCGTCGACGCGCCGTACGCCCACCAAGGCGACGCGCCTCGGATCGATCATCGGTATGCTGCCGGCCAACTCCGCCAGCCGCGCGGGCCCGATCCCAACAATCGCCGCCAGGGGCATGCCATGCACATTGCCGCTCGGCGTAGTCTCCGGCGTATTCATGTCGGAGTGAGCGTCCAACCAGATCAGCCCGACGCCTTTGCCCTGCGCGGCGTAGTGCTGCGACACCCCCGCTGCCGTACCCGCAGCGATGGAATGGTCGCCGCCCAGTACCAAGGGAGTCCAGCCCTCCGCCAAGAACCTCGCAACCCGCTTTGACGCGCCTTTGCAAACATCAGCGATCTCTTTCAGGTAGCGGGCCGAGTCTTGGCCGTGTTTTTTCGTTTCCGGAAGGATGACAGGCAGGTTTCCGGCATCTTCGACTTGATGTCCCAGACCGCGCAGGCGCATCTGCAACCCGGCTGCTCGCAGGGCCGACGGTCCCATATCGACCCCTCTTCGCGTCTGGCCCAAATCGAGGGGCACTCCCAGGATCTTGATTTTCAATGGCAGCATTGGGCTCGCTTCCACCATCCAATTGGAAGAGCCGGGACAGCCAACCGCGCTCGAAAGGCGGTATTAGCCGTAGGTAACTTCCCCGTGGCGCTTGCGGCAGTCCCGGGTTGTTTCTTGTCCCGCCATAGCCGTGTGGCCAACTTCGTTTCTGAGGTGTTCTCCGCGCTCGTCCGACCCATTCTCTCATGGGACAATCGGAGTAGCGGCTTGACGGAGCGGTTTCCGCCGCCAAGGAGCCGAGAAAGCCTCGTTGACTTCTAATAGCTGACTAGAAAATGCGGTCCGCTAAGCGACTCGCGACGAAGCGTTGTCCGTCGCCGGGGCACCCAAATCCCGTAACAGGGCAGAGGCGCATACGTCCAACACGATAGGATGAGCATGGCTGGAGTATCCAACAAGCCCGAACAAACGGCCGCCGGTTCGGACTTTGACGAAAAGGTCGTGGCGACCGGCCTTCGCCTCTATAGTCTTATTGAAGGCGAGACACCCTCCATTTTCAGGAAGAACTATTGGACCGGCAAGGTGATGGACTGGTCCATGCAGGATGAAGCGTTCAAAGTGGAAATGTTTCGCTTTGTCGACGTCTTCCCTTCCTTGAAGACCGCCGAATCGGTCGCCACACACCTCCGCGAGTACTTCGGCCGGCCGGAGCAGGACTTTCCGGATGCGTTGCAGTGGGGCATTAAGGCCGTTTCTCCGGATTCCTTTGCCGCCAAGATGATCGCCAAGGGAATCGCCAAGAACATCGAGGCCATGGGCAGCCAGTTCATCCTCGGGGCGACAGCGGAAGAAGCGTTACCGGTTCTGAGGAAACTGCGCGCCGACGGCTTGGCGCTGACGATCGACTTACTTGGCGAAGCCGTCGTGTCCGAAAGGGAAGCCGAAGAATACAGTCGCCGCTATCTCGAGCTGCTTGAGACGCTCGACCGCGAGCAGCGGCACTGGAAGGCACTCCAAAGCGAGTCTGATCTTGATTGGGGCAGCTCACCGAAGGTCAATGTCTCGATCAAAGCGTCCGCGATGTATTCGCAGATGAAGGCGCGGGCCTTCGAAGACAGTGTGCAGCAAGCGAAAGAGCGTCTGCGGCCCATTTTCCGGCGAGCCAAGGCGATGGGGGCTTCCGTCTACCTCGACATGGAGCACCTAGGGCTGAAGAACCTCACGCTTGCTCTCTACCGCTCGATCATGGAGGAGCCGGAGTTCCGCGGCTATCCTCACTCGGGAATCGCTATCCAAGCCTATCTGCGTGACTCCGAGCAGGATGTCCGTGACCTGCTGGCTTGGTGCCGCGCTCACGAGCAACGCATCACTATCCGCCTGGTTAAGGGCGCCTATTGGGACGACGAAGTCATGCAGGCCCGGCAGCACAACTGGCCGATCCCTGTCTATACCGACAAAAACGCCACCGATGCCAACTTCGAAAAGGTAGCTCTCCTCATCCTCGAGAATCATGAGCACTTCGGCCTGGCATGCGCCTCGCACAACATCCGCTCGATCGCCTTTGTGTTGAAGGCGGCCGAACAACTTGGCGTGCAGCCGGATCGGCTGGAATTCCAAGTGCTGTATGGCATGGCGGAGCCGGTGCGCAACGCCTTGCGGAAAGCGGGGCTTCGGTTGAGGCTATACGCGCCCGTCGGCGAAATGATCCCTGGCATGGCGTATCTCGTCCGCCGCCTGCTGGAAAACACATCTAACGAGTCGTTCTTACGCCTGAGCTTTAACCAGGGTGTCTCCAAGGAAGAGTTGCTGAAGAATCCGTCCTTGCTAGCGGTAAACGATGGGCTGCCTCATCACAGTGAAGGCGCGACTCAGACAACCAGCAGCAGCTTCCAAAATTTACCGCCGCTCGACTGGACGATCGAAGAGCACCGCGAATACTTTGCCAAGGCGCTGCAGGCGGTGCGGAGGCGTTTCCCGATCGAAGCGCCTCTGGCGATCGGGAGCGAGCAAGTCTCGACTGCTTCCAAAATCGAATCCACCAACCCCAACAACCCCGCGGAGATTGTTGGGGTCGCGTCCGCTGCGGGCAAGGCAGATGCGCAACGCGCGATTCACGCGGCGCGCGAGGCCTTAGCCCAATGGCGTGACACAAGCCCCGCTGTGCGAGCCGAATATCTTTTCAGGGCGGCTGAAATTGCACGGGGCCGACGTTACGACCTGGCAGCGCTGCAGGTCTTCGAGGCCGGCAAAGGCTGGAGCGAGACGGATGCGGACGTCTGCGAGGCAATCGACTTCCTCGAGTACTATGGTCGCGAGATGAACCGGCTGGCGCGGCCCCAGAAGATGGGAAACGCGCCAGGCGAATCCAGCCTGCTTTTCTACGAGCCACGCGGCGTTACGGCCGTGATCGCCCCATGGAATTTTCCGCTCGCCATCTCGACGGGGATGACCGCCGCGGCGATCGTCACCGGCAACACGGTCGTCTACAAACCCTCGTCGGAGACACCAATCATCGGCCGCATGCTGTACGAGCTGTTTCGCGATGCAGGCCTGCCGCCGGGAGTCCTCAACTATCTGCCCGGACCGGGCCGTGAAGTGGGCGATCTTCTTGTTACGCATCCCGATATCGCCCTGATCGCCTTCACCGGCAGCCGCGAGGTGGGCCTGCGGATGCTGCGTCTGGCCGCTGAAACCCCGGAAGGCGCGGTAGAAGTGAAGCGCGTGATCGCCGAGATGGGCGGGAAGAACGCGATCATCGTGGATACCGATGCGAACCTCGACGAAGCTGTGGAAGCAGTATTGCATTCGGCGTTCGGCTACCAGGGCCAGAAGTGTTCCGCCTGCTCGCGGCTGATTTTGCTCGATGAAATCCACGACCGGTTTGTCGAGCGCCTCCGCGCCGCCGCCGAAAGCATTTATCTCGGTCCGGCCGAAGATCCGCGCAGCGAGATGGGCGCGGTTATCTCCGCCGGCGCGAGGAAAAAGATCGACGAGTATGTGGAGATCGGCAAACAGGAAGGGACGCTGGTGCTGGAACGGCAGTGGGACCATGGCACAGGCCACTTCGTCCCGCTAACCATCGTCAAGGACATTCGGCCTGAACATCGGCTGGCACAAGAGGAGATCTTCGGCCCGGTGCTCGCGGTCATGCGCGCCAAGACCTTTGACGAGGCGCTCACTGTTGCGAACGGCACGCCCTATGCGTTGACGGGAGGCGTGCTCTCCCGTAGCCCTGAAAACATTGACAAGGCGCGCAGGCGCTTTCGAGTGGGCAACCTGTATATCAACCGCGGCTGCACGGGCGCCATCGTCAACCGCCACCCCTTCGGCGGCTTCAAAATGTCCGGCGTGGGATCCAAAGCCGGCGGCCCCGACTACCTGCAGCAGTTTATGGTTCCCCGCAACATCGTGGAAAACACGATCCGGCGCGGGTTCGCACCAATGGAGACGGCAGATTGAGGGGAACCGGACTACTCGACAACCATGTTCGAGATATCCGCCGACGGCTTCGGGAACTTCATCTTCATCCCTCTCAAGGTTTCGCAGATGATTTCGGCCACAGCCAGGTTGCGGAACCACTTACGATTGGCGGGGATGACATACCAGGGCGCTGAGGCCGTGCTACAGCGGCTCAGAGCTTCTTCAAACGCCGCACTGTAATCGCCCCAAAACTTCCGTTCCGCAAAATCAGAAGCGGAGGCCTTCCATTGCTTGGACGGATCGGAAAGCCTTCGTTCAAAACGCTTCTTCTGCTCTTCCTTGCTGATGTGCAGAAAAAACTTCACGATGTGAATATTGTTTTCCGCAAGCATCTGTTCGAAGTTTCGGATCTGCTCATACCGTTTGGTCCACACCTTTTTCGGAACCAGGTTATGGACACGGACAACGAGCACGTCTTCGTAGTGGGAGCGGTTAAAGATCCCAATTTCACCCCGGCGCGGCATGGCTTTGTGAATCCGCCACAAGTAATGATGATCAACCTCCTCGCCGGCCGGCTTCTTGAACGATGTCACGCGGCAACCCTGCGGGTTGAGCCCCGCCATGACATGGCGGATCGTGCCGTCTTTGCCGCCAGCATCCATCGCCTGCAACACGATCAGCAGCGCCTGCTTGTTTTCCGCGTAGAGGAGATACTGAAGGTCATAGAGGTCCTTGCGGCACTGTTCCAGAAGCTCCAGCGCGTCCTTCTTGCTCTTCAGGCCGGCAGTGTCGTCAGGATCCCGGCTGCTCAGTCTCGCTTTCGAGCCGGGCTTCACCAGATAGCGAGTACTCAGGTCCATGGACACACTCCCTGTTCGGACGGTGGCCTGAAAAATTACGCCATTCTAGCACGTGTGTCCTGGGCGGCTTACCGGTCCCACGGAAACGCCGCAGCCGGTTGATTGGCATAGCGTTTCATCGTGATCGTCAGTGTGTCGCCCGTTCCTGGTTCGAGGCGCACGGTGAAATGCGAAGCACCGACATCGAGGCGCTTGCCGCCCGCCTCCACCGCAACGCACTGATGCTCCGCGAAAGCGCCTGTTTGTACAACAACGTCCCGGCCATGAACCGGGCTGGTATTCACAAGCGTCAGCACTACGTCATCGGGGCTGATCTTCTCTACCAGCGCGGCTACATCTTCCGGCAGGCCGGCGCGGCGGCTCTCAGGGTCGAAGTAACGTAGGCGGCTGTGCAGGATATTGCCATCCTTTCCTGGATCATTGCCGCCCAGAGTCAGATTGACGAGTGTTTCTGTCGCAATCGGACTGAAGCGCTGCGCGCCGTCGGATGGCCGCGTGTCAGGCGTACTCGTATCCTGACGCATGCCTTCCATGCGGCGGCGCAGGCGCTCGAAGTCGCCTTGCAGCGCGCGCAAGGGATAGTCCGGGTCTTCGCCGTCTAGATAGCGCAGCCAGGGGTCTTCGGCAAGCCACTTGCGATCGGCGGGGTTCATCAGCCAAAGGTAGATGTCGCGCTGCACGTCGAAATACTGGTTGCGCGTGTATCCATACCAGCCGTTGTCCCCATGTTTTTGAGGCAGGAGGATTCGCCCGTCCTCCTCGCGCCGGGCCGCATAAAGATTTGCGATCTGCCGCCGCAGGGGCTCGACATAGCTCGGGTCGCCGGTGAGCAGAAACGCCTCGCCGAAGGCCGTGCGAGCGCCGCGCATGTAGTAATTGCGCCCGCTTGAGGAAGGTTCGAAGTTCCAGCCGAACGTGCCGCCGTACCATCTGCCTCCCCATTCGCCGCCAATCGTGCCGTCGAGGCCGATGTTCGTGGGAATATTGCCGTTGTTGGCGATGACGCGGTCGCGCCACGCGCCGGCGTATTCGAGCACCCAGTCGCGGTATTTGCGTTCCGCCGTCAGCGCATAGGCGTTAAATCCGAGCGAGCAGGCGCCAAGGTTCAAGGGGTGGTCGCCGCGGATGTTGCCAGCGTCCTTGTACCGCTCGTGCCTGTCGTGATGGCCCGGAACCGTTTCGCCTCCCCAATCAAACACGGTAGCCGCCGTGAGCAGGGGCCCCCGGCTGCCATTGTGCAGACTACGAATCATCTTGCGCTGCGCGTCGTAGTTGGGCGCCTCGGGGTCTTCATTCATGTAGAAGCCCGCGAAGCGCCGCACACGCCGCAGATAATCTCTGTCGCCCGGGGCGGCCAGCGCGTAAAAATGAAACGCGGCCAAGCCCTCGGCATTGTGCTCCCAGTCGAAGGAGGCAGGGAATTCCTTGTAGTACATGCCGTCCTTGGCCATCTGCGTGGAAGGGGCTCGAGCGTGAGTGAACTGCAGGATGTTCCCCTCCCAGGTTTTCCTGTAAAGATCCAGGACCGATTGCCTCCCGCCAAGGGCATAGAACAGGGTCCAGGGAGTAAACGTCTCCATGACGTCGTCGGGGCCATCGTTGCCGCCCCAACGTTCGATGCACCGAAAAAAGCCTCGTTCGTCAACGTACTTGGCGGCGAACTCCTCGGCTGCATCCGCGTAGGCTTCCAGCAAGGCGCGCTCGGCCAGCGCCCAAGCCGGCGGGGGCATCGGCCTGTCGATGTGAACCTTGGGCGGGGCGGCGAGCATTGTGGAGGCCAGAAGGCCTGCAAGCAGTGCAATTCGCATGTCCGGCATACCTTACCATGGTGAGCGACACGACGCCAGCGGCCGGGGAAGGTGAATCACGTTGCCCGAAAAAGGGATGCGCGCGAGAGGGGGGTTCGGCGTCATTCCGTCTTAGGGGCACATGATGCCGCTGCTTTGGACCCTGTTTTCGATCGCCGCTGCCCTCGCGCCGCTATCCCTACCGGCCGCTCCGCCGGACCTAAGCAGCCTCGTCCCGCAGGCTGACGCAATCGCCGTGGTTGAAATCGTTTCCACGGACTATGCGGCAACAGCCGCGGATGGCCCGATGTATGTCGAGGCCAACGTCCTCAGAGCGATCAAAGGAAAGGCTGTGGCAGGCCAGCGGGTTCGATTCGGCGCCAGCGCCTGGGTAGGGCCCACGTTCAAGACAGGTGAACATCGCGTCATTTTCTTAGAGGCGCTTCCAGCAGGCCACAGCTACTACCGCAAGGCTCGCTGGGCCAGTTTGGAGGCGGGAAAGATCGATCTATTCATCGCTGACGAGGCGATCGAACGATGCACCGCGAAAGCTCTGTCGGATTTCCTCAAGGGCCAGAAGGGTGGCCCGCCGCCCCGCAAGGCCCAATTCCAATAAGAAGCAGGCCGTGAGGAACGACAGGGCGGGATGCCCAGGTGGATATCCCGCCCGCTGTATCTGCTTGGGGCAAACGGCTACTGGATCAGCCGGGTGATTTCGCTGGCGACCCTCTGAAAGGCTTTATGGAGTTGTGTCGGGTCAGGAGCGTAAACGTATAGGCCGGTCGGCTGCGTGCTGTTGTAGCTTGGGGCCTCAGGGTCATTGGCAACGGTACGCATCAGGTTGTGGTCGGCGGGATAGCTGTTAGTCTCTCCGCCTAAGCCGATGCTATAGATCCGGATATTCAGGTTCGACTGGCGCGCCCGAGCCGCGGTATTCATCGTGAGATTTTCGGTGAGTGGCTTGATGTTGAGGCCGCGCATTTGTGGCTTTCCACTCGTCAGGTAAGGGATTGTTTTGGTCCCGAATACGGACGTTCCATGCAGGTCGACTGTTGGGGTCACGGGGATGTACTGCACGGGATCCCTCGACGAGCTAAATCCACAGTTCGTGAAGATGTAGTTCGATTCGTCGCCCACGACAGGTGGCGCTCCCGGGTCGATGATGGTGAGACCCAACGCGCGATCGGAACCGGGAGTACTGAACGTCCCCGCCACGCCGCTGCGGTTCTGCCCGGCGCAGGTTCCCGAGGTGACGGCAAAGTTCCCGGAGAAGTGCGTGGACACTCCATCGGTGAAGAACACGATGACATTGAGGCCGGCCGTGTCGTTGAGGGCCACCAGCGCCTGATAGGCGTTCCAGAGGCCGTCCGGACTATTCGTTCCGCTATTGTCGGAGGCAAGCTGATTGAGCACGTTGTTGATTGGAGTCTTAAAGTTCGTTTGGGGAGAATAATCGAGGTGGCTGCCTGCTCCAAAGCTCACCAGGCCCAAGCGGTCGCGGGCCACATCGAAGTTGTCCACAAACGACCTCGCGGCGAACTTCAAATCGTGAAATGCCGTCGGCCCCGGGTTCGCCCCTGGCGCTCTGTTCATCGACCCAGAGCGGTCGAGCGCAAGCATCAGATTCACATCGCGCCGCATGGCGACGGCCGAGGCGGCCACGGGCAAAGTCTCATACCCGGCCACTCTCATAAAAAACGTGGGCACGGTGGCAACGCCGTTGACGGCCACGGATCGGGTCCCGTCGCCGTTGTCGGTGATGGTCGGGACCGAGTGCGAACGCGTCACCGTCAGCATGAAGCCTTCTGGGAAGTTCGCGTTAAACAGCTTGTCCACCGTGCTGTTCACATTGGCCTGCTGCTCCGAGGGCGTAACGCCGGCGATAAGGGCGCGAGCGGCGCCCAGGGCGCAGGCATCGATGGCGGTGACAAGCTTGGCTTTGACCGTGTAAGCGTAGACCAGATCGACGGTCATCGCCGCCATACTCATCAGCAGCGCCATAAACACGGCAAGCATCGGGATGATTTGCCCGCCCCGGGTGAATCGCTGAACTTGGTGACTCATTGTAGGTTCTCCTTAAGATGCTGAAATTTTCCGGTCCTGCGAGGCTTCGCGCTGCAAGGGAAGAACGCGGAACGCTGGTGAGAAACGGCGGCCCTAGAAAAATGCGACGGAATAGAGGCCCTGCGGAACGAAGATACCCTCGAAACTCAGATTGACCGGGTTATGAAAAACTTCCGCCACATAGACGCGCTCGTTATTAGCCAAAGTCACACCCGCAGGCAGAGTGGCGCGCGCCTGGGGATCATTGTCGTAGTCCACGACCTCACCGTTGGAGAGGACCGCCGCGGGCATCCCCACCTTGCTTTGGGCCATGGAAGCATTAGCGATGACAATTCGTTCTGACACAACGGGCAGCCCGAGGTTGTCGCCTGTTTGGGCAACAATGACTGTCGAAAGGTAGATCACCCCTTGTCCCCCGGCGACCGTCATCTGCATGCCATCAGCAGCCTGCAGAATGAGTTGCTTGTTCTGTTGCAGGGTGAAGTCCACGCCCCGCGCATACATGTTGCCCGCGTTGCGCACAAGCTGTGTCACGGTCAAATGACGATCGATCACGACGCCCAGTGCGAAAGTGCCGACTGAAATCAGCACCAGAAACGGCAGACAGATGGCAAACTCGCCGATAGCTTGCGCCTTGCGATCGGCGGGCAACTCGCGCAGTCTCGCGAGCCAGATCGTCCAACTCGACAGCCAATCCATAGCCATAGCTCCCTACTGTCAGTTCCTGGCCGGGGCAGATCCGGGGAACGGCTCCATCTTGTCGAGAGCGCTCACCGTCAGGCTGATGGGATTCGCGGCCCTCAGAAGTGGCCCCACCGGGAGCACCTGGTAGTCTTCGACCGACACCACGATGATGTTGCCGGCTGCGTTGTTCGGCGTGGCCCCAAAACCATCCGCCAGGTAGTAGCGAATCTGAATCTTGGAGTCCAGGGCGGGGTCATTCAGCAGGGAAAGAGCGTTGTCCTTGACAACTTGTTTAATCGAAGGATCGTGTGCCTTACCAGGCAGGGTTCGACCGGAGATGGCGAACCGGACCCCTTCCCTTACAGCGTGGTGTAGCGTCGCCTTCACGAAGATGGCAAAAGAGAAATCAAAGGCGGCAAAGATAATAGCCATGAAGACAACAAAGACCAGCGCGAACTCCACCAAGGCGTTGCCGTTCCGCCTGGGACGGTGGCGGCTTGCCACCTTGTTCGAAAACCTGTTCGATGTCATCTAGGGGTCTCATCGGCGGCGACCTAGGAACTGTTAAGGGAAATTCGCTTATTTTCTTGCAGTCGTAGGGTGCGCCACTCCACAGTGGTACCGCAGCCGCCATGCCTTACTCGGTGGTCCCGCCGGGCTTTGCGAGGGGTTGCAGAATTGCGTGGTACTCCCTTTGTACCGGTAGGAACTACATGATCCTTGGTGATCCCTGGTGGGGCGCAGCACCCTAAACGCAGCAGCTTGAATGCCTTACGCTCTGGAACGTCAATTGCTCTACCTCTCCGCAAGGCAGAATCACGAGGTAATGAAACGAACGGAAGCAGCGATTTTTATGACGCCGGCAATGCATACACAGCTCTAGCAGCGGTTGTTCCGCGCGTTGTCCTTGCGCCGCCAGCGTTTTTCCTGGAAGTCGCCGCGAAGGAGGAGATGAGCTGATGCCCACACTGAAACCAGACGCGCCCGATGTGAGGGCACAGGTGGACCGTGTCCTGCTGAGCAGGACGTTCAGGACTTCCCCCCGGCTCCGCGAATTCCTGAGCCTAACAACCTCCCTGGCCATCGCGGGCAGAGAATCCGAAATCAGCCAGTTTCTCATTGCTACCGTGGTTTTCAAGAGGCCGGCCGAATTGTTCGATCCGCAAATCGACCCCATTGTGCGGGTCGAAGCCGCCCGCTTGCGATCGAAGCTGCGGGAGTATTACGAAACGGAAGGTCAGGACGATGGCATTTCGGTGCAGTATCCAAAGGGCGCCTACGTTCCGCGTTTCGAGAGCCGGGCGCCGCAAAACACCGCTTCTGGGGTACCGCCGCAATTGTCCGGGAGATTCGAAGACGGCATGGCGAATCGCACGTCAAGCGAAAGGTTCTATCGCGTCGCCGTGCTGCCCTTCCGGAATCTGGGATCGCGAAGGGCCCTGGCCTATTTAGGCGAGGCGGTGGCAACGCAGGTGATCAACAGGCTCGCGAGCGTATCCTGCGTCCGAGTAGTGTCGCAGACATCCTCATTTCAGTACGCCAGCGAAGACAAGGATATCCGCGACATCGGCAAAGAGCTCGGTGTGGACGTGGTCATTGACGGCGCCGTGCGGAGCGTAGGTCGTGAAGTACGCGTCACCTCGCAAATCAACGACACAGGGACGGGCTACCTAATCTGGTCAAAGGTGTTCGACTGGCTCAAAAAAGACACACTGGCGATGCAAGAGGAAGTGGCCCGGACGGTCGCGGCCGTCGTGGAAGCGCTCTGTCCGCCGGAGATGGAATTGCTGGCAGGCGGGCCCGACAGCGGGATGTTTGTGGGTCCGGCCCCGCAGCTTTCCTAAAGCGGACGGTCAGTTCGCCGCTGCGCCGGAAAGTTCCTCGTCCATTAGCGCCGTGGTGATCCGCATCAGAGCCTCTACGTCACGCAAATCGGCCACCTCAGCGGGAGTATGCGCGTAGCGCAAGGGCCAGCTCAGAGGCACATTCACAGCGCCCGCCGGCACGAAGCGCGAGCCGTCATTGCCCCCCGCTGTGACCCCAACTTGCATTGGAATTCCATGCCGCGAGGCCAGTGCGATGACACGCTGGACTTCCCGGCGGGGGGCCATACCACTTTCGTCGATCGCCCGAATGACAAATCCGGCACCAAGCGGGGCATAGGCGATGCGGCGGTCTTCCAGCGGAGAATCAGAAGATACAAAACTGTCGATGGCGTAAACCCTGGCAGGCGCCGTACGGTCCGCGATAAACGCAGCGCCCATTAGCCCCGTCTCTTCTTCGGCGCTGAAAACCACCCAGACCGGTGGTCCTTTTTGCTGAAAGGACGTGGCGCGCGCTGCCAACTGCTCCAAGGCTGCGATCAACACAGCGCATCCGGCGCGGTCATCCAAAGAACGGCCGCTGACCCGTGTTCCGAGCAGCCTCCGATAGCTTTTCGGGACCGTCACCGGATCTCCCACCCTAACCCCGGCAGCCTCGGTTTCCTCACGCGACCCAACGCCGAGATCAATCTGCCGGCTGCCGGCCATAATGGCATTGACCAAGCCTTTCGCGCCATTGAGCACGACGGGACGCCAAGCAAAGAGATCCTCAAGAATGCCTCCGACCGCTTTCGCATGCACGCGGCCGGTGTCTTCGATTCTCTCGACCTCGTGGCCGATCTCGTCCATGTGCGCGATGAAGACCGCCCCGGGCTTGCCCTCACCACCCAGCGGAACCACCACGTTCCCTCTTTCATCAACGAACGTCCGCTGGCGAGCGAAAGACGGCAGCCGCGCCCTGATTTTTTCCCGGACAGCCGTTTCCGAACGGCTGACTCCCTGGGTCTCCAGAAGGTCTTTAATCAAGGAGTCAAGTGGAAAGCCCGCCGGACCCGCAGGATCGGCATCTCCCTCCTGGCGGACCACCGGCGAAGGAGGAGAGTCCCGCCAGATGGCGCCGGCAGTCTGGGCCAGGAGCCGGGCGGTATGGTTGAGCGCCTCAAGGTCGACCGTCTCAACAGGCGTTCCAGCATGTTCGGCACCCAGCGTGATGACAGCGGCATCGACACCGTCGCCGAAGATCTTCGCCGGCCCGAAAGGCCCCAGTTCCAGCGAAACGGATGATCCTCGCTCGAAGGGCCAGCCGTTCTCCCGGGCCAGCGAAAGGAGTTTCTCCGGCATCACGGACACTACCCCGGCGAGGCGCCCAACTTCGAGTTTTCGATCCCCTCCCGGCCGGAGCAGAACAACCTGGCTGGGAGCCATGCGGCGAATCGCGGCAAGCAATCCCTGTTGCCGGTAGTACTGGCCGGTGACGAACGCAAGGGTGACCCGGCCCGTGGGAGGATTCTCCGCCAAACGCGAGGCCAGTTCTAGAAGGATGGCCGCGCCGGCCCTGCTCGAGATCCAGGGTGCACTCACCTTGCTTCGTCCCAGCCGCACAAAGCGCTTCACAAGCGCAACCGAGTCAAGGACACCAACCCCTGCTTTCGATACCTCAGCGGAAGAGGCCGCTCCGACATCGACGAACAGGTCGCCTGGATTGCCCGTGCGGTAGGGCGAAGGTTGCCCGGAGTCGAAATGGACAGCGGGCGCCGCTACGCTGCCGGCTAACAGCACGCCCTTGGAGGTCCGGACGCTGACAGGCTGCCCCAGGAAGAAACGATCGAACTGATAATGGGGGGCCGGATCGGCCAGACGCTCCAGGCGAAGGTAACCCTCCTCATGAATACCCGAGACCACATACCCCGGCTCGTCCACACCGGCCACAAGAAGAGTGTGGCTTGCGCCTTCGCCAAAGGTCACCGTCAGCGACCCGGTATTGTCGCTGACTGCGCGAGCACCCAGCCAGCCGCCGATATAGCCGAGCGCTTCCGCTTCGTCGCCCGAAACCGCGTGCAAAGAAGCCAGGGACTCCAGATGGTCGGCTACCGCCGCGCGCGCCTGAAAGGCCGGCGAAACCAAGAGCCAGCCCAGCGCCAGAGCGTAACCCGCCCACGGCGGAGTCGAACTCCGACCGTCTGCAGGGAGCGCCTCGCTTCCGCGCAGCGGGGGTTGCGGTCTAGATGAAGGCAATAACGTCGATCTCCACGAGCGAGTTCCCCGGAATGCCGCCATAGGCCGCAATCGTTGTTCGGACGGGCGGCTCACCGCCGAAGCGTCCTCGAAACACTTCGTTCATTCCGTCATAGTCGGCGAGGTCATGTAAGTACACATTGCATTTGAGGACCTTCTCCATCGAGGATCCGACTCTCTCCAGCTCCTCCTGGATTGTCTTGAGGACGTGCTCCGTATGCGACTTGATATCGCCCTTGAAATGCGCGCCCTTGCCGGCTACAAAGACCAGGTTGCCGTACGTAACCACGGGGCTGAAGAGCGGGTTCTCCGGCTTCTTGCCGTCCGACCAGTGAACCTTGCGTTCAGGGGTCTGCTGCGCCGCCGCGGGAAGAGCGCCTCCGGCGGCCGCCGTGGCCGCCACCGCGCCGCCAAGAAACTTTCTACGGTTCGATTTGCTCATTGTCGTTAGCCTCGCTTCATCCATTTGAAAAAGTAGAACGTGAGGGGCGTCTTGCCGGTGTTGACAATCCCATGGGAGTGGTTCGCGGCGCAATACATCATCGATCCCGCCGCGCAGCGATGCACCTTGCCTTCGATGGTAATCTCGCCGCGGCCTGCGGTCAGCAGCATGATCTCTTCTTCCGGATGCCTGTGCGGAGGATGGGGAGTCATGCCAGGCTTCAGTTCGAGGCTGCCCGCGGTCATGACCTGTAACTGTTCGGTTGGGCCTTCAAAATAGATGCGGAGATCTCCAAACGCCTCCTTCGTGAGTTTTGCACCCTCGCTGTCAAACACCATGTCGGGAATCTCGGCCGCACTCGCGCCGCCCTGACACAGCAAGCCGGCCCCCAACAAGGCGAAAAGTTCTCTGCGATTGCTCATTTCGACACTCCTTGTGTGAAAACCGCCCAAAAGCGCTTTCATCTCCAGCGGACAACGGCCGCCGACCGTAAAGCGGCGTCATTCCATGATAATAGGGGAGGCCGGGGTCGTGCCGGACGAAAACATCATGTCTCGGTTTCGGCGCGGCAGCGTTCAGCCCCAGATGCTTCCGTCCCCGGATCGGCATTTCCCGGAGCAAGCGCCCAATCGGTCAGGCCGCCATCCTTATGACGCGCGACGAAATTCTATTGGCCGGCAAGGAGTTCCTGTTCCCGGCCGTCTTTCACTACTACAAAGACCCGTTGGTCATTGAGCGGGCCAAGGATCAATACGTCTGGGATGCCGACGGCGCCCAGTATCTGGACTTCTTTGGCGGTATTGTCACCGTGAGCGTCGGCCACCTCAACGACTACGTCCGTGCAAAGATCCACGAGCAAGTCGACCGCCTGCACCACGTCTCGACGCTCTTCCCAACGGCTCCGCAAGCGGCACTGGCCCGCGCCATCGCCGACGTCACGCCCGAACGCGCGCTGACAAAGTCCTTTTTCACAAACAGCGGCACCGAAGCCAATGAAACCGCCATCATGCTCGCGCGCTGCTACACGGGAAACAGCGAGATCGTCGCTCTGCGGCACAGCTATCACGGCAGAAGCTCTCTCGGCTCCACCCTTACCGGCCAGGGTCCGTGGCGCGGTTCCGCCCCGCCGCAGCCCGGCATCGTGCATGCCCACAGCGCCTACTGCTACCGTTGCCCGTTTGGACTGACGTATCCTTCCTGCGAGGTCAAGTGCGCACGTGATGTCGAGGATCTCATCCGCACGACGACCACGGGGCAGATCGCCGGTTTTATCGCAGAGCCCATCCAGGGCATCGGCGGCTTTATCACGCCGCCCCCGGAATACTTCCGCATCGTCAACGGGATCGTTCGGGACTACGGCGGCATTTTCATCAGCGATGAAGTTCAGACGGGCTGGGGGCGCACGGGAGACAAGTGGTTCGGCATCGAGCACTATGGCATCGTGCCCGATGTGATTACCGGCGCCAAGGGCCTCGCAAACGGACTACCTATTGGCGTAACCACAGCCCGCGCGGAGATCGCCGACTCAATGCGGTTTCTCACGCTCTCTACGTTCGGAGGAAATCCCGTTTCGACGACAGCGGCCAAAGCGGTCATCGACTACGTGAAGGATCAGAATCTCCTCGAAAACTGCACACGGGTTGGCGCCTATCTGCGCGAAAAACTGTTGGAATTGCAAGGGAAGTATCCACTGATTGGCGATGTCCGCGGGCGCGGCCTGATGCAGGCGCTGGAGCTGGTGAAGGACCGGACGACGAAAGATCCCGCTGACGAAGAAACAGCCACCTTGATGGAAGCAGCGCGGCGCAACCGCCTGCTGATCGGCAAGGGTGGCCTCTACGCCAACGTCATTCGCATTACGCCTCCGATGAATATCGGCACGGGCGATGTGGACGAGTGCATCCTTCGGTTGGATGCGAGCCTCGCTGAGACGACCGGTCAGAAGTCCTGAACGGTTTGGCAGCATCGGGTCCTGTGCGGGTGGCCGTGCGGATGAATTTCGGAGAGTGCGTGGGAAAGCTATTGACTTGGCAACACTTGGAGAAGGAACCCGCAATCTAGTACTTCATTTTTTTCTTAATGCAGACCCTGACCTCGAAGGTCTCGTCCCCCGACTTGAAGGGGATGATCGTCCAGATTGCCTTGAGGGGTGTGCGAGTTGAGAAGTTCTTGCCGTACACGACCGTGGGCACGCTGAGTTGCAAGGGGCCGACGTGTGTCTCCATGGCTTCCTTAAAATTGCCCAGGATCATGTTCGCCATCTCACCGATTCCGTCCAGAACATCGCCGTTAACCTCGCTCACCTCGGTCATGATCATGGCGGAGCCGACACGGCAGGCGAAACGTTCGGAGCAGTACAACATGCCGGTGCCGAGCCAGTCCCCGGTAAACCCGAGAACCGCCACAACACCGTTGACGGGTTCGGGGTCGGCATGATCCTCCGGCTCCTGAGGTTCCACTTCGAGATTGGCCATCATCGAATAGACACTCGTCGTCGCCGTGGTTACGGCGTTGATGATTGTTCGTCGGTCCATGTGCGCGTCAAACCGGCGAGATGGTGAGTGCCGGTTGTTGAGCCGGGCTGGCTGCCTCTTTCTAGCCCAGGGCCTTTGAGAGGGCTGCCTCCATCTGGGCGGCCGTGAAGGGCTTGCGGATAAAACCCTTGGCCCCCAACGAGATAGCCTCCATCACGGTTTTTTCTCCACCTTCAGTCGTTACCATGATCACCGGTACACTCTTGTGTGGCGTCTCTTGAAGCTTCTTCAGGAAATCCAGCCCGTTGAGATTTGGCATGTTGATGTCCGAGAAAATCACCGTAAACGAATCGCCGTTGAGTTTCTGAAGAGCCTCGGCTCCGTCTCCGGCCTCAATCACGCTGTCAATCCCGGCGGTATAGGCCTGACGCAAGCTGCGCTCCAGAATCTTCCTCATCACCGACGAATCGTCCACGATCAGTACGCTGATTCCCATAGCAAGGCGACAAAGCTGTCGTGTAACTGTATCGACCAAGTCCAGGGCCATCCTTAGCCCAAAGGCGCTAGGGACCTACAAGGGGCGAGACCCTGCCGCGGCTGGCGATGATCTCGCCGCCTCACGCTCCGGAGCGTCCTCGCAGCCTGTGAGACTGGAGTACTTCCATCCAGGGAAGCCCGCCCGAGAGGACCGCCCGATTTCTACGCTGGGCTACAATAAGGGGAGATAAAGAGGTTCCATCAAGTGAGCAAAAACAATGTTGTGGCCGTCGAGCCCGCATCCGAGACTACGGTCGAGACGCAGACGCATGCCGAGATTCCCCGGCGCGGCGTAATCGCCGAATGGACCGTGACCATCATTCTGTTGCTATTCGGGACGACGACACTGGTGCAGGCCTTCGTGATTCCGACCGGCTCGATGGAAAATTCGCTGCTCATCGGCGACCATTTGCTGGTCGACAAGCTCGCTTATTCGCCCGCTGGCTCCCTCAGCAGCCTTATCCTGCCGTACGCCGAGGTGAAGCGCGGCGATATCATTGTGTTTCGCTATCCAATCGATCTTTCGCAGACCTTCGTAAAGCGCGTGGTGGGCGTGCCGGGTGACCGCCTTCGCGTGGCCAACAAGATCCTGTTTCTCAACGGCGCCGCCGTCGAGGAGCCCTACGTCGAGCACAAGACCAGCTACATTGACGCGTACCGCGACAACTTCCCTTCCCCGCCGAACACACAGATTTTTGACCCCGCCCTCGATATGCTCGAGAACCATGTGGAGGATGGGGAAGTGGTCGTGCCGCCCGGAAGTTACTTTGCCATGGGCGATAACCGCGACCACTCTCTCGACAGCCGCTACTGGGGTTTCGTGCCTCGCGAGAACATTATCGGCAAGCCGCTCATCGTTTATTGGTCCTACGATGCCCCGACAGAGCGCCTGCAGGATGCCGGGATTTCGCTCGGGCATCTCCAGGACATCGTCCTGAACTTTTTCAGCAAGACGCGCTGGACCCGCACCTTCAATCTCATCCGCCCGCACGCGCTGACCGCGCCATGACGCCGACGCGGGACCGCCTCTACCCTTTTCATGCTGTCATCCTGGCTGGCGGCCGCGGCACACGCTTTTGGCCGCTCAGCCGCAAACGACTGCCAAAGCAGCTTCTCCCCATCGCCGGCGAAGCCCCCTTGCTGCGCCAAACGGTCGAGCGTCTGAAGCCGCTGGTGGGGTCCGACCGCATCTGGATCTTCGCCAACGAGATGCTGCGCGAGCCGATCACGAAGCTGCTGCCGGAGATTCCGCCGTTGCAAGTGATCGCGGAGCCCGTGCAGCGCAACACCGCCCCCGCCATCGCGTTGGCCGCGCGTCTGCTGCTGACAAGAGATCCTCACACCATCATGGGGGTTTTCCCGTCTGATCACTTCATCGGCAAACCGGCGGTGTTTGTGAAAGTGATCCAACGGGCGATGCAAGCGGCGCAGCGCGGCGGCCTCGTGGTGATGGGCAACCCGCCAAGCTGGCCGGAAACCGGCTACGGCTACATCGAATTCCCGAAGGGCACGCGTAAAGGGGGCGTCAAGGCTGTGCCGGTCGTGCGGTTCCGGGAAAAGCCGGACCTTGCCACGGCCAAGCGATTCCTGAAGGCCGGACATTTCTACTGGAACAGCGGCATGTTCGTTTGGCAGGCACGCGTGATTGCCAGGGCGATCAACGACTTCCTGCCGAAAACCGCCCGCGCGATCGCCCGCATTCCCGCGCCGGAATCGTCCGGCTTCCAAACCGCCCTGCGGCGGCGATATCCCGATTGCGAGGACATTTCGATTGACTACGCGGTACTTGAGCGCGCCAAAGACATCGTCGGATTTCCCTGCCCCGACTTCGGATGGAACGATGTAGGCAGCTGGGAAGCAGTCTACAATTTGCGGCCCAAGGACAGGATTGGGAACGTCGAAAGGACACCGGTACTCGTGGAGAAATCTACCGGGAACTACGTTGACGCGCCAGGGAAACTGGTTGCTCTCCTCCACGTCAACGATCTGGTCGTTGTCGATACGCCCGATGCCTTGCTGATCTGCCCCCGCAAGGAAGCCCAGAAGGTGTCAGCGATCGTGAAAGCTTTGGAGAAGGCGGGGCTGGAAAAGCTGCTGTAGTCGGGTCTCGGGCAGAAGCTGCCTTTCTCGTCGCCGAACACTGTGCCGATAAGTGTACATCAAGCCATGCCCACCACTCCGATGAGAAAACCAACCGTCCGACTGCCGGTAGAACTGCTGGCGAGAGCCACGCGCGTCTCGGGCGCTGGCCAAAGAAAAACCATCAGGCTAGGTCTGAAATCGCTCATCTCCTCCAACGCTTACGGACAGCTTCGGCGGCTTCGAGAAAAGCTCAGATTCCCGATAAACCCCGGGGCACAGGGAGGACTGAGGGCAGTTCCGGAAGGCGCCGGAATTTGGGTCTTGTTCCGATTGGTCTCCGGCCCAGCGCCGCAGAATTAGGTTCCTGCTTGGACATTGAACCGCTGTGGCCGATCTGCCCACGGCTGTGTCGGAACGGCAGGAACCGGCCGCCCGTCCGAAAGGTTAAGTTCTTATAATAGAAGAGGTTCTGTTTTGGCCCGCCGTGTGCGGGACAAAGGTTGGGCTATGTGTGCTCCCTTTCGGCTCCGTCGGCTGAGCGTGCTGCTATGCGCGCTGGCCATTCCCCTGTACGGCGCCACACTCGAGCAGATGTCGCTCGACGACCTTATCCAGAAGTCGACCTCCATCGTCCAAGGCCGCGCCGGCTCTAACCGTTCCATCCAGGACGGCCCACTGATCTACACCCTGTACAAGTTCACGGTGGTGAACCGCTGGAAGGGTGAGCCAGGCGCGGAAATGGAAATTGCGCTACCGGGCGGGTCCGTGGGCGGACTTCAACAGGACTTCGGCGGTGTGCCTCAACTTGACCGGGGCCGCGAGTACGTGGTGTTTCTCTGGAAGGGCCCCAGCGGGCGCACCCAGGTCACCGGTTTCAGCCAGGGGCTTTTTGAAGTTGTGCGGACCCCGGAAGGCAAGGTGACCGTGCGACGTAAGCCGAACCCGGACCTGACTCTGGCGCCAGGCACAGGCAAGGCTGTGGAGAGTTCCGTCATCGAGATGCCGTTGGCGGAACTTGTGGCGCGCATCCAGCGCATTCTCGGAAGCGGGAGGACTCCCTCGCCGTGAGTTCGCGGCTGATCCGAGTCCTTCTAACGGCGTGCCTGTCGTGGGCCGTGATCTCCAGGCCCGCTCCGGGCTATTACCACTTCACTCATTATTCGAGCGCCGAAGGACCCTATGCACCCATCGTCGAGAAGTTCGACCTCGACGCGCTGCTCGACCGAACGGTTCACTTCCATGTTTCCAGTGCGTCTCCACGGCTGGCCGCGAACGATAGCTATGAGGGCTTGGTCAGCCAGATCCGGCAGGCGCTGGCGGTCTGGAACTCCGTGCCCACCTCGGCCTTGCGGGTAGCCTACGCCGGCACGAGTGACGCCGCCACGCTCTCGAATAGCCCCGGCGGAGAGATCATTTTTGCCGAACTTCCTCCTGGGGTAATCGGCTTCGGCGGCCCCGTCACCCCTCTCGGAGATCCCAAGAACGGATTTGTGCCCATCATCCGCTCACAGGTGATCCTTTCCAGCGATCTGACTCAGGGAGCAAGGCCGCGGCCCACTTTCTCGGAGGTGTTCTTCACAAGTCTCGTCCACGAAATCGGCCATGCGTTGGGCTTGCAGCACACGCTAACGAGTTCGGTGATGAGCACTGACGTCACGCGCGCAGCCACTCGTGCGCTGCCCCTCGGCGCCGACGATATCGCGGGGCTGTCAACTCTTTACCCATCGCCCGATTTCGCGCAGATCAGCAGCTCTATAGCAGGCCGTGTCACCACACAGGCGGGAGCGCCCATTCACATGGCGTCGGTCGTGGCTGTGGGACCAAACGGACAGGTGGTGAGCGCTCTCACCGTGCCGGACGGGACATATCGCATTGATGGCTTGTCGCCGGGCAGGTACCGCATTTACGTGCATCCCCTACCTCCCAGCACGCAAGAAGGATTAGGTCCGGCGAATATTCGGCTGCCGACCACACTGGACAACCAGCAGTTTTTGCCGTCAGGCCCCTTCAAGACTCATTTTTATGGAGGAACGACACGGCCCAACGAGTCGCCGCTCGTGGAGACAAGGGCCGGCGCTGTTCGCGGCGGTGTAGATTTCCGCGTCGAGCCAAGAAGTGATCTGCCGCTCTATAGCGTCACAACGTACAGCTTCCCGGATACAGGCGCCGCCGGCGTTCATCCGGCCTTCCTCGATGCCGCCACCGAACCCTCGGGCTTCATTCTCGCGACAGCTCCGGGGTTGGCCGAACGGACTGCCAGTCTCTCGGTCGAGGCGATGGAAGGCGGCGTCGAAGTGCGCGCTCCCCGAGTCTACGAGCCGGATACTCGATTCGTCCGCGTTGATCTGGCATTCTCGCCGTTGACAAGCCTGGAAGCCGTTCATTTGATCTTCCGGCTGCCCGATGACATCTATGTCTTGCCCAGCGCCGTTCGCCTCACCGCACACCCGCCACCGATTGTGCACTGGGTTGCTCCCGGCGAGGACGAGAATGAGCGCCCCATCTGGTTCGTGCGCGGCGCCAACTTCGACGCGCGCTCAGCCGTGTATTTCGATGGTTGGCCGGCGGAGGTGGTCAGCTTCGATTCCGAGCCGGAGCAGATCGGCGTCAATCCACCCGTGGGCGTGCCGGGACGGCCCGCGGTAGTGACGGTTTATAATCCCGATGGCCAGAGCTCCGCCTTCACTCTGCCGGACGGGAATGTGATGTTCCGGCTCCCGGATGGTCCGAGCCGCAGCGTTTCCGTTTCACCCGCCGAGGCCGAAGCGGATTCCGACGTGGTTCTGGAGATCAGCGGCGTCAACACCAGGTTTCTTTCCGGGGACACCACCGTTGGGTTCGGATCCAGCGATATCGTAGCCCGGCAGCTCTACATTCTGGGACCAGGTAAGGCTCTGGGTGTGGCGACCGTCAGAAATGGCATTACGCCAGGCATATACAAGCTCACAATTACGACGGGGCTCGAAGTTCTTGAGGCGCCTGGCGGCTTTCGTGTGCTGGATCCCTCAGGCAATCCCGGCGCGGAACCACGCCTCCGCTTCCAAAGCCTTGTCAACAGCGCCACCATGCGGCCCGACCTCTCCCCAGGAGTGCTGGCCTCGTTGTTTGGACAGAACCTGGCTGTCGAGGGCGCAGGTCCGGTGCAGGTTACGTTCAACGGCCTGGCGGCTCCTCTTGTCAGCGTGACCTCCGGACAAATCAACCTGCAAATTCCGGCCACCCTGGAGCCGGGACCCGTCGTCATGGAGGCTTACAACGGCATCGTAAAGGGCAAACCGATGGTGGCGAATCTGGATATCGCCTCACCCGGCATCTTCGCGGTGACCCACGCCAACGGAAGCCTCGTTGCTCCCGACAATCCGGTTGTGCCGGGCGAGACGCTTGTGCTTCTTGCTACAGGCATCGGCGACGGTAGTCTTGCCAGCACTAGTGATCTTCGAATTGCAAGCGGGGAACAGCTCGTCGCGCCGATCCGCGTGGCTCCTGTGAGTTCTCTACCAGGCGTTTACGTCATTCACTTCCCGGCGCCCGGGGCGGGGGTATCGTCCTCACCTGTCTTCCTTTGGGCAGGCGGCGAGCGCAGCAACGCTCTGGCATTGACCGTCAGGGGTGATGCCACCGTCTCCACGGGCGGCCGTTAGAACCGCAGGCGGCGGGCCTTGGGTCAAGGCAACGCTATAATCAATAGTCAAGTCGCCTGTTCTTGCTTCGGTCCTGCATGCGCCTCGTTGCCGCCCTTCTGCTGTTACTGCCGCTACTCCCACTGCCGGCAGCCGAAGAAGACCTCGAAGCCGGTTTGCGGCGGCTTGTTGAAGTCTACTCCCTCGTTCAAAAGCACTACGCCGATCCTGTCGATCCAGAACAGATGTTTTACCAGGGGGCGCTGCCAGGCATGCTGCGCACACTGGATCCTCACTCGGCGTTTCTCGATCGAGATCAATTCGAATCCCTGCAGAAAATGCAGACATCCGTGGAAAAGGGTTTCGGCAGCGTGGTCAATCTGCTGCCAGGGCGGGTAATCGTTCTACAGACTCTGCCGGACAGCCCTTCCGCGCGGTCGGGTCTGTCACCCGGCGACGAGATCGTGGTCGTGAACGGCTACCCTCTCTCGCAGCTGACGATTGAGCAACTGGTCGGCCTGCTGAACCAGTCGCGGCGGCAGAAGGCCGAACTGATGGTGCAGCGGCCCGGTCTCACCCGCCTTCTGTCCATGACACTAGTCCCCGCTGAGATGGCCGATCCCAGCGTGCAGCGATTCTTTCTGCTTAAGCCCGGGATCGGCTATGTCAAAGTTACCAGTTTTGAGGGACCCACCGCGGAAGACTTGCGCGCTGCGATCAACGACCTCGGGGGCGACAAGCTCAAAGGCCTGGTACTGGACTTGCGCGGCAACCCTGGAGGTATTGTTGAGGCGGCTGTCCGCTCGGCGTCGTTCTTTCTGAAGCCTGGCCAGCGCATTCTTTGGATCCGAGGCCGGGAAGGCCCGCAGGAAGAAGTAACCGTCCCCGCGGGCTTTCATCCTTTTGAGTTTCCTATTTGCGTGCTGGTCGACGAAAAGACGGCAAGCGCCGCCGAGTTGCTCGCAGGCGCGCTCCAGGATCATGACCGCGCCACAGTCCTGGGACAGCCTACTTTCGGCAAAGGCATTGTACAGAGCGTTTTCGATGTCTCCGAAGGGACAGCCGTGGCCCTGACCACAGCAAAATACCTGACGCCGAGCGGCCGCTCCATTCAGCGCCCTCTGGAGGACTGCGAATTGTACGCTCTGGTTGCCTGCAATCCCCCCGAAGACGAATTCAAGACGGACCTGGGACGTGTTGTTCGTGGAGGAGGAGGGATCGTGCCCGATACGGAAGTATTACCTCACGCCTACACTCGCCTCGAGGCCGTGATGGAGGCCACCAACTCGTTCTTCGAATTCGCGAGGCAGCATATCGACCGCTATCCGAAGCTCGATGACAAGTTCGAGGCGCCACCGCAAATGCTGGACGACTTCCAGTTCTTCCTCTCCCAGCGCCGTATCCGGCCCGACCTTGCGGAATGGTCCTCTACGCTGGAGTACGTTCGCAGCCGCCTCAAGCAGGAGTTTTTCAATCTGCGCTTCGGCGTCGCCAAAGGGGACGAGGTGGAAGCGCTGCGCCAGCCTGCAGTGATCGAGGCCATCCGCGTGATCGAATCCGCACCGTAAATTCTCCCCGTATTGCCTATTTCGATCATAATAATTGTCGTCCGCACCTCGATTCGTCCTCGATGTAGAGGTCGCGGGGGATTCGGTCGTGGGACGGCCGGTGCAATCCCGGCCGCGCGGTTTCGTTAGGATGGAAGGAAACTCATGACAGCCCGCTACCTGCTCGGACTCACCACCCTCATCATCCTCGGCTTGAGTGTCTTGTCCGTCACGGAGGACAACCACGCCGCGGCGGCCGGCAGCGGGGTCTCCGAACAGCTTCAGCAGATCCGCAATCTGGCCAAGGCGTTCTACGAGACGCCCGGAACGCAGGACCAGGCGGTGACCGAACTGCGCAAAGCGGTCGACCTCAACCCCCAGTCAGTGCAGGACCGTCTCAATTACGGGTTGGCTTTGCTGCGGGCGGGGCAAATGGATCAGGGCATCGCCGAGGTTGAGGCGGCAAAAAAGCTTGATCCCTCGCTGCCGCATACCTACTTCAACCTTGGCATCGAATTCAAGAAACGCGGCGAGGCCGAGCGGGCCATTGCGGAACTCGAGCAGATGGTGAAGCTCGTTCCCGGAGAGGCCAAGACGCACTACAACCTTGGCGTCCTCTACCGCCAGCAAGAGCAGAACGAACGAGCCCGCGCCTCCTTCGAGCGGGCCTCCGAATTGGATCCCAGCCTGGCGGCCCCCCACTTCCAGCTTTTTAACCTGCTGCGCCGCGATGATCCCGACAGGGCGAAGCAGGAACTGGCGCGGTTTCAGGAGATCAAAGCCGCTCAAGACGAATCAGCGGCAGAGGACGTGAACTGGAGTTTCTATTCGGAACTCTACGATCCAATTGACGCCGCTCCTCCCACGGCCGGAGCATCGAAACCCGAATTCGAGAGCCAGTTGTGGGCGCAACTCGATGGCGTCCCCGGCGGTCTGACCCTCACCGACCTGGACGGCGACCACAAGCCTGAAGCAGTCGCCTGGTCGAATCAATCCATTGTTGTTGCAAATCAGGATGGCGTGTCGAAAGTTGAGACGGCCTTGCAAGGGATCCGCAATCTCGCGGCGGGTGATTCGAACAACGACAAGCTTCCCGATTTGTGTATCGTCGGCGGCGATGGCGCCTACCTGGCCTTGGGTAGCGCCGGGCGGACTTTTTCCGCGCCGAAGCGGCTCGCGGCAGGCGATTTCCGGGCGGCGCTGTGGGTCGACTTTGATCATGATTACGACCTCGACCTGATGCTTGTGGGGACAAAGCACGCCTTACTACGCAACAACGGAGACGGATCTTTCGCCGACGTCTCAGCATCCTTTCCCTTCAAACAAGGCGTGACCGGTTTGGCCGCCGCCTGGGTTGAACTGGAAGAGGACAACGGTTTCGATGTTGTGATTGCCTATACCGACGGCATTGTCGTTTACCACGACCGCAAACTTGGCCGCTACGAAGCGCAACCGCTGCAAGGCGTACAGCCACCAGCGCGGGACGAACGGGTGAGGCTCGATGTCGCCGACCTCAACAACGACGGCTATCTTGACGTTGCGATCACTTCCTGGCAGGCTGCCACGTCCACAACAGTCATCCTCGAAAACCATGAGGGCCGGCTGCGCGCTGGTGCGCGCCTCGCCGGTGTGGCCGGATTCGCCGACGTGGAGAATCGCGGCTGGGCCGACGCCGTGGCGGAAGGCAAGCTGCTCGTAAATCGCGGAGGGTTCCAGTTTGAAGACGGACCAGGACCGGGTTTGCCGCCAACGGCGACTACAGCGGCCGCGGCCGACTTCAATGGCGATGGCCTGAGCGACCTCGCCGTTCTGGAGACGGGCGGCGCCCTTCGCCTGGTCACGAACAAGACGCAGACCCAGAACTCCTATGCCACCTTCACCCTCGAAGGAGTCAAGAATCGCCTGCTCGCCGAAGGCTCGCGAGTAGAAGTGAAAGCGGGCCGCCTTTACCGCAAGCAACTGTATCGTGGTGCGCCGCTGACATTCGGCCTCGGCGGGGTGAAGTCGATCGACACCGTGCGAATCACATGGCCGAACGGCATGATCCAGAACGAAAGCCAGCAGGAAGCGGGCAAGGCCTACCACTATGTCGAGAAACCGCGTCTCTCAGGTTCTTGCCCGATGGTCTTCACTTGGAACGGACGTGAATTCGAATTCATCAGCGAAGTGCTGGGCGTGGCGCCTCTCGGCGCGAGCATGGGAGGCGGCCAGTTTTTCCCGGTCGACCACGATGAGTACCTTTGGATCGACGGAAAGAATCTCGTGCCTCGCAATGGCTTCCATGAGATCCGCATCACCGAGGAACTGCGTGAGATCGCCTATCTCGATCACGTCAAGCTCTTTGCCGTTGATCATCCTGAAAACGTTGAAATCTTCACCAACGAAAAATTCAAAGGCCCCCCGTTCCCGGAGTTTCGTCTCTTCGGCGTCGATAGGAGGCACTACCCGACGGAGGCCACGGACGAGCACGGGCACGATGTCCTCAGCCGGGTGAGCAAGCTGGATCGCCGTTACGCCGACGATTTCAAGCGCGACTTCTCGGGCCGAGCCGAGACACATTCGTTGACCCTCGATTTTTCCTCTCTGGCGGGCCGCGACGACATCGTGCTCTTTCTCAACGGCTGGGTCGACTGGGCCGACGCCAGCACCTTCGTTGGCAGCGCTCAGAGTACAGTCAACAACATGTTCGCGCCCTACCTTGAGGTGCGCGACCCCCAAGGACGCTGGGTCAAGGTGCTGCCCGACATGGGTTTGCCGGCGGGGCGCCCACGCACCATCGCCGTCGATCTCAATGGCAAGTTTTTGTCAGGGTCCCGCGAAGTTCGCATCACGACGAACATGTGCCTTTACTGGGATGAAGTTTTCGCGGCTACAGGCGTCAACTCGCCCGAGGCGAAGCAGAGTGAATTGGCGCTTCAGGGCGCCGATCTGCGGTTTCGCGGCTTCTCGCACCTCGATGTCCACCCCGAGCGCAAGCAGCCCGAACTCTACGACTATGCAAGGGTTTATCCCACCTCGATGTGGAACCCCGCGCCGGGCCGATACACGCGCTACGGTGACACGGTACAGCTGTTGCAAACGATCGACGATCGGTTCGTCATCATGGGATCCGGTGATGAATTGGCTTTGCGATTCTCAGCAGACACCCTGCCTGCCCTCCCCCGAGGCTGGAAACGCGATTTCCTGCTGCTCGTGGATGGTTGGGCCAAGGAGTCGGAATCGAATACGGCCTTCGGCCAGAGCGTGGAGCCCCTACCCTTCCACGGCATGAGCCAGTATCCCTACGGCCCCGGTGAACGCTATCCGGATAGCGAACTGCACCGGCGGTACCAGCGCGAGTTCAACACCCGGCCCGCGCTGCGGCTGATCCGCCCCTTGGCGCAGAACACGACCCAGCGAGGCCGCTCTTTGAGCGAGTAGAGTGTCTGCAAGTGAGACAGGCACAGTCGCTTTTTGGCTCACCGACCCGGCCCTTGCTGGCGGGCCTGGGAGCGACTTTGCTGGCCGTCGCGCTTTTTTCTTGGTACGCGCTCCAGCAGATTCAGGGCCTGCGCCGCCTGCAAACGCAGATCGTCGATAACAGCCGCAAAGATACACTGCAACTCCTGCGCATTCAAAACAACCTACACAGCCTGGCGCTTTCCATGCGCGACATGGTCGAAGGCGCCGAGCCTTATCCCCTGGCCGCTTGGAAGGGCGAGTTTGACCGCACGCGCTTCGACCTGGACGACGCGCTCGAGATCGAGCGCCAGCTGTCGCCCGCTTCCCGGACACCCGAGCAGCAGGACTACCTGGCCGATTCTCTGCGGCAGTTCTGGGAGGCTGTGGATGAAACCTTCGCCCTCGCCGAATCAGACCGCGAGGCGGAAGCCCGGCAGAGAATCGAAACCGTGCTGCAGGCGCTGCACGCCTCGGTCACAAATACCGTGGCGCGCTTTCTTGTGTTGAACAACGAGGCAGAGGAACGGGCGGTCGGCGAAATCCAGCAGATCTACGCGGGGGTTGAGCGCAACATCTACTACTTCCTGGCCGGTATCGTTCTCGCGATCTCGGCGACCAGTCTGTATCTCATTCTGCAGAACCGCCGGATATTTCGCAGCGTCGCGGAACTGTCCGAGCAGCGGCAAGTGTTGGCGCGAAAGCTCATAACCGTGCAGGAGGACATTTTTCACTCCGTGTCGCGTGAGTTGCATGATGAATTCGGCCAGATCCTCACGGCGGTGGGCGCCATGCTGCAACGCGCCGAAAAGCAAGGCGCGACATCGCCCTTGCGGGAGGGACTGTTTGAAATCCGCGGCATCGTGCAGAAGACGCTCGACAAGGTGCGCAGCCTTTCCCAGCAGCTTCACCCCAACATCCTCGATGATTACGGTCTCGAGAAAGCCCTCGAATGGTACGTGCAGGAATTCCGGCAGCAAACCGGGCTTGCGATAAGCTATGAGAAAGAAGGAACCGGGCCGCCCGTCTCAAGCGAAGTGTCTATCCACGTGTACCGCATCCTGCAGGAAGCCCTGAATAACGTGGTGCGCCATGCCAACTCGCCCGCCGCCTGGGTGCGCGTACGGATGACGTCTGACCGCATCCACATCGAAGTGGAAGATCACGGCATCGGCCTGGACACGGCGGTCAACAAGAAGGGGCTTGGCCTTGTAGCGATGCGAGAGCGGTCGGAACTGGTCGGAGGACGATTGGAGTTTCAGCGCCCGCCGGCGGGAGGGACATTGATGCGGTTGGAAGTGCCCCTTGGGAAAGCGGTGGCTTCATGACGCGGCCCACCCGAGTTCTTCTGGTCGATGACCATCACCTCGTCCGCCAGGGCTTTCGCAGGCTGCTCGAAGACGACGAGTCGATTCAGGTCGCCGGCGAAGCGGGAAACGGCCTGGAAGGTATCAAGCTCGCCGAAGAACTGGCGCCCGACGTCATCGTCATGGATATGTCGATGCCGGAGTTGGACGGCGTGCAGGCGATCCTCGAGATCCGCAGACGCGCGCCGGAGGCCAAAATCCTGGTGCTCAGCATGTACTCGGAAAGCAGCTACGTTCGGAACGCCGTGCAGGCCGGGGCGCGAGGCTATTTACTCAAGAACGCCATGGACATGGACTTGGTCGCCGCGGTGAAGATGGTCGCCTCCGGGCAAAAATGCTTCGCCAAAGGCCTGGCGGTGCCCAGGCCGGACGACGAAGCCCAGGAAGGAGACGAACTCGACCGGCTGACGCAGCGCGAGCGGCAGGTCCTTCAGTTGATCGGGCAGGCGTATTCCAACAAGGAGATCGCGAAGGTTTTGAACCTCAGCGTCAACACGGTCAACGTGCATCGGACGAATCTCATGGCGACGCTCAATCTCCATTCCACTGCCGAGCTGGTCCTCTTCGCGGTAAAAAAAGGATTAGTGCCCCTCCCCAAGTAATGCCTCTCTCACGCCGAGAACTACTGCTAGCCGTACCGGGCATCGCCGCGGCCCAAACGGCGACACCAGGTTTCGGCTTTGCCGACGTCACTTCGGGCGCGGGGATTCGCTTTTCCCACAACAACGGCGCTTTTGGTCAGAAGTACTTGCCGGAAACGCTGGGCCCCGGCTGTGCCTTCCTCGACTACGACAACGATGGCTGGCAGGACATTCTGTTAATCAACGGCATGGACTGGCCGGGTCATAAGCGTACCCGCACGACACTGCGGCTCTACAAGAACAACCGTAACGGCACGTTCAGCGACGTGACGCGGGCGGCGGGCCTCGACGTGGAGCTTTACGGCATGGGCGTCGCGGTGGGCGATTCCAATAACAACGGCTTCCCCGACATTTTCGTGACGTGCGTGGGCCAAAGCAGGCTGTTCCGCAACACCGGCAAGGGAACGTTTCTGGATGTAACGAAACAGAGTGGCCTGGAAGGGCACGAAGGTCTCAGCACGTCCGCATTGTGGTTCGACTATGACGGCGACGGTTTGCTGGATCTGTTTGTCTGCAACTATGTCCGATGGTCGGCGCAAACAGACGTCCACTGCAGCCTCGATGGAAAGGTGAAATCGTACTGCACCCCGGAAGCCTATCGCGGCACCACCTGCTGGCTCTTCCGAAACCGCGGAGACGGAACGTTCGAGGACGTGACCGCCAAGGCGGGTATTTTCGACAACAGCTCGAAGTCCCTTGGCGTTGCGATGCTCGATTTCAACCGGGATGGCAAGATTGACCTCTTCGTGGCGAACGACACGCAGTCGAACAAGCTCTATCGCAACCTGGGCAACGGCAAGTTTCAGGAGATTGGTGTACGGGCTGGCATCGCCTTCAGCGAGGACGGCAAAGCGCGCGCCGGCATGGGAGTCGACACCGCGGACTATGACAGCTCTGGTTTCCCCAGCGTCGCGGTCACCAACTTCAACAATGAAATGCTCGGTCTGTTTCGCAATCAGGGAGACGGTTCCTTCCTCGATATCGCGCCGGCGTCCGCGGTCGGGCGGATAACGCGCGGCAGCCTTGGTTTCGGGTGCTTTTTCTTCGATCCCGACCTGGATGGCGCGCTTGACTTGCTGATCGTCAACGGCCACATCGATGAAGTCGCGGCCTCGCTGCGTGGGGACACCGGCTTTCACCAGCCGCCTCACCTGTTGCTCAACGACGGCAAAGGGTCGTTTCGCGACGTCGCAGCGCGGGCGGGGACCGAATTCGCCGCGCCTAAGCTCGGGCGGGGGGCCGCCTACGGCGATTTCGACAACGATGGCGACCTGGATGTTCTCGTCACGGCAAACGGCGGCCCTGCCCGCCTTTACCGGAACGATCTCACCAACGGCAACAGAAGCATTCGCTTCCGGCTCACCGGAACAAAATCGAACCGCGACGCGATCGGCGCGGTCGTCGAAATCGAGACAACCAATCGCAAGAGCTGGCGAATGGTGAAGAGTGGTTCCAGTTACCTCTCGCAGTCGGAGCTTCCGGTTACCTTTGGCCTCGGCAGAGAGGACACCGTTCGGCGGGTGGTGGTGCGCTGGCCCAGCGGGCGCCAGGAAGAATTCAGCAGCCTGCGCACCGGCTTTCGCTACGACTGCCTGGAAGGCAAAGGTGTTTCCGACCCTATTCCTTTCCTCGGCAAGTAGATCCGGCGCCCCGGCAAAGGGCCAATTCACTCCTAGTTTGTTTGCATTATTGTTTTCAACCGCTTCGGCTCGCTACGATGAGCGGCGTTGAGCCGCGCCTCTTGCAGGGGGAGGAACGCCTCGTGTCAGGCTGCTGCGGTCGCCGGAGCAGAATCGGGCCTGGCGCGGATCAAGGAGGCTGGGGAGAGATATGCGCCGCTGGATCAAAGTCGCCCTCGTGGCAGCCGCCATCTACGCTCTGCTGTGCCTGGGGCTGTTCGGTGCAATGTCACGGCCCCCGAGCACCTTCGGGGCAGTGATGTCGCGCCTGCCGGTCCCGGTGGTCATGATGGCTTTCCCCGTCAGCTCGCTGTGGACACTCGCGAGGGCAGGCCCGCTGCAACCCGGCGATCCGGCGCCGGACTTTGACCTCCCTAGTTTGGATGGCGGCTCGCGAGTCCGGCTGAGCGACTTTCGCGGTGTCAAGCCTGTGGTTCTCGTGTTTGGGAGCTACACCTGTCCGCCCTTTCGCCACCAGGTGCCTCAAATCAACGGCATCTATCACAAGTACAAAGACCGGGCCGCCTTCTATATCGTTTACATCCAGGAGGCACATCCCAGCGACCGCTGGCAGCTGACAGCCAACGTCGAGGCGGATATCGTCTTCTCGAGCCCAGGGAACATTGGGGAGCGCAGCAACGTGGCAAACGCTTGTGTCCGGACGCTCGGTATCGAATTCCCGGCCCTGCTTGACGATCTACAGGACTCGACAGAGGCGGCATACACGGCCTGGCCCGATCGGCTGTTTCTGATTGACACTGACGGAATCGTAACCTACAAGAGCTCGCCGGGGCCATGGGGTTTTCAACCCGAGGAACTGCAGAACGAGCTCAGCAAGCTGCTGTCCCCGAGTTGCCGAGTTGCGCCGCGCGAGCCAAGCCATGAACGAGCCCGTCCCAGACGGTCGCGCGGACATAGCGCCGCCGTGGCCGCCGCGGTCATGCCGGACGCCATCCCGAGAGGAGATTGATGCGCCAATCCAAGATACTGGGCATAGGCTTCGCCGTCCTGCTGCTCAATTCCGGGTGGGTTTGGGCCTTCCCGCAACCGACCGTTTGGTATATCGCGAATGTTCTGCTCCACATCGGTTTGGGCGGCCTGCTGCTGGCCTTGCTGTGGATCGGCCGGGATGAAGCAATCCGCTTGTTGCGCCGGGAGTCGAAGGCTGCCGTTGCGGTGCTCTCGCTGGCCGGGGCGTTGGGCCTGCTGCTGAGTGTCATTGGCGCGACAAGGGCAAACTTTTGGATTGTTTTCGTCCATGGCTTTCTGGGGTTTTTGGGCGCTCTGTTGGTCTGGAGCTATGCCTCGCGGCGGGCGGCGCCGGCGGCAAAGCCTCTTGCCGCCGCCCTGGTTGTGGCGCTGCTCTTCCCAGCCGGAAGCTGGGTCCGTACCAAATGGTTTCCCAACGATGAAGAGCAAATCGTCAATCCAACGAACGCTCCCCTGAGCATGGATCAAGAAGGCGGGGGCCCAGACAGCCCCTTCTTCCCTTCTTCCTCCGTTACCAACACGGGCGGCCTGATTCCTTCGGATTTCTTCATGGACTCGAAAGTGTGCGCCGAGTGCCATCAGGAAATCTACGACCAGTGGAACAGCTCGGTGCATCATTTCTCGTCGTTCAACAACCAGTTCTATCGGAAGTCGATCGAGTACATGCAAACAACGGCCGGCGTGCAGGCCTCCAAATGGTGCGCCGGCTGCCACGACCACGCCATGTTCTTCAACGGCCGTTTCGAGCGTCCCGTCATCGAACAGCTCGATACGCCGCAGGCCCACGCGGGCCTCGGCTGCATGTCGTGCCATTCCATCACGCACGTTCCGGATTCGATGGGCAACGGGGCTTTCACGATGACCTACCCGCCCCTGCACGAACTTTCCATGAGCAAGAACCCGGTGATCCGCTGGGCGCACAACTACGTCATCAATACGGCACCCGCCGCGCACCGCAGCGCCTTCATGAAGCCTTTCATGCGCGCGGACGCCGCGGAGTTTTGCTCCACCTGCCACAAGGTCCACCTCGACGTACCTGTCAACAACTACCGCTGGTTCCGCGGCTTCAATGAGTACGACTCCTGGCAGGCGAGCGGCGTCTCCGGCATGGGCGCTCGGTCGTTTTATTACCCCGCACAGTCGGCGAATTGCACGGACTGCCACATGCCCCTTGTTGAGTCCAAAGATCCGGCGGCGAAAGACGGCAAGATCCGCTCACACCGCTTCCCCGGCGCGAACACCGCCGTCCCTTACGTCAATCACGATAAGGAGCAGTTGAAGCTGCAAACCGACTTTCTGCAGGACGACATCGTTACCGTGGACATTTTCGCGGCTTCGCCGCTCGAAGACGAATCGGGCGATGTTGCCATGCGGCGGCGTGCGACGGATGCTCCCGTGACAGCAACGACATTCGGCGTGGGAGAGGAGGCCGAAAGCGGCGGCGCCTACGTCCTTCGCGACGTGGGCAAGATCGCAGCGCCGCTCAATCGCGTGAAACCCGTTCTCAACCCGGGCGCTACTGTGAAAGTCGATGTTGTCGTTCGCACACGCAAAGTGGGGCACCTCTTCCCCGGCGGCACGGTCGACTCCTTCGACGTTTGGGTGGAATTAATGGCCGTCGACGCCCGGGACCGGGTGATCTTCTGGAGCGGGATGGTCGAGGACGATGGCAGGGGGCCGGTCGAGCCGGGCGGGCACTTCTATCGCTCCTTTCTGCTCGATGAGCATGGCAACCCGATCAATAAGCGCAATGCTTTTCAGGCGCGCAGTCTTCTCTATGTCCGTCTGATTCCACCCGGCGCGGCCGATACCGTGCACTTCCGCATGAAGGTGCCCGAGGACGTGGAAGGGCCGGTCCGATTGATCGCGAAACTCAACTACCGTAAGTTCTCCCATTACTACACGCAGTTTTCCTACGCGGGGCAACCGGATTCCACGGACCCTGCGCTCTTCGGCAAGAACTTCGACGATCGCGGCTTCACCTTTGAAACAGCCAACATTCCGGCCAATGTCTCAGGACAGATCAAGGACCGCATTCCGGCTTTGCCGATCGTCGTCATGTCGCACGCCGAGGTGGAGCTGCCCGTCGGCCGCGAGCAGACCCGCTGGGAGCCACAGATCGTGGCTGAGGACTTTCAGCGTTGGAACGATTGGGGCATTGGCATGCTACTGCAGGGCGACCTCAAAGGAGCCGAGTACGCCTTCCACCGCGTTACCGAAGCCAAGCCCGACTATGCGGACGGTTGGCTCAACATCGCGCGAGGCCTGATTCAGGAAGGGCAAACGGAGGCCGCCAAGCCCTTTATCCGGAAGGCGCTCGAGATCAATTCCGGGTTCGGCCGAATCCACTTCTTCAACGCCATGATTCAAAAGGCCGACGGCGAGTACGATGCTGCCTTGGCCTCGCTGCGGACGACGGAGGCGCAGTATCCGAAGGACCGCGTCGTGCTCAACCAAATCGCGCGTATTCTCTTCTTGAAGCGGGAGTATGTGCAGGCGCTCGAAACGTTGGATCGCGTTGCCCGCATCGACCCGGAGGACTTACAGATGCACTACACACGCATGCTCTGCTACCGGGGCATCGGCGATGTCGAGAAGGCGGCGCACGAGGAAGCACTCTTCCGGCGTTTTAAGGCGGATGAGGCCTCCCAGACAATTACGGCGCGCATCCGGCAGCAGAGTCCGGAAGACAACAACGAACGCCAGATGATTCACGAGCACGTTTCCGCGCCGATTCCCGCAGGCCTGCGCTACGATCCCTCAAAGACGTACTCCGGCGCCGAAGTCTTTGCGAAAACAAGGCGCGGGGGCCAGAGCGCCGGCGGTGGAATGTGAAAAGAGCGTTGATTCCCTCACTCTTTGCCCTGGGCTTGCTGGCCTCGTGTGGGTCCGATTCCACCGGCAAGGAAGCCGCCTCTACGCCCGCGGCGTCCGTAAACGTGAGGTTCACCAACGTCACTTCCACGGCCGGTATCAACTTTGAGCACCACAACGGGCGCTCGGGCAAGAAGTACCTCCCGGAAACTCTCGGTTCCGGCTGCGCCTTCCTCGACTACAACAACGACGGCTGGCCCGACATTCTGCTCCTTAACAGCAAGCCGTGGCAGCCGTCGGGGCGTGCAAAGGTTACTTCCTCCCTGTACCGCAACAACAAAGACGGCACGTTCACGAATGTGACGGAGGAAGCGGGTCTCGCCGTCGAGATGTATGCCATGGGCGTGGCCGTTGCGGACTACGATAACGACGGGGATGAGGACATCTATATCACCGCCCTCGGCCCCGACCGTCTGTTCCGCAACGAAGGCGATGGCAAATTCTGGGATGTCACGGAGGGATCTGGCATTCGCAACCCGGCGTTTTCCACCAGCGCCGCCTGGGTTGACTACGACCGCGACGGGCGGCTTGACCTGATCGTCGGCAACTACGTCGATTGGACGGTAGAAGGCGACCTCTGGTGTTCGCTTGACGGCAATACCAAGTCCTACTGCACGCCCGAATCGTACAAAGGCGTCTCGTCGCGGCTCTTTCACAATACCGGCGAAGGCCGATTTGAGGACGTCACAGAAAAAGCGAAGCTGCTAAACCCCACCAGCAAAGTGCTGGGCATCGCGTTACTCGATTTCGACGGCGATGGCTGGATCGATATCTTTCAGGCCAACGATACGGAGCCCAACAAGCTCTACCGGAACAATCAGGACGGCACCTTCGCGGAAGCAGGCTTGGCGGGAGGCGTCGCTTTCGCCGAAGACGGGCGGGCTCGCGGAGCAATGGGCGTGGATGCGGCGGACTACGACCGTTCGGGACGGCCGCATCTCGTGATCGGGAACTTCTCGAACGAGATGATCTCGCTCTACCACAACGAGGGCCGCGGCCTATTTGTCGATGAGGCGCCGACCAGCACGGTCGGGCGCGACAGCTTGTTGGCCCTGACGTTCGCCATGTTCTTTTTCGACTACGATCTCGACGGCTACGTGGATATTTTCGCGGCCAACGGACACCTCGAGCCGGAGATTCAACAGGTGCAGCCGAAGGTTAGCTTCGAGCAGCCGCCCATGTTGTTCCGGAATTTCGGCGGCCGTCGTTTTCAAACCGCGAACGCCGAAGTGGGCGAGGACTTCTCCAAACCGCTCGTCGCGCGCGGAGCGGCCTACGCCGACTACGACCGCGACGGCGACCTGGATCTGCTGGTCACTACTAACAATGGCCCCGCACACCTCTATCGAAACGATGGCGGCAACGAGAACGCCTACCTGTGCCTGAAACTCGTGGGCCGCAAGGCCAACCGAAGCGCCATTGGAGCGGTTGTGCGCGTAAAGAGCGCTTCCGGCGAGCAGTGGCGGATGGTGCACAGCGGATCGAGCTACTGCTCGCAGAGCCAATTGCCGCTGACGTTCGGTTTGGGATTCGATAAGAAGGTCGATGCCATCGAAGTCACCTGGCCCGGCGGGAACACGACCACCTACAGCAACATTGATTCGAACCAGTTCTTGGTGGTGGACGAAGAAGCGGGCATCCAAAGCAACTGACCGGAATCAGTTCGCTTAGTCCATCAGCATTCCGCCGTTGATTTCGATCGCTTCGCCGACGATGTGGGATGCCTCACTGCCGGCAAGGAACACGATCGCCCCCGAAATCTCCTCGGCCTTGGCGGCCCGCCCCTGTGGAATCTTTGAAACCATGCCCTTCATCTGCTCCGGCGTGCTGAACCGTTCGTGAAACGGGGTGAGAATAACCCCGGGATGCACTGCGTTGACGCGGATGCCATGTTCGATAAGTTCGCGCGCAAGCCCCTTCGTCATGCATGTCATTGCTGCCTTGGCCGAGGCGTAGGCAATGGCTCCAGGGCCGCCTCCATTGCGCGCCGCGATTGAGGAGACGTTGATGATCACTCCCGAGCCGCGGCCGATCATGTGCCGCGCCACAGCCTTGGTCACCCAAAAGGCGCTGCCGAGGTTTAGATCGAACACGCGCTGCCAGAGGCCGTCGGAAATCTCCACAAATAGCTTTCGCTCGATCAGGGAACCAGCATTGTTGACGAGCACGTCAATTCGGCCGCAGGTTTGGAGTACCTCCGCGACGAGGCGGCGGGCTTCGGCGGCCTTGGACAGATCAGCTTGGAAGAGCCACGCCGTACCTCCGCCCGCTTCAATGGCCTGTACGACCGATTCGGCGGCCTCCTTGCTGGTGTTATAGTGGACGGCCACCTGCGATTTTTTGGCGGCAAAGTCCAGGGCTGTGGCGCGGCCGATTCCGGTGCTGGCCCCGGTAACCAGCGTGACGTGCGATGATGAGAAGTTTGGCATAAAGGTTCAATTGTAGTACAAAAGAACTTTTGTGCTTCCCGTGCGGCGATCCCCGTAGAAAGGTTGCAATCCCTTCCCAGCAGGCGTCGTACTCTGCCATTATTGGAGTCAATTCATGAGCAAACCCAAGACCTACGCAAACTACATCAACGGCGAGTGGGCCGCTTCTTCCAAGACCTTCGAGAATCGCAATCCGGCCAATACGGACGAAGTCGTCGGCCTGTTCGCGTCCGGCTCCGGCGCCGATGTGACCCAGGCGGCCGAGGCCGCCCAAGTCGCCTATGGCCCTTGGGCCGCCCTGACGGGTCCCGCCCGCGGAAAGTTTCTGTATAAGGTCGCCGACCTTCTCGAGAGCAAGCTCGATCAACTCGCCGAAGAAATGACACGCGAGGAAGGTAAAACCTTGCCCGAAGCCAAGGGCGAGACGATGCGCTCCATCAACATCTTTCGCTACTTTGCCGGCGAGGGATCCCGGATGGCCGGCGTGCTGGCGCCCTCCGAGCGCGACCGCGTCTTCATGTACGCCATTCGCAAGCCCGTTGGCGTTGTCGGCCTGGTTACGCCGTGGAACTTCCCGAGCGCTATTCCGGCGTGGAAGCTCGCTCCCGCCCTGATTGGCGGCAATACGGTCGTGCTGAAGCCTGCCTCCGCGGCCCCTCTGAGCGGTTGGCGCATCGTGGAAGCCTGCCATGAGGCCGGCATCCCCAAGGGCGTGGTAAATTTTGTGGCCGGCTCGGGCGGCGAAGTGGGCGATGCTCTCGTCAACGCGAAGCCCCTCAAGGCGATTTCCTTCACGGGATCCTGCGCCGTCGGCAACTGGTTGCACGAGCAGGCTTCGCGCCGGCGTCTCCGCATCCAGCTCGAAATGGGCGGCAAGAACCCGACGATCGTTTTGGCCGACGCCGATCTTGAATCCGCCATCGGCAACACGGTCAATGCCGCGATGTTTTCGACGGGCCAGAAGTGTACCGCCACCAGCCGCGTGATCGTGGAAGACAGCATCTACGATCAATTCCTCAAGGGTCTGGTGACACAGACCAAAGCGCTCAAGGTCGGCAATGGACTGGAGCCGGGCGTCCATATTGGTCCGGCAATCGACAAAGCTCAGCTCGAAACCAATGCCCGCTATGTCGATATTGCGAAGAAAGAAGGGGCGAAGCTCGAGTGTGGCGGGAACATACTGACCAGCGGCGCCCACGCCAAGGGCTTCTTCTTTGAGCCTACCGTCTTCAGCGGGGTTGATCCCGGCATGACCATCGCCAGGGAAGAGGTTTTCGGCCCCGTACTCGCCGTGATGCGTGCCCGCGATTTCGATCATGCCATTGAAATCGCCAACGGCGTCGACTTCGGCTTGTCGGCTTCGATCCAAACCACGAACGTGTCACGTATTTTCGAGTATGTGCAAAAGATCGAGGCGGGCCTGCTGACGGTCAACCTTCCCAGCGCCGGCGTGGAGTACCAGTTGCCCTTCGGTGGCACTAAAGACTCGAGTTTCGGTCCCAAGGAACAGGGCCCTGCCGCGCTCGATTTCTACACCGACTACAAGACGATCTATCTGAAGTTTTAGTCTCCGAGTCTGAAAGGCGCCTTATGAAACTTGCACAGATCCGCGATGGCGGCAAGGCGACGGCCGCCATCGTTACCAAAGACGGATATCGCCCGGTCCGCGGGCATTCGCTCGCATCCCTCATCGAGCTGGCGGAGAAAGACAATCGCGATCTGGCCGAACTCGCCGGAGGACTTGCCTCCCCGGGGGCTACCCAGGGAGAACTGACGATCCCGATTCATCCGTCGGAGGTGTGGGCCTGCGGCTGTACCTATGCCCCCAGCGCTGAGTTCCGGGACAACGAACTCGGAGCGGGCGAGGGGCCTTACGCCTACGTTTCCGACCCCAAGCATCGTCCTGAGATCTTCTTCAAAGGCACGTCGCGCGTGTGCGTCGGTCCCAACGAAGCCATTGGCATTCGCAAGGATTCCACGTTTACAGCGCCCGAGCCGGAGCTCGGCGTTGTGATCAACAGTAAGGGCACGGTGCTTGGCTACACGGTAGCCAATGACGTTTCCGCCTGGGATATTGAGCGGGAAAACTCGCTCTACCTGCCACAATCGAAGGTCTACGATGGCTGCTGTGCTCTTGGGCCATTCGTCGTCACCGCCGATGAAATTACCGACCCGTACCAACTCCAGATGAGCTGCATCATTCGCCGAGGGGGCAAGACTACGTTTGAGGGCAAGGCGACCGTGGGCCAGTTGCGCCGTAAGATTGAAGAGCTGATTGCGTACCTGCTGCGCAGCAACCAGGTTCCCACCGCCGCTGTGGTGCTCACCGGCACGGGCATCATCGTTACACAAGAAGCAGCTCTTGCCCCCGGGGATGTCGTTACGATCGACGTGCCCGGAATCGGCACACTCGCGAATACGGCGCAGCTCGTCTAGCGTCCCGCCATATCAGCCATCCGCCAGCGGAATTGGTATCGGGCCATGCTCCGCGAAGATCTGCTCGGCAACCGCCAGGTCCTGCCTGGCAGCGTCACCGTGTTCTTCGACGACAGCGAGCAGTTTCCCATTTTCGATCGACTGATCAGGAGGATAGGGAAAGAATCCGGCGAATAACAGGCGCCTTTGTCGATTCGGCCCAGGCCGCCGGTTTATAATATCCGCAGTGTTTCGCTTCGCCAATTGGTGGAATGCCCTGCTGCCCGTCGCCTTTCTCTTTGCAGCGCCGGCGCTTGGGCCCGCCGATGAACCGCCTGTGGGAGCAACTCCGTCGGCCCAGTCCGGAACCGTTTCCGAACTGCTGCCGGTTTCCTTTGACTCCGCCGTAGCCACGGCGCAAACCTTCCCTCGTCTTTACAGCCTGCTGATAAGCCGCGGCGGCGAAATCATCCTCGAACGGTATTTTCACGGCGCGCGCGCCAACCGCCCGGCCAATGTGAAATCGGTTTCGAAGACTATTATCTCGGCGCTCGTGGGCATCGCCATCGAGCGCGGACTGATCGAAAGCATTCATGCACCAATCGCTCCCTACTTTCCTGGTCTACTCGGGAACGGCGCGGATCTCCAGAAGCAGCAGATTACAATTCAAGACCTTCTGACCATGCGCTCGGGCCTGGAATCCACCAGCAGCCGCAATTACGGCGCCTGGGTGCAGAGCAAGGATTGGGTGCGGTACGCCCTCACCCGCCGCGTTCTAGGCCCGCCCGGCGGACAAATGATCTATAGCACCGGCAATTCGCATCTACTGTCTGCGATTCTCACCAAGGTCAGCGGCGGCAGCACCTGGGACTTCGCTCGCGAAGCGCTGGCGGAACCGCTCGGCATCTCGCTAGCCCGCTGGCCGCAGGATCCCCAGGGCATCTACTTCGGCGGCAACGACATGCTGCTTACACCGCGCGAAATGCTGACATTCGGCGAGATGTACTTGCGCGGCGGACGCGCGGGTGACCGCCAAATCGTGCCGGCGTCGTGGGTGGAAGAGTCGTTGATCCCGCGAACGCGCTCCCGCATCAGCAGGCGGCTCTACGGCTATGGCTGGTGGATTCGGGATCTTGCCGGCCACCGCAGCTATTACGCCTGGGGTTTCGGTGGACAGTTCATTTTCCTGATTCCGGATCTCGACCTGGTCGTCGTCACCACTTCATCGGATGCACCGGGCGCCGGCCGGCGCGACCACCTCGGAGATGTTTACGACCTCGTCGAAGATCACGTTGTGGTCCCGGTCGCCGCGGCGCAAAGATCCGTCTCTTCGGATTAGTCCCCTCCACTCCGGCCAAGTAATCTGCTGCCTCAGGGGCAAGCACATTAGCTTCTCGTCGTGCAACGTTACCCCTGAGCTAAAATAGACAGCGCTGGATGAGAAACCAGCCTGCTCGGCGCGATCTGGCGTCTGCACTCAGGAGACTCGTGATCAAGGACAGAGCAAAGATGACGGGATTGGCATTGACGTTGGGCCTAACTGGGGCCGTGTCCCTGGCTCAAAGCGCCCCCCAGGGCGATATCACCAGGGGACAGGACGTTTTCGAGGCGCAATGTTTCGATTGCCACAACGCAGACAGCGACGTCGCCAAAACGGGGCCAGGTTTCAAGGGAGTCAAGAACGGCAAGCTGCCCAGCGGCAAGGATGCTACGCAGGAAAATGTTCTCTCCGTGATCAACGAGGGCGTCGAGGAGCAGATGCCACCCTACGCAGACGTCCTCAGTGCCGAGGAAAAGGAGGATGTGATTGCCTATATCCTCTCCCGCTGAGTAAGCCGTCGCGACGCCCACAGCCATTTCCCGTTTCGTCTCGCTGAGCTGACGCCGATGAGCAAACCTCCTCGCGGCGGCGCGGCTAGCTCACATTTCCCCACGCGCGCATTCCGGGATGCATCTCCCCAGCGGCATCACACAGGCGTCAGCTTTCAGGTATCGTATTCACAGAACCCTCGGCCCTATCAGACCCAAACAGGCCTTACTCGGGAAGGGCCGCAGGGAAAACATCCTTATGCTGATGAAACGTCTTAGCTGTCTCTTTGGTATCCACCTCATCTTGGCCGCACTTGCGGCAGCGCAGCAGCCTGGTTCTTCGCCGGGCGCCGTCGTCTATCAGGCCCGCTGCGTGCTGTGCCACGGCGGCGATGGAGGAGGCTCCGACCGCGCTCCCACGATTCTCGACTACATCAGCGTGAATTCCGCCGATCAACTCGCCACGCTCATTCGCGACGGAGTCCCAGATAAAGGGATGCCCCCCTTCGAGTTGCCCGCCGAAGACCTAAAACAACTCGTGAGCTATTTACGGACCTTGCCGGGATCGTCGCAGCCCGGCGTGGCAGGCGTCCGCCCTTCGTCGCAACGGCCGCGTCGCAACGCGGGAGGTCCGCCCGTACGCTCCGGCAGCGTGAGACTCGCGGACGGGCGAACTCTCGATGGATTGATCCTGAACGAAAGCGGTTTCGACGCGCAGTTGCGCACGGCGGACGGGAAAATCCACCGTCTTGTGCGCGAGGGCAATGTCTATCGCGAAGCCCCGCTGGAACCCAAGAGAGACTGGCCGACCTACCATGGCAGCTTCACCGGCAACCGCCACAGCCCCCTCGACCAAATCAACACGGGCAACGTGGCGCGCCTCACGCCCCGCTGGTTTTTCCCGATTTCAGATGTGCGGATGATCGAAGGCACTCCTGTCGTCATCGAGGGCATCATCTATTTGACCGTGGTGAACCAAGTGTACGCTCTGGACGCCGCGACCGGCCGCGAAATCTGGCGTCACATCCAGCCCCGAAGCGAAGGGTTGATGGGCGACGCCGCCATCGGGCTGAACCGGGGCGTTGCCGTGGCGGGAAACCGCCTCTTCACGCTGACCGACAACGCACACATCATCGCGCTCGACCGCTTCAGCGGCGAATTGCTTTGGGATACGGAAATGGCTGACTCCCGCGAGCACTACGGGGGTATAGCAGCACCCCTTGTCGTCGGCGACCTGGTAATTGCCGGCATCTCCGGTGGCGACACCGGGCTGCGCGGTTTTCTCGATGCGTATCACGTCTCGGCGGGAGAACGGGCTTGGCGCTTTTGGACGATCCCAGGGCCCGGCGAGCCGGGATCGGAGACTTGGGGCAACGACCCGAAGATTCTCGAGCGAGGCTGCGGCGCGACCTGGCTTACGGGGAGCTACGACCCTGAACTGGATCTGCTCTACTGGCCGACCGGGAATCCCTGTCCCGACATGAACGGCGACGTGCGCCCCGGCGACAACCTTTACACGAACTCTGTGCTGGCCCTGAAGCCTAAGACGGGTGAGATGAAGTGGTACTTTCAGTTCACCCCGCACGACACACACGACTGGGACGCGCAAGAACCTCTGTTGCTGGTCGACGAGCAGTTCCAGGGCCGCCCCCGCAAGTTGCTCGTGCAAGGGAACCGCAACGGCTTTCTCTACGTGCTCGACCGCGCAACCGGTGAGTTCCTGCTGGGTGAGCCACTGGCTCACCAGACCTGGGCGAGAGGCATCGACAAGACCGGGCGGCCGATCGTAATTCCCGAATCCACGCCCACAATCGAGGGCTCGCTGACCTGCCCAGCGATCCGCGGCGCGACAAATTGGATGGCCAGCGCCTATCACCCCGGGACGAAGCTCTTTTATCTGCTCGTCCATGAATCCTGCAACATCTACTCCAAGGAAAAGGAGTTCACGCCCTGGAAGCGTGGGGAGTCGTTCATGGGTGGAGGCTTCCGGCTCGCGCCCGGCACGCCCAATCAAAAATTCATTCGCGCGCTCGATATTCAGACAGGCAAGATGGTTTGGGAGTACGCCCAGACCGGCACGACGCAAACCTACTCGGGCGTCCTTTCAACGGCCGGCGGGCTTGTTTTCTTCGGAGAAGACAGCGGCGCCTTCGCCGCGCTCGATGCCAAGACTGGTAAGCCGCTATGGCACTTGCAGCTCAATCAAGACTGGAAAGCGTCTCCGATGACGTATATGGTCGGCGGCAAGCAGTACATTGCCATGGGCGGCGGCAACGGCTTTTGGGCGTTTACGCTGCCGTGAGAGCGCAGCGGTCTTATCCCGCTTGGCGCATTAGCGCTTTGATATGGCCGACGGCGTAGGCCCAGCCGGCCCGGTTGCGATCATCGCCGGGCATGCTAGGAACGTGGTCGGGGTAGAGCAACCGAGGGTACTTCACGGCACGCAGCGCCTTTAGAGCCGCAAGCATGTCGACTTGGCCCTCCTCAAGGAAGACCTCGGTGTATTTCAAGCGCGGCACTTCCGTGATCACGTTGCGGAAGTGAACATGGTTGATCTGATCGCGCTTACCGAAATATTCGATTACTTCTATCGGATTGTGGCCCATCTCGCGCGTTACCCCGGTGTCGAGCGTGATGCCGTTAGCCGGGCTGCGGACGATGTCCACCACACGTTTCAGGCCCTCGACGCTGCCGATTATCTGATCGCAGCCCCGGAAGCGCGGCGGGGGTGGATCGTTGGGATGCACGGCGAGACGCACACCCGCCTCTACAGCAACCGGCACAACGGCCTTGAGAAAATACTCGTAGCGCTCCCACAAGGCGTCGGCGTGGTGCTCGCCGATGTCGGGTAGAACCGGCAAGTCCTTGGCGCGGTCAAAATCGTGCGCGGCGTACTCCACACCCCCGCGGCCCGGTTTTCGGTAGTAGCCGCCCATCGCCCGCAGTGCGTAGAAATTGTATTCGACCACCGGCAGGCCCACACGCCCGGCCACCCGAATGGACTGCTGGACATTTTCGATATCGCGGTCGCGGCCCGGTCGTCCGAGAATCACGTCCCGAAAATCGTGCAGCATCATATTGCCTAGCTTTAACCCGGCAGCTTCGATGCGGTCCTTGATGGCCCGAATCTCTTCCTCTTTCCACGGCCCATTCGGCGAGGCCGTACTGTTGGGCCGCTGAATGACCCGCCCTTCTTCCGAGTACGTCGGTGCACCCGGGCCGGGCATCGTCACCCACTCGACTCCGAGCTGTTGCATGTACTCGAGATCGCCGCCGGGCATCGAGAGCTTGACGTCGCCGGTGAGTTCCGCGGCCTTCGCCTTCGGATCTCCCAGGGGCAAGGCGGCCATCGCGGCAGCCGCTTGCAAGAAATTCCGCCGTGACCAGTGGTTTGGCATGGGGGGATTATAGCAGCGCAGCAGCGCGGCTTAGGCAGCTTTATCGCAAAAGTAGGTGCGCCGGGACAACCGGGGACTGGGGCCCCGTTAAGGACGGGCCGCCATAGGTTCAATCAGGGAAATACGTTGGGGCAACCTTGCATTTGGCTGTCGCCCCGATTCCCTTTGTCCCTTCTCGACTCACGACGTGAAAAACATCTGCCGGGCCGCTAGCGGAAACTCAATAGCAAGCACAGGCGTAACTACCCCGTGAGCACACTCTGTGAGAACGCGGCCTTGCGCGGCATTTCGGGCTGCTTCTTCCGATGGCAAACCCAGCGACCGCAGGGCATTCGTTTCCTGGTTCGTGCGAACGCGCTGCTCTACCCTCAGCACCTGGTGGGGCGTATTCTTCTGGGAGCAGCGATTTCTTTATCGGCAATCTTAGCCGCAGGCGCGGAAACGATCAACTCCGTGCGCGTGGAGGGTACCCGGAGATCCCTGGATCTGGCCGTTGAGGCCGGACAGCCTTTCGACCAGCGGCGCATCGAGCGCGAAGTGCGCCGCCTCTGGTTGATGAATCTCTTCGACGACGTTCAGGTCAAAGCGGACCGGGCGCCGGACCGAACAAATCTTGTGTTCCGAGTCGTCGAGAAGCGCCGCTACTTCTTGCGCGAGGTACTCGTCGAACCCAGAGGAGCAAAGCTGCCCTTCCAGCTCGAACCCGGCACCTTCGTCGACTCCGCGCTGGCGCGGCAGTTTGCTGTGAACGTGCGCCGCGCCCTCATCGAGGAGGGCCACGCCGACGCGGAAGTCAGCGCCCGGCTTCTTGCCGTCGGCGGCGCGCAGGCGGATATGCTGGTCCGCATCGATGAGGGACCCGCGTACCACGTCGCTAATGTGGCGTTCGTAGGACTGCCCCAAGGAGAATCAGCACCGCTGCGGCAGCAACTGCGGGCACTACGGTCGCGCCGCATTCTGCCGGCGATCCCCGGCCTGTGGAAGGGCTGGAGGCTACAACCGGCGTTCACCGAGCAACGAGCGGGGGCGGACATAGAACGGCTGCGGTCCTATCTGCTGTCTCGGGGATATCTGGACGCGGAGGTACGCTTAGAGCGCAGGGAGTTCACCGAAGGCAAGGTCCGGTTGACGGTGGCGGTCAACCGAGGCGCCCGGTTTTCAGTGCGCCGAGTCCAAACCAAAAGTTTCACAGCAAGATCTGATCTACCTCAAAATACAGAGTTTCTATCCGCGGCATTGTGCCGCTGTCTGATCGAGGCTCAAAGGGAAGCTGACCGGGAAGGCCGATTGGATTTCGAGGCCAGAATCGAGCTGGCCGCCACCACGGCCGGCGAAGCGGAACCGGCCGTCGACGTCTCCGCAATCGCGGAACCCGGCGTCTCTTACCGCGTAAGGAGGATTGATTTTCGGGGGAACCGCGACTTTAGCGATGCGACTCTGCGGCGTACGCTGCGGTTTGATGAGGGCGACATCTTCGACGCTGGTAAACTGCGCCGGAGCCTCCTGCGCCTGAACAGGATCAGCGGCCTGGAACCCCTGAACGAGGCGAGCGTTTCAATCGTACAGGATCCCACAGAACGCGAAGTGGAGCTAACCATCGCCGCGCCGGAACGGAAGCGCGGGCGGTGGTCGGCGTCCGGTCCGCTGGGTCCCGCAAGCCTCTCTGGCCCGGTGCAACTGCTGCTCGCTGGACGTCTGCCCGCCTGGGGAGGCAGGTTGCTCGATCTCTCAACCTACTCCGTTTTCGCAAGCCTGTCGTCCTTCTCCTCGCCCTTGTGGCAACTGCTCGGCTGGGAGAAGGAAGCCCTCTGGACGCCCGCAATCGGCATCACCCGCGCCTACCTGCCCGGTCAGGAATGGCGTTCCGGGTTTACCCTCTCCCCGAAATTCGGCTGGCCAGCCACAGGGGCATCGTATGTCTCCACGCAAGCGCGGACGCGCCTGTCTAATCTGATGACTTCCGGCTCCCGCCAGTCCTCTCTCCTGGTCCCCGTCCTGCGCCGCAACGAAGAATCGCCAGGCGGCGTCCATCTCATTGGGCATTTGCTATGCGGGCACCCACAGCCACGGTGGCCTTGGACCCGCAAAGTCGCCCGGCTGACGCTGCAGTGCTCACGGCAACGCCCCTATAGCGCTTACTTGGACCGCAGCCGGCCCCTAAATGGAGTGACCGGCGTTGTGGCGGGTCTGGCCGCCGGAAACTTCCGCGCCAACGTTGCGAATCGTATACGATAAAGGCCTCAGCCCGGTTTTCAGCGAAGTTTTGCTCTTCCGGCAGGCGCCCTCATGATTGGCCGCACCATCTCCCACTACAGAATCACCGAGAAGCTCGGCGAGGGCGGTATGGGAGTCGTCTACAAGGCGGAAGATACGAAGCTGGAGCGCACAGTCGCCTTGAAGTTTCTCCCACGCCAGGCTCTCGGCGGCGACGAAGAGCGGGAGCGCTTCCTGCGCGAGGCCCGGGCGGCCGCCGCGCTCGATCACCCCGGCATCTGCACGATCTACGAGATTGGCCAGGCGGACGGCGAAACCTTCCTGGCGATGTCGTACGTGGACGGCAAAACCGTCCGTGAGAAGGTCGAGCAAGGCCCCCTGCACGCGAAACAGGCCGTTGAGATCGCCATTCAGGTGCTTGACGCCCTCCAGGAGGCGCACGGCAAGAAGATCACCCATCGTGACATGAAGAGCGCCAACATCATGGTGACTGAGAGGGGACAGGCGAAGATCCTGGACTTTGGCCTAGCTCAGCTTCCAGGCGCCAGCCGCATTACGCAAGCGGGGTCCACGATCGGCACGGCGGCTTACATGTCTCCGGAGCAGGCGACGGGCGCTCCGGTGGATCACCGCTCCGACATCTGGTCCGTCGGCGTGGTGCTCTTCGAGATGCTCATGGGCCAGTTGCCGTTTCAGGGCGAATATCAGCCGGCGATTCTCTACTCGATCGCCCACGAGGAACCCAGGCACCTGATCGTCCCCGAGCGGGCCCAGGGGCTGCAGGCGATCATGGCGCGTGTGCTTCGTAAGAAACCCGGGGAACGGTACCAGCAGGCGTCCGAAATGGCCGCGGATCTGCGAGCGTTTCTGCAAGCGTACGAGCCGAGCACGGCAAGCGCGGCATTGCCGCCTGTCACCGCCAGCGCAACCACGGGCAGCTTCGTCTCGCCTGCGGCATCCGGCCCCCTGGCAACGGCGGTTCCTGCGCGCCGGCGAGCGGGCCTATGGCTAAGCGTTGCCGCAACCGTTCTGGCGGGCGCGGGTTTCATCGGCTGGCGCCTGATGCCGCCCTCTGAGCCTGCGATGCGCGATTCCGCCTCAATCGCCGTCTTGCCGCTGGAAAACCTCTCAGGCGATCCGGACCAGGAATTTCTCGCGGACGGCATGACAGAGGCGTTGATCGCTCAGTTAGCGCAGATCAACAATCTGCGTGTCATCTCGCGAACGTCGGTGATGCGCTACAAGAATGCCGGCAAGCCGCTGCCGGAGATTGCGAAAGAACTGCGCGTCGACCACATCGTGGAAGGGTCGGTCGCCAGGGGCGACGGGCGGGTCCGCGTGACGGCGCAGCTGATCGACGCCAATGAGGACAGACACCTTTGGGCGCAGACGTACGATCGCGAACTGAGGGACGTGCTGGCCCTGCAGAGCGAGGTTGCGGGCGCTATTGCTCGGGAGGTGCATATCAAGCTGCCTCGAACCAATGCCCCCGCCGGCGGGCCGCACACGGCCGTGAACCCACAGGAGTTTGAGCTGTGCATGCGAGCCCGCCAGTACTCCTACGAGCAAACCGCTTCCGGCGTAGCTCTGGCGATCAGCACGTTTCAACAGGCGCTGGCTCTCGACCCGAACTGTCCCGACGCGCACGCTGGACTCGCGCGCACGTTCGGGTATTTAGGCGTCTATGGGGGCGCAAGACCAAGGGACGTGATGCCTAAGGCGAAGGAACTGGCGTTGCGCGCCATCTCCTTGCGGGAAGCAACCGCCGAAGCGCACGCGACGCTGGGCGCCGTTTACGGATTCTACGACTGGGATTGGGAGCAGGCTCAGCGCGAACTGGTTCGCACCCTCGAACTCGAGCCGGGTACTGCCACGTCGCATTATGCTTACGCCGAGTATTTTCTGCTGCCGATGAACCGGCTTGACGAGGGCGTGGTGGAACTACGGCGCGCGCTCGACCTCGATCCGATTTCCTCGCCAATCCGGTCTCTGCTCGGGCGATCGCTCAGCTTTCGCGAAGACCATGACGCAGCGATCAAAGAACTGGGAGCAGCCATTGCAAGGGACCCCAATTTCTATTGGTCACACTGGGCCTTGGGAATGGCCTACGCCGAGAAGAAGCAGTTCGGGGCCGCGCGGGCGGCCCTCGAAAAAGCCCATAGTCTCGATCCCAACAATCCCTTCAACGTAGGAGGTCTGGCCTATCTCGATGCGCTGACGGGGAATCGGGAAGCGGCGCTGAAGGCCATCGCGGAGGCTGCGTCGCGGGCGTATCTTTCGCCCTTCTGGGTGGCCTTCGTGCATACCGGCCTTGGCGACAAGGAAGCCGCTATTCGCGCTTTACAGGCCGGCGTGGAGGAACGCGACCCTCTGGCGGCGTATGCCGGCGTCGTTCCAGAACTGAAGAGTTTGCGGGCCGATCCGCGTTTTCAGGATCTTCTCCGCCAGATGAAGCTCACGGCTCCCACGCCAGGCCAGAGGTCTCAGCTTGACCCTGAAGTGGCTTCCGAATCAAAACGTCTCGCCCAGAGACCCTCGTTGTGACGCGGGTCGCGTCACGCGCGCCATTTCGGCGGGCGCTTTTCCAGAAATGCCGACATTCCCTCGCGGCCTTCCGCGGAGGCGCGCAAGGCGGCGATGCGCTCGGCGGTGTATTGCATCTCTGGCCGATCGATGGGCCGATAGGCGACCTTCGCCACCATGGCCTTCGCGGCGCCGAGAGCATTCGGACCGCCCTGAGCGAGCGCCGCGCTGACTTCCCTTACCTTTTCTGCCAATTCCCGCGCCGGCACAACTTCGTGGACGAGGCCGATGCGGCAGGCCTCCGCCGCAGAGAAGCGCTCCGCCGTCAGCAGATATCGTCTAGCCTGGCGAGGCCCGATCGCTCGGACGACATAGGGGCTGATGACGGCCGGAATCAGCCCAAGACGTACCTCCGAAAGGCAAAATTCTGCCTCGTCGGACGCTATGGCAATGTCGGCGCAGGCCGTGAGCCCCACGCCGCCACCGAAAGCAGAGCCATGAACGGCGGCAATCGTCGGCTTACGCAACTCGTCGAGCACGCGAAACATTTCCGCGAGAGTATTTGCGTCCCGGAGATTGTCCTCTTCGCTGCAATCGGCCGTGCGGCGCATCCAATTCAGGTCCGCGCCGGCACAGAAGGTTTTCCCTTCCCCGGCGAGGATTACAACGCGCACGCGGCTATCGGCGTCGAGATCGTGAAAGATGGCCGTGAGTTCTGCAATCGTTACATCGTCAAGCGCGTTGTGCACGTCGGGGCGGCGGAGCGTGACTGTTCCGACGCCATTCTGTTGAACATCAGCGGATACCGGCCCGGATCTCATGTAGAGGCTCCACAAAGGTCTGCCGGCGCTTCACGTTCCGGCGTCACGGCACGAGTGACAATGATATTCGGCATTCACGCCCAGTCTCTCACCGTGCAGGCATGGCGCACAAGCGCCGCCCGCACGCGTTCTGAGCTATCCGTTTTGCTAAACCGCCTGTGTTGGAGACGTTAGTACTCGTCGAGCTTCTTACCCATGGCCGCGGTTCCTTGAAGTGCGACGTTGAGAGTACGATCTCCGTTCCCACCCGTCTCACAACACAAATGATGTTGTTCGTGCGATCAACTCCTATGTGAATTGCTTCAAGTCAGCTCTGAAAAAATAAATTTCTCAACGCGGCTTCATTCGATGTTGTATCGCCGGCCGCTTCGTTATAATCGAAAACGCTTCTTCGTTCCAGCATGTCTTCCCATGAACCAGCAACGCCGTTGATGCGCCAGTACCACGCCATCAAGAAGCAGGCGCCGAATGCACTGCTGTTGTTCCGTCTAGGGGACTTCTACGAACTTTTCTACGATGACGCCATCGTTGCATCGCGGGAGCTGCAGATCACCCTGACATCGCGCAACAAGGAAAAGGGGCAGCCCATCCCCATGTGCGGCGTGCCAGCTCATACGGCGGATGCCTACATTGCGAAACTGATCGCGAAAGGCCATCGCGTCGCCATTTGCGACCAGATGGAAAGCCCTTCCCAGACGAAGAAGCTCGTGCGCCGCGAAGTGACGCGAGTGATCACACCCGGCACCGCGAGCGATCCCAAGCTGCTACAGGCCGGCCGCAACAATTATCTCGCCGCTATTGCCGAAAGGAATGGCACCACGGGGCTGGCCTACGTCGATGTGTCCACCGGCGAGTTCCGCATGACCGAGATGCCGGGCAACGAGGTGGATGCCGCTCTTGAACACCTCGGCGCTCGCGAGGTTTTGATCCCGTCGGCCGGCCCGCTATTTTCCGGAAAGAGCGGAAGGACTTCCCATGCTCACTCCCCGCGCGTGCTGCGCACGGAACTGGAACCTTGGGTCTTTGATGCGAATTACGCCGAACGAACGTTGTGCGAGCACTTCGCACTGCACTCGCTTGATGGCTTAGGCGCGGCCGGCCATCGCGCTGCTGTCGCCGCGGCGGGCGCCGTTTTGCACTATCTTCGGGAGACGCAGCGTGCCTCCTTGCAGCACCTAGATCGCCCCGCTTACTACGAACAGTACGGCTGGATGGTGCTCGACCCAGTGACGGTGCGCAACCTCGAGCTGGTAGAGGCCCTGTTCGGAGGGCCGGCGGACTCAACGCTGCTTCACATCATCGACAAGACGGAAACGCCCATGGGGGCGCGTTTGCTGCGGCAGCGCCTGTTGCGGCCCTCGCTTTGTCTGCCGGAGATCGAGTCGCGGCTGTCAGGGGTGGAGGAACTTCTCAGAAGCACGGTTACCCGGGCCGAGATTCACCGTGAGCTAAAAGGTGTCCTTGATATCGAGCGTCTGCTGGCCAAAGTCACGCTGGGGTCGGCTTCCCCCCGTGACCTGGCGGGTCTGGGAGCTTCGCTCACCTCTCTGCCTATGCTGCGCGCACTCACCGCGCAATTGAGATCAATCTGTATGAAGGATCTCTACGGGCGGATGGAGGAACTGGCGGACGTGCGCGACCGCATTCTGGGGACGCTCAGCGACGAGCCGCCGCCGCATATTTCGGACGGTGGCGTCATCCGGCGCGGATTCGACCCGGAGTTGGACGAGCTACGGGGAATCCGCCAAGACAGCCGGGGCTACATCGCCCGGATGGAAGAGCGCGAACGCCAGCGAACGGGAATCCAGTCGCTGAAAGTGCGCTTCAACAACGTCTTCGGTTTCTATATCGAGATCTCAAAGGCCAACTTGTCGCTGGCGCCGGCGGACTACGACCGCAAGCAGACTCTCGTCAATGCCGAACGCTTCACAACACCCGAACTCAAGGAATACGAGCAAAAAGTGCTGTCTGCCGAAGAGCGCATCGGGGAGCGCGAGAAGGCTCTGTTTGAAGAACTTCGCGGATGGGTGGCGGGCGAGGCACAGCGGATTCGCGCAACGGCGCGCGCAGTCGCCGAACTCGACGTTCTGAGTTGTCTGGCTCAAGTCGCCGCCGAAAATGACTACGTGCGGCCGGCTTTCAACGATCGTGGAGAGATCCAATTGGCGGGCGCTCGGCATCCCGTGGTCGAGCGGCTGTCGCAAGCCGAGGGGACCGAGCGGTTTATCCCCAACGACACGTACCTCAATAACACTAGCAACCTGGTGGCAGTCATCACAGGTCCAAACATGGGCGGCAAGTCCACGTATCTTCGCCAGGCTGCCCTGATCGCGATCCTCGCGCAAATGGGTGCGTTCGTCCCGGCCGCCAGCGCCACACTGCCGTTGATCGACCGTATCTTCACGCGCATTGGCGCCAGTGACAACCTCGCAACCGGCCGGTCGACGTTTATGGTGGAGATGACGGAGACCGCGCAGATCCTGCACGCGGCGACGCCGGCAAGCCTGATTCTGCTTGACGAGGTAGGCCGGGGCACGGCGACGTTTGACGGATTGGCGATTGCTTGGGCCGTAGTGGAACACATTCATAGCCACACACGCGCCAAGACGCTGTTTGCCACGCACTACCACGAACTCACTGAGCTGGCTGATCAACTCACGGGCGTTGTTAATCTGCATGTCTCGGTCAAGGAGTCCGGTGAAAAGGTGATCTTTCTGCGGCGGGTAGAACCGGGCAAGGCCGACCGCAGCTATGGGATTGAGGTGGCGCGCCTGGCGGGGCTGCCACTCAATATCGTCCAGCGGGCGCGAGCGGTTTTGGCCCGGCACGAAGAGCGGGAACTATCGGTCTCCGAAGAGTTGTCAACGGAACCTCATTCCGCGGTGCAGGTTTCCATCTTCAATCCCGCGGAGAATGGCGTTCGGGACGAATTGATGAATCTGAATCTCGATGACCTCAAACCGATCGAGGCTTTGACTCTGCTCCATACCTGGAAAGACCGCTTGCAGCGCCGTGGAGCAGAAGAGGAGTACGCCAAGCCGGGGAAAACGGCATAGCCGGGGGTCCTGATACTCGTTCGCTCCGAGCGGAACCCCTTCTTCATTCGATGCAGCGCGGCCGCGATTCGCGATGAGGACGGGTCCAACCAGCCGCGTGCTTCCCGCCATAACCAAGAGATGAAATCATGTTTGTAGCCGGTATCATGAGCGGCACGTCGGTCGACGGCATTGACGTCGCGCTTGTAGAAATTTGGGGAGAAGGATTCGGCCAGCGCGTCAAGCTGCTCGCCTTTCACTCGATGCCTTATCCAAAACGGGTTCGGGAAGGCATCCTGGCGGTTTCCAACAACGCCACACACACCTCCGAGATCAGCCAGATGAACTTCTTCCTCGGTTCCGCCTTCGGAGAGGCCGTCCTCGAAGCGTGCCGGCGATCCAAGATTCCCACCGCGAAACTCGAGCTAATTGGGTCGCACGGCCAAACCATCTATCACCAGGGTAAAGGCAGCCGCCTGCTTGGCCAGACCGTGGCCAGCACGCTTCAGATCGGCGAGCCGGCTGTTATTGCGGAGTGTACGGGCGTCCCTGTCGTTGCGGATTTCCGAACTGCGGATGTCGCCGCCGGAGGGCAAGGCGCTCCGCTGGTGCCGTTCGTCGACTACCTTCTCTACCGCCATGAAAAGCTCGGGCGCGTCTCGCTGAACATCGGCGGCATCGCCAACGTGACAGCGATTCCTCCCAAGGCCCCTTCCAGTCAGGTAATCGCCTTCGATACGGGACCCGGCAACATGATCATTGATGCTCTCGTCTCGCAGTTCTCGCGGGGAACACAGAAGTTCGACCGCGATGGCAGGATGGCCGGCTCGGGAAGGGTGAATCCGGCGCTTCTGAAGGACCTGCTGGGATCACCGTACTTCCGCGAGCAGCCGCCCAAGAGCGCCGGCCGGGAGCAGTACGGCCCGCAATTCCTATCGGACCTTCTCAGCCGGGGTCTGGCTCCTGCTGACCTTGTGGCGACAGCCACGGCGTTCACGGCGCAGTCGATCGCTCTCGGGATCAAGAAGCTCATCGCACCCGCCTTGGAAATCCAGCAACTGATTGTCTCCGGCGGCGGATTGCACAATCCGCGGATTATGGGTAGCCTGCGGGAGCAGCTGCCAGATCTCGAGATTCTGCCTTCAAATGACCTCGGCATCGATAGTGACGCCAAAGAGGCTATCGCCTTCGCTGTGCTGGCCTATGAAAGCTATCACCGCCGTCCGGCGAACTTGCCGTCCGCAACTGGCGCCCGGCACCCTTGCGTGCTTGGGAAGCTCGTATTTCCACCACCAGCACGGCCGCGTTAGGATCTCGGCACGAAGGCGCCTTGAAAACGTAGAATGTTGTACAAAGGACGCGGGGCCTGCGAGCGCGCGGATCTTGCGTCCGAAGGCACGAGACCTAAGGAAATCATCCGTGCGCATACCGATCGTTGTCCTCGCGCTAGTTAGCTCTTGTGCGCTGCAAGGGCAAACGGCCTCGTATCGCGAAGCGGAATTCCAGGGGCGTCAGGCATACGTGCTTGAAAACGCGAAAATACGGGTAAGCGCTCTACGCGGCGCGGGCCACCTGGCGGAGATCGCGCTGAAATCGGACAACCCGAAGCTCAACATCAACCCCATGCGGGTGCCCCACTTCCCGACCATAGAGCCGTGGGAGTACGAGCCGGCGAAACACGATCCTATCTATGGGGGTGGCAGGGACAGGATCCTGATGTCGGGCTATATGGGGCATTTGCTAAACTTCCCCACCTTCGGCGGACCGTCCGATCGTGAGGCTAAGAATGGCTTGGGCACTCACGGCGAAGCCCTCTCTGTGGAGTGGAAGAAGGATGCCGCGGTTGTAGCCGCCGATGCTGTTCGCCTTGTCTATTCGGCTCATCTTCCCAAGACTCACTATAACGTCGGGCGCGCGCTAACTCTGCCCTCCGATGAGACGGTCTTATACATCGAAGAGTGGGCTGAGAACCTGCTGGACTTCGACCGGCCGGCTCACTGGGTGCAGCACGTCACATTTGGGCCGCCATTCGCCGAGCCGGGGAAAACCTTCCTCGATATGTCTGCGACGAAAGGTGAAGTAAGAGCGCCCGACAGCCCCTCTTCCGCGCTGCGAAAAGGTCTCTTTACGTGGCCCACGGGAACCTCGCAGGATGGCCGGCAGGTGAATCTGCGTCCTATGCAAGATCGACCGAAAGCAGGCGTCTATGCGGCGGTTTTGATGGACCCGAGTCGCGAGCGCAACTATTTCACGATGTACCATGAAGACTACAAGGTTCTCATCGGGTACGTCTGGTACACCAAGGATTTTCCTTGGATCGTGGACTGGCAGGAGAACAAACGGAACACTAGCGCGCCGTGGAGCGGACAGGTCGTCGCGCGCGGCATCGAGGTAGGGACAACGCCCTTCACCGGACCCATGGAAGAAGTGGTTCGCGAAGGCTCGCTGTATGGTGTTCCCGTCTACCGCTGGCTCGGCGGGCGTGAACGAGCGACGGTAAAATATGTGGCTTTCCTGGCGGAGATTCCGGAAGGATACCGCGGTGTAGAGGACGTCACGATCGCTTCGGGTGCGATTGTGATCACCGAGCGGGAAACCAAGAAAACGATCACCTTGAAAAGCGCTCATCCCTGGTGACAGAGCAGGAGGGTTTGCCGTGCAACCATTCAATTCACTAGAGAAAAGGTCTGGGCGGAGGCGCTCTTTAAGAAATTTTTTCCGCTCCGTCCTGCCGGAAGCGCTTGTGCTGCTGGTGATGTGCTTGCCCCTCCCCGCCCAGGAGGGCCGCCTTTCCGTGACGGTGTTCGACTCAAAAACCGGCCAGCCAATCAAGGACCTAAAAGCATCCCACTTCCAGATCAAGGACGACGACACACAGCTGCGCGTGGAGAGCGCGGAGTACAAAGAAGGCCTGCTCGACGTAATGCTGTTGATTGATACGAGTCTCGTCGGCGAAATGGTACGGCCCCTGGGCACGGCTTTCGTCAGGAGCCTCGGCGCGAAGGAGCAGATGGCCATTGTCTCTTACCACAATTCGGCCGACCTGATCCAGGACTTCACCGCCAGCAAGGAATTGCTATTGGGGTCCCTGCAAAGAGTGAGCTACGGCAACAACCCGCGCGTGCTTGATGCTCTTTTCGCGGCCATCGACGGCGGATTTCAGCACACCGCCGAACGCCGGGTCATCATCCTGCTCTCCGCCGGGGTGGAAGGAAACAGCCGCGTGGCGGAAAGCGAAGTTCTCAGGCTCGCCAGACAAAAGAACGTCGCGATTTATCCGGTGTATGTGGTGGGCGCCGAGCGGGGGATGTTCCGGATGCTGGCCGAACGAACAGGCGGAGCCTATTTCGGCGCGCGCAACCTCAAACTGAAGCCGCAGCCGCTGGCCGATCTGGTCTATTCCGTGGTCCGTGGATATTACGATCTGCGCGTGAGCGGAGTTCACACACTCGGCCAACGCATCGAGGTGAAGATCGAGGGCCTGCCGAAATCAGACAAGAGGATCTGGGCATCCGCGAGGCCGGCGGAGTAAAACACTCCCCGCAAAAAAGAAAGGCTGGGAACGTCCGAACGCGCCCAGCCTTTGTGACTCTAGATGCGCGGCGGGTTTCAGTTCGCCGCGGCCGTTCGACGTTGCTCCACCTTTGGCGTTGCCAGATAGCCCGCAATGCGGTTCTTCGAAATCTGGTTGACAACGAGTTCGTAGGGCTGACGCGCGCCCTGCACGTAGAACTGCAGGGGCTCGAGCAGGGTCTTGTCCTTCTTCTCGATACGCTTATCGTCGACCCAGAGATCGATATTGAACTTGTTCCGCTTCAGGTCCGTCTTTCGGAGTTGCACGCTGATGGAACCAACCCGCTGCGGATCCTTGGAGCGCTGGATGTCGAATTCGTAGTAGTTGCGCTCACCGAGTTGCTTCAAGGCGCCAAGTTCAGTAGCATTGGTTGCAATCAAGCCGCTTTGAACCCCTAGGTCTCCTTTGACGGTCATCAAATCCTTGATCGTCTTCTCAAGCTCGGCGCGGTTTTTCTGCACTTCGTCCCTAACGGTGTCGACTTCACCCGTCAGCGATCCAAGCTCTGTGCCGGTCTTGCTAGCCACTTCCTCGAGCTCGGTCAGCTTGCCGCCGACTTCCGTCAGGGCGCTCTTGTGCTGCGCCTTGGTCTGCTCGAGATCTTTGGCCAGCGTCTGTGTTCGGCCGAGAACCTTCTGCTCCACTTCCTTCGTCTTTTCGTCGATCTGCTTTTCGGCGTCGGTCATGATACCCTTCATCTCCTGCACTCGGGTATCGACTTCGCGCGAAGCGCGATTGACGCTGCCTTCCAACTGAGCCAATTGCTCGTCGTGCTTCTGCAACGTCTCAAAGCGCTGCGCCAGTTCCGCCTTTGTGTCCTTCAGCTCCAAGAACAGATAGAGCGTCGAGCCAATCAAAACGGCCACGGCCACAAGAAGGCCAATTACAATTGGTGAAAGTTTTCCCTGGCTCGGTTCGTCATCGACGTCAAACGGATTCGTCGCCATTTGCTGCCCCCTTTCCAATGTCCGCGGGAGGACGGATATGTAGCTTCTTATTCTAGCATTGCCCGGCCGGCGGGAAAACGCGCAAAACAGTCCTAATGCAGTGTTTTCATGTAGCTGGCGGATATTCACCCGCCCTCCTCGTGAGCCCGTTTTTCCGATTCCAACCCCAACCCGTGTACGAGTTTCCTCAGGCGCCTGCCGGAGCCGCCTAACTAGGGTGTTTCCCCGATGGCAGCAGCGACTCTGATATCATCGGCGTCTTGTCATGGTTGACCATCCTTTTCTCTCGGTCGTTATTCCGGTGCATAACGAGCAAGACGACGTTGCGGAACTGACGAGTCTGCTGCAGACGGTGCTCAACCGCCCTTACGAAATAATCGTGGTCGACGATGGAAGCACCGACGCCACCTGGGAGCGCCTTCGCGCGCTGCACGAACCTGGCCGGTTGCGGCTGCTTCGGTTCCGCCGCAACTTTGGGAAGACGGCGGCTCTCAGAGCCGGGTTTGCCGCCGCGCGAGGCCAAGTCCTAATCACCATGGATGGGGATTTACAGGATGACCCGCATGAAGTACCTCGATTCCTGGAACAACTGGCTCAGGGTTCGGATCTTGTCGTCGGATGGAAAAGGCGGCGCCATGACCCCGCCGGCAAGGTCGTCGCTTCACGCCTCTTCAACTACGCGGTTGCCACGGTCACCGGTCTCAGGTTGCACGATATCAACTGCGGCTTCAAGGCATTCCGGCGCGAGGTCTTAAGCTCTCTCTACCTTCGCGGAGATATGCACCGGTTTATCCCAGTGCTGGCCGCCGCACGCGGGTTCCGGATTTCTGAAATCGAGGTCGTTCATCATCCGCGTAAGCACGGGCGGTCGAAGTACGGCCTGGAGCGGCTCTTCAAAGGCTTCTTTGATTTGATCACGGTGAGCCTGATCACGCGCTTCGCGGAACGGCCGGCGCACGGTTTTGGCATAGTAGCGATGCCGCTGCTCGCCGCCGGAGTCATAGTGGGGATTGCTTCGTTACTTCTACACGGCAGTTGGGGCTGGGCGTTTCTCGCTGCAGTCTTGAGCATCGCCGGTTGCGTATTCGTTGCCGCCGGGTGGGTCGCCGAAGTGGTTGTAGCTCAGCAGCGCTCATCAGTCCCTCCCCCCGCTCACGACTCGTACGATATTGAGGAACAGCTTGACTAGACGGGCCGCCGCCATCGCAAAATACCTCGTCCCGCTCATCATCGGATTTTTCATCACGCGGGTCATTTATCGCAATTGGCACCAGGTGAAAGAGGCCGAATGGGTGTTTGATCCGGTTTTCCTGCTTCTCTCATTCGCATTGACGTCGCCCTGGTTCCTGCTGAGGCCGTGGGCCTGGAGCCAGATCCTGCGCCGATTTGGCTATTCCCTGCCCTACAACTCCGCCTACCGCGTGGTGCGGCGCGCTGAACTCAGCCGTTTTGTGCCCGGTGGAATATGGCACTACGTGAGCCGTGTCTATCTGGCGAGTCAACATGGCGTAGCGGCCCCAGCCTGCCTGGCTGCAACATTTGTTGAAACGGTGATTCTGCTGCTGGCGGCCATCGTTCCCGCCCTCTGGAGCCTCGATCAAGCCCTGCCCTTTCTCGAGGCTCCGTTTCGAGTACTCCTCATCGTGGTGCCCCTGGTAGCTCTCGGCGCGCTTCACCCTAAGGTCTTGAATTTCTGGGTGGGGTTCGTGGCGCGCCGCCTTAAGCAGCCCCACGCCGGCCTGCACATACGCTGGCGCAACCTGGTGGGACTCTGGCTTTTGTTTCTCATGATCTGGCTCACCTACGGATTGAGTGCAGGGTTGTTCATTCGCGGCATCCTGCTTGTACCTGGCGATGAGTTGCCCGTGTTCAGCAGCAACTATGTTCTTGCCTGGCTGGTCGGAATGGTGACAATGATCGCGCCAGCGGGAATGGGCATTCGTGACGGCGTCCTCGGATTGCTCCTGCGGGGCCATCTCGGCATCGGAGCCGGACTCACCGTGGCCGTCGCCCTGCGGCTATGGACGACCGTTGTAGAAGTTCTCTGGGCGCTTGGAATCGAGCGGATCGTTCAGCGTGTTTCCTCCGGCGATACGCCGGAAACTCTGCGATAGACCTCGTACGTCCGGCGGCCCGCTGCTCCCGATCCATGCCAAAGATTCACGCGGTGTTCATAGGAATGCTCCCAGACCTTTTCGAAATGCTTTTTGTCGAGCTGTTTCGGCCAACCGCCGCGTGGATCCCACACCACATACCAATCCGCCCCTGCAAAGTCATCGAACTGGTCATCGGGAAGGCGGCCTCGGAACTTCTGGTTGTGCGGCGCCTCGCTGTCGAGCAGAGCCACCCAGTGCATCTCGGGAAGATAGAAGTAGGCCGTCATACCCTGCACGTTCCGGTAGAAGGCGATTTTGTCGCCGGGCTGGGTCTTCAAGCGTAGAAAATCCAGCAACGGCTCGGAATGAGAGCGGTCCCGGGCAAACTGCCGTTCCACGATTGCTTCGTTCCAGGGATAGTTGAAGGCCAGGTTCGGCCAGATCAAAATGCCCGCGAACAACGCCATCGCCCAGCGGCCGTGATTGGCTTCGCGTACTGCCGCCACAGCGAGAGCGCCAAGCACGAGCGCCGCGGGCAAAATCTGAAAATAGTGGCGCGTACTGGCCTCCAACTTGGCCGCCGCCACAGTGACCAACGGTGAGACAGCGAGGATGAGACCGGCCAGAAGCGCCGCGTGCGCCCACAAACCGGGCGACCCTAAACGTCGCCAACAAAGCCAAAACGCGACAGGGACAAAGAAGCACAGCAACAGGAAACCTCCGGCGTGAACCGGACCGGCGGCGCTCATCTGCGCCCGGCTCACCCACGGCGTAAGCGGCAGGAGAACCGCTAAAAGGGCCGCCCCGGCGCCTGCGGCCACGGGGATGGAAGGACGCCGATCCCTCGCCCAACAAAGATAGAAACCCGCCGGCACAAGAAAAATAAGCGGCGTCGCCTGCCAAAGCTCGCTTCCCTTGGCGATTAACGCCTGGCCGTAGGTTTCCAGGAGCGGCGCAGGCCGCGGAGGGGGCCAGACACCCGCGAACTCAGCATGAAGGCACCAGAATTCCAACCCCAGGATCAGGGCCATGCCGCCCGTAAGCAGCAGGAATCCGCGGCGTAAACGCGCATCGCGGAGCAGCAACACGAAAAGCAGAAGAGAAGCCCACATGCCGGCGAAGCTCAGGTAATTCGACAGATAGAGAACTACCCCATACAAGCCGACTCGCAAGTAGAACGATGCCTGCGAAGCAAGTTCGGGAGAGCGAAGGTAGCGAAAGAACTCGAGCAGCAGCAGGGCCGCGGCCAGCACCACCAAAATGTAGTAGCGGCTTTGCCGCGCTGCGAACAGAAAAAAGAGGGAAAGAATGCCAAGGTACGGCAGCAGCAGCGCCCGCTGGCCAGCACCAAACAGGACGATCCCCATCCGGTAGAACACGAACAGGCAGAGCGCGCCAAGCAATGCGAAAGGGATGCGTGCAGCCGCCGTGCTCACACCGAATACTTTGAATCCGGCGGCGGCAACGTAGAACTGCAGCCAGCTCTGCATGGCCGGCAGCAGCTGTGAATTGAAATCGTGCCCGTCGGAGGCCTGCGCAATTAACTGCCGCCCGTCAAAAACATGCGGCAGCCACGAGCCGCTCTCCGCCATGAGGCGGCCCCAGTTGGCGGTTGTCGCTTCGTCTCGCCACAAATCCGCTCCATCAAGCCGCCAAAAGAGGAGCACCAGAGAAAGAACAACCAGAAGGATTATCAAGAACCGGCGCATGGTTTCGGCAGTGCTGGCCGCGTGCACGCGCATGCCTTCCTTTTGGGAAGCTTGGCGCGGGCAGGGGAAAACCTAGTATAGCCAACGCCCTCATCGGCTCCGGCGCAACTTTTTGAAGAGGGCCGGTTTAGTAAAAGTGTAAGGCGATCCGGCCGGCGCCGAACTTGACGCGAAAGCTTAACGGAGGAACAGGACGATGACACTTACACGTTGGCTCATCACAGGCGCCTGCGGTCTTTTCCTAGTAGCAAACATGGCACTGGCCCAGGGCCCGGGCATCCGGGGACGCCAAAAGAACCAGCAGGCGCGGATCGTGCGCGGTCTGCAGACTGGAGAACTGACCGTCCGCGAAGCGCGCCGCCTCGAGAAAAGGCAGCGGCGAATTCACCGCTCCATCGTTCGTGACCGGCGCGACGGCGGAGTGTTCACAGCACGGGAACGCGCCAAGGCGCAACGCCGGCTCAATCAGCAGAGCCGCGTTATCCGCCGCCAGCGGCACGACAATCAAGTCCGCTGAGTCCACGAGCGTGAATGGACGCAGCCGTGGTGTTCTTTCTATTTCCATGGCGGCGGAGCTGCTCTAAGCGCCGCCGCCGGAACGCCGAAGTCCACACCAGCCAGCCGCAGGCGGTTTAGGATTGCGCCCTCCGTTTCCATGGGGACTCACGGCGCCAACCTACCAGGAAAAAACGGGGCTGCCTATTTCCGCTGATTCGCCTTCAGCACCTTTTTGCGAAGGCGCACGGATTGCGGCGTCACCTCGACGAACTCATCCTCGCGGACGAACTCGATTGCCTGCTCCAGGTTCAGCAGTCTCGGGGGCACAAGGCGAATGGCTTCGTCAGCCGTCGACGCGCGCATGTTAGTGAGCTTTTTTTCCTTGACAATGTTGACGTCAAGATCGTTGGAGCGTGAGTTCTCGCCCACGATCATGCCCTCGTAGACCTCCGTGCCTGGGGTCACAAACATCTCCCCGCGCTCCTGCAGGTTAAAGAGTGCAAAGCCGGTCGATTTGCCCGGCCGGTCGGCCACAAGTGACCCCGTGAGGCGGGTGGGAATGTCGCCCTGCCACTCGACGTAACCCGCGAAAAGCGAGTTAAGAATCGCCGTCCCTTTCGTGTCGGTCAGAATCTCGCTGCGCAGCCCGATCAACCCCCGCGACGGCACCATAAACTCGATTCGCACGCGGCCGGACCCGTGATTAACCATCTTTGACACTTTGGCCTTGCGCGTGCCAAGCTGCTCCATGACCACCCCCATGAACGCTTCCGGGCAGTCCACCATCAGCAGTTCCAGCGGCTCCTCCACCTTGCCGTTCGCGGTGCGAATGAGAATCTCCGGCTTGCCCACCATCAGCTCGAAGCCCTCGCGCCGCATGGTCTCGATAAGAATAGCCAGTTGCAGTTCGCCGCGGCCCATCACTTTGAACGAATCGGGTCCGCCCGCTTCCTCCACGCGAATTGAGACGTTGGTGAGTAACTCCTTGTCAAGCCGGTCCCGAAGGTTCCGCGACGTTACGTACTTTCCTTCTCTCCCCGCAAACGGAGAAGTATTGACGGTAAACGTCATTGCGATCGTCGGCTCGTCGATCTGAACCTTGGGCAGCGCCTTGGGGGTTTCCGGATCGCTGACTGTCTCTCCAATCGTGATTCCCTCCACACCGGCTATAGCGAGAATGTCGCCGGGAATTCCCTCCGTCTCTTCCACCCTCCGCAAGCCCTCAAAGGAATAGAGCTTCGTGATCCGGGTCTTTTCCACCGATCCGTCGAGTTTAACGATGCTCACGTCGTCGCCCAGATGTAAGCAACCGGCAAAAACCCTTCCGATCGCCAGCCGGCCAAGATAGTCGCTGTAGTCCAGATTGGCGACTAGCAATTGCAGCGGAGCTTCGCTCCGCCCGCTTGGGGCGGGAATGTGCCGCACGATGGAGTCAAATAGCGGGCGAAGATCCTCCGAATCGTCCTCCAGGGCGAGTTTCGCCATACCTTCCTTGGCGTTGGTATAGATGATGGGAAACTCGAGTTGCTGCTCGTGGGCGTCCAGATCGATGAAGAGATCGTAGACTTCGTTCAGCACTTCTTGGGCGCGGGCGTCGGGACGATCGATCTTGTTAATCACGAGGATCGGCGGCAGGTTAGCCTGCAACGCCTTGCTGAGCACGTAGCGAGTCTGCGGCAGAGGGCCTTCACTGGCGTCAACCAGCAGCATGACGCCATCCACGAGTTTCAAAGCCCGCTCAACCTCACCACCGAAATCGGCGTGACCGGGCGTATCGACGATATTGATCTTCACTCCGTCATATCGGATACCCGTCGTTTTCGCGAGGATGGTGATTCCTCGCTCACGCTCGAGGTCTCCGGAGTCCATCACACGCTCGGCAACCTCCTCATTGGCGCGGAAGATGCCGCTCTGCCTAAGCATGGCGTCAACCAGGGTGGTTTTTCCGTGGTCGACGTGAGCGATGATGGCGATGTTGCGAATAGACGCGCTGGAACGCGCCGTGTTTGAGGATTGCATAGTCAAGATTCCATCTTCGCATGGTGTGAATGTCCTCATCGCCGGGCGGGCGGCCAAAGCCGATTGACTTTCTCCTGTCCCTCTGCTGTGCTGAAATAGATAATGTCGGTCTGAGTCGCCCGCGAAACGCTATTTCCCGCTGTACTGGCGCCCTCCGAAGCACTCAGCGCAAAACTAAAACATGGAGTCCGATTCGGGTTTTTCCTGGCCCGCGGTGCGGAACTGGTTCCGTCGCGACTACGAGCCGAAGCTGCTTCACTGTCTTCGGAAACACTACAGCCTGGAGCACTTTCGCCGCGACCTTATGGCGGGCGCCACGGTAGGCATTGTCGCGCTCCCGCTGGCCATGGCCTTCGCAATCGCCAGCGGCGTATCGCCGGAACGAGGGCTGTTCACCGCGGTCATCGCTGGATTCCTCATCTCGGCTCTTAGCGGATCGCGGTACCAAATTGGCGGCCCGACCGGCGCCTTTGTCGTCATCGTTCACAGTGTGATCGACAAGTACGGCTATGACGGGTTGGCCGCGGCCACTCTGCTAGCCGGCATTCTTCTGCTGATTGCGGCTCTCTCCGGGCTGGGCGCGCTCATCCAATACATCCCCTATCCCGTAACGACGGGATTTACAACCGGCATCGCCGTTATCATCTTTTCGTCGCAGATTAAGGATTTTTTCGGATTGGTGATGGCATCGCCGCCGGCGGAATTCGTTCCGAAATGGATTGCCTACGCCGGCGCCGCCGCGACCTTCAACCCGGCCGCGGTTTTCGTCGGCGCCGGATCTCTGGCCGCCTTGGTTCTGCTGAGGCGCTATTACCCCCAATTCCCAGGCCCGATTGTTGTTCTGGCCGTGGCGGCCGCCGCGGTGCACTTCCTCCAGCTGCCGCTGGAAACAATCGGCAGCCGCTTCGGAGACATCCCGAATCTGCCGCCTTCACCGAGCTTGCCGCAGTTCGAGTGGAGCCAGGTGCGCGAGATCGGCCCTTCCGCTGTCACGATTGCCCTGCTGGCGGCCATTGAATCCCTGCTTTCGGCAGTCGTCGCTGACGGCATGACCGGAGACCGTCACAAGCCTGGCGCCGAACTGCTCGCCCAGGGGCTGGCGAACATCGCTTCCGTTTGCTTCGGAGGTATTCCGGCAACGGGCGCGATCGCGAGAACCGCCACCAATATCCGCGCCGGCGCCATGAGCCCGCTCTCAGGAATCATCCACGCGCTCGCGTTGCTCGCGTTTATGTTCGTCGCCGCGCCCCTGGCCAAGGCCATCCCTCTCGCTTCACTGGCAGCTCTGTTGATCCTGGTTGCCTACAACATGAGCGAACTGGAAAAGTTTCTGCACCTTTTTGACGCTCCGCGGAGTGATGTACTCGTTCTCGTCGTCACGTTTCTGCTCACGGTGCTGGTGGATCTCACCGTGGCCGTGGAGGTTGGGGTCTTGCTCGCGGCGCTGCTCTTCATGCGAAGGATGATCGAGGTGACCAGCATCGACCCTCTGGCTTGGGAGACTGCCGCCGAAGCCAGCTTGTCGTTGGAAACCGATACCGCGGACCCGGAATCGGCCGCCAGCGTGGCGATGGACAAAGATGTGGAAATCTACGAAATCAACGGCCCGTTCTTCTTCGGCGTAGCCGACAGCCTGAAGAGCGTCCTAGATACCTTCGAATCGCCTCCTAAAATCTTCATCCTTCGCATGCGGCATGTGCCCGCGGTGGACGCCACTGGTCTCTACGCGCTCGAAGTTTTCTATAGCCGCTGCCATAAGAGACATACGGTGCTGATTCTCTCAGGAGTCCAGGAACGGCCGCTGGCAACGATGCAAAAGACCGGCCTCGACCGCCTCGTAGGGGTTGAAAACATTCATCCAACGATTGACGGCGCCTTGAATCGAGCAGCTGAGGTGCTCAGGTCCCTCCGCGAAGCACCCTCGCGGCAGGGGCCAAGCCGCACCAAACAGCGAAAAGCGGAGTAGTCCGTTCTCAACCCTGGAGCAGAGTCTGTCCCGTGTCCGGCCGCGCTTCGCTCGTCCAACGCTTCAGCGCATTCGCCAAGTCGTTCAGCAAGATAGGCTTGCTGACATAGTCATCCATGCCGGCCTCCAGGCACCTCTCCTGGTCGCCCTTCATGGCGTTGGCAGTCAGCGCAATGATCGGCAGGCGCCGGCCGGCGGCCTCACGGCGCCGGATTTCCGCGGTGGCTTGGAATCCGTCCATTTCGGGCATCTGACAATCCATCAGAACAACGTCATAATTCTCGAGTTCGGTTGCGCGCACCGCCTCAACGCCATTCTCAACGGCCTTGGCCAAGTAGCCCAGCTTCTCGAGAATCTTGAGCGTCAGCTTCTGGTTGACGGGGTTATCTTCGGCCACGAGGACGCGCCTCTGGACCTGCAGTTCCGCAGCATGCACAGGTTCTGCGATGACTCTGTCTTCGGCATTTTGGCTCCATACGGAAATACCAGGCACGCCAAGCACCGTGGCAAGGGCGTCGAACAGTTGCGACTGTTTGACTGGCTTCGCAACATATCCTCCAATCTGCGTCTCTTGCATCACGCGGGTGCTGGGCCGGGGGCCGAGCGAGCTGAGGAGTATGAACAGAGTGCCGGACAGTTCCTCATCCTTACGAATGGCCCTGGCAAGCTGAACTCCGTCCATTTCGGGCATCTGGAGGTCCGAAAAGACGACCTTATAGGGCTTGTCCGCCTGCACGGCCCGCCGGAGAAGCTCCAGGGCCTCGATCGGGCCCGCCGCTGTCTCAGACACCAGACCCCAGCTTGTGGTGTAATGGGCCACCACCCGCCGGCTCGTGGCGTTATCGTCGACAATTAGGGCCCGGATTCCCTTCATATCAACGTGCGGCGGCGGGACGGGCTTGGATTGAACAGCCTGCTTTCTGAAGCGGGCATCGAACCAAAATGTCGTGCCCTTTCCAACCTCACTCTCCACGCCGATGTGTCCGTGCATCAACTCGACAAGCTTCTTGGAGATTACCAGGCCCAGGCCCGTGCCCCCGTATTTCCGCGTGGTCGATCCGTCCGCCTGGCTGAACGCGGCAAACAGACGCGGCAGCACCTCCGGGGCTATGCCGATGCCGGTATCCTGCACCGCAAAATGCAGCACCGTGTCGCCCTCGGTATCCTCCTTCCTCGTGACACGCAGCACCACTTCGCCCTGCTCGGTGAACTTGACCGCGTTGCTCAGTAGATTCACGAGCACCTGGCGGATGCGCCCTGGGTCCCCATACAGCTGGTGCGGCACGTCCGGGGAGATGTAGGAAATAAGGTCGATGTCTTTGGCACGGGCTCGAGCGGCGAGCAGATCCACGGCGCCATCGACCACCTCGCTGAGAGCAAAGGGCAGGTCCTCGAAGGTAATCCTGCCCGCCTCGATTTTCGAAAAATCGAGAATGTCATTGATGATGCTAAGCAGGGATTCAGCGCTCACACGGATCGTTTCCGCAAAATCGTTCTGCTCGGCCGTCAGCGGAGTATCGAGCAGCAACGTCGTCATCCCGATTACGCCGTTCATCGGTGTACGAATCTCGTGACTCATGTTGGCGAGAAACTCGCTCTTCAGGCGGGCCCCTTCCTCGGCTTTTTCCTTCGCAATAAACAGCTCATTGTTTACCTTGCGCAGTTCCGCGGTGCGGGCTTTCACCTCGTCTTCGAGGCTGTCCCGATGGTGCTGCAATTCGCTGTCCCGCCGATCGATCTCCGCCAGCATGTCATTGAAGGAATCCACCAGCCGGCCCATTTCATCGTTCGTTTCCTTGACGGCCCGAACGGTGTAGTTGCGTCCGGCCGAGATGGTGTTCACCGTCTCTACAAGATGGAAGATCGGCCCGGAAATGACGTGCTGCAGCTTGGCCGAAAGCAGTAACGCCAGTAGGAAAGAGGCCCCCACCACCAGCAGGGCGATCAGCGCATAGCGGCCGAGTCTTTCGGTAACCTGGCTCCGATCCGCGCGCACCACGATTGTGCCTACGTTCTCTTCCGCCAGAACAATCGGCCGGACCAAGAGCAGGTCTCCTCCCACAATCGACTCTCCGGGCCGACCGGGGCGCGCCGGGCAATCCCCATCGCCGGCCTTTCCTCTCTGATATCGGGCGAAGATCTCGCCGGTTGGACGGTAGAGACACGAAGCCACGACCAGCGGATGAACTTGAAATCCCCCAAGGACTTCTCCGGCGAACTGCGCGTCATCGAACGTGAGAGCCGCGCTGCTGTTCTTCCCCACGGCAGCCGCCAACGTGGAAAGTTCTTCGACCATGCCCTTCGAGTAGTTGTGCAATTCGTAGCCGACGAACCCGGCGCAAGCCAATAGCAATGCCGCCCCATTAGTAAGCAGAATGACCAAAATCAGTTTCCTCTTGATGGGTAAGTCCTGCAGCAAATGCATGGCGGACTGCTTACTTTCCCTCAACCTTCCGGGCCAACTGCAAGAGCGGCGCGCTGATGCGCAGGCGGGAACTCCTCGCTTCGGTGAGGTTGATGTCGAAGCGGATCTTCTTGTCTTCCAGCACCAGCTCGATGATGCCTCCGGCTTTCACAAAGTTCCTGGCGTCACTCACTGTCAGCACTGGTATGTCCCGCAAGGCTCCCAAAATGCGGCTCAGATTCTCCTGCTCCGAGTCGCTGATGAAAAGCACCTGGCAGAGCTGAAGCTGATCGATCCTCTGAAATCTTCTGACCTCGAATTCCTTGCCGGCGACGGTTTTACCTTCGAATGTGAAGTCAAGAACGGGACCAAACGGGTCGTCGCCCAAGACCCCAATGACAATCGTGTTGCCGACCGACGCCACCGGCCACTCCACAAACTTGGCGAAGTTGTAAAGGAAGGCGGCCTTAACTTGGTACTCTCCGACCGATGCCCGGTCGGCTCGCAGCATTGGGGCCAGGAAGATGTTGCCGCAAGCAAATAGCCCCAGAATGGACGTCAGTACCCGAAATCGCCGGAGGGACCAAACCTTCGGGCGCGCGGCATCGGCCACCTCGGCCCGTGTTGTCGATAGGGGATCTGCCATGAAATTTCCCATGTCGTCTGACCACCACACCTCCTCGCGATTTGCCCGCGAGAGGCTATCCGGCGCGCCAACCGGCGGATGGCGAGGATGCCGGCAGGACACAAGCCCGCCGATCCCTGGCAACCGAGCCAGCGGCCACAGAGAGGCAGGCCCCGGGCGGACGAGCCTCCACTCACCTCTTCTGATCGGCCAAAAATCCGAAACCTACTAGGCCTATTGGCCCCAGCCGCGGGGCCGGAATCGCTATGGCAGGGCTGGCGACAAAGGTACATCCAGGCGCAGACTGACTCCCGGCGGCGTCCCCATGTAGAATAGGGTTTGCGGTCATGTCTCTAGGCAGCTCGGGCAGGTCGTAGTCGTCAGAGCTTTTCTTTCCACATCACGCGGAACCAGGTGGACCGCCTGAGCGCTACCCGATCTGGCATTGCCAGCACGCCAAGCCGGCCGATCTGCCTGCCATGGCTGCTGGACCTCGATCGCGTTGCCGGCGTAATCCGGACTCCTTCCCGGAAAACGGGGAAGAAGCCGAATCGCGTTCCACGAACAAGAACTTAAGAGAGGATCACTTCATGGCAAAGGGTCAATTTGGTGTCGCTGGTCTTGGGGTAATGGGCCAGAACGTGGCGCTCAATATCGAGCGCAATGGTTTCCCGGTTGTGGCCTACAACCGCGGTGCGGACAAGGCTGACCAGATGCGGCAGCACGCAGCCGGCAAGGAGCTCCAGGTCACGCAATCGGTCCACGAACTCGTCGAAAGCCTCGAACGGCCACGCCGCATCCTGCTGATGGTTACGGCCGGCAAAGGTACCGACGCCGTCATCGAGGATCTCAAGCCCTTGCTGGAACCCGGCGACGTCATTATCGACGGGGGGAATGCGTACTTCCGCGACACCGACCGCCGCCAAAAGGAACTCAGCCCCACCGGCATCCAGTTCATCGGCTCCGGCATCAGCGGCGGAGAAAAAGGCGCCCTTTGGGGTCCCAGCATTATGCCAGGAGGCGACAAGAAGGCCTATCAGTCGATCGAGCCTGTTCTGACCAAGATCGCTGCCCAAACCGAAGACGGTTCCTGCTGCGCTTACGTCGGCGCCGGGTCCGCCGGCCACTACGTGAAGATGGTGCACAACGGCATTGAATACGGCATCATGCAGATCATTTGCGAGGTTTACGACATCCTGCGCAAATCGGCCGGCATGACGACGCCTGAGATTCGTGACGTTTTCGCGGAATGGGCGAAGAGTGAGATCTCCAGTTTCCTGCTCGACATCACCGTCGAGTGCCTCGGCAAACAGGACCCCGACACCGGGCGTTCTCTCGTCGAACTCCTGCTCGATACGGCCGGGCAGAAAGGCACCGGCAAGTGGACAGCGCAGTCGGCGCTCGATCTGGGAGTGCCCGTCCCGACGCTGACTCTCGCGGTCGAAGCGCGTATTCTCTCGGGCTTGAAGGCGCAGCGCGTCGAAGCTTCCAAGAGTCTCAAGGCGCCTCGCGCCAGCTTCACGGGCAAACGCGAGGCATTGGTTGCGTCGCTCTTTAGCGCGCTGTACCTCGGCAAAGTGGCCTGTTACACGCAGGGCATGGCGCTCATTCAAGAGGCGTCCAAGGAATACAACTACGGTGTGAATCTGAGCGAAGTGGCCCGCATCTGGAAGGCCGGCTGTATCATCCGCTCGAAGTTGCTCGACCCCATCAAGAAGGCTTACAAGAGCAACAAGGAGCTTCCGAACCTGATGCTGAACCGCTATTTCCGGGGCATCGTCAATCGCCATGCGCGCGGCCTGAGAACGGCGATGACGGTGGCGGTCAAGACCGGTGTTCCCGCCACCTGTCTGGGCGGCAGCTTGGCCTATCTGGACAGTTACCGCAGCGAGTTCTTGCCCGCTAACCTGCTGCAGGCGCTGCGCGACAACTTTGGCGCCCACACCTACCAGCGCCTCGACAAGGAAGGCGTCTTCCATTCGGAATGGAGCGAGCAGTAGACCGGAACATCCCAGAATCGGAGATCGAAAAACCGAAATGGCTGACAAAAACCCGCTCAGCGCCTTCGAGCCGCAGCATGAATTCCTCGTGGCGCTTGACTCCGACGGCTGTGTCTTCGATTCCATGGAGATCAAGCACAAAGAGTGCTTCGCTCCGGCTTTCATCAAACACTGGGACCTGCAAGCGGCCTCGAAGTACGCGCGGCAGGTTTGGGAATTCGCCAACCTCTACTCGGTACACCGCGGCGCCAACCGCTTCCCGGTGCTGGTCACCTGCCTCGATCTCCTGGCGGTCTACCCGGCGGCCATGGCCCGAGGCATCGAGATCCCCGACCTGCGGCCGCTGCGCGATTTCATCCATTCCGATCTGCCGCAGAGCAATGCGTCCCTGATCGGCCTGGTGAACAAGAACCGCCATCCGGTGCTTGAGCGAACGCTGGAATGGAGCAACGCCGTGAACGCCGCCGTGAAGGATATCGTTAAGGGCGTGCCGCCATTTCCGCGAGTGACCGAGTGCCTCGACAAGATCATCGACAAGGCCGACCTGAACGTCGTCTCGGGGACGCCCGGCGAAGCCCTGGCCCGCGAGTGGGTCGAGCACCATATCGATCGCTACCCGGCCGTGATCGCCGGACAGGAACTCGGCAAGAAGACCGATCATCTGCGTGCCTTCAAGGCCGGCAATCGCTATGACGACGAACGCACGCTGATGATCGGCGACGCTCCTGGCGACCAGAAAGCCGCCAGCGTCACGAATACACTTTTCTTCCCCATCAACCCGAGCCACGAGGAAGACTCCTGGCAGCGTCTTCACGACGAAGGCCTCGACCGCTTCTTCGCGGGAACCTATAAGGGGGATTACGAGCGGTCGCTCATCGCCGAATTCGAAAAGCTGCTGCCGAGTCAGCCCCCGTGGAAACAATCGCGGTAACCGGTAAGTGTTTTGGGCCGCCAGTAACAAGAACAAAAACTATTTCAGGACTGTGACCATGATTCACGTTCCGCTTTTACGCTGGGGAAAGCCCTACGAGAGCCTTGACAAGGATCCGGTCGTGCATTTCGACACCGGAGAAAAGGTCGCCGAAGTCAGTCGCGCCGTCGCCGGAATGGTGCGGCGCGACCTGCGGCAAGCTAACAACGCCCGGCAGGTACTGCGGGAGATTCCTTGTGCCGAGCTGATCAAGATGACGCAGAAGGCCGGCGAGTTGTTCATGAAAGCCGAATTGCCGCTCGGCGACAGCTCGCAAACGCCGGACGATTTCGCCAAGCAGCAGTCGTCCACCACGGGCCTGCCCGAGCATATGGCCCGCAAGAACATGGACAAGATCGCCTTCGTGCTGAGCCAGATGGACCGCGTGCTCGACGCGCTGACGCGCGGCCTCGATCTCTCGATCCTGAGCAAGGGCCACGGCGTTGATGCCCAGGGACGGCTGCTCAGCTATCAGGCGCAGTCGCCGGTCCTGGGTCTTGTGCTGCCAAGCAACTCACCTGGGGTGCATACGCTTTGGATGCCCGTCATCCCGCTGCAAATCGGGCTGGTGCTGAAGCCTGGGCCGCAAGAGCCCTGGACGCCCTACCGCATGGCGCAAGCGATGATTCAGGCGGGCGTGCCCGCCGAGTCTATCGCCATCTACCCCGGCGGCGGAGACATCGGCGCGGCCGTTCTGGAAAGCTGCGGGCGCACCATGCTCTTCGGCAGCCAGGCGACCGTCGACCAGCACGCCGGCAATCCAGCGGTACAGGTACACGGGCCCGGCTACAGCAAGATCCTCATCGGGGAAGATCAGATCGACCGCTGGGAAGACTTCCTCGACATTATGGAGACGAGCATCGCCATCAACAGCGGGCGCGGCTGCATCAACTGCTCGGGGATCTGGGTTCCGCGCCACGGGCGCAAGATCGCCCAGGCCCTGGCGGAGCGGCTGGCGAAAATCGAAGCCCGTCCGCACGATGACCCTAAGGCGGAGCTAGCGGCGTTCACCGTAGCGGGCGTCGCCGACGCGATTTCTGCTTCCATCGACGCCGATCTCCAGGCGGGAGGCAGCGAAGACCTCGTCGAGAAAGCCCGCGGCACCCCGCGCCTCATCAAACGCGAGCACTGTGCCTATCTGTTGCCGACCCTGGCATTTTGCGAGTCGCCCGAGCACCCCATCGCCAAGAAGGAGTACATGTTCCCCTTCAGCACAGTGGTCGAGTGCCCGCAGGAAGAGATGCTCGAAAAGATCGGGCCGACGCTCGTTTGCAGCGGTATCACGGACGATCCCAAGTTCCGGCAGGAACTGCTCGACTGCGGTCACATCGATCGTTTGAACCTCGGTCCCGTGCCCACCACTAAGCTCGACTGGCTCCAGCCGCACGAAGGGAATATCGTCGAATTTCTCTACCGCGCACGCTCGTTCCAGAGCGCCTCGGCGGCGTAGCAGGATGCCTCACGGAGAGGTGTAGCGCGGATCTAGCGCCTTTGCTGATTCGCGGCCTCTCTTGGGAGAGGTGGCGGACTGCTCGGAGATAACCTCTACGGCCTCGCCGCAATCCACAACTGCGTCTCGTCGTAAGACCGCACACCCGCGATGGCGCCCAGCGTCTCAACCGCCATCGCACCCACGGCGTTGGCAAATCGGGCAGCTTCCGCATACGATCCGCCGCGGCAAAGGGCTGTGAGGAACCCACCCGCGAAACAATCACCCGCGCCGGTCGTATCGACAACTTCCACGCTCATTCCCGGAACATGATGCAATCCTTCGGGGGTGAGAACAGCACAGCCTGCGGCGCCGAGTTTCATGATTACGTCACGCACGCCGTGTTGGCGCAGAGAAGCCCCCACCGTCTCGGGTTCGCTTGATCCGGTCAGCATCTGGGCTTCTTCCTGGTTCACAAACAGAAGATCCGTGTAGCGCAGACAAGGGCCAACGCGCTCGATCCAGCGTTTTTCCGGGTCCCAGCCAGTATCGAGCGAAGTGGAAAGGCCCGCCTCGCGAGCCCGCCGCAGAATCTCAGCGCCATGTTTGGAGAGATTTGGAATGGAAAAAATGTTGGCCATGTGGAAATGAGTGTGCGAGCCAACCAGAGAGGGCGTAAATTCGATCGGATCGGCAAACGTGTCGTGGCTGACACCGAGCCTCTTGAGAAAGAAGCGATTGCCGCTCGTATTCACGATACAAACTGTCGTAGTCGTCAGTCCTTCAGTGCGCTCGACGAGCGCAAGGTCCACACCGGCTTCACCCAGCCGCGCCATGACGCGCTCGCCATGGGAATCCTTCCCCACGATGCTCAACAGGCGCACGGGCGTGCCCAGCTTGCCGAGGGCATAGGCGGTATTGCCGCCATTGCCGCCCAGGTCCTCCACAAATTCATCCACCCAGGTGCTGGTGCCCCACTGAAGCTGGTCCACCGGCCGCATCAGGATGTCGAAGCAGATACTCCCGGCGCAAATCACCCCGGCTACACGATCAATTGGCATTCCCGTTATTGTATGGGGTGGAGGAAACTCCCAGGAGAGTGGAAACCCGAGCCCTCCCTCTGAGATGCTCCCTGCGAGCACCTCTTTGTTAGAGTTAGAGACAGGCTGCCGAACGACTTCTTTTCGTCAGCGGAGCGCCATGAAGCCTTGGAAAACAGCCGCGCCGCCCACAAGTCGCACTCGTGGCGGTTCCCTGACCTTATCTTTGGTTCTGGCCATCCTTCTGTCCGGCGGTTCGCTGCGCGGCGAACTGGTCGACCGCGAGGTGGCCGAGTGGGCGCTGCGGATGGGCGGCACGGTGGTACTGGCGGAGAGCAGTCAGCGCATCAGGGACGTCAATGAGCTTCCCGCAGGCGATTTTCGTCTGCGGGTCCTCTACCTTATCGGCGCCAACATTAATCCTCCGGATCTGGCCCGGCTGAGCACCTTAAGCGGCTTGAAAGAGCTGCACCTCCCCGGACCGATGTGGAACCCCAACGCCGGCGCGCCCGGCCGCTTGAGCAAGCACCTGGGCCATATCGCCGGGCTGACAGGGCTGGAAAAACTCACGTTCAGCTACACCTTCCTGGCGGCGATCAAGTTCTCGGACGAAGGTTTTGGGCAGATTGCGCCGCTGACGAATCTCACGGAAATCCGCGTCCGAGACACACAAGTACAGGGTCATGCCTTTTCTCCTTTTCGCAACCTGCGCGCGCTCGACGTCTCCTACACGCCGTTTGACGACGAGGGGATGCGCAATCTGGAAGGCATGAGCGAGCTTCGCAAGCTGTGGGCCGGCGACACGCTGGTGACCGATAAGGGATTGGCGTCCTTGCGCAACCTGGCCCAACTCGAGGAACTCGATCTCCAGGGCAATCAGATCACCGAGGCCGGACTGGCTCACCTGAAAGGGTTGACGAAGCTCAAGAAGCTGAATCTGCTCGGCGCCGACATCACCGACGCCGGCCTGGAATACCTCGCGGCTTTGGGCGAGTTGGAAGAGCTGAATCTTTACCGCACCAAGGTCACGAACACGGGGCTGGAGAAGCTGAAGAGCCTTAAGAAGCTGCGAGAGGTCGACCTGAGATATTCGCGAGCCTCGGCTACCGGTGTCGAAGGCTTACGGGCAGCGCTGCCCGGTGCGCGCGTCATCTTCCTTGACTTCTCGCTACGGACTTCCTCCGGAAAAGCGGTTCCACCTCCGCCTGCGGGCGCGGACGAGGAAGCCTTGGCGGCATGGATCAGTTCTATCGGTGGCGCCGTAGGGCGTGAGAACGGCCACATCACAGCAGTCTCTCTGGCGTCAGCGCCGGTTTCGGACGCTCAGATGGCCGGCCTCGGAGGACTCGCTCATTTGCGCACGCTTGACCTTTCCGTCACGGAAGTCGGCGACCTCGGCGTGCAGTCGCTGGCGTCCCTTCAGAACTTGACGGAACTGAACCTGAGCAACACGATCGTTTCCGACGCCGGTCTTGCGAGCCTCCGCGGGTTGACGTCCCTCCGCAAACTCACGCTCAACTATGCTCTGATCGAAGGCCGCGGCCTGCAGTCGCTGCAATCTCTGCCACACCTGGAAGAACTGAACCTGATGGGTTGTCCGCTGCAAGACGACGGTCTGCCGGAGCTGGCGAAGATACCATCGCTACGAAAGCTTTCGATCGCCTATACCAACATAACGGATAGGGGCCTGGCCCACCTGGCCGGCGCCAAGCAGCTTACGCACCTCGATCTCGCCGGAACCGACACCACCGACGATGGCCTGCCCCATCTGCAAAAGCTGACTGGTCTCGTCGAGCTGCTGCTCAGCTACACACGTTTCACCGATGACGGCCTTTGCAGTCTCGAAGGACTCACCGAGTTGCAGAGGTTCGGCGCCGTTCGCACGCGAGTGGGTGATGCCGGTCTGAGGACGATCGGGCGTTTCAAGAAGCTGAGGTATTTGAACCTCGACTACACGGAAGTGACGGACAAAGGGTTGGCCTACCTGAAAGACCTGACACAACTGGCCGACCTGAGCCTGGACAGCACGCTTATCACCGATGAAGCTATTCCCTTGCTGGCAGGCTTCGAACAGCTCAAGGCCTTAAACCTCTACCACACTCTTGTGAGCGAGGAAGGCCACGCAAGACTCCAGAAGCAATTCCCTGCCCTGGAAATCGTTTGGGATCGCGATTCCGCCCTCCCCACAAGGCGCAAAGGCTGACGATCGGGCGTAGCGGCGTCGGTCGACGTTAGCGTTCAGGTCTTGCGGTGGCGAGGGCGGGGACGGAACGGGACCCGTTCCGCGTTTCGAAAGGCGAGTCTGAGGCCGTCTCGCCCGCCGGTCGGTTCGGCTCCACACGATCAATTTCCATGCCGGAGGAGGTGAGAACGACGCGGCGCACGTGTCCGGAAGGCCCGATGGGCGGTAGTACTTTCCCATTAAGAGCCACGGTCACGCCGGCGGCATTGCCCACGACAAGGCGTACGGAGTCGGACGCCTCAATCAAGCGGGTCGCGCCGGGTTCAAGGATGTCTTCGAACACCCGCACGCCGTCCGCTACCGCTTGCACCCAAACTTTTGCCGTAATACTGATTTCCACATGCAACGGCTTCGTGGCATCCGATGCGGAGGCCCGGGCAGTCGCAGTCTCATCGCTGCTCCCAGCCGCGGGTTCAACGGCGCTGGCGGCACCCGCTAGCAGAGGCGGCCCGGGATCAGGTTCGCCGATGGCGGGCGGAGATGTTGGCTCAGGTTCAGCCACTGGAGCAGTAACCTCGGAAGCGCTCGCTGCGGGAGGCGATGTCTGAGCGGCAGTCGCGGCATCGGAGGCCGGCTCAGAGCTTGGCTGCGAACCGGGGAAAAACCACGCCAGCGCGATCACGACGAGAAGAACAGAAAGCGCCGCGGCGGTCACACGACCGTAGTGGCGGAGATAGTCGGTGACGTTTTCGGCGAGCGTCGCACCTCGCTCCTGCATCAATACCCGGTCGTCGGTGATGCCGACCTGCTCAGCCACATCAAGTTCAGCGGGTCGCGCGAGTTGATTGAACTCGGCGACAATCTCTTCCTCGTCGAGTCCGATGGCCCGGCAGTACTGCCGGATGAAACTGATGTTAAAGACTCCGCCCGGGAGTAGGTCAAACCGTTCCGACTCGATCGCGCCCAGCAGACGGACGCTGACACGTGTTTTTAGGGCGATGGCGTCTAGAGTAACCCCTCGCTCCTCACGCGCCGCTTTTAGCTTTTCACCGAACCGTGCCATGGGCAAAGTCGTTGTTTTTTAAGGATATAACATTTATCGCGGGCAGACAAGTGTCCGCGCCCCAACCGGACGACGCCGTGGCTGCCCCCTAATCACATCGACCCGGCGGGCGGCCTTCTAGAACGATCACGAATTTCCGTTGAATACAGGGAGCGACGGCCGCAGTTGCGCCAGGTCTTGCGGGATGAGAGCCGGAGCAGAGTTTTGATTCCGGAATGTCATGGAGCGCGCAACTGAGCAGGCTTATCAGATGATCTGCGGGCAGACCACAATCAGATCCAGCAGGAACACTCATTCGCGGTAACATTCAGAAAATAAGAAGTTTGCTCACAGGAAAGCCGTTCAGCAGGGCGAAATAGATCTCTCAAGAACACCCGCTGTGGCTTGTTGCTAGCGAAGGCCTTCGGCGAGATGCCGGAGTCTTCCGGGAAGGTTGCTACGGTATAATTACCGGGAGCCGTGAGATCCAAGAAGTGCTCCCGGCGATAACGAAATGAGTGTTCTGGTCACGGGAGTGGCCGGGTTTCTGGCTTCCCACGTGGCGGATGCACTGCTTGCCGCAGGGCACGAAGTCATCGGGCTGGATGATCTCTCGGGTGGTTTCCGCGAAAACATTCCAGAGGGAGTGCACTTCTACGAAGGCTCCATCCTTGACCCCGGTCTGCTGGCGCGGATCTTTTCCGAGCATCGCATTCGCTTTGTGTTCCACCTCGCAGCCTACGCCGCCGAGGGTTTGAGCCATTTCATCCGCAGTTTCAACTACACCAACAACGTAGTCGGCTCGATGCACGTGCTGAATGCCTCGGTCCGCGCGGGTGTGGAGTGCTTCGTCTTTACCAGCTCGATTGCCGTCTACGGCTCCGCCGAGCCGCCCATGCGAGAGGACTCCTCGCCGGCCCCGGAAGATCCCTACGGCATCGCCAAACGCGCCGTGGAACTCGACCTGGAAGCGGCGCATCAACTGTTCGGCATCAACTACGTGATCTTCCGGCCTCATAACGTCTACGGGGAACGCCAGAACACAGGCGATCGCTATCGCAACGTCATCGGAATCTTCATGAATCAACTTCTCAAGGGAGAGCCGATGACGGTTTTCGGCGATGGCGGCCAGACGCGAGCCTTCACCTACATCGGCGATGTCGCGCCGTTGATCGCGCGTTCCATCGAGATACCCGAGGCCCGCAACCAGGTGTTCAACATCGGCGCCGATACGGCCGTGCCCGTTCAGCATCTCGCGCGGATGGTGGCGGAAGCACTTGGTCTCCCGCCACGGATTTCCAACCTGGAACCGCGTCATGAAGTTCGGCATGCCGTCGCAGACCATGCCAAGCTGGCAAGAGTCTTCAGCTATCAGCCACGCTGGGAGCTGCGGGAAGGGCTGCGACGAATGGCTGAATGGGCCAAGGCGGCCGGACCGCGCGAGCAACCTGTGTTCGAAAAGCTGGAGTTGGAAAGCAACCTTCCGCAGATCTGGAATGTGACGGGGGACGCGACCCGTGACTCCTGAGATATCGCTCGTCGTTCTCAATTGGAACGGACGCGAATACCTGCGGGCCTGTCTGGAGGCGCTTGCTCTCCAGCGCGACGCCGACTTCGAGGTTATCGTGGTCGACAACGGCTCCACGGACGGATCAGTTGAGATGGTGCAATCCGAGTTCATTCCCCGCCCCGGTTTCACCCTCCGGTTGATCGCGAACAAGGTAAACCGAGGTTACTGCGGGGGGAACAATCAGGGCCTGCAGGATGCCCGAGGCCGCTTCGTCGCCCTTTTGAACAACGACGCTGAGGCCGAACCCGATTTTCTCGCGGCCCTGCGCCGGGCTTTCGATCACGCCCCGGATATCGGTATGGCGGCGGCCAAGATTCTCGTTTACGAAGATCCCCGCCGCATCGACAAGGTAGGCCACCTGATCTATCCGGACGGCCAAAATCGTGGCCGCGGAACCGGCGAGGTGGATCACGGCCAGTACGATCGGATGGAGGAATGCCTGTGGCCCGATGGCTGCGCGGCGATGTATCGCAAGGAAATGCTTGACCAGATCGGCGGCCTCGACGAAGACCTGTTCATCTTCGGCGACGACGCCGAACTCGGATTGCGTGGGCGCATCGCCGGCTGGCGCTGCCTGTACGTGCCCGGCGCCGTGGTGCGCCATCATCGCGGCGGCGCCATGAGCGCTGGCTCGACAGGGCGCATCTTCCTCATAGAGCGCAACCGCGTCCTGCTCGCCGCTAAGCTGTTTCCGTGGAGCCTTCTGTTGCTCAATCCATTCTTTTTTGCCGTGCGTCTCGGCGCCGGTCTGTGGGCCGCAGTCCAGGGGAGCGGTGAAATGGCAAGGTTCCCCGGTCTGGGAAGGAAAATCAGGCTGGCATGGACCATTGTGCGCGCCAACTTTGCCGCGCTGCGAATGCTGCCGCAGACGCTCCGCAAACGGCGGCGTATCCGGCAAATGGCGAAGCTGACCCCTGCTGAGATCCGGCGGCTGATCTTGGATAATCGCATTGCCGCCCGCGCCATCATGGAGCAATCCAATTGAGAAGCTCGACCAGGATGGTGAGACACATGCCTTGTCGTCCTATTCCGATTCCGGGGCGGAATCCCGCCTGCTAGACCCTTGCGCGATTTCTGTGGGCTCCGGCGGCTGCTAAAATGCCTGATCAAGGCCGAAAGCTGCACTATTGACGGATTTCCGAGGATGGGGCGCGAACGCCAAATAAGAGCACGCGGCAGTTTGACCTGCGTGAACGGACCGGCGCGCCGATACGGACTGCCGGGGCTGGACTTCGGCTCAGAGGCGCAATAAGAGTGCATTCCTCGTCGAACTCAAAGGCCCGCAGCCATTCTCAGACGTGTCCGCGCTGCCAAAGCGAGCTTTACCTCACGTTGTTTCGCGCTTCCGACCGCCTATACCGCACGACCGATCGCCGTTTCAACGTGGTTGAGTGCGCCGATTGCGCGCTGATGCGGCTCGATCCTATGCCGGACGCCGAGGAACTCAAGAGCTTCTATCCGGAAAGCTACTGGTGGCATGCGGATGAATCGGCGGCAAGCCGGCTCGCAGAACTCTATCGCGACCTGGTCTTGCGCGATCACGTACATTTCGTGGCGCAGGCGCTCAGCTCTGAAGGCCCTTTGCTCGACATAGGCTGCGGTGGCGGCTCGTTCCTGCATGCCATGCGGAGGGAGAAGGTCCCGCTCTTCGGCCTCGATACCTCCTGGCGGGCGGCACACGTCGCCTCGTCGCGCTTCCACGTGCCGGCGGCCTGCGGCGCTCTGCCTAACCTGCCCTACCGGCGCGCCAGCTTCGGAACCATCACGTTGTTCCACGTGCTCGAGCATGTACCCGACCCGATGGCCGCCCTCCGCTCCATCGCGGGTCTGTTGAAGCCCAGCGGCAAGTTTGTCGTGCAGGTTCCCAACGCCGACTGCTGGCAGCTCCTCCTGCTGGGCGAGCGCTGGAGCGGCCTCGATGTGCCACGCCACCTGACCAACTTCCGCGCCGATGATCTCGAAGAGCTACTCGGCGCTTGCGGCTTCATCGTCAAGCGCCGGAAGTTTTTTTCCCTCCGCGACAACCCTGCCGGTCTGGCAACAAGTTTGGCGCCGCAACTCGAACCCGTTTCCCGCCGTGTGCGAGCTGTGAAGGAGTCGGCCGGAGTGCGGCTTTTGAAAGACTGCCTCTATTTCTGCCTTGTCGTCGCCTCGGTTCCCTTCGCCCTGCTCGAAGCCGCCAGCGCGGCGGGATCGTCCGTAATGATGGAAGCAGTCCTCCAAGGGGAGCGCTAGTGCTCGAGCATCGTTTCGGAGGGCTCGTGCCCGGCCCCTTGCGGCGCAGGCTGATGATTGTGGAAAGCGAGATCGAGACGGCGATTCGGTCGCTCGCCGCGACGCTCCCGGCCGGAGCGCGAGTACTCGACGCCGGATCAGGAGAAGGGCGATACCGGGATCACTTCGCCCACTGCCGTTACACGGGCGTTGACCTCGGTATCGGAGATCAGGGATGGGATTATTCAGGCCTCGACGCCGTTGCCGACCTTTCGCACCTTCCATTCCGCGACGGCGCTTTCGAGGCGGCCCTGAATATCGTGGTGCTGGAGCACACGCGCGAGCCGGCCCGTGTGTTGGCGGAGATCGCTCGTGTGCTTAAGCCCGGCGGGCAGTTGTTGCTCGTAGCGCCCCAGGAGTGGGAGGTGCATCAAATGCCGCATGATTACTACCGCTACACGCGCTATGGCTTGGCGTGGTTATGCCAGCAGGCCGGTCTGGCAGGCGCCGATATCCGGCCCATTGGCGGATACTTCACGCTCCTGGCGCGCCGCATGATGGGTTCGCTGAATTTCTTTCAGACAGGGCTCCGCTGGCTGCTGTTCCCGTTTGTCGCTCTGACGGCCGGAACGTGTGCCTTAATCCTGCCGTCCTTTGATTTTCTCGACCGTGAGAAGAACTTCACGCTGGCGTATCTATGTCTCGTACGAAAGCCCTAACGTTTTCTCTCGTCGTGTGGGCCTTGGCCGCATTTTGCGCCGCCGCACCGGCTCCTTCTCCCGCCGCGGACTATCTGCGGGTGGGCGAAACGGCCCTCGAATGGACCCGGCGCCTCGTTGAGCTAGGGCCACGCCCTGCCGGCAGCCCGGCGCACCTGCGCCAACAAACCCTGATTCTCGACGAACTGAAGCGCCTCGAATGCGCGGTGGCCGAAGAAAGATTCACGGCGCGGACGCCCAATGGCCCGCTGGCGATGAACAACATCGTCGCAAAGTTTCCCGGCTCTTCCGATCGCATCGTGGTTCTTTCCGGCCACTATGACACCTACAGCCGTCCCGGCCTGCACTTCGTCGGCGCCAACGACGGTGGGTCATCGGCCGGTCTGCTGCTCGCCCTAGCGGCGCAATTGAACCAGAAGCCAAGGCGCAACGCCGTCTGGCTGCTGTTTCTTGATGGCGAAGAATCGATTCGAGCATGGCAGGACGATGACCACACCTACGGCAGCCGCCACCAGGTGCGAGTGTGGGCAGAGGACGGTACTCTCGGCAAGATTGATGCCTTGATCAATGTCGATATGATCGGAGACGCCGACCTCGAACTCCTCTATGAGGGCTACTCGACGCCCTGGCTGCGCGATCTCATCTGGCAGACGGGTGTCGATCTCGGCTACCCGAGTGTGTTTGGACAGAATACGCTTTCCTACATCGAGGACGATCACCGGCCTTTCCTTGACGCCGGCGTTCCCGCTGTTGATCTCATCGACTTCCACTACGGTCCCGGCAACCGCTACTGGCACACAGAGCAAGACACGGTCGACAAGCTAAGTGCGCGGAGTTTTGGGGTGATGGCGCACCTGCTGTTGGAGGTTTTACAGAAGCTGGAGGAGCGGTAGGAGGCGCACTACGTCCCTACACTTTCCGCTAGACATATTGTCCGACTTCCAACGGGCTATTTGCCTGGAGCACTTCTGTGATAAGATGGCGCCTGTTTCGTGAGGTCGCATACCTAACTGACCGACATCGTTGTTTGAGACGGAGGCTACATGAACGCTCTTTCCCGCGATAAATCGAGTGATGCCCCTGAAAAAGGCGCTACAAGACGTGACTTCGGCAAAGGCGCGCTGTGGGTGGCGCCAGCCTTAACCGTGCTTCTTGCAGCCAGTTCCCAGCCAGTGAATGCGAACGTCCCGTACCCGAACGGGCTTCCAAAGTAAGTCTTTCGAGCATCCGTTGTCCCGGAAGCATCCCCTGGCGCCTCAGATCCCCCCTGAGGCCAACACCAGGCTCTCGCAATCAGCGGTCCCGTGTGCTATCCGGGGACCGCTTACTCTTTGTAGCTTCTATTACAGAGATACGCCAATACTGTTACAGAGGAGAACCCTAGTGACTACTCCTTCCCGCAATACCGCAAGTGAGAGCCGTCCTGAAGGCAACAGGACCAGACGCGACTTCGGCAAGCGCGCCTTATGGGTGGCGCCGGCGCTAACGATACTGTTGGCAGCCAGCTCCCAGCCGGCCGCGGCCGCCGTAGGCTACCCGAACGGCATTCCTAAAGACGTATAAACGCGCCACTGGTCTTGCCGCCGCCAGACTGGCAGTTCCTCGGCGAAGACCCGGTGATCATTCAGTCAGACTACGCCGCGTGGTGTCTCCATTCGGCGTACTCTTTTTTGGGGAACGGGCGCTGGGCCGTCGGTTACCGGAAGATACTCCCCTGCGTGAGGCAAGTTCTGCTGCCATGGAATTCGCCACAATTTCTCCGACGGCCGCCGCGCCGGGAACGGCAAAGTGAGCCATGTCGTAGAAGTAGGCCTCGTCCCTGGGAAGCTGCTGCGCGAGGTCGATGACCTTCGTACCTGTTTCGCGCCCGACGCGGCGCGTGGCGTCGTTATACGTTTCCAGCAAGCGCCATAGAGCATGGCAGTTCATATCGGGTTCGGCGCGCACGACGCCGAAATCAAACCCGGTGGCCTCGTCAACGCCGACGGCGCATAACGTGGGTTGCGTTAGCAGGACCGGTTCGCTCCCAGCTTGGCGGGACATCACCAAAAGTCCTCTTAGTCGCTGCTCGTATCCTGGGATGAAGGTGGCGGAGTGGTAACCGCACAGAGCGGCCACATCTTCCTCCGCCATTCTGAACACGGGCTGCTTCCGAATATCAAAGTCCATGCCGTGCCGCATCCCCCTCAGCCACGCCTCGCGGGATCTCTGAACGATCAGACCGAGCGTGAGAACCTCGCTATAGTTTGCCGCCGAAAGGAGCAGCTGTCTTAGCGATCCGTCTTTCCACGCGAACTGCGCGCGATCGTAAACCCGGGAGGCGCTGACCCCGACATCATTCCAGCCGACGAGAAACAGCATGAACGTAGGCCTCAGTTTCAGCACATGGTCTTCAAGCAGCACTGTGTGGCCAAAGGTCGAGTGGCCGTCGAGGCCAGCGTTATTCACCCAGACGTTCGGGTGAGATTCGCGCAGTAAGCGGCCAAGGTGCGCGGGCCACGTCTTGTCGTCCGAGAGGTACCGGCATTCGGTCGTGCTGCCTCCCACGGTGATGATAGTGGTCTGGGAACTGAAGTCGGCGGGAGGCTCGGGGCCGCGGAGACCGAGGCTGTTCGTCGAATAGACGATCTGGGACTCAAACTTGCCGTTTCCCGGACCGGAGTACACAAATTGAACGTTCCTACCGAGGACAATCTGGTCCCCTCGGACCCTTCCGGGAAACGGGTTGTAAATCCGCAACACGGCCTCGGCAAGCAGCACCGAAAAAAGGCATGAAGCGGCAAATAGAAGCAGCCGTTTCTTCATCGCCGACCGTTACGAAGCACAGCAGTTCTCTCCGCGCCTATTATAGAACCACGGCTTCGTTCCATCGCTCCACCGGCACTTCGAGGTCAGCTGTTGCACACCTGCGCTTCCCACCGCTTCTTGCTAAAATTTTCGTTTCAGACCGCTACACCGGCAGGCCGATAGGTTCGCCCGCGCCTGCCGGCTAAACCCCCTCGGAGGTGCTTAATGAACTCCCCTCGAACGCAGATTCTCGTGGTTCTGGCCGTGCTCTGCTTGCTGCCCGCCTGCAGCAAGGCTCCCAACCCCGTTGAAGGGCGCATCGCGCCGCTGCTCGAAAACATCGGCAAACTGCATCACGAGATCACCACCAAGTCCAATCCCGAACTGGCGCAGCGCTTCTTCAATCAGGGTCTGAGCCTCTACTGGGGCTTCAACCACGCTGAGTCCGATCGAGCCTTCCAAGAGGTGGCCCGCCTCGATCCCGATTGCGCCATGGCCTACTGGGGCCAAGCCCTGGCTCTCGGACCCAACATCAACGATCCCCTCGCTGATCCGGATCGCCTCAAAAGAGCGTATGAGAAGGTACAGGAGGCTCTGCGGCGCAAATCGGGCGGCAGCGAAAAAGAGCAAGCGCTGATCGACGCCCTGGCCACGCGTTACTCCGCCGAGCATGTCGAAGACCGCAGCCCCCTCAATCAGGCTTATGCCAACGCGATGGCGAAAGTGTATGAGAAATTTCCCTCTGATCCCGACGTAGCAACGCTCTATGCCGAGGCGATCATGGACACCATGCCTTGGGACTACTGGACCTCCAACAGCGAACCGAAGCCGGGCGTGCAAAATGCATTGACGGCCATCGAGACGACGATGAAGAATCATCCCGATCACCCCGGCGCCAATCATCTCTACATTCACGCGGTCGAAGCCTCGAACAATCCCGATCGGGCGGTACCTGCAGCGGACAGGCTTGGAGACCTGGTGCCGGTCGCTGGCCACCTCGTTCACATGCCGTCGCACATCTACATTCGTGTCGGCCGCTACGCCGATGCCGCGCAAGCAAATCGCGACGCTATCGTCGCCGACGAAGATTACATCACCCAGTGCCGCGCACAGGGCATGTATCCCATCGGCTACTATCCCCACAATATCCATTTCTTGTGGGCGGCGCTCGCCATGGAAGGCCGCAGCCAGGAATCCATCGAAGCGGCCCGAAAAGTCGCGTCCAAGCACACCGACGAACACCTGCACCAGCCGGGCTTCGGCTTCGGCCATCTGTTGCGCACGATTCCCTTGTTTTCCTTGGTGCGTTTTGGGCAGTGGGACCAGATCCTGGCCGAGTCCGCCCCGACAACGGACTCGGTGTTTGCAAGCGGCATCCGGCACTGGGCGCGCGGCATGGCTCTCGCGAATCAGGGGAAGGCGCAGGACGCCAACGCCGAACTGGACCATGTCAAAAAGGCAGCCGCCGACCCCAGCCTCGCCGCGCTGGACATTTTCGGCGGCAACACCCTCGACAAGCTGATGGCCATCGCAAGCGAGTTTCTTGCTGCTGAGATTGCCGCCAAACAAAAGAGGTTCCCCACCGCCGTCACCCACTTCCAGAAAGCCGTGGAATTGGAAGATGCGCTGCGCTATAGCGAACCTCCCGATTGGCCGATTCCCGCGCGTGAATGGCTGGGCGCGACGTTGTTGGCGGCCGGCCGTTCCGCAGAGGCGGAGAAGGTGTATCGGCAGAATCTCGACCGCCACCGCGACAATGGCTGGGGACTATCCGGGCTGGCGAAGAGCCTCGAGGCGCAGGGCAAGAAACAGGAAGCCGCCGAGGCCCGGCAGCGCTTCGAGAAAGCCTGGGCCAACGCCGACTTTAAGCTGTAGGGGCGTAGCTTGGCTACGCTCGCCCTTCCAGGGGATCTGCTTCGTGGGAGTGCGGGAAGGGCCCGGCGGGCTACCCCTGCCGCGTGTCTTCCCACTGCTCTTCGAGCATCTTGGTGTATTCGCCGGAGGCGTAGAGCGTAAAAGGAAACTGCTCCTGCGGCAGGAGCACCGGCTTGCGGATGTCCCGCCAGCATGAAAAGGCGTAGTCGGCAAAGCGATAATAGTGCCGCAGGTAATCGTCTTGCAGCAGATTACGGTCAGGCGGTTCCTTGAACTGGGTATAAATGCCGATCGAGCGGGAAAAGATTCTTGCATACTCGATCACGCCCCAGGTCCGCAGCTTCGCGGCCACGTCTTCGGGGGTTTGCTTGATCAAGAGATGGGCAAAACTCTGCTGAGCGATGTCCTCGAGATGCGGCGAACGCGAACAAGTATCAACACACTGCTCGAGCCACCGGAAAATATCCTTGCCCACATAGAAGAGCATCCGCACTTCCGTGTACCGCCCGTCGAGCAACTGTTTCTTGAGGTCCTCTTGCTCTTCCGCCGACCGCTGCCCTTCCTTCAGCATCGACAGCGATGCCTTGGCGCTCTCGAGCACACGGACGGTGGAAGCCGACTCGGTAAACGGGTGAAGGATCAACGGCGGCAGGGGATATGTGCCTTCCAATTCGAGTTTCGCGAGCTGCGACATCGGTCTCCTTCGCCCATATCGTCCGCTGCCTCTAAATATCGACAGGGATTACGCTTCCGAATCAGTATGACACAGCGCCGCCCAACCAGAACTAAGGCGTATACCCGTGAAAACGAGCGCCCAAAAAAGGAGACGGCCCTCTTACTCCAAAGCAGATCCGAAATCGCGGTAAGAACCGAGCTGTCAGGTTGCCGTGAGCCACCGCGCTCGCTCTAGTCGCGGAACAGAGCTTTCATGTAGCTATAGTCGATTTGCGGCTTCGTCAAGCGAAGGCGGACGCTGCCGTCAGACTGGGGGATAGCGGCCACAACGCAATCGCGGCCGTTGTGCTTAGCCTCATAGAGGGCCTGGTCAGCGTACTCGGTGATCTCCTCCCAACTCCGGAGATGCGCCTGGTTGTAGCAGCAGACACCAATGCTTATCGTGACCCGAAGAGGGCTGTCCGCGGGTTCCATCGCGAAGTCCAGTTCCGACACTCGTACCCGCAAGCGTTCGGCCACCTCGATCGCCTGAACCAACTCTGTGTCCGGAGCGATCACAATGATCTCCTCGCCTCCGTAGCGGAAAATCCGATCCCGGTTCCTAACGGCCGCTGTCAAACCCTGGGCTATCCGCCGCAATACTTCGTCTCCGAACGCGTGACCAAACCGGTCGTTGCACCTCTTAAAGTGATCGACATCGCACAGCAGAACGGCGTAGCCGCGCCCACTTCGGCCGGCTGCCGCGTGCAGCTGGGGCAGATAGTCCTTGAGGGCCAAGCGGTTGCCCACAGCCATCAGCGGGTCCAGGTGCGCCAGCTGTTCGAGGCGGCCAGCGGCATCCCGTAGCGCGGATTGCAACCCGATGATCCGGTGGGCCACTGCCAGGCGAGCTTGCAGTTCTCCCGGGTCGCACGGCTTGGGCATGAAGTCGTCCGCCCCCGCCGAGAGAGCGTCGATCATAGACTGGCGCCCTTTGCGGTGCGTCAACACGATGATGAACGTATAGTCAACGGATGGCCTGCTGCGTATTCTGCGGCACAACTCCAATCCGTCGATTCCCGGCATTTCCCAGTCGGTGATGACAACTGAGTGGGGATCCTCTGAAAACTTCTGCCAGGCAGCCGCCCCATCCGGTGCGCCAGCAGCATCGTGGCCAAGTTTTCTGAGAACCGCTTGAAGCGTGGTTCGCGTAACCGGATTGTCATCCGCAACCAGAACTCTCATGCCGACTGTTTCGCCCCGGTTTTACTCCCCAAGCGCGTTCCGGGATTGTGGACTGTGCGCGGCAGGCTTTCCTTCCCCAAAACTTTTGTGAACCTCTTTTTTCACTTCCATGAACTCGTCAGCCAGAGCAGCCGCCAAAGATCCGAGATCGCCGTCAGAGCCGCCTTCACAGGCCGCTTCCAGTTGTTCGCATAGTTCGGCCATGCCGCCGGCTCCGACGATCAGACAACCGCCTTTGAGCTGATGCGCGGATCGCCGGACAGTTTCTGCGTCGGATTGGAGGACGTGCTTGCTAAGTACGGCGAGTTGAACCGGCGTCTGATCCAGGAACAACTCGATCGTCTCCCTTGCTAAGCCGGGATCGTTCATGGTCGAGTTGTGCAAACAATCCCAATCGATCGCCGCCATGGCGGTGCCAGAACCTCCGCAAGAGGACAAGGAAACACTTATCTACTGTTAAGAAGACCAAAACTCCCACGGTTGCGCACTCCCAAAGCCCAGGCATTTTTCTCGGATTTAACACCTAGTGCAACCCGGTTGACGGTTCTACTACTCGATAACCCGAAGGTAGTAGACATGACTATAGGAGTATTTAAGGTGTTCGGCGAATTCAGAAATAGGCCTCTAGCACCTACAGTCGAAATGGGATACATATGCGCTATCGCTGGCCTACATCCGCGCCCATTGTTCTCACAGCAGCGGTTTTGTTGCTCGGTGCGTCCGGTACTGCCTCCTCCCCGCAAACGAGCAGCGACATCACCGAACTCGGCCTGGAAGACCTCTTGAAGCTGGAAATCACTTCCGTCTCAAGGCGCGCCCAAACCGTCAATGATGCGGCCTCGGCGGTCTATGTTCTCACGGCGGAAGACATCCGGCGCTCGGGCGCCACATCGGTTCCCGAGGCTCTCCGGATGGTTCCCGGCGTTCAGGTGGCCCAGGTCGACGCCAACAAATGGTCGATTTCGATTCGAGGTTTCAACAGCCGCTTTAATGACAAACTCCTGGTCATGATCGACGGCCGCAGCGTCTACACGCCGACTTTCTCGGGTGTGTATTGGGAGGCCCAAGATCTACTGATCGAAGATATCGAGCAAATCGAAGTGATTCGGGGTCCCGGCGGGACGATGTGGGGATCCAATGCTGTGAGCGGGGTGATCAATATCCTCACGAAGCAGCCGCAGGAAACACAGGGCGGCTTGATTTCCTCGTGGGGAGGTACTCGCGAAACCGGAACGGCTCTGCGCTACGGCGGCAAGGTGAATGACGATGTCTTTTACCGCTTTCAGGGCAAGCTGCGGCGGGGATTCTCGAGTCTGGAATCTTTCGGCGGCAGAGCGGACGACGCCTGGCGAGGTGTTCAGGGTGGTTTCCGTTTTGACTGGAAGGCAACGCGGAAGGATCATCTCGAGTTTTCGGGAGGATCTCACGACGGGCGCGCGAAAGGCTCGATTCTCGCGCCGTCGGGCGCCTTCCCGTATTCAGAAATTCGCCAGGATGACGCTTCGTTCAACGAGTCGTTCTTTCTCGGGAAGTGGTCCAGGAATGTAACCAGCAACGTCCGTACGTCCTTGCAGACCTACTACTCCCTGTCGAACCGGGCGGACATTCTCTTTGACAGACAGCGGATAGGCGCCCTCGACTTCGACTACCAGGCGGAAGTGGCTTCGTTTCGCCGTCACACCATCGTCAGTGGTATCGGTTACCGTTCTACCTGGGATACTCTTCGGTCGACGGACATTGCCAGAGCAGATCCGCCGGACAGACAGTTGAACCTCTTCAACGTATTTCTGAATGACGATATTTCCTTGATTGGCGACTCGCTGATCCTGACCCTTGGCTCCAAATTTGAACACAACAGTTACACCGGCTGGGAGACGCAGCCGACCGGCGCGCTGCTATGGCACCTGAATTCGAGAAATGCCATCTGGACGTCTGCTTCGCGGGCGGTCCGCATCCCAGCCCGGGTCAACCGCGAGATGGATGTCAGCTACCAAGGGCTTCCTGGACCTGGAGGCGGCCCCGGCCTGGTGGTCATTCTTGGCAATCCGGAGTTTCAGTCCGAGAGACTCACAGCCTATGAGGCCGGTTACCGAAGCCGCCCCAGCCGAACAACAGCCCTGGAGTTCACTCTGTTCTATCACTCCTACGATGGGTTGACGGCTCTCATGCCGGGGCAGCCCCAGTTTGATCTGAATCGGCCTGGGGCTCCCTTCGTGATTCCCATGCTCCTCACCAACGGCGTCGATCGGGGTGTCTACGGAGGGGAGATCGCGACCGCATGGCGGTGGTCAGATGACACCATCTTCCATGCCAACTACAGTTACCTCGGCAACGCGCTTCCTTCGACGGGCGGAAACTCGGGGCTGTTAGACGCCGCTGGCTACGATTTCCGATCACCGAAGCACCAATTCCACGTGCGTTGGTATCAAGCGCTGCACCCCAAGGTCAACCTCGATACCGCCTACTACCATGTTGGTCCGATGGCGCGCGTCGGGATCCCCGCACTGAACCGGGTGGATTTTCGCCTGGCGCTACGCGTCTTCAAGGCAGCGGAATTCTCCTTTGGAGTGCAAAATCTGCTGGATAATCAGCATCCGGAAACAGTCCCGCTCGCTTTTGAGCAGACAACCGAAGTGGGCCGAAACGTTTTCGGAAAGGTTGTCTGGACATTCTAAACCCAAGAACTCCGACGAAAGGGTTGGTAGTGTTCTACAGAGACCGCCTATGAACTTTGGGCGAATAACAAATGCTCTGATCGTCGTCCTGGCGTTCTTGGGCCCGGTTTTGCTCGCGCAAGCGGCGCGAACGACCAGCGAATCCGAACTCAAGGCCGCCTTCGTCTATAACTTCGCCAAGTTTGTTACCTGGCCTCGGGAATCTCAAACCCAGAGCGGCAAGCCCCTCGTGATCGGAGTTCTCGGGGACCCCGGTCTCGGCCAGACGCTCCAAAAGCTGCTGCAGGACAAGACCATGAATGGGCGTCCGCTGGAAGTGACCATCTTCGGCAGTATCGACGACCTGCGCATCACGGACGTGCTGTTTGTCCACTCTGAACGGAAAAGCACCTTGCAGAGCGCGCTCCGGATCACCGCCGGCCTGCCGGTCCTGACGGTTAGCGATTCTGAAGATTTCGCCGAACTTGGCGGCGTCGTTCAACTCGTCAGGGAAGACAGAAAGATGCGATTCGACATCAATGTCGCCGCGGCGGAGCAGGCCGGCTTGAGAATTCAAGCCCAACTCTTGAAACTGGCCCGGACGACTCCTGGAAATTGAGTGCGGCATGCAGACCCTGCAAAATCTCCCCATCCGCAAGAAGCTGATCGGCCTTGCAGCTCTAACGACGGTTGTGGCTCTGCTCTTGACGTTCGGCAGCTTGTTCTTGTACGAGCGAGTTGCTTCGGCTGAAGTCCTCCGCGAAGAGTTGCTCAGTTTGGCGGGCGTTATCGCAAAGAATACGACGGCGGCTTTGTCCTTCGACGATCCCGATTCCGCGTCCGAAACCCTAGACGCATTGCAGGTGTATCGCAGCGTCGTCGCGGCCAGGATATTGACCGCGCAGGGAAATGTGTTCGCCGAATACTACCGCGATGGAGAGCGGCCCACGGATTTGCCTGTCCCGCCGAACAGCGAAGTGATGTCGCTGAGCAGCCCGATTTTGCTGGCAAACGAACAAATCGGTACATTGTGGCTTTGGTCCGACAAGAGCCGTCTGGAAAGCCGGTTTGCGCGCTACCTTCAGATCGCGGCGGCCGTCCTCGCGCTTTCTTTGCTTGGTGCAATCGTTCTCTCGGCGCGTCTTCAGCGCGTGGTCTCCCAGCCGATCCTCAGTCTCGTAAAAACGGCGCAGTTCGTATCGAAGGAGCAGAAATACTCAGCCCGCGCGCAGAAGCACGGAAACGACGAACTCGGAGCGCTGGCGGACGCCTTCAACGACATGTTGGCCCAGATCGAACGGCGCGACCACCAGCTCGCGCGCCACCGGGAAGATCTGGAAGAGAAAGTGGCAGCGCGCACGTCCGACTTGCAGGTGCTGAATGCGGAGTTGCGCGAGGCCAAGGAAAAGGCCGAAGAAGTAGCTCGGCTGAAGACGCAGTTTCTCGCGAACATGAGCCATGAGATCCGCACGCCGATGAATGGAGTCATCGGTATGACGGGCTTGCTGGCCGAAACGGACTTGACCGAAGAGCAGCGCGAGTACGTCACCACGATCTGTGCCAGCGGCGAAAGCCTCCTTACGATCATCAATGATGTCCTGGATTTCTCGAAAATCGAGGAAGGCAAGCTCATTGTGGAGACCGCGCCGTTCGAGCTGCGCTCGTGTGTTGAGGATGCAATCGGTATTCTGGCGCCTCAGGCGGTCGGCAAGAACCTCGAGCTGACCTATTACATCGACGATGAGATGCCTGGCACACTGCTTGGCGACGTGACGCGACTTGGACAGGTCATCACGAACTTGGTGGGCAATGCCGTCAAATTTACGGAAGCAGGGGAGGTATTGGTTCGAGTAGGGTCCAAGCGGCTGGAGTCCGAGAAGTATGAGATTCTTTTCGAGGTACGGGATACCGGCATCGGAATTTCTGCGGATCAGATTCAGCTTCTTTTCAGCTCCTTTACGCAAGGGGACGCGTCAACAACTCGCAAATTTGGCGGCACTGGTCTCGGGTTGGCCATCAGCAAACGGCTGTGCGAAATCATGGGCGGGCGGATCTGGGTGGAGAGCGAACTCGGGAAAGGGTCTTCGTTCTTCTTCACAATCGTCGCCGAGGCTCGCGACACGCCCTCGCCGGAAGTGGTGAATTTTGGAGACGGCCCGGCCGCAAAGAAAGTGCTGATCGTCGATGACAATGATACGAATCGGCTCATTCTCTCGCGGCGGTTGGGACGTTGGGGCATAGAGTCTACGGTTGCGAGCAGCGGCGAGCAGGCTTTCCTTCTCGCGAAATCGGAGGGGCCGTTTCACGTGGCTCTCATCGATGTACTCATGCCCGGCATGGACGGTCTCATGCTGGCGAAGGTGCTTCGGGAGGATTCACAAACTTCTTCAATGCCGCTTATCGTCCTAAGTTCGGTTGGTACCAAGGAGATGGACGAACTACTGGCGCAGGAAGGCCTCGGCCGGTCAGACTTTGCAGCCATCCTTTCAAAGCCCGTCAGGCAGACACAATTGCTCAAGGTGCTTAGGGCCGTTCTTGACGTCAATTCCGGCATTGAATCCGGGCACGCCGAAAAGACCAGCCCCCCTGGAATCAACAGGAACCTTTCTGAAGGGAGACGGCTGCGCATTCTCGTCGCCGAGGACAACGAAGTGAACCAGCGTGTTGTTGTCCGCATGCTTGAGCGGATGGGTCATCAGGCGGAGGTCGCCGAGACAGGAACGGAGGTCCTCCGAAAGCTCAAAGAGTCTGCTTACGAGGTAATTCTGATGGACATCCAAATGCCGGAAATGGATGGGCTGCAGGCGACTCGCGAGATCACCAAGCTCTACCCGGTAGAAAGGCCCCGGATCATTGGGTTGACCGCTAACGCGATGAAGGGCGACAGGGAAAAATGCCTGGAAGCCGGCATGGACGACTATCTGAGCAAGCCTATTCGAATCGCCGCCTTACAGTCGGCCTTGAGAGTGCCTTTTGGCAGGAAGGCCCAACTGGCTCAGAGAACGAACCATATCGACTCTATGGCGCTGCAATCGCTGAAGGAAGACCTTGCGGATGACGAAGGGAGCTTTCGGGAGATCGTGGGGCACTATGTTCTAAATACCGCCGCCCGGCTTCATGAGGTGGAATCGGCGGTGCATCGCGGAGATGTCGCGCAAATCTCCCAAATCGCGCACAACCTCAAATCAAGCAGCGGTTACGTAGGGGCCCATCAACTGCGCACACTCTGTTCACTCTTGGAGGAAGAAAGTCGCACGGCCACCAACACACAGGCTCTTGCCTTAACCATCGCGCAAGTACGGGACGAGTACAAAAAAGTGTCCGAAGAACTGGAAGGCTTTTTGGAACTCCGCCAGCGCGCCGCTCCTTCTGGTCAATAGAGTCGGCAGTTCACTGAGTTGACAACGACTTCCCCTTCGCTGCTGTTCCTCAGCAGTGGGATCAGCGACCCAACAGGCGAAGGGTCCGATCCAGGGATGGCCCCCGTCCCACGATCAGATTCCTCACTTTGGAACGAGGGCCATGAGTGCAAGAGGCGTTGGAGTGAACGCCTAAAAGTTGAACTTCAAACCGAACTGAATTTGCCGGGGTTGGGACCTCGTGCTGGTAACGCGTCCCCGTTGGGAAGACTCAATGTTACTGCTCGGGTTGTTGAAGCTCGGTGTGTTCGGCAGATTGAAGAACTCCGCGCGGAACTGCACCCGCGTGCCCTCGGTGGGCCGGAAGTTCTTGAGGATGGAGAAATCGTAGACCCGCATCATATCCCCGGTCAGAATATTCACGCCCGAGTTCCCGTACGTGAAGTTTGCGGGTACCACAAAGGCGCTGGTGTCAAACCAGCGGTCCAACGTGGGATTGTCCAGCTCGCCGGATGCGAGGCGATTAGGGCGCTGGCCGCCGGAGCCGATGTTGGCGACATCACGTCCGATCGAGGGCGTGTAGCCCAGCCCGCTGCGAAGGCTGACGAGGCCGCCCAGCTGCCATCCGCCCAGGAGTCCATGAACGATCCCTCCGGCATTGGAGAGAAACGGTTTGCCCCGCCCGAAAGGCAGCTCGTAGCCGAAGCTGGCAGCGAAGTTGTGCGGCACGTTGATCGAGGTGGGGCCGTATTCCCATGCGTACTTGCCGCCCGTCCCAATCGCTGGAACATGCTCTAGGCTCTTCGAAAAGGTGTAGGAGAGGAGATACCAGGCGCCGCGGCTAAGACGCTGCTCGAGTTTCCCCTGTAGGGAATGGTAAATATTGGAGGCGCCCTGCTGGTAGTAGTTGATGCTGCCATAGCGTGGAAAAGGCCTGCGGGCCTGGATCGCCCCCGGCCCGGCTTCAGGAATATTGAGCTGGAAGCGGCTGCCGATGAAATTGCCCCGGTTGCCCACGTACGAGACATCGAACATGAGTGTATCGTTCAATTGCTGCTGAACTCCGAAGTTCCAGTGCTGGTTATAACCCTGCCGGTCACGGAGTGACGACGGGTTCATGCCGGCCGCGGTGGGCGCCCCGATCGGATTGCCCAGGAAGAAGTCCGCCAAGGTTCGATTCGGCCTCTGCCCCCGGGTGTTGAAAACCGTCTCACCAAGAGAGAACGGGATCATGTTGAGGTTCAAGCGTCCACTCGTACCCTCGGACTCGTAGAAGATGCCGTACCCGCCGCGGAGCACCGTTCGGTCCCCAATGGGCCGCCAGGCGAAACCGAAGCGCGGAGCAAACTGGGTCTTGTCGTTCTCGGTAATCTGAATCGGCAGCCCTGCCTGGCTGCTGGTCTGAATCGCATCCTGGAAAAACTCGAACGCCACAGGGGCAGCGAGTTGCGCTCCAAGATCGATTTGGCCGGTTTCGCTGGCAATGATAATCGGCCTGTCCCGTGTGGGGTCGAACGTCCCCAACTGGCCCCGGTAACCTTTCATCCAGGGTGTGTACTCGTAGCGCAAACCAAGGTTGAGCGTCAGCCGGGGAGTGAGTTTGTAGTCGTCGTCGACGAAAAAATGCCAGTACGTCCCATTGCCGCCGAACGTATCGCCCGGAAAGCCGCGCGCACCCGAGGAGGGGAATCCCAGCATCCAATCAGCAAACGAATCACCGGTTCCCGAGGAGGAAGCGGGATTCTCAGTGTTGATGCCGTTGAAATTCCACACGCCCGCGTAGGTTCTGCCGTCGGTGCCGAGCCATTCATAAAAGCGGATCTTGGTACCGAACTTCAAAATGTGGTTGCCCCTGATCCAGGTCAGATTGTCGATGAACTCATAGGCCATCCGATCTTGTGTCTTGGGCCGTTGGTCAAAATTGGACCCCCGCAAGCTTTCATAGCCAGTCCAGATGAAATCGGGAAAAGACGATTGGCCGTCGCGCCGAAGCGTTCCCTCTAGTCCGGTGATGCCAGCCTCGTCATTGAAATTGCGGTTATCCAGGTAGGGAGCCAGATCAATGAGGCTGGGCAAGAGGTTGAAGCGAAACTCGTTGATCACGGTCGGGCTGAAACTATTATTGATCCCGATCGCGACGTTTTGCGCGTCGGTGTTGAGTGGCACAACGCCGAGGTCGGGCTGCGCATTGGGTTCCTGCATGCGATTGTCGTGCCAGCTGAGGCGGCCAAACAGAACCGTGCCTCCCGCGAAGCGGTGATCGACACGGGCTGTCATTTGGTCGGTGTCCACAGCCCGGGAGGGAGCAAAAATCGCCCGGTCGGCGCTGGAGTTGGGTTCGGCGATAAAGGGGTTGAAGAAAAGGGCTTGTTGAGAAAGCCTGTCTCCGGGGATCCTGTTGTTTGCAAATTGTGTGCGAATCGAACCACTTCCGGACGGATTCGGCGCTGTGCTCAGTGGATCGTAGATCCGTGTCAGGTTCGAGGCGCTGAAATCTCCGTTCCGCATCGCGAGTGTCGGCACATGGCTATTGAAGAGCAACCCCACGCGCTCGCGCATCGCCTCGTAGTTAAAGAAGAAAAAGGTTTTGTCGCGGAAGATGGGGCCGCCGATGGCGCCGCCGTACTGATTCCGTTTCAGAATTTCTCTCTCCTGCGCGAAAAAGCCGCGGGCGTCAAGCTTGTCGTTGCGCAGGAACTCGAACAGCGTGCCGTGAAAAGCGTTGGTGCCGGATTTTGTGGTGGCGTTGAAGAATCCGCCCGCGCGGCTATACTCCGCGGAGTAGGCGTTTTGCTGGACGCTGAACTCCTGCAAGGCGTCGATCGAGGCCTGAATGTAGGTGCCGCCCTGGTGCTGCTCGGTGACGTCTACGCCGTCTAGCAGAAACGTGATTTGCGATCCCCGTACACCGCTGATGGTGTTGCTGTTCACTACTTCGGGTCGGATGCGCAAGACGTTGCCGGTGGCGGTCACCGAGGCCGCGCCTGGAGTGAGCCGTGCGAGTTCGTGGAAACCTCGCCCGTTCAGAGGAAGATCGACAATCTGCCGGTTCGAGAGAACTTGGCCGGCCGTTCCGGATTCCGTCTCCAGCAACGGAGTCGATGACGTAACTTCCACGATCGTTGTGGTCTCGCCGAGAGGGAGTTGCAAGTCGACACGTACCGACTGGCCCACGGAAAGCTCGATTCCTCTTTCGACCACCGTCTGGAATCCTTCCAGACTGGCGCTGACTTCGTAAGTGCCCGGGTTCAGCGGTGTGACAACATAGTTTCCCGTGGCGTTGGTTGTGACCACGTGAGGAACGTTCGTTTGAGTATTGGTCACAGTCACGGTCGTACCAGGGACAACGGCGTGATCCGGGTCGTAGACAATACCCACGATGCGTCCCGCCTGGACTTGGGCCACAGCGGGCACCGCTGCCAAAACGATGCCGGAGAGTATTCCAAGAAGCTTAGCTAACCTCATTTGGGACTCCTTTCTAGAACTCATCAAGCGCTCCCTCGAACCGGAAGGCGTCAAAGCCGGCCCGCGGGGGATTGCAAACCGCAGTACCGCCTGCACCACTCCCGGGGGGCCAAACCGCCAGCCACAAAATGGTTGTTCCTTTGTCAGTCGCAGGCCCTCAAAACCGAGCGACGGCTTCACCGAAACATTGAATACTACAGCACACACATTACTTTACTACGGCAGTAGTGTATAATCTGTCACGAGTCCTGTCAAGAGAATTTGGGAGTAATGGTAGGACCTATTGGAAAAGTCCCGGCGGCCGGGCAGCCGGGATACTCAACTCTGGTTGATTCGTTGATCTGACCGCAACGGGCTGTGTCCTGGGACGGCCTCGTAGCTACTGTGCCCTCCGGGATCTCCCCCGGCTTCTGGCCGGCCCAAAACTTCTTTGCGCAATAATGGTTGAAAGATAACCCGCCCGCCCGGCCTCGACGGTCCTCGGGCTGGCCCGTGGATATCGTAAATGCCCTCAACCCAGCCCGAAATCAGCGTCGTCATCCCCGCCTACAACGCGGAACGCTATCTGCGCGAAGCGTTTGAAAGCGTCCGGGCTCAGAACCATCCTTCGCTGGAGATCCTGATCATCGACGATGGCTCGAGGGATAAGACGGGCGCAGTGGCGCGAAGCTTGGGACCGGATGTGCGCTACGTTTTCCAGGAAAACGCCGGCGCGGCGGCCGCGCGCAACAGAGGAGTCGAGATGGCGCTCGGCGATTTCATCGCTTTTCTCGATGCCGATGATCTGTGGACGGAGGGGAAGCTCGCCCGGCAGATGGAGGCCTTCCGCCAAAAACCCGAGATCGACATTGCCCTTGGGCAAGCCGAGCAATTCATCAGTCCGGAACTCGACCCGGAAACCGCCGCCAGAATCCTTTGCCCGCCCGGCGTCCAGGCCGGCTACCTGCCCTCAGCCATGGTCGTTCGCAAAACCTCTTTCGCGAAGGCCGGCCCGTTCGACACAAAGCTCAGCGTCGGAGAATTCATCGATTGGTATTCGCGCGCCGAAGAAAAAGGCCTGCGTGTCGAAATCATTCCACACCTGGTACTGCGCCGCCGCCTGCACACCACCAACCAAGGCCAGACCAAACGTGAAGATTACGGCAAGGACTACCTGCGTATTCTAAAAGCCCGCCTCGACCGTAGGCGCCAGGGGGAGTGAACGAGTCTACTCTTTCCCGTCCGGAGAACCACCCTCGGGAACAATCGGATCATCTTTGGCGGTCTTGACCTGCCCCCGTTGTTTCTACCGATCGTAACTAGAGAAACTCCGGATCAACACAGCACTTCAGACCAGCCCCTTCGCCGTCGTATAAGGACTGCGGGTGCCGGAGCGGAGGCGGGTCAAGGCCGAGCGAAGCTCGCCCGTCAGGGTGGCCTTGACGCGCCGAGCATCCGGCGCTATCAAAAGATTCGACGGCGAAGGGGCGTAATCCGCGTGCGAACTCCTCGGGCGTTTGATAGCCCAGGCTGCTATGCGGGCGCTCACGGTTGTAGTCCTCGCGCCAGGCTTCGATCTTCTGTTGGGCCTCGGCCAGTGTCAAGAACCAGCTGGCGTTGAGGCATTCGTCGCGCAGGCGCCCATGGAAGCTTTCCAGCCGTCCGTTCTGCATCGGCCGGCCGGGCTGAATATGCAGCAAGCGGATCTGCCGCTCTTCACACCAACCCAGAAAGTGCCTGGAGGTGAACTCCGGCCCGTTGTCGCAGCGGATCGTTCGCGGCCGGCCGCGCTGACTGATGACCCACTCCAGCACCCGCGTCACCCGGCTGCTGGACAAACAACTGTCCACTTCGATCGCCAAGCACTCGCGCGTGAAGCCATCCTGCAGCGTCAGCGCCCGGAACCCCCGGCCGCTCGCCAAACTGTCCCTCACGAAGTCCATCGCCCACTCCTGATTGGCAGAGTCGAGCTGCGACACCGGCTGCGCCGGCCGCAGCAGCCGCTTGCGCTTCAGCCGCCGCACCGCCAAGTGCTCTTCCCGATACAGCCGGTACACCCGCTTCCGGTTCACCCGCCAGCCTCAACAGCGCCTGCCGCAAGCCCGCCTCCCTCTCCGGCCGCGGCTCATAACGGTACGACGTGCGATCCACTCCCAAAAGCTTGCAGGCTCGGCGCTCGCTCAAGCTGTGCTCGGCCCTCACCAGCGCCACATCGCCCCTCTGCGCTACAAGCTCCAGCCGTTTTTTCGGATCACGGTTTGTAGCGCGTCCTTGTCCAGCGACAGATCCGCCACCAGCTTCTTCAGTCGCGCGTTCTCCTGCTCCAGATCCTGCAGCCGCCGCGCCTCGCTCACTTCCAGCCCGCCGTACTTCGACTTCCAGGCGTACAGCGTCGCTTCGCTCACTCCCAGCTCCCGCGCTAACTCCCGCGCTTTCCGCCCCGATTCCATCTGCTTCAAGGCGCCGATCACCTGCTCTTCGCTGTAGCGACTCTTCTTCATCTCAGAACTCCTCCTCGTCTTCTATCGCGGGAGTTCCTCAATTATGACCGGTAGAGTTTTCGGGGGGCAGGTCACCCTGAGCCTCGGCGGTCTGGGGGGAAAATCCCGAGATCCGGACTGACCGCACAACCGTGCGCCCACGGATCGGAACGAATACGACTCTTGTCATCATCTCCTGGTGCGTGGGCCAAAATCGCGGCTTCCATATGTCAGGTCCTCCACCAGGGGTACGGATAGTCGACGCAAGGGTATTGAAATGCTCATCCTGCAGATGAACCTCGATCGTTCCAGCAAGCTCGTAAAACTCAACTTGCACGAGGACGGAGCAAAAGCGCCCAACCTCGACAAAAGGGCTGGCAAGATGCGGAGCTTGATCAAAGCCGCGGATTTCACATCCTTCCGCTAGAATACTGCTGCCCGTCATCTTCAGAGCCTGCTCCTCGGTCGAGCTGTGCCAGCGATCGAGGCCTCGCTCAAAGCCTTCTTCAAAAACAACGTACTGTGCGAATCCTTCTTCCCCCGGATGCGATTCGGAATTCGGGCCATCCTGGACTTCCGTCTCGTCGTACAAGGACAGCAGCGCCTTCACGGACCCGCTATGAGCAGCGGCTTCCTCAGGTTTGCGGGCCGATGCCAGCTGATCGTAGTGGCGTCCGAGTTCCGTCACCAGCGAGTCCGGCAAGGGGAAGGGAGAGGCCTCAAGCCAGAGCGACGGATCCCAGCGAATAGGCGTCCAGGAAGATAGCGTCTCCTCATAGAGCCTTCCCCAGTTCAGCGATCGAGACGCCTCGGGCAACGACCGAAAGCACTTGCCCACGGCGGTGTAAAAGTCTTCGAATTTAAACGGCAGTGTTGGCTCTATGGGACAAGTCGGGATGCCAAAACATTCCGCCAGGATCGTAACGTGCAAACTCGACGAAAAGATGACACGATACTTCGTGATCCGCGTGATGAGCGCTTGCAAGTCCTCATAGTGGCGAAGCCGAATATCGATCACGTTCGCACCGGGAAAGCGATCGCGCCACTGTTCGTAGTGACTGTGATGGGGCACGAGACAAAAGTCGTCCGTCTGATAAGGAGAGCGCTTGTAGAAGCGGGGCACGAGCAATCCCGGGTCGCCGTACGGAATCGAGGCTGGAATCTCGTAGCCTGCCTCCGCCATCACTTGGCGGCTTAGAGGTCCCCGAAGAGCGCGAAACTCGATATCTAACCCAGGCGTCACCGGACGGCAACCGTGGTGCGCCGGACCCTCAGGCGGCGCTGTCCCAAAACCCCAGAGAACAAACCGGTGGGGGCCAGACAGCAATTGGGCCATGGTGCCCAAGAAACAATGAATTTCCCGCCGGGGTCCACGGTCAAAAATCAGGTTCAGGCCGCGCGCCTCGATAGAAACAGGCTTGCTCGTGAGGCGGTGGAACAGCGCCGGCCCAAGTCGATCTCCGTAGTTATCGACCTCGTGCCAGGCAAAGAGGTTAACGGATTCGCTGCGTCTTATGTAGCTGATATTCACGAGGCACGATCGACTGGCTCAGCAGTTCCTCAGTTCGGGTCGCTGAGATCAAAGTAGTAGACTTGCCATACCGAGCCCGCACCCGACTCGATCTCCTGGCGCAAGGTAAAGTGGGGGTCGTGAAACGGATCGGTTATGCTTTCGGGCTTTACCTTCGTGTAATAGTCAATATAGAAACCCTTGTAGGAGTGCTTAGAGATCACGATGTAGCCCTTCCCGGCCGCCACCAGCGACTCCTTGTCGCCAAACCATATGGTATGGCGGAGTGTTGCCTCATCAAACGGTATGGCTACGCCGTTCTTCTGCATCCACGACAGTATGACTTCGGCGTTTGCCGGCTCGCAGCAGACATGAAAGCTCATTTCTTCTTTGCCGATGTTCCCTGCGAGCCAGGTATCGAGCTTTGGCATCAACACATTCTTCTCTAAAAAATGGTTTAGAGAAGGAAGCAGCATCAGATCACGAGGCTTGATACTCAGTCCAAGAATGCCCATAGCTACGATGACGGCGGCTGAACTCCGCACGAATGACCTGACCCCGAGAAGACCAGCCAGTGGAGCGGCCATCAGAATACCAAAGTATGGCAGCCACGCCACCAGGTGCCGGGCGGACTGCATCTTCCCGTGCTGCGCCACGATGCCGACGAAAGCCCCCAGGAGCATGGGTAATAGCGCAAGCTCCCGCTTTCGAAGCACGGCGTGGACAGTCCAAAGGACTCCAGCTGCCAAAAGAACGATATGGAAATACGATATGCACACCCCCTGTTGCAGGGGCGCCACATCAAGCTTGAAACCCTTATCTTCAGGCTTAATGGAGAACAGAAAAAACGCCGCCGTCTGCCAAAGTGTATCCGTTTGCCAGATGCCCGAAGCGTTGCGGTCGACAAACATTTGAATAGATCGCAGAAAGTACTCCCCCTGCCAAAGCAAGGTAGGAACTCCGGCCAGCAGGCCCGCAAAAACGCCGGCTAGGAGTGGCACGAGAGAGGAATGGAAAAGGTCTTTGAAGAATCTCGCCAGAACCTTGACGTATAGGGCTGCAAGAGCTATTAGGCACAGAGTACCTATTCCCATCCATAGTTTTCGAATCGCTGTAATCGCCGCGGGGTACTGTCCCGTAGGAGCCGAAATAGAATACACGTGGGTTAGCCAGTTGGCGTCGATGTGCGCGAGCGCCAGGAGCAAGGATAACGCGCCTCCGATGATGGCAACTGCCATTACGACCGCCGCAATCGTTTTACTCCGCGACCTCAGACGAGCGTCCGTGAACACGTGATAGTGCAATAGGGCATAGGCGAGAATGACAGGAAGAGGGGCGAGTACGCTTGGAAACCGCGAAGCCATCGCCAAACCCGCGGCGAAGCCGCTCGCTCCGTAAAGGTAGTAGGAATGACTCTCCACGGCCTTCAGAACGAGCCAGACCGAAAGCAGGACGAGGGCGAGATTCAGCGGCTCGATGCGAAGGTGATAGAGGGTGACATTCAGCATCGGGTGAATCGCGACGATCGAGGCAGCCACACAAGCTCCGGCAGCGCCGATGAGGCGATTCGCGACCAAGTAGGTCAGTACAACAGTCGCAAGAAAGCTCACGATCGAGATCGTCCGTAACAGGACGTACATTTCCTGCAAGTGCCCGAAGTTGAACTCTCTGATAGTTTGATAATCCGCGGACAGCAGGTTGCTGGCCAAGTAGTAAGGCCACCAAAGCGCGGTGCCCAGCATCATGAGCGGGGTCCCGGGAATGTCAAAAAACTCCTGCTTAAAATTGAACTCTGAAAACCGGAGCACTTCCTGTACATACGGAAACTCCTCCGTGTTGAAATACCAAGGAAGCAGAATTGACGGGTATACAGCCGTGGCCAGAACGTAAATCGTAATACCCACAACGGCCAAGTGAGGCGCCGATACTTGCGTGATTAGACGGTGAAGGCTACCGGGTCCGGCTACGGAGGTCATGGATTCCTTGAGGACGTTTTCGAGGGCATCTCTTTCTCCATCTCAATGTCCGCGCCACCTTGCAAGCAAAGCATCGGCGCAAGGCCGATAGCGCCGCAACGCGCGGGGCGAAGGGGTATTCGCGATCAAGATTTTTCCGGCATCGTCCTCCAGAGGCTCTAGAGCGCTCAAAGAAGGGATCTCCGGCGGAGCCATTGCCAGAAGCCGATCCTGGCCTTTTGCGCCGCAGCGAATCAGTAGTGTGTTGGTTGCCTCGATCTCCCGCACCTTCGGAGGCATAGACGTTCCATCCCAGATCCAGTGGCCGCCCTCCAAGCGCATGTTACTCCCAGGCGCCGCCGTGCCGTCGTCGTAGAAATAGAGTCCAGCCACCCCCCGGCCAGGATACGCGAGACGAAGAGCGAAGTCGAACCACATGTTGTGACCGAACGGATCCTGCGTTTTGGGAACATTGGTCAGAATGAACAAGGTATCTACGCGAACGGCGGGTACTACATCCAGGACTGCCGCCATCACCACTCTGTGGCGCTCCCAGATGGAGGCATGGAAAAGGCTCTTTCCCAAAGCAGCATTTGTGCCGAAGGAAACGATTACGGCACCCATGGCGGCCATGGCTAATCCGCTCTTCCGTTCCCCGCCCACCGCTCTGGCCAACAGCCCAGTCACGGCGGCTAAAACCAATGCACTCCCGATGCCCGAAAGAAACTGTGTCCTCCACAAGCTGCGGGCCGAATTCAGTATCAGGTACGCCGGGAAACTGGCCGCAACAAGCAATAGACCCGTTCCGAGCGTTGCCAGGAGAACATGAGCGTCCGGGATCAAAGCCATTCGCGCATCTTTACCGCGCACTATCAAAGCCAAACACAGCACGATTGCGGCATGAAGAGCCCCGGCCGCCAGCACTAGCACGGTCAACCGCTGATCGGCCAAATAGGATTGGACGGAATCATCCCACGCCCAAAATTGCAAGCTGGCGACAATGTTGAACATCAGGTCATTCAGGAGCGCCGGGACCGACCAATCGGAACGAAGCACGGACTCCTGATAGGTCTGGCTGATGGCCTGCATGTATTTGCTCACCGTCAGGTAGACGTATGTGGCTGGCACGATATACCAAACAATTAGCCACCGCCACTTCGAGCCGGCGGACCTTTGCGATGTGAACCAGATGCAAATAGGGGCAACCAAAATCACGAACAGTTGGCTTTCGTAGCTCCACAGCGACATGTATTGGGAAGAAACCGAGGCTGTCAAAAAGATAGGGATGTTCCACGTGCTTGAGGCCTGAAAGGCGGCCACAAAGAGATAAAAAGCGAGCAGCATCCAGAAAATGAACCCGAACTGGTTTAGCTGGCCTACCCACTGTAACGCGCCATCAGACGCGTGGACCGTGACAACGGCTCCGACGCAAAAGGGGAAAAGACCACTATCCGGGAGCAAACGGCGAGCGATGAGAAATATGAGGAGTCCGCGGGCCCACCACAGAAAGGCGTAAACAACTTGGAATGGAACGAAACTACCTCCTATCCCTAAGATTTCACCTAGCAGAAAAGAAAACTGATAAAACGTGTTTGTATGAATTCGCAGCGGATCAGCCCGGTATAGGAACCCCTCCGAGAGCGACAACGTTTCGCTGTTGTAGAGAAAGGTCGTTTCATAGGGCATACCGCTGCAAAGATTGAACGGCAGCCACATGATCAGGACCAAGGAGCCGTACGCCGCCGCAGCCAAAACTAATTCGGCAAGCTCTTTTGGTATGCGAGGTTGGGTCATTCGAGAAATTGGCCGAGAACCTAGGTATGCCGAAACACGCGTCAGGCTCTAGCGCCGCGCCCGCCCAGAGACAGCAAGGTTCTGCTTGCTCTCGAGTGCGCTGGCAAGCAATCCAGGCAGTGTCGGATTCGGCCGGACGGCCACGAAAATCTGATAGGAGAAGAGCGACCGGGACAATCGGATTAGGAGGTTGTTTACCGCCAGTGCGGTCTTGGCCATGACCCCATCTCCTAGCGCCAGCGGAAATGGCGCCGGAATGCCGCGAATCTCTTGAACGGTGTAGCCGGCCTGCTCCAGAAGTCTTCGCAGGCTCCCGAAGGTAAAGAGCCGCGTGTGCGTGAGGTCGAGAATCCCCCGCGACCCATAGTTAAAGAATCCGAGTAGCAGCATCAGCCGCGTGACCAGAAATGCCACATTGCCTGTACTAATGATGACCGTCGTGGCCCGGTCTTCTTTTCTGCACCTCCTCAAACCTTCCACGAATTCTTCGGGGGATCGCAGGTGTTCAATCACGTCCAGGAGAAGAACATAGTCGAACTCCCCGGCATCAACAGGCAAGTCCGGCCGGTCAAGATTGTGCTGGATGAAGCGGTCCAGCTCGGCGTTCGGTGATACCGGGAACTGATCAATCCCCGTGATGTGACATCCTTTTTTCTTCAGAGCAGCCGAGACGTACCCTGAGGCGCAACCGATATCCAGCACGGAAGAACCGGCCGCCACTCGCTCAACCGCCAAAGTGTGCGGACTTTCGTATCCAAACTTCGACTGATACAAAGGATTGCCGTGGTCGGGCGGCAGCACGTCAAACTTGCGGTTGTAAAAGATTCCCAGGTCCTGTATGCGGGAGAGGAGCGTCGTCATCACTACATCCCAGGCGTACCGGAGGCCGTTGACATGGCAGATTTCGTCCCCGTAGTAGGTGGGGATCGGAACTTCCTGAATCTTTAGGCCGGCCCTCAGGAGCTGGATGATGATTTCGGTATCGAAGTGGAAGTCGTTGGTGTTGCGGTCGAACGGGATCCGGCGCAGCGCCGCGGTTGAGTAGATACGGTATCCGGAATGAAACTCCGACAGGTTACTATGCAATAAGCGATTCTGAAGCCGGGAGAGCGTCTTGTTGCCGAGGTACTTGTAGAGCGGCATTCCACCCCGGCGGGCAGCGCCGCTTTGCATCATGCGGGATCCGAAGACGGCGTCGACCGAACCTCCGAGCAGGGGCCGCAGCAGGTCAGGCAGTTTTTCCGGAGCATACTGGCCGTCCCCATGTACTAGGGCGACATAGTCGAAGCCCTTCTCGATGGCGTAATGAAATCCGATTTTCTGGTTGCCGCCGTAGCCCTGGTTGACGGGGTTGAACAACACAGTCAGCGGAAAGGGTGACTCACCGCCCTTCTCCAGCAAGTGCGCCTTAGCGAAGGTTTCATCCCGCGAAGAATCGTCGATGATCAGAATTTCTGTCTCGTATTCCGCAAGGCAGGCAGGGATGCGGCGGACAACCTGCTGAATGGTTTTCTCAGCGTTGTAGGCGACGATGAAAACAAGAACTCGTGGGCGCCGCTCGGTCCCCTCTTGACTCATATCAAGCCTTGAGTAACGCGTGGAACTGCGACGATTTCTGATCCTTCATTCTCTCCCGCACCTGCTGCTCAATCCAATTATAGGTATGCCGCAAACCGTCTTCGAGGGAAATGGCCGGCTCCCAGCCGAGCACTTGGCGAAGCAGTGTGTTATCTGAGTTGCGGCCCCGAACACCCATCGGACCGGGGATGTGCTTCTTGCGGATCTCTGTTCTGGCAATGGAGGCGATCATGTCTGCCAACTCGTTGATCGTCACCAAACGGTCTTGTCCGAGGTTTAACGGCTCGGCGCAATCCGACTGCATCAGGCGGTAAAGTCCCTCCACGCAGTCGTCAATATAACAGAAGGAACGCGTCTGTTTTCCATCGCCCCAGATCTCGATTTCAGGATCGCCGGTTAGTTTTGCCGTCGCCACCTTCCGACAGAGCGCAGCCGGAGCTTTCTCGCGCCCTCCGTCCCAGGTGCCAAGGGGCCCAAAAATATTGTGGAATCGGACTATCCTCGTCTCGATGCCATAGTCCTCGCGATAGTGAATGCAGAGGCGCTCAGAGATAAGCTTCTCCCAGCCGTAGGCGTCCTGGGGCTGCGCTGGATAGGCGTCCTCTTCCCGAAGGGGCACAACGTTGGCCTCGGTCTGCTTGTACTCCGGGTAGATACACGCCGAGGAGGTGTATAGATAACGTCCCACGCCGTTCTCGCGCGCGGCATCCAGCGTATGAAGGTTGATTAGAGCGTTATTGTGAAGTATTTCGGCGTGATGGCTCGAGATGAAACCCATCCCGCCCATGTCGGCCGCCAAAGCATAGACCTGATCGGCACCGCGTGTCGCCCGCAAGCAATTTTCCCAGCGGCGTAAATCCAGCAACTCGAACTCATCGGCGTCCGTGGAATTGTACTCAGGCTTTTTGATGTCAACGCCGCGCACCCAGCACCCTCGCTTCTTAAGGTACGTCACCAGATGGTGGCCGATGAACCCACCAGCACCGGTGACGAGTACACGGGTAAGGCTTGACATTGTTCTCCTACTGCCTCCGCGCCAATCCCGCCATTATGGCTCGGCGGTCGATGCCAGGGCGGCTTCTTCCCTAAGACTGCGTCCTGGCTGGCTCGGTTCCGGGGCGCCTATCAAAAGATAGTCTGTTTCGGTCTCGAAAAGGTCCTTTGGCAGGATGCGCCAACAATCCATGACCGTCACACGGCCGGCCGAGGAATCTAAGTGGTGAGGGCGTAGACCTTCGAACTGCTTCCACGGCGTCGTCACGGCCAGCACTTGCACCTGCCGGGCGCAATCTTCCATGGAAGACGCGTAGGTGACCTGATTCCCGAGCGCCGCCTCAGCGTTTTTGACCGCTTCCGGGTCATAGACCACCACCTGCACGCCCATTTCCACCAGCCGGGAGGCCAACAAGAGACCCTGCGATTGCTCAACCACGCACGTGTCCGGCTTATAGGCGAGACCCAGAATCCCGATCGCACCACCTTCGGGAAGACGCGCCATCAGCCGCCCGGCCAGGCGCTCTGTCTGCCTGCGATTGATCTCGTCGGTGGCGTCAGCCAGCCAGGTTTGCACTCTCTGCTCGCGCCCAAGCGCCGCAAACGCCTGGTTATCGCGCGGGAAGCAGGGTCCGCCATATCCGAGAGCACCCATTAGATACTTCTTCCCTATGCGCGTGTCGGCGCCGAGCGCGGAAGTCACGACGCTGACATCCGCCCCTTCAAGGGCCTCACACAGCTCCGCCAACATATTGGCATAGGAAATCTTGGTCGTTACGAACGTGTTCACGCTGAGCTTGGTGATCTCGGCGTTGATAAAGTTCATGCGTCGCACTTGAGGAATGTTTTTGCAAACCGTTGCGTGCAGATCCGCCAACAGGCTCCCGGAACGCTCGTCGCCTTCCCCAATCAGCACGAGGTCCGGATGCAGCATGTCGTGAATGACGTTGCCCAGGGCGATGAACTCGGGGTTGTAGCAAAGACCGAAATCACCACCGCACTTCTTGCCCGAATGTTCCTCGAGAGCAGGTGCCAGAAAGCCCCCGGTGGCGCCCGGCATAACCGTGCTGGATAGCACTACCAGGTGAAACCCCTGTTTGCGGCGGAGAGCGCGGCCAATGGGTTCCGCGGCCTCCAACACGTAGCGCAGGCTGAAGGTCCCGTCACTGTTCGAGGGTGTGGGAACAATAATGAAAGTAATGTCCGTGGACTCGACGGCCTCTTCGATATTCATCGTGGCCGTAAGGCGGTCCCGGTTCCTGGCGATATAGTCCGCCAGATGCGGCTCCGGCACCGGGGCCCGGCCCTCGTTCAAAGCCCGAACGACATCGGGCTTTACGTCCACACCGATTACCTGGTGACCACTGTCAGCCAGGACTGCTGCCATGGGCGCCCCTAGGCGCCCAAGACCAATGATCGACAGCTTCATAGCAGAAGTCTCCCTCCAGGCGATGCATCCCGGGACTGCAGAGAGCCATTGCTGGGATCAGGAACAAGAGAATTCAATCACTCTTTCAATCAAATCCGCCCGGCAGCACACACGGGGTCAAAAACACAGCTCCGGCTAGACCGGCAAGCAAAAAACAAATTGTACTACTTGCGTTTTCACAACACAACCCAAAAGGCTGCTCATTTGAGACAAATAGCTGCGAGCCGTCCGGCGTGATGCCAACACCGTGACACCGGACATAGCCCCTAATATGCTCGCAACGCGCCAGCCGTTAAGTGCGTCGGAATGTCAAATCGGCATCAAAAAGCTTTGCCATTCCCTGTTGGCGCCACCCGCCTAGCAGGTGGATCAACCAGCCTTGCCAGCCGGTGGACGAGTCTCGTAGACCGCGCTGCATCTCACATTGTTTCAGAATTCTTCGATTGAATCCAGACTCCTGTGGGCCGGAACGCACTTCCCGCCAGGCGCCGTTACAACCTGACACGCACGAATTCCACGTCGCAACACTCGGACTTCACACTTGTTAATCGCGGCGACGACCAGATGCGGCGGTCGGCTCGGGCTTCGCGGCGAAAGACCTCTCGGGAAAGTCGTGGCCGGCAAGCCCCCAGTTGGCCCGATTGAAAATCATGGGAAGCCGTAAACGGTGCATCTGGCGCGCCCAGTCCAGCAGTTCACGATAGTCGATCCAACCGAGGCCCTTCTCGGCGATTCGCGCAAATAAGGCGGCTTGGCCCTCAGGGGTCCATCCGGAGCCGACAGCGTGCTCAATATGGTAAATACGGATCGGATCCCTGAGAACCTCCTCCACAACGCCGCCGTAGTGGGCGGAATAGCAGAAAACTGAGTCGATATTCATCGAGAAAAGATCAAATTCAGGGTAGCCCCGAAGGTCGAACCAGTCATTGCGCGCGAGCAAGGTGAAATCACCGCAGGCGTTTGTATGCAGGTGAGCAGGAGATTCACCTGCCCCGTCCCAGACGCCCCAATCGGGCGCCAACGCTGCCCCAGCGTCCCCGCTTGGCCGGGACACCACGGCCGCCGGAGGCGGAATCAGAGACCCCTCAAGAACGATCCTCGGCCCTTTCTCTGCCCCAGCCGCAACCCCTGTCGGGACCGCGGAAAACCCAGGAATGGCTGTGGAAGGGGATCCCCAGCCAACCCCACAAAGGAAAAGTATTCCCTCAGCGGCGCTATCGGAGTTGCCAGGGAAGCGAAACCGAAGAACGCTCGTCTTGGTGGCATCAAAGGCCAGGCGTAAGCGCTTCACCTCCCGTCCGACGACCGATAGCTGGTCGATGGGCCTGTCGTCGGAGTCGCATATCTGTACCAGGACGGGGCCCGCCGATGCGGTGGACTCCAAGAGCAAATAAATTTGCCTTTGACCCGGCGGGGGGCGCAGAATGATCTCGCTGGCGTTCTGGACCCGGCGCCAAGAAATGCCGCTGTGTACTTCCACAGGTCCCCAACCCGACCCAAAGGCAAGGCCCTGGCCGGGCGGCAGGATGTTGGAGGGAGTCGCCGGAGGCTCGCGCCAAGGGGGTGGCTCCCTCTGGAGCGAACCGGCGACATTTCCTTGCAGCCAGCCGCATTGCAACACTCGGAAGCACAAGTCAGCACGAACCTCCCCCGCTAGAGGCGCTGGTTTCCCCCCTCCGCTGACCCGCACGGTAAAAACTGCGCACTGGCCTGGACGCCAGGGCAAGGAGAGGTAGGCCCAACGCAGCCTGTCGACAACCGCTGTGGAGACCGTACGGCCAGTGCTGTCGGCAATCTGAAGGTGAAAGGGTTCGAAACCGATGCCTGGTCCGGGTTCGAGCAGCAGCGCCATGGTCATCGGAGCGCAGTCCGGCATATAAAGGACCCACTCCGATTCCCATCTGGACCAACGGAACAACTCGCCCCCGAAAAACTCCAGCGGATACCAACCACGACCCCAAAGGACATACATCGCTTCGTCGGAGAAATCCGGCGCCGGAGAGGGAGGCTTGGACACAAACCACTCGGGAAGGCGAAGTTTCAGGATCCGGGGCCGAAGCGAAAACGACAGTTTGCCCTGCTCGACAGTCGGCTCCAGGCTGGCAATCAGCCCCCTTGGGACGGGTAGGCTCAGCCGGCCAGCCTGCCAACTGGGCAAAAGGCGGCGGAATGAGCCGGCCCACCTCGCCAGCCGGCCCAAAGGCGGCGTTTGCTCGGCTGCCCCACCAGCCAGAGCGGTCTCCAACGCTTCATCCTCCCAACAGCATCGAAAAACACGGAAGTTCATCACTCGCGGGTCGTGCGAGACTTTGCTCCCCCCTCCGATCACGCGCAGCGTCAAGGTTGCGCTGGCTTTGTCCGCGGCTAGGGGTAGTCGAAGGAGCTTCCTCCGCTCGACTAGTTGTTCCTGAAGCAATGTGCGCTGATCATCGAGAATCTGCAGCAAAAACGGACGATAGCGGACCCCGGGTCCCGGCTCGACATCAAGGAGCAGTACGCACCCGCCGCGGCCGCCCGGTTTGAGCGTCAAGAGAGCATCGTCATTGACCCAGCGAAAATATTCCTTCTCGTAACGCTCCACCGAATACCAGCCGGCACCCAAAAAAATGCCGGATTCGGGGTCCGCGATGTCGTTCGAGGCGAGGGCCGGCAACCCTTCCTGCGTCAGTTGGAAGGTTCCTTCCCTCGCGTTGACCCGAAGCAGATGCCTGCGGCAATATTCGAGCTGGGCCTCGATCGGCGCATCGAGAGGCACATCGGACGCCACGTCGTAGCGGTCGATACGATACATCTTGCCCTGCTGGAGGCCGCGAGCGGCCAACAACTGGAAAAACTCGTCTGTGAAAAGGATGTCGATGTTCGTCGCGAGAACGAACTCTCCGCGCGCTCTTCGGATGCCAACATTCTTGGCAATCATCTGATAAAGGGGAAGGACCTGCGCGTGACGGAACGTCTGGTGCACCTCGGGGGGTACTTCGATCACTCGAACGGTACTCGGCCCCAAGTCCTCCGGCCAGTTCAAAGCCTCAGCCAAAGGAGGTTTACCGTGCGGCGGATTCCAATCGACCAGAATCAACTCCACGGGAACCTGATATTTTCTTGCTTGTGCGAGGATGCCGTTCGCAAAAATCTGCATGCGGCGAAGAAGGTTCCCGCCGTGGTCGTCGTTTCGGGCAGTGGCAACGACGGAGAGATAGGGCTTTGGTCCGGTCATCCGGGTTACTGCCGCGGTTTCCAAGTCTGATGCGCCTGCGGAACGGGTCCGGCGGGATTCGGCCCCTCCTTTTACCTGGGTTGCGCCGTCAAGCAGAGGTGCCAGCCGGCTAGCCGCTCTAGGTACTCGAATATCCTGGGATGGAGCCAGCGAAAATACCAGACCACCGTGTAACGGTGTTGCACATAGTCGGAGATCTTGAAGCGGAAAATGTGGTCCACCTCGGCCTTCTTCACCTCAAGGCCATGCCTTGCCAGCCAGTGGCGGGCTTCCCGTTTCGAGTACGTGTAGGTCACTGGACAACCTGTCTGAGCCTCGGAAAAGGCGGCGACCAGCGACGGCAGGCGCCAGAACTGGAAGCGCCCGTATCCGCAGAGAATCCAGAACACCTTCCACGACCAGCGGTAGTACACCATGATCTTCACCGTGCCGCCTGGTTTGACGTACCGGCCGATCTCGTTCAGCACCCTATCAGGATGCGGAGTGTGGTGAATCACGCCGAAAGAATAGATCAGATCGTAACGTTCTTCGGGGAGGAACTCGCTCAGTTGCTCGGCGTTGCCTTGATGGAACCTGATTTTTTCTTCCAGGCCGAAGACCTTGGCCCTCTGGCGCGCAATGGCAATGGACTTCTCCGAAAGATCGACGGCTGTGACTTGCGCTCCGTGGCGCGCAAAATTCATGGTATCGGTGCCGATTCCGCACCCGATTTCGAGGACCTTCTTCCCCTTCCAGCGCTCGAATTCCGCGAAACGGGGGATATGCGGCTCGACGCGATATTTCCGGAATTCCACCTCGTGGAAGTACTCTTCGGAGCCAATCGGTTTGGTCGAGTGCCGGATGTTGCAGGGCCGCACATCCCAATAGCTCTGCACCTTTTCGACCGGAACGTCGCGGAAGGCCGACGAGGACAAAACACTCATAAGTAATTGCGATTCTATCTCAAATAGCCGGCCCGCGGAGAATCTTATCTCACGCGGCGCATCGAAGCTACTCGCTGAAGGCGGCGTCAAACGCGCGGCTGGAAGGGGCAAAGTCCACTCGCTTGACGAATTCGCAGGCTTCCTTGGCTCCGTGTTCGCGATCCATACCGCTATCTTCCCACTCAATCGAGAGCGGCCCCTGGTACCCGACGTGATTCAGGGTGCGAATGATCTCCTCGAAGTTCACGCCGCCATGGCCCAGCGATCGAAAGTCCCAGCCGCGTTGCGGGTGGCCGAAGTTCAGGTGCGAGGCGAGAATCCCGGTGCGCCCATCCAACTGCCGCGCCGCATCCTTCATATGGACGTGATAGATCCGATCGGAGAACTCCCGCAGGAAGCAAACGGGGTCAACCATCTGCCAGTGCAGATGGCTCGGATCGAAATTGAAGCCAAATGCCTTGCGGCCGCCGATCGCCTCGATGGCGCGCTTGGTGGTGACGATGTCGAAAGCAATTTCGGTGGGGTGAACCTCAAGGCCGAAGCGCACTCCACACTCGTCAAACACGTCGAGAATCGGATTCCACATCTTGGCAAAGTACTGGAATCCATCCTCGATCGTTTTGTCCGCAACTGGCGGGAAGCTATAGAGCAAATGCCAAATCGAGGAACCGGTGAAGCCGTTCGCCACTTTCAACCCAAGATTCTTCGCGGCCCGCGCGGTGTCCTTCATAGCCTCCACGGCCCAGGCCCGCTTCTTTTCCGCATCTCCCTTGCAATTGGCCGGTGCAAACGCGTCGGACCGATCGTCGTTGTTAAGATCGCAGACCAACTGTCCGGCAAGGTGATTCGAAATCGCGAACAGCTTCAAGCCGTGCTTCTCGAGAATCGCCTTCTGTTTTTTGCAGTAGTCCAAATCTCTGGCCGCGCGCGCGACGTCCATATGGTCGCCCCAGCACGCCAGCTCCAGCCCGTCGTATCCCCAGCCCGCCGCCTTCGCGGCCAGCGCCTCAAGGGACAAATCCGCCCACTGCCCGGTAAATAACGTTACAGGTCGGCCCATAAAACTCTCCCCCGTCTGTCCACTTCGAGTGGTGCGACCGATCCACTGGCATCGTCAAGCTCTTCCTCGCAAGCGAGCCGCTTGAAGTGAGCTTTTCGAAGCAGGGAACAGAGAAAAATGCAACCTCGGAGTTTAGCAAATATGCCCTCGCCGCAACTTTGGCCCAAAGCTGCCGCCGGAGCCGGAAACGGCGACTTCGCGCCGCCGGCGCTAGGGCGAAGCCCGGGACAGACGCTACACTAGAGGGTCGAATAGGAGGCTTTCATGCCTGGGCCCTCGACGAAACCTGATCGAAAATCCAGCAGCGCCGACCGGCGCGGATTTCTTAAGCTCGGAGTCACGAGCCTGGCTGGGGCTCTGACTGCCTGCCAGAACGCCTCGGGGCCGCCCGAAGATGTCGCCGCCAGCCGGCTCGGCGCGCCGCTAAGCCCCTACGGCGAGCGGTCGGCTTTCGAGAAATCCGTGCGGCACGTGCCGACAACGCGAACTCCCGAGGCTGGATCGACCCGCGCGCCCTTGCAAGACTCCTACGGCATCATTACGCCCTCGTCGCTGCACTTTGAACGGCATCATTCCGGTGTACCCGCTATCAACCCCGCCCAACATCGTCTACTGATCCACGGGATGGTCGAACGCCCACTGACCTTGACGCTGGAAGAAGTGAAGCGGCTGCCATCGGTCACGCGGGTGCATTTTGTCGAGTGCGCGGGAAACGGCCGCAGCGAGTGGGGACCGAAGACGGCCCCGGATGCCCAGCAAAGCCACGGGCTGGCAAGCTGCAGCGAGTGGACGGGCGTGCTGCTGTCCGAGCTTCTGGCCGAAGTTGGCGTCCAGCCACAGGCAACATGGATTCTGGCCGAGGGCGCTGACGTTTGCCACATGCAACGCAGCGTTCCCTTGAGCAAAGCGATGGACGACATCATCGTCGCCTACGGCCAGAACGGCGAAGCGATTCGCCCCGAGCAGGGCTATCCCTTACGGTTGATCGTACCGGGCTGGGAAGGCAATATTAACGTGAAATGGCTGCGGCGGCTAAAACTCGCTAGTCAGCCACACATGACGCGCGACGAAACGTCGAAGTACACCGACCTGATGGCCGATGGAACGGCGCGTCTGTTTACCTATGAGATGGACGCCAAGTCCATAATCACTTTTCCCTCGGGCGGGCATCATCTTGCCGCGCCCGGCCTTTATGAAATTAGCGGTCTGGCTTGGTCGGGCCGGGGATTGATTCAGCGGGTGGAGATCTCCGCGGATAGCGGCCAAACCTGGCAGGACGCGCAACTGCAGGAACCCCGCCATCGCATGGCGTTCACGCGATTCCGGCTGCCTTGGAGGTGGGACGGCGCGGAAGCCGTTCTCGTCTCGCGATGCACCGACAGCACAGGCTATGTGCAGCCGGCCCTGGAGGCTCTCGTTGCTGTGCGAGGCATGAACTCCGACTACCACAACAACTGCCGGAAGGCCTGGCGCATTTCGGCGGCTGGGAGCGTGACCAATGTGGATGCCTAGAATCTGCCGCCTCGGCCTCTTCACCGTCGCGCTCGCCGGCGCGTTGTTGTGGTCTCAGTCGCCGAAGTATGGCGTCGGCCGCCCGCCCACTCCCGAAGAAATTCGCGCCTGGGACATTTCTGTGACACCCGACGGCGCCGGGCTTCCTCCCGGAAAGGGCACAGCCGTGGAAGGAAAAGACGTCTATGATCGCCGCTGCTCCGAATGCCACGGCGACAAGGCGCAGGGCGCGGAGCAGCCCGCGCTCGTCGGCGGCCAGGGAACGCTCAACACCGCCAAACCTTTGAAGACCGTCGTGAGCTACTGGCCCTATGCTGCAACCCTGTGGGACTACACGAACCGCTCCATGCCTTTCGATACGCCGGGCGTACTGACAAGCGATCAAGTCTACGCCGTCGTCGCCTATGTCCTCTACCTTGGCGGCGTGATTGGCGAGAACGACGTACTCGACGCTCAGACGCTTCCAAAGGTTAAGATGCCGAACCGCGACGGGTTCGTGAAGGACCCGCGTCCGGATGCCGGCAAACCGGCGAGATAGCTGATAGATAGGCAGCGGCCTTGGGATGCCGGTTTAATCCACGACCGGTTACCCCCTAGGCTTTAGCGTCTTCCGATACATCTTGTGAATTCGTTTCCATTCACGCTTCTGCTCGAGCGCGGCCTGCTGGTCCTGCTTTCGATCAAGATGCGCGAGTTCGCGCTGCAGTTTGTCATAGTTGTGCAGCCGCGCCCGTTCGAGTTCTCCGGCCTCGACCGCCGCGGCGACCGCGCAGCCCGGCTCGCCTTGGTGGCGGCAGTCTCGAAACCGGCAGGACGCGGCCAGCAACGCAATTTCCGGAAACGCCTCGCTGACCGCTTCCGGATCGGCCCAGAGCTGAATCTCCCTCAAGCCAGGCATGTCCATAAGCAGCCAGCCCTGCGGCATCAGGATCAGCTCACGATGCGTGGTGGTATGCCGTCCCCGGCTGTCGTGCGTCCGAACCTCTCGCACGCGTTGGCTTTCGAATCCCAGCAGCCGGTTGAGCAGGGTGGACTTCCCTGCCCCTGATGACCCGATCAGCGCAGCCGTTTCTCCGGGTCTCAGGTTGGATGCGAGGTCGTCCACTCCGAACCCGGCCAAAGCGCTCACAAGCATGACGGGAGCACCCGCGGCCAAAGGCCTGACCTTGCGCACTACTTCGCTCGGGTCCGGACAGAGATCGGACTTGTTTAACACGAGAACCGGCCGAGCTCCGCTTTCCCGCGCCAACGCCAGGTAGCGCTCCAGGCGGCGCGGGTTGAAGTCATGGTCGAGCCCGCTCACCAGCCACAGTACGTCGACGTTTGTTCCCAGCACTTGCTCTTGTGTTGCGGTCCCTGCTGCCTTCCTGGAAAGCTTCGTGCGCCGGGGAAGCACCGCTTCGACTCTTCCCTCAAGTGGAGAGAAGGCAACCCAGTCCCCGACTGCCGGAGCAGTCTCTTGGTGATCGCGGCCGCTTTGCAGCCTGCCTCTAACGGAAACTCCAACCTCACCCTGCGCCGTCAACAGCGAACAGCGGCCGCGCGCCGCACGGCAAACGCGGCCTGGGTGATAACCCTGCGTAACCAAAGAACGAAATGCGTCGGCAAAAAAAGAATTCCAACCCAACTCTTCGAGATTCATGATTCCGCACCCGGCCCTGCTTTGCAGTTGTTGCCGCCCAAGGGGATAGCCCTTGCGCAGCATGAGTTCAACGAAAGATTCCGGAAAGCAAAAACAGAAAAGGGAGGTGGCGAGCCACACTAACCCTTCGCACGTCGGTTGGGTGGACCAACCAGACGCGGAAGCAGACTACCGGATGGAAACAAGGACGGTCATAATGCAGTTCCTACTACAGGCTAGAGTAGCCGAAAATAGGATTACGGTTCAAGGTAGTGAGCGACTTCCGTTTTTGCGCCGGATGCGGAGTAGCGCTGGCGTCCCCGCGGAAGTGAACGCCGGCCGCTCCTCCAATCAACTCCCTGAGCAACGTCGGACGCCAGCGACGCGGGCCTATTCCGGCACGGTGATCTGCTGCACCGGATCCGGGCCCGCGCCGGCAGCCGTCTTGAACTTCGTGTGCAACTTGCGATCGGCGATGGAAACGACAAAGACCGTGTCGTCGTCCTGGGCCGCCGCGAAGGCCCACTTGCCGTCGCGAGAGGTGTGCAGCGAGACCAGCGGTCCACCGAGATCCACAAGCGCCACTTCCTTGCGGGCTTGCAGGTCTGCAAAACCCACCTTCATCGACCCGATCATGGCGTAAATGGCGTATTTTTCATCGGCCGACAATCCCACTCGCACCGGACCCTCGCCCGTCTTGATCGTGCCGATGTTGGCTTTCTTCTCTGTGTCGATGATCGTCAGCTCGCTCGAGTCGCGGTTCACCACATAGAGCCGTTTGCCGTCCTTGGAAAGCACGTTTCCTTCTGGTCGTCCGCCCGCCGGAATCAGCTTCACATCGCCGCTGGCCAATTCAATCGCCGCCACAGTACCGGAGCGCGCGTTGCTGACATAGGCCCATTTGCCGTCCCTGCTCGCGGCGACAATGTGAGGCGTCTGTCCCTTGGTGTCATAGGTGCGGATCACCTTCTGCGCTTTGGGATCGACCACCAGTAACTGGTCGGGGTTTTCGGAGGTCACAAGCAGGTGGCCCGTTGCAGGGTTGATATCGATGCCGTGCGGGCGGTAGTAGCGGCCTAGCGAGATGACGGCCACGCGTTTCCGGGCGTGGAGATCGATGACGGAAACCGTGTTGCCCCCCTCTCCGGCGTGCTCGATCTGCATCGTTCCATTGTCGGTGGTGTAGGCATACCGCCCATCAGCCGAGATCACCAGTTCGTGAGGATGCGTTCCCACTTCGACACTACTTAGATGCTTGCCTTCGGTAGTGTAGAAACCCACGGAACTGCCCGCTTTCTGCGACACCAAAAGCAGCGTCTGCTCCGCGAGCAAAGGCGTGCAAAAAACAAAGAACAGCAGAAGCTTGATCATCAGAGTCTCTCCTCCAAACCATGCCGGGCACGGCTGCTGTGACACGATAACACCCGTCCAGCGGGCATGTCATCTGGTGACGAGGCCGTCTCCCGCTTCAGCTGAGAGGGCGCGCCGGCGCCAGCTCCCCACCGGCCCCTTAGCCCCGTCTTCCCCCAAACAGCACCGTGTTAGACTCGGTGATTGATCCGTAGGTAGCTGAACGGGTTCAGGATTGTCTACCCCGCCCAAAGTTCTCGTGATAGACGACGAGGAGGCGGCTCGATACGGAATCGTGCGGGCCCTGACGCCTCAGGGCTATCTTCTGGACGAAGCCTCCGACGGCCACGCCGCAATCGAGAAGATCCGGGAATTTCAGCCGGACGTCATCGTCTCTGACATCAACATGCCCGGCATCGACGGGCTGACTCTCTTGCGACAGGTTAACGCTGATGCCGACGCCCCGCTGGTCGTCCTGATCACAGCTCATGGGTCGGAAGATGTCGTCGTGCAGGCGCTGCGCCTGGGCGCCTACAACTACCTCGCCAAACCATTTGAGGTTTCCGAATTGCGCGTGATTGTCCGCAATGCCGTCGAGCAGCAGCGCCTGTTGCGAGAAAATCGCGGCTATCTGGAACAACTGCAGAAAACCGTCGCCGAGCTGCGAGAGTCGCAGGCCGCGCTCGTGCAGGCGGAAAAACTGGCTTCCCTCGGCCGGCTTGTCGCCGGTTTAGCCCACGAACTGAACAACCCCGTCGGCGTGTTGCGAACAAGTTCGGAAACCGTCCGCGCCGCCGTGGTCAAAATGGAAGCCTGGGTCGAAGCCAACGCGTCGGCCGAGGCCCCTTCGGCCCGCCGCATGCTGGATGCTCTGAACAGCGCGTCGGAACAGGGTCTCAACGCTGTGGAACGGGTCACGGCGCTGCTCAAGAACTTGAAGGAATTTTCCCAACTCGACAAGGCCGAGTTTCAGTTGAGCAACATCCACCGTGGCCTTGAAGCGACGCTGAAGCTTCTCGAGCATCGCTTTGAGGGCGGCGTTCGTGTCGAAAAGGACTTCGGCGACCTGCCCGAAATCGACTGCTCTCCAAGACAACTGAATCATGTTTTCATGAACCTGCTGCTTCATGCGCAGACCGCCATTGAGAAAGCGGGGCGCGATGGTGTCATCTGCCTTCGCACGCGGCATCAGGGCGGCCGCGTCGAACTCGCCATCGAGCACGACGGTCAGGAAATCCCTTCCGACGAGTTGCCCAGAGCCTTTGACCCGGCATTCGTGGCCCGCGACGGCCGTGTCAGCGCCGATCTCGGCCTGCTCATTTGCCAGCAGATCGTCCGCGCTCATGACGGAACCATCACCGTTGAAAGCGAACCCGGCCGCACGCGTTTCCTCGTGACGCTGCCCGTCACCGGGGCCTAGTCGCCATGCTCCTTGCAACAACGCTGCGATTCTTCGCCCTGATCGCCGGCACGGCTCTGCATCTGTTTCTAGGCATTCTGCTGGCTCGGAAGCGGGGCGCCAGCCTGCTCGAACGCCTGCTGCTCGGCGGCATCTGCTCGGCAGGAATCTACAACGCGGCCAGCGCGGCAGCCTTCTTCTACCGCATCAACACCGGTATCGAAACCAGCCCTCTGCTCCTGTTTCTCGATCGCGCCGCTGACATTGGCCTAGCTCTCGGCCCCGCCTTTCTTCTTCACTTTTGCCTTGCCTGGGGCGGCCTGGCCAGGCGTTGGGGCCTGGCTGCATATCTTTCTGTTCCTCTCAGCCTTGCGTTGATGGCCAGCGGAAAAAGCATGCAACTCCGCTGGCTGCTGGGCGCCATCCTGCTGCTGTCGTCGCTCACCTGTCTGTGGAACTCGCGGCTGCCCGGGCAACGTCTCGAAGGCGGCTTCCTGCGAGCGTTCGCCGCTGCCCTCGCTTTTCCGGGAGTCACTTTACTGGCAGGAGGAGATCCGGCCACCACCGCCTGGGCTTCGCTGGCGCCTCCGGTGTGTCTCGCTTATTTCATCTACAAATACGATCTGTTCGGCCTGCTCATCAGCCGCCGCATTATTTTTGCGTTGAACCTGGGAGTGTTTGCGGCCTTCTATCTTTTTCTCGTGCGTCGCGTGGCCGGATTTGTTGAGGATGAGTTTGACTTTCTCGGGCCGCTCGCGGAGATCGCGCTGATCTTCGCCGCCGCCTTGGTATGGCTGCCTCTGTACGCCTGGATGAGCCGCTTCCTCACCAAGCGCGCGCAGATTTACGCCGACTTCAGCAAGCGGCTGATCGAGGAAGCCGCCCGCATTCTCGACTTCGACAGGCGCGTGCAGTATCTGGCCGAAGAAGTAGGACGCAGCTTTCATCTACGCCGGACTCTGCTCGTTACCAGCTCCATGCCGCGGCTGCAGGGCCGCCATGGCCCCGCCGAAGCCGCCCTGACCGAGGGTGATCTGGCTGCCCTCGAAGGAGCCGCGATCGAAACACACGCCGAATTCGTGCAGGCCCATCAGACACGGCATGCGGCGCTGCGGGAGATTCTTCTCCGCACTGGCTTCAACTATCTCTTCCCCCTCTGGTACGAGAGCCATTTGACGGGTCTGCTTCTGCTCGACACATCGCCGAAAGTCTTCCTCGACGATAACGAAGAAGTGCTGCTGGGTCTCTGCCGGCAGATTTCTCACTCCATTGAAACCGCCCGCGTCGTGGAAGAGAAGATCCACTTGGAAAAGGAGCTGTTGGACCAGGAGCATCTCGCCCGGCTTGGCAAAGCGGCGGCCACGATCGCCCATGAAGTAAAGAATCCCCTTAGCTCGATCAAAACGCTGGCCCAGCTCATGAAGGAAGATCCCGAAGTGGCGAGTCGCTATGCGCGCGACTTGAACTATATGGTCAAGGAAGTCGACCGTCTGAATGGCAGCGTCCAGCAGTTGCTTTCCTTTGCAAGGCCGCCTCGCGAAATCAAAACAGACATCAATCTGGCGGATGTATTGGAAACTGCCGCCCGCGTGCTCGGGCAGCAGGATAACAACGGCGTCCGCGTCGAGTTCCGGCGCGGGCCGGCAGTGCAGCTACGGGAGTCGAACCCCGATCTCCTCGATCAGATCGTCCTCAATCTCGTGCTCAACGCCATGCAGGCTTCCGATCCCGGCGGCGTTGTTGAAGTCGGCTGCGAGAGCCATGAAGACGGTACGGTCTCTTTCTTCGTCGACGATAACGGCCCCGGCATCCCACCGGAATTGCATGAGCGCATCTTCGAGCCCTTTTACACAACAAAGCAAAAGGGTACGGGCCTGGGACTTGCTATTGTTAAAAAGAACGTCACCCGATTGCGCGGAGAGATTCAGCTGCAGAGCCCCGTTCGTGACGGCCGGGGCGCCCGTGTGAGGGTCGTTTTCCCGGCGGATTGATCGGCATGATGGGGCCTCCCGCAACAGCTTTGGTCCGATTCCTGCGGTTGTCCTTGTCGGCCGCGCTGTCGGCCATTCCTCTTCTTGCGGCTGAGCCGCTGTTCCCTCCGGAGACCGTCGCGCAGATCAGGAAGGGATTGAGCGAGGTTTATAATCTCGATCACGCGAGAGCGATCGAAACCTACCAATCCATGATCCGGCAGTCTCCCGGCGATCCGGCCGGCTACGCTTACCTCGCGAAGGTGTACTGGTTGCAGGAGCTTGTCACCAAGCAGGAACTGAGCATCGATCGCTTCGCCGCGTCCGACTTTTTCGCAGAGACCCCGCGCTATCAACCCCAAGTGGATCCGGCGGCGGAAGCGAAATTCAACGAGGTCAACGCCCTGGCGATTGAAAAAGCCCGCGCCCGTTTGGAAAAGAATCCCGGTGACAGGGCGACCCAGTATCTTTTGGGTCTCGCCTATCAGAATGAGGCCAGCTTCGAGGCGTCGCTCAAGCGGGCTTGGTGGGCCTCCTTTCGCGCCGGAAGCAAGACCTATCGGCTGCACCGCGATCTATTGCGCGAGGACCCGTCCTTTCACGATGCCTATCTCAGCATTGGCGTTTTCGACTACGTGACCGGACGCCTCGGTTGGAACGTCAAGTGGCTTGCCTTCCTTCTTGGCTACCGGGGCAGCAAAGAACGCGGCAAGGAGGAGATCCGGCTTGCGGTCGACAAAGGAGTGCTCGCCGGCGACGATGCGCGGGTTGTGCTCACGCTTATTTACACGCGCGAGAGGGAGTTTCAAGCAGCCTTTGACGAAATGTCCATTCTGCTGAAGAAGTATCCCCAGAACTATCTCGTGCATCTCGACATGGGCGGAGTGGCGCTGCTCATGGATCGTCACGATGCCGCCCTGCTCATCTATCAGGATATTCTTCGCAAGGTCACCGCCCAGGAACCCAAATACCGTGAGCTGGGCGAGGCCGCGGTCGCCAACCGGCTTGGCGTAGCCTACCGGCAGAAGGGAGAGCTGCAACATTCCATCGAATGGTTTCAAAGGGCGCTCAAAGCTCCCGACAAGACCGGCCTCTCGCAAGTTGTCTCGCGGCTTGAGGGCGGCAAAACATACGACCGCATGGGCCGGCGGGACGACGCCACCAGGGAGTACAAGGCCGTGCTGGGCCTGGAAAACTTTGCCGGCTCTCGCGAAGAAGCACGGGAGCTGTTACAAGCTCCTTATCGCGGCAGACGCGACTAGCGGCGCCTCGCTGTTTGACTCATCTCCTCCACCAACCCGGGCATCTTAGCCGATAAGACGTCGAGGGTGCCGCAAAGCCGTCCGATTCCGCCGCTCGTTATCGCAACTTCGCGGAAATACGAATATGAGATATTGGTTGTATAGATCATCAGGACTGTTTCCCGCTGCCACAGCCCTCGTTGCCTCTGTGGCCAACATCCACCGGCTGTCATCTTTCCACGAATTGCGGCTGAAGGGCAGGCAATGAGAAAAACGAAGATCGTTTGCACTCTGGGTCCCGCTTCCCACGAACCTGAATTCATCGGCGGCCTGTTGGACGCGGGCATGAATGCCGCGCGTCTCAACTTCTCGCATGGTACCCGCGAGTACCAGGCCGAGACGATCAGGCGCGTGCGCGAAGCCGGGAAAACGCGCGACCGGATGATCCCGATCATTGCTGACCTGCAAGGGCCAAAAATTCGAACCGGCCGTTTCGAGGGCGGGTCGCCGGTGCATTTGCTGGCCGGAGCCAGTGTGCGGCTGACCAACCAGCCGGTCCCTGGAAATGCGGAAAGGATTCCGATCGACTACTCCACGCTCGCCGAGGACGTAAAGCCCGGGGACCGGGTTCTGCTCAGCGACGGAGCACTGGAGCTGCGCGTGACCGGTCTATCCGGCGAGGAGGTCATCTGCGATGTGGTCACTGGCGGACTGCTCGGAGAGCGCAAGGGCGTAAACGTTCCGAGCGCCACGCTAAAGCTGCCCTCGATCACCGACAAAGACAAAGAAGATCTGTGTTTCTCTCTGAAGCAAGGCGTCGACTACATTGCCTTGTCGTTCGTGCGAAGCGCCGACGACGTGTGGAAAGCCCGCGAATTGATTCGCTCGGAGGGCTCCGACACGCAGATCATTGCAAAGTTGGAAAAGCCGCAGGCTTTGGACGCCCTTGACGCGATCCTCGAGGCGTCAGATGGCGTGATGGTCGCCCGGGGCGACCTGGGAGTCGAACTCTCCCCGTGGCAAGTGCCTGTCGCCCAAAAGAACATCATCGAGCGCGCCGCCCGGGCGCGCAAACCGGTCATTACGGCCACGCAAATGCTCGAGTCCATGATCAACAGCCCTTCGCCGACAAGAGCGGAAGCCAGCGACGTCGCCAACGCCGTGTTCGATGGATCGGATGCCCTCATGCTCTCGGGCGAAACCGCGGTCGGCAAGTATCCTCTGGAATCCGTGCGAATGATGAAACGCATCATCGAGACCGCCGAAGCCAAGCTTGACGAAGCCCCCTTGCCATTGAATCCGTTCGAAGGCAAGATCATGGACATCTCTGACGCCGTGGCCCGCAGCGCGGCGAACCTGGCGGAACATCTGGAAGCGAAGTACATCGTCGTCTACTCCGAAAGCGGCTACACGGCCCGCCTGATTTCCAAACACCGGCCACACTGCTCTATCCTCGGACTCTCGCGGCACCCGCGAGTCTGCCAGCGCATGAAGTTACTCTGGGGCGTTCGCGCCAAACAGATCGAGCAGGTTTACGGCATCGACCATCTGGTGATGGTGGTCGATTCCATGCTGCTCAAACTTAAGTGGGTAAAAGAGGGCGATCTGATCTGCGTGATGGCGGGGACGCCGTTTCAGGTCGCGGGCAAGACCGACCTGATCAAGCTGCACCGCATCGGCGAAGAGGCATCCTCCGGTTTACAGTTGGACCTTACCTGAGGCCCGGCTCGCCTTGGCGGCGGATCGCTATCATTTCGACATCAACTCAATCACGGCGGCGGTCGTTGCTTTTACGCCGGTTTCGATCGTCGGCCTGGGGTCCGGCCAAAACAGGGCGGAGTGCAGCGAAGGCAGCGGCGTTCCGCCGGGCCGGCGTGATTCCGCCATGCGGGCCGCGTCAATCGTTCCCAGACGAAACATGAAAATAGGGATCCTCGGCTCTTCGCGCCCATAACGCGAAAAGTCCTCGCCCCCCATTTCCGGGTCCACCTCCACAACGTTGGCCTCGCCCAGCAGCTTCTTCCAAACCGGAACCAGACGCTCTCCCAAAGTAGGATCGTTGTAGAGGGCTGGTGTGAACTCGTCGCCCGATGCTAGGGCAACAATCGGCTCCCGCTCGGGTGGGACGCCGGCGGCTCGCGCAGTGCCCAAGGCGATGCGCCTGACCGCTTCGAGAATCATTTGGCGGCTCTCGTCGGAGTACGAGCGCAAGGTGAGCTGCAGTTTGACCTCCTCGGGAATGATGTTGTGCTTCGTACCCCCGTGGATCGAGCCGATGGTGACCACACCCGCGTCGATCGGCCGCAACTCGCGGCTGATGATGGTTTGGAGCGCTACGATCACCTGGGCGGCGATGACGATGGGGTCTTTCGTGTTGTGCGGGTAAGCGCCGTGACCGCCGACGCCGCGGATCGTGACATCCACACTTTCCACATTTGCCATCGCGAAGCCCGGGCGGAAGCCAATGCGGCCGGTCTCGAGGTTGGCCGCGACGTGCAAACCCAAAACGTAGTCCGGTCGCGGAAAACGGCTGAACAAACCGTCGTCGATCATGGCCCGCGCACCGGCGCCGCGTTCCTCGGCCGGCTGTCCGATCATCACAAGCGTGCCGCTCCAGCGATCTTTGAGCTGCTCCAGCAGCCGCGCTGTGCCTACGAACGATGTCATGTGAATGTCGTGGGCGCATGCCTGCATGACACCGACATCGTTACCGCCATCATCCTTGACGCGCACGTCACTGGCGTAAGGACGGCCTGTCTTCTCAACCACTGGCAAGGCGTCGAGGTCCGTGCGCACCAGAACGGTTGGTCCGGGTCCGTTCTTCAGCACGGCTACAAAACCATGGCCACCTACGTTCGGGGTTACGTCGAAGCCAAGCGATTGCAACTCCGAGACAAGCTTGGCCGCGGTCTCCTTCTCCTGGAAGGAAAGCTCCGGATGCGCGTGCAGATGTTTGTAGAGTGCCTCCAGCGAGTCGATCTCCTTGGCGGCGAGTCCAGAAATCCGGCTCGGAAGACTCTGCGCCGGAAGCGCTACTGCAAACAAAAGGGCGGCCGCGAAGGTCCGCTGTGACAGGTTCATCTCAATCCTCTACTCCATGGAAAAGTCGCTCGATTCTAGCAGGACCGCCGGCTTACGGAAAAATGGACGTCTCGGAGCGGCCCTCACGCGAAACTGCCGGACCGAGGCATCCGCTGATAAGCCGCCGTCGCCTGATATACTTACATTCGTCACCCTGGGATGGGCTTGCCCGGCCACGCCCGTTTGACGAGGGGTTTGAAGGTCTGGTAAGTTAACGTTAACATGCTACCCCAAAAACGCCCCGGACCGACAGCCTTTTTCCACAATGGATCGTGGTTGGCGGAGCGCCGGATGTTATTCAAAATGAGGCAGATGATCAAGGAACCTCTTGCGGCTCGCCCCTGCGGCCGGCAGCGCCTGCTCGTGGCGCTCTCCGGTGGCCTTCTCCTGGCGTCCTCCGCCCTGGCACAAACGTCCGAGCAAGTCGACTTTTTCGAGAAAAAGATTCGGCCAGTGCTGGCCGCCAACTGCCAGGTCTGCCATAACCACGATCTCAAGACAGCCGAGCTGGACTTGTCGTCGGCCGAGGGTTTCCTGCGCGGTGGCGCGAGCGGCCCACTCATTGATAAGGACAACCCTGGTGAAAGCCGCCTGCTCAAAGTCCTCAGCTATGACGAGCGTCAGAAGATGCCGCCCACGGGCAAGCTCAAGGATGCCGAGCTGGCCGATGTGGCCGCTTGGGTGAACGTGGGGGCGCCGTGGCCCGGCGCCGCGCAGGCAAAGGTCGCGCCGGCGCCCAGCAAGCATAAGGAATTCACCGAAGAGCAGAAAAACTTCTGGGCCTTCCAGCCCGTTGGCAGCACCCCGCCGCCGTCGGTCAAGAACGAATCCTGGGTGCGGTCGCCTATCGACCGTTTTATTCTGGCACGGCTCGAGGAAAAGGGCCTGCAACCCTCGGCGCCGGCCGAAAAGACTACCCTGCTGCGGCGTGCCACTTACGATCTTACGGGCTTGCCGCCGACGGAGCGGGAGATTGCGCAGTTTCTTGCCGACGATTCGCCGGATGCCTTTGCGAAGGTTGTGGACCGCTTGCTGGCCTCGCCGCGCTATGGCGAGCAGTGGGGCCGCCACTGGCTCGATGTCGCCCGTTACGCTGACTCCACTGGCAACGACGAAGATCATCGCTATCCACACGCTTGGCGTTACCGCGACTACGTCATCGAAGCGTTTAACAACGACCTTCCATACGATCAGTTTGTTCGCGAGCAGATCGCGGGAGATCTGCTGCCCGCCGCGAAACCCGGGGAGGTCAACGCGCGCGGCATCATTGCCACGGGCCTCATCGCTCTGGGGCCCAAAGCGATCGCACAGCAGGACAAAAAGAAGATGGTTTACGACGTTTACGATGAGCAGCTCGACGTCGTCGCGAAGGCCTTCATGGGTTTGACCATCACCTGCGCGCGCTGCCATGACCATAAATTCGATCCCATCCTGACCAGGGACTACTACTCTCTGGTGGGTATGTTTGCGAGCACGCGAAGCTTTGAAGATCCCGAGACACATGTCTCGAAGCTGCTGTTCACGCCCCTCGTACCTGAAAAGGAGTACGCGGCCTACAAGAAGCATCAGGAGCTGATCCGCAACAAGAAACTTGAAGCCGATGATGTCGTTGATCGCGAACTGGAAGCCTACAACGCCCGGCTCAGCCCAAAGCTGGCCGAGTATATGCTTGCCGCGTACGCCGTTTCAGCGGATCCCTCCCGGTTGGCGGCCCTCGCCGCCGAGAAGGGCCTGGACGCCAACATTCTCGACAAGTGGTCCGCCTATCTTAAGCCCCGCGATGTGCGCCGGCCCCACCTCGACGAATGGCGCGCTGCGGTGCAGGCCGGGCCGGTCGAGCAAGCGGCGCAAGCCTATCAGACGAGGTTCCAGGAGAGACTCGGCGAGTGGACACAAACGCTGGCTGTCTGGCGAGAGAAGGTTCGTAGGATGCTCGCGGAAATGAACATGCCTCCGCCGCCGAAGCCCAAGTTCGAGCCCGGCGAGGACCGCTTCTTCCACGAGGTGTTTTTCGACAAGGACGGCCCGTTTGCTCTGAGCGAAGGGGAGCAGGAGAAAGTGTTCTCGGAGGCATCTAAGCAGCATCTTGTGACTCTGCGCGCGGAGCTGAAGGAATTGGAGGACACGGCTCCTCCTGACCCCGACATGGCTTGCGCCGTGCAGGAGGGAGACCCTGTCGATCAGAAGGTTTTCATCCGCGGCGATTACAACAGCCCGGGCGAGGATGCACCCAAAGTCTTTCCCGCGATTATCGAAGGCTTTGATCAAAAACCGGTGGTCACCAAAGGCAGTGGCCGTCGCACCCTGGCCGACTGGCTGGTGGATCCCGATCATCCTTTGACGGCCCGCGTGATGGCCAACCGTATCTGGCACTGGCATTTCGGCGAGGGAATTGTGCGGACGCCGAGCAACTTCGGTGTGATGGGCGAACGGCCGACGCATCCTGAGCTTCTCGACTACCTGGCCCGGCGCTTTGTGGAAAGCGGCTGGTCGGTCAAGGCCATGCACCGGTTGCTGATGCTTTCGAGCGTCTATCAGCTGAGCAGCGCTGTCTCGCAGGAGCAGGACGCGGCCGATCCGGAAAACCGCCTGCTGTCGCATTTCAACCGGCGGCGCCTCCAAGTGGAAGAGATGCGCGATGGGCTGCTGGCAATCGACAATTCTCTCGACACCACGATGGGTGGCACGCTACAGGCCGGCGTCGGCACCGATGGAGAGAACAGCAGCAAGCGGCTCAGCATCAACCCGGAAGAAGTGCCCCGGCGGATGGTCTACGTGCCGCTGCGCCGCGCCAATCTGGCGCCCCTGCTCAACCTGTTCGACTTCGGCGATGCCACCACCAGCACGGACCGCCGGGCGCGCACAAACGTGGCGCCCCAGGCGCTCTTCATGATGAACAGCGCATTCGTGGCCGAGCGGGCGCGCAACGTCGCTTCGATGCTGCTCAACGACGGGCGGGCGGATGACAGGCGCCGCATCGAGCGCGCTTATCTGTTGACGCTCAATCGCAATCCGGCCGCGGCCGAGGTGGACACCGCGCTGAGCTATGTCAACAGCTTCGAGCGGAAATTCAGCGGCTCGCGCACGCCGCTCGATGCCTGGCAAAGCCTGTGCCGCGTTCTGATATCTTCCAACGATTTCATGTATCTGGACTGAGGGAATCATGCTTCGCAATCCCTGGCAGACATTGAAACACCCGCGAGTCATGTCGCGGCGCGCCATGCTGCGCGACACGGCCTGCGGCTTCGGCGCCCTGGGTCTCAGCGGTTTGCTGGCCGGCCTCGCGAAGGGTGCGGCAGCGGATGGGAACCCCCTGGCAGTGCGGCCGCCGCACTTTGAGCCGCGCGCGAAGCGAGTCATCTTCCTGTTCATGCACGGCGGGCCGTCGAGCATCGACACGTTCGATCCCAAGCCACGCCTCTATCGGGACCATGGCAAGCCGCTGCCGATCAAACGTCCTCTGGCCTTCAATGACGCCCCGGCCGGCCCTTTGATGAAGCCCCTCTGGGACTTCAAGCCCGGCGGGCAAAGCGGCACCCCCGTGAGCGATCTGTTCCCGCATGTGCGCGAATGCGTTGATAACCTTTGCGTCATCCGCTCGATGGTGGGCGAAGGCGTCGATCACGGCGCCGCCCTGCTGCAAACGTTCACCGGCACAAGCACCTTCATCCGCCCCAGCATGGGTTCCTGGACGGTCTATGGGCTTGGAACCGAGAACCAGGACCTGCCAGGATTCATCACCATCAAGCCGACTCTTTCTCACGGCGGTGCGAAGAATTGGGCATCGGCTTTCCTGCCCGGCGCATTCCAGGGCACCGCTATCGGACACTCGGGTCTGAAGGTCGAAGACTTCCAGCACGAGCCGATCGAGTATCTCGTCAACAAGCGCTTCACACCGGAAGAACAGCGCTACGAATTGGATATGCTGCAGAACGTCAACCGGCGGCACGCCGAGCTGCGCCGGCACGACCCGGACCTCGAAGCGCGCATCCAGGCGTTCGAGCTGGCGTTTCGCATGCAGATGCAGGCCCCCGAAGCCTTCGAGGTGGAGAAGGAATCTGAAGCAACCAAGAAGCTATATGGCCTCGACGAGGATGTGACGCGCGATTTCGGCTGGCAGTGCCTTCTGGCGCGGCGTCTGGCCGAGCGCGACGTGCGCTACGTCCAGTGCACGCACAGCTATAAGTGGGACCAGCACACGCAGCTCTATGAGCTGCACACCAAGAACGCCAAGGAAGTCGACAAACCCATCGCCGGGCTACTGCACGATCTCAAGGCCCGCGGCCTGCTCAACGACACTCTGGTGATTTGGGCCGGCGAGTTCGGACGAACGCCCGTTTCCGAAGGCGGCGACGGACGGGACCACAATCCCTACGGCTACACGATCTGGATGGCAGGGGGTGGCGTCAAACCGGGGTTCATCTACGGCGCAACCGACGACATCGGCTATCACGCCGTCGAAGACCGCATGCACATCCATGACTTTCACGCGACCGTGCTCCACCTGCTCGGCCTCGACCACGAAAAACTCACCTACCACTACAGCGGCCGCGACTTCCGCCTGACGGACGTGGCTGGTGTGGTCGCGAAGAAGATTCTGGCGTAGTCGGAAAACGAACGCTTTCCAGACACCGTCAAGCTGCCGCCTGGGAAATATGTCAAGCGAGGCGGAGGCCGCAAAACCTTCCGCTCGCCGCTTCCGCCCCCGTTCCACTAGAATGCAAGCACGTGGATAAGGACAGCGATCAACCGCGCGCCGACTTGGTCTCGGCCGGCTTGTGCGCCGATTGTTTGCACGCAAGAATCATCCAGTCGGACCGCGGCTCCCGGTTTTACCTCTGCGGCCTTTCGACGACCGACCCGCGATTTGCAAGATATCCGCCCCTTCCCGTGCGTAGTTGCGGGGGCTTCGAGGCAGGAGAAGGAAATCGGCTCCCTTGGCAATCCGCAAGCTAATTGACTACGCGATTCGTGGGCGGCAACAACGCTGTGAAGGCTGCCAGGGCTCCTTCATCTGCGGGCCGTTACTGGGAATCTGCTGGTGCGCGAAAGAGAAACTACCTCAAGAGACCCGCCGGCAACTCAAAGACCAATACCGCGGCTGCCTTTGTCCGAACTGCCTGCGGAATGCCGGGCAACCTGCCGCGAAGGGGTGAGACTCCGGCGCTCTGCCTCCGCAGAAGGGGACGGAGCCTTTTCCCGGGAGACCGACTAGGAATATCCGTTAGTTGCGAGAAAGAGGCTCCGTCCCTTTTTCCCTCAAGTAGCTCTGCATCGCTGCGCCGACCCTCAGGCCCCAGAACGTCAGCCGATAGTCCCGGAACCGCTCGGGCACGACATATCGCCGCTCGGCCTCTTCGGCGGTCGCGCCGCTCCGCCGCATCTTCTCCGCGTGTGCGCGCAGGTCGTCGAACAGATCCTGTTGGTCCCGCACTGTCTCCCGTCCGCAGACCGGCCCATGTCCCGGAACGAATCGCGTGCGGCGGCTGTAGCCGGCGAACCGGTCAAGCACTTTGCGCCAGGCAATCATGTCCGCATCAATCGCCACGGGATAGGAGTGGTGGAACAGCAGGTCGCCCGCAAAAACCACGTCGTGCTCCGGAACCCGGATGATGAGGTCTGTCAGCGTGTGGCCGGGGTGAAATTCGAGTACGGCGGTCAAGCCGCCCAGGTCGATCCGCTTGGGCAGTTGCACCGCAGTGAGCAACTCGGTGGGAAAGGCCAGCGTCGTGGAATCGATGGCATCATACATCCGCTTCCAGGCTCTGATGTCTTCTTCTTTGTGCTGCTTGTCGGTGGCGCCGGCGGCTTCAGCGATTTTCTTTTCCAATGGCGCGAGCAAGGGGGCTTTGTCGACGCCCTTCAGAGCGGCATACTGCTCCTTCATGAGCGGCGTCACCTTCTCGTGAGCGAGGATGGCGATTCCCTGCCCGGCATAGCCGAGGTTCCCGAAAGTGTGGTCGTAGTGGAAGTGTGTGTCCACGGCCCCACGGATAGCAGCCTTGGAGACCATCCGGGCGACCTCGATTTCGAGAGCCGCTCCCGCCGGCTGCATATGGCCCTCCACAAGCAGCACCGCGTCGCGGCCCGCGATGACGCCGCCATTGGAGGCGCACTGCTGTCCTTTGGATGGGTCCGCAATGGTAACGTACACCCCCGGCGCAACCTGGCTGACTTGAGCAAAACCTCGGTCGAGCAATGGCGCCACATCACGTTTCTGCGCGTTGAGCGCTGAACCGGCAAGGCCGGCCAGCAGGAACTGCCGTCTATCCAGCTTCATGGGAGGTTCTTCTTTCAAGGCACGGTAATCCGGTAGATATTGCGATGCGTGGTGACGCGGGGAACGGCGTAAACCGATGGGTTTGGGCCCAGAAAGGCCCGCTCTTCAGGGATCACCCGTGCCCCCGGCAGCGCAGCAGCATCCTCCAGCGAAACAATCCCGGACGTCGGCAGCGGAGGCAGGTTCCGGCCCGGCTGGAGGGGAACAGCGTAGATCTGGGCTGCGGAGCGCAGATTCAGGTAGAGGAACTTGCCATCCGGCGACCAGCCCACAGCCGGCGGTGTGATACCACGATTCTCTCCTCCAGCAGCCCCGCAAATTGTGCAAACCGCCGTGGGCGAGCCGCCATCTGCCGAGTAAACCTGGACGAAAATGGCCCCGTCCAAAACCGCCAGGGACTTCGCATCCGGCGAAACGTCGTAAAAATAGGCCACGGGAATCGGAAGTGCCTTTTGCAAGGCGCTCCCGTCCTCCCGGACACGATAGACGAACTTCTTGATTTCATCCTCCGCGCCTAGGAAATACACGTTGCCGTTGGCGCCGAAGAACGTGCGGGTGGCATCGATCGCCGCCAGGCGGCGCGGGGCGGTGCGTCCGTCGAGCGTGGCGAGCCAGACCGGAGAATGCCCCGCCTCGTCGATCGCCGCGAACACGATGCGGCTGCCATCCGGAGCAACGTCGTAGTGCTCCATCAGAAAATCGGGCAGCAGCCGCTCACGCTGCCCCGTCTCCAGATTCGCGACCCAAAGTTCCCCGCTCACAAAACGGCGGTTTGCGCGGGATCGTAACAGATAGTAGAGTTTCTTACCGTCGGAGGAGAATTGTGGAAGCGACGCGTAGCCCTCCGAGGTGATCTGCCGCTCGCCACGCGAGTCATGAACCCACAACGTGGTCTGCCGGATGCCCACCGAGGTAACAAAGGACTGGCCGTCTGGAGCAAACGAAATCCCCTCTTCTTCGGTGGCCCCGAAGGTGACCTGTTCCGGCATGCCGTCGGGGAACCTCTGGCGCCAAATGTGGTAACCGTTCCCAGTATTAGCGGAAAAATACATCCACTTCCCGTCCGGCGACCAGGCAGCGTTTGTGCACTGGCAAGGCGAGGGACCGACCAGCTTTCCAGGTGCGCTGCCTTCAAACGGTACCAGGCGGCAGGGCCGCCAGCCGCCTTCCATCTCAACAACCAGCACCTGCTTGCCATCCGGCGACAGATAGGACCGATGAGCCATCGCGCCCGGGCTCGCCGGCGCATACACCGTGCGAGCTTCTGAGCGGTTCTCCGTCGACGTGATGATCGACATATGGGCGCCCTTGCCCCACTCGGAAAATAGAACGCGCGGAGGGATGGCTCCCGGGACCCATGTGAGCGCGGAGCTGTTGGACAACAGCCGGCTTGGCTCTCCGCCGAAGACGGGCACAGTCAAGGTAGCCCAGCCCCCTTGGTTGTTCATGCTTCCGGTCACGCCATAGGCGATACGATCGCCGCCAGGAAGAAAGACCGGGCTCATCTTACTCATGTCGTCATGCGTGAGTTGAACCGGCTCGCCATCCGGCAGAAGTTTGATGTAGATCTGCCCGCGGCCCGCGAAGGTCTCCGTCCCACGGATGAAGGTGAGCATGCGGCCGTCCGACGATAGGGCGGGCGACGTAGCGGAGTCGGCGAAGTTGGTGAGCTGCGTGTATTCGAGGCGAGCCGCCGCGGGCGGCCCGGCGAACCATGTCCGCGACAACACCAGCGCGGCGGAAGCCAGCAGCGCTGCCACCGCGGCGACCGCCCAAACGACCTTCTTCCGGGTTTGCGCCGGGGCTGGAGCGCCGATTCCCTTACCGGACGCTGTCCGAGCAGCGCCGAGGTTCCCACGCAACGCCCGCAGGTCGACCAGCATGTCGTCGAGGTGCTGGTATCGCTCTTCCGGGTTCTTCGCCAGTGCCTTCCCGACGATGCGGTCGAGTTCGGTCGGCACACCCACACGCAAAGCGGTTACGGGCTCGTGCGGTTCGTTGATGATCGAATAGACTACGGCCTGCTCGCGTTCTCCCTCGAACGGCAAA